>Ga0209211_10010840_pt1 | contig 11796 bp, 10 predicted proteins | sample RifGroA2_FD_183992 | JGI IMG/M metagenome (GOLD analysis project Ga0209211, IMG submission 183992) | Groundwater microbial communities from Rifle, Colorado, USA - Groundwater A2 (SPAdes) (version 2) | ecosystem: Environmental > Aquatic > Deep subsurface > Groundwater | place: Rifle, Colorado... | reverse complement strand
CGTCACGCACGAGCTGCGCTCGCCGCTGGGGGTAATAGAGACCTACGCCGCGCTGCTCCTCAAGGAGAAGGAAAAATTCAGACCCGAGGACCTGGAGGTCTTCACGCGCATCAAGGAGAACGCCGGACGGCTGGCCAACTTCGTGACCGCCATGCTGGACCTGGCCAGGATCGAGCGGGGCCGGATGGACCTGCGCCCGGCCGCCGAGGACCCGCTGGCGCTCGCGCGAGACGCGGCCGACTTCCTCCGGCCTAAGGCGGAGGAGAAGGGGATAACCCTGGCGGTGGAGGGCGGCCCGCCCGGCGGCACCGCGCGGCTGGACCGCGAACTGGTCACGCATGTCCTCACCAATCTGCTCTCCAACGCCCTCAAGTTCACCCCGGCGGGCGGGAGCGTCACGCTGCGCGCCGCGCTTGCCGGCGGCAGGTGCCGGTTCGAAGTAGCCGACACCGGGCCCGGCCTGCGCGAAGGGGAAGCGCAAAAGCTGTTCGCCCCTTTCACGCAGGGCTCGGCGGCGCCCGGCCACGGCGGTACCGGCCTGGGCCTGGCCCTGGTGAAAGCCATCGCCGAGCTGCACGGCGGCAAGGCGGGCTGCGGCCCGGCCCCCGGCGGCGGCGCGGCGTTCTGGGTAGACCTGCCGGACGGCGGGGAAACCCCGAAATAACTTTGTAACCTGCTTTATATACAATATAGCTGTGATTATGACCGCACCCCTACGCCTTTTAGCCGTCCTGTCCCTCTGCCTGACCCTTAACGCGGGCGCGCAGGAGGCCGACCCGGCCCTTTCGCCCACCGCCCAGGGCTCCGAGATCTCGGCCCGCATGCAGGAGGACGTGTCGAAGCTGCTCGAGGAACTGCTCGGCCGCGGCCGGGCCCGCGCTTTCGTCACGGTGGAGGGGGAGATAGTGCTCAAGAGCAAGAGCGAGTCCGGCTCCCCGCCCGAAGAGAACCTGACCCTGCCCGGCTACTCGGCCGTCAACATCCTCGAGAAGACCGGCGAGTACCTCAAGCAGCAGCGCGCCGAGAGCCAGCGCACCAGCGAGTTCCGCGTCAAGCGGCTCGCGGTTTCCCTCGTTTTCGACCGCGCCGTCCCCGACGCCCGTGTGAACGCCATCAAGCTGATGATCGCCGAAGTGCTGCGCGTCAGCGAGCAGCGCGGCGACACCATCATCACCGCCAAGGCCGAAATGCTGCCCTGGTGGAAGAGCGCCCTCGAGGCGCCCGAGATCCGCCCGGTGCTGGTGGCCTCCGCCTTCGGCGCGCTGGCGCTCGGCGTGTTGCTGATCTTCGGCTACATCCTGGCCTCCAAGCTGCTCAGCGGCTTCGTGGACTACGCCCGCATCAACGGCCCCGCCGCGGCCGCCGCCGGCCCCGCGGGCGGCGCCCTGGGCGGCCCCGGAGAAAGCGAGGGCGGCGAGGTGGGCGAGTTCGGCGAGATCATAGACGTGGAGTCCAAGGCCGCCTCGGGCGGCGCCATGCTGACGGCCGGCTCCGCCTTCGATTTCATCGAAAAGCTGCCTCCGTCGGACTCCGCCGAGCTGATCGCGGACCTGCCCGACGAGGACGCCGCCATCATCATAGCCAACCTGGCCGACCGCAGGCCCCATATTTCCTCCAAGGTGCTGCTGGCGCTGCCGCCCGCCAAGCGCCAGTCCGTCTCCGCCTTCCTGCTGGGCCTCAAGCAGGCCGAGCCCGAGCGCGTCTACGAGATCGAGAACGACCTGCGCCTGAAGCTCGAGAAAAGCCTCAAGGGCGCCGAGAAGCTGGGCCGCCTGCTGTCGCTGGTGGACGAGGGCGCCCGCAGCGAGATCATGGACAATCTCAACCGCGCCGACCCGAAGGCCTCCGAGGAACTGCGCAGCAGGATGGTGACGTTCGACGACCTGTGCCGCCTCGACGAGAAGAACCTCAAGCCGCTCGTGGTGTCGCTGCCGTACGCCGACTGGGCCACCGCGCTGGCCGGCGCCGGCGAGGTGGCCACGGGCAACGTGACCCGGCTGCTGCCCGAGGACGTGCGCCTGGTGGTCAAGGACCTGATGATGACCCGCCCCGAGGACGAGCGGGTGATCGGCGCCAGGGCCAAGATAATTTCCGCCGCGATGGACCTCAACGCGAAGGGCCGCATAGTCCTGAAGGGGGGCGCGTGAGCCGCCCCGCCGACGCCTTCGACTCCGACCTGGACTACCTGTGGCGCGCCGTGGGCGAGGCCCAGGACGCCTCGTCCCGCTCCGAGGCAGAACGCGCCGAGGCCCGCAAAAGCCTCGCGCTCTATGCCTCCAGGGCCGCGCTGCTTGAGAAACAACTGGCCGAGAGCCACGCCCGCGAGAGGCATTTGAAGGCCGAAGCCGAGAAGCTGCGCTCCGCCGCCGGGCTCGGCTCGGAACGGCTGGCCGCCGCCGCCGCGGCCGCGCGCGAAGCCGAAGAGCTGCGCAGCGCCCTGCTGCGCAAGGAGGGTGAGCTCGCCGCCGCCGCGCCCGAACTCGAGGACCTGCGCGCCAGATCGAAAAATCTGCGGGAGGCCCTGGCCGCCCGCGACGAGGCTATCGCCGCGTTCAGGGGCAAGCTCACGGCCATAATGGAACTGCCCGAGATAGACCGGTTGCTGCGCGCCGACGAGGCCGCCACCGGCAAGCCCCGCCCGCTTTACGAGGAACTGCTGGAACGCCTGGAAGCCTCCAGGCGCGCCGCCGCCGGCTCGGCCGCCGCGCTGGCCGCCGCCGCCGAAGGGGAGGCCGCAGCCCGCCTGACCCTGGAAGCCGCCGAAAAGGAACTGGCCGAACAGCGCGACGCGCTGCGGCAGAAGAATTTGGATCTGGAAGGGCTGAAGAAGGCTGTCAGCGAGGCCGCCTATCAGGCGAGGATCTCCGGGGAGGAGAAGCAGGCGCTGGAAAGCCGCGCCGCCGCCCTCAAGGCCGCCATAGCAGAGAAAGAAGCCGCCCTGGCCGCGGCCGCCGACGAGTCCGCCTCGCTGCGCGCCCGCCTGGACGCCTCCCGGGAGGAGGCCGAGCGCCTGCGCCAGTCAGCCGACGAGCATTCGGTAAAGGCGCAGGAGCAGCGCAGCAATTTTTCGGGAGCGGTGAGCCAGGTCTTCGACCTGCAGAACCGCGCCGCCGCGCTCAAAACGGCGCTGGGCGAGGCGCAGGAGCGCAGCGCGGCCGCCGCCTCCATGCTCAAGGCCCGCGAGGCCGACCTGGAAAAGGTCAACGGCCTGCTGCGCGACGCCAAGGGCGCCCTGACGCAGGAGAAGGAAGTTTCCCGCCGGGAAATGGTGAAGATAAAGGCGCTGGAGGCCGAGATAGACGCCCTCAAGACCAAGCTGGGCGCCGCCGCCGATTATTCGGCGCGGCTGCTCAAGGCCGTGGAGGAGCGCGACCTGGCCCTGGGCGCCGGCAAGGCCGCGCAGGCGCAGGACGGCAAGAAGCTGGCCGACCTCGAGATCGAGAACGAGGACCTGCGCCGAAAGAACATAAAATTTACCGGCCTCCTCAAGCGCGAACAGGCCGATTTCTCGGCCAGGATGCTGGTCTCGCTGGAGCGCTCCGCCAAGGAGCTCAAGAATTTCAACCTGCGCATCCCCGCCGCCGAGCGCAAGGCGCTCGAGCCCGCGCTGAAGACGCTTTTCGCCTCCGTGAACCTGCTCAAGGGCTGGCAGGAGTACCTGGACCCCGAGACCCCCGACATGGAAGACACCGACCTCGCCTCCCTGGTTTCCGTCGAGACCGGCAAGTGGGAACGCGCCTTCAAGCAGCGCAAGATCTCCATCACCGCCGCCATCCTCAACCCGCGGCTGCGCGCGCGGCTGGCGCCCGAGCGCGTGAAGATGCTGTTCTACAACCTCATCAAGAACGCCTACGAGCGCCTGCAGCAGGGCGGCAGCCTGCGCGTGACCATGAAGAGTTCCGACGACGCGCGCCTGGCCGTCTTCACTTTCGAGGACACCGGCCCCGGCTTCGCCCGCGAGGCGCTGGACAAGCTTTTCGCCCCGTTCAACACCACCGACAAAGGCAAGGCCGGCATAGGCCTGGCCGTGGCGCGGCGCATAGCCGAGAAGCACGGCGGCACGCTGGAAGTCACCAACAAGAAAGAACGCGGGGCCATAGTGGAAGTGCGCCTGCCCCTGGGCGTATAAAGAAAAAGGGCGGGAAAGCTCCCGCCCGTGCCGCCGGTACAGCCAGCCTTACAGCCTGAAAATGTAGCCCAGCCTGAAGATAGTCCCTATCTTGCTCCCGAAGCGCCCCAGCTTGCGGCGCAGGGCCTCTATGCGCTTGTCAACGGCGCGGGGGCCGGCTTCGGCCGCGTCCTTCCACACCTGTTCCAGCAGGACGTAGCGCGAGACCACGCGCCCCTGGTTGCGGAGGAAATAGAGAAGGATGTCGAATTCCAGGGCCGTGAGCCTCACCTTTTTGCCGCCAACGCTGGCAGCGCGGGCCTCCGGCGAGATGCGCAGGTCGCCGAACTCGTACTCGGCGGGTTTCTCCGGCCGCGGCCGGCCGGCGGGGCCGCGCCCCAGCAGGTTCAGCAGCCGCGCCCGGAACAGCAGCGGGTCGGGGGGGAAGGCGAAATACTCGTCGGCGCCGCTATCGAAAGAGGCGGCGGCCGCGGCCGGGGAATAGGGGGCGGCGCCGGTCAGCACCAGCAGCAGGCCGGCGGTCCCGGGGGACCCGCGCAGCGCGGCCACCAGGTCTCCGCCGCCCATGTCCGGCAGCGCGGCGTCTATCACGGCCAGCCCGGCGGCCGGGGGGGCTTTCAGAAAAGCGGCGGCGGTGGGGTAGAACTTCAGCGCGAAGCCCGCCAGCGCGGCGCGGTAAAAGGCCCGGGCGGCGGGATCGGAGGTAAGACAGAAGGCGGCAGGCTTCATGCGGGCAGCACGGCGGCTTTAATGCGGCGCAGGAGCTCGTCGGGGTCGAACGGCTTGAGCACGTAGCCGGCCGCGCCGAGCGCGAGGCCCTGCGAGACCATGTCCAGCTCGGAACGCACGGTAAAGAAAATGATGGGGGTTTTGGCCAGGGCCGGGACCTTGCGGATACGGCGGGCGGCCTCGAACCCGCTGACGTCGGGCAGACCCACGTCGAGCAGGATCAGGTCGGGGAGTTCCCTGGCGGCCAGCTCCACCCCCGGCAGGGCGGCGGCGGCGGTGAGCACGGCGCAGCCGGCCTTGGCCGCTATGCGCGAGGCGATGCGCAGGTAATCGGGTTCGTCGTCCACCACCAGGATCACGGGGCGGGGGGTCATTTCTTCCTGGTCAGGTCCTCTACTTTCTTCTGCAGGTAGGAGAGTTCCACGGTCTTGCTCATGAACTCGCGGCAGTTGGACTCCTGCCGGAACAGCTCGCTCATGTTCTTGTCGAAGAACGTGCCGGTGATGACCAGCACCGGGATGGAGCGGGTCTCGTCGTCGGCCTGCAGGCCGCGGATGACCTCTATGCCGCCGATGTCGGGCATCATCACGTCGCAGAGGATGATGTCCGGGCGTATGGCCTTGGCCTTCAGCAGGCCCTCGCGCCCGTTCTCTGCGATCTCCACCGTGAAACCGAGGTCGGTGAAATAATCGCAGACCATAGTCCGGAATTCCACGTTGTCGTCAACGATAAGCATCAGTCCCATATTCTGTCCCATGCGGTCTAGTATATTTCAAATGCGCCCGGTTTTCAAGAGGGCGAGGGGATGGGCGGGGGCGGGGCCGCCAGCGACTTGGCCACGGTGAAGATGAACTTGCTGCCTTTGCCCACCTCGGACTCCACCCAGATGTCGCCCTTGTGCAGCTGCACCGTCATCTGGCACATGGCCAGGCCCAGGCCGAAGCCCTGGCTCTTGTGCTCCTCCATCTGGCCGTATTTCTCGAAGATCTCCTTGCGCTTGGCCTCCGGAATGCCGGGGCCGGTGTCCTGCACGGCGAAGAACACCTGCTTATCGTCCTCCCAGGCGGAAAGCGTGATGGTGCCGCCGCCGGGGGTGAACTTGAGCGAGTTGCCCATCAGGTTGGTGATGACGCGCTCGAGCAGGGTCGGGTCGGCGGTGAAACTGATCTTCGCCGGCGGGGGGACCACCACGAGCTTGATGTTCTTGGGCCCGGCGACCGGCTCGTGGTTGTCCTTGATGCGCGCGATCACGGTCTCGGCGTCCACCGTGTCGAGCTGCAGCGTCATCGTGCCGCGCTCGAGCTTGGTGACGTTGAGGATGTCGTCGATCATGCCGCGCAGGCGGCGCGAAGAATAGAGCATGCTCTGGAGATACTTGTCGGTGGCGGGGGAGGGGCCGATCTTCTTCATCAGCAGCTCCGTATAGCCCTGCAGGGTCGACAGCGGGGCGCGCATGTCGTGCGTGATCATGTGGAAGAAATCTTCCTTGGCCTTTTCGATCTCCTTCTCGCTCGTGATATCGCGGATGATGATGACGCGGCCCGGGCGCTTGAGCGTGGCCAGCAGGAACTGGTTGGAGATGACGCGGAAGCTCTTGGTCACCGTGGAAGTCTCGTTGACGAGCGGGGCGTCCAACTCGGTCTTAAGGTACTTCTCCTTGTGCGCCAGCATCTCGGTCAGGGCGTTGAAGAAAGCTTCGTTCTTGACGGAGCGGGGGACGGCCACCTCGGGGGAGATCTTGGGGATGCCGAGGAGCTTGAGCGCGGTGTTGTTGCAGTATATCAGCGAGCCGCGGTCGTCTATCAGCAGCACGCCGTCGGAGATGGTGTCGATGAGCGCCTGGGCCTTGCCCTTCTCCTCCACGATCTGGTTGAGCTGGAAGGCGCGGTAGGCCTGCAGCTCCAGCATCAGGCGGTTGAGCACGCCCACGAGCGACTTGATCTCGGGCCAGCCCTCGGCGGGGATCACATTGTCCAGGTGCTGGGTGCGCAGAAAGCCTTTGACGCCGCCCACCATGTTGTTGATGGGGCGGATGATGCGGTTGGAGACCAGGAACACCACGACCATGGCGATGGCGAAAATGACGACGGCCAGCGCCGCGAACACGATGATGGATTTGCGCTGCTTGCCGTAGAGTTCCTCTTCGGACTGCACCGAGACGGCGGCCCAGTCCAGGTCCTCGATGGCGGCGTAGGCGCCGGCGAACTCCTCGCCGGAGAAAAGGAACTGGGACAGCGTGCCGGTGCGGCCGCCGCTGCGGAAGACCTTGCGCAGGTCCTCCGGCTTGAAGTCCAGGCCTTTCATGTCCTGGCAGGGGAGGGGCTTGCCCTGGCGGTCGGAGATGAAGACGCGGCCGCTGGCGCCGGTCTTCTGGGAATTGATCTTGCCCAGCAGTTTGTCCATCGAGAAATGGAACACGACCACGCGGCCGTCCACCAGCGGGTAGGCCAGCGGGAAGTAGGTCTGCGCGCGCAGGCAGATGGGGTCCCCGGTGGAGACCACGCCGCTGTCGGCGGCCTTGGCCACCAGCGCGGCCTGGAAGGAGGCGAGGGACTTCTTTTCGCGCACGGTCTCGCTCTGCAGGAAGAACAGCTCCTTCCCGTCGGCGGCGACCAGCGCCAGCGACATGATATCGGAATTGATGCGCGCCGCCTGCTGTATCACCTGCGTCTCGTCCACCTTCCTGCCGCGCAGGGGGTTCTCGAACTCGTAGAGAAAGGCGAGGTTGCGGTTGGTGTTCTTGAGCCACTCGTCCACGTTGGCGGCCGACAGCCGGGACAGGCCCTTGTGCAGTTCGAAATAGCTGGCCACCGAGGAGTTGTACTGATAGACGTTCCAGCCGACGGCCAGCACGAGCGGGAGCACCGCTATGCCCAGCAGGATCAGCAGGAACCTCGTGGTCAGTTTCATACGTACTTAGATCTCGTGCCTTATGATGTTGATCTCTATGCGCCGGTTCTTGGAGCGCCCTTCGGGGGACTCGTTGGTCTGTATCGGCTTGAACTCGCCGTAACCCACGGCGGAGAGCTTCTCGGGGGCCACGCCTTCCTTAATGAAGAACTGCAGCACCGAGAAGGCGCGGGCGCTGGAGAGTTCCCAGTTGGAGCGGAAGCGGGTGCCGCGGCCCAGCGGGCGGTTGTCGGTGTGGCCCTCTATCTGGATGGGGTTGGGCAGGTCCTGGAAAACGGCGGTCAGGCGGCGCAGGTGGGGGTAGGAGGAGGGCTTGAGCACATCGCTGCCCGGCGTGAACAGGATAGGGTCGGAGAAATTGATGCTGATCTTGTTGGCCGAGATCTCCACCTGGGCTATCTGCTGTATGCCGTGCTTGGAGAACAGGGTGCTGGCCACCTCGGTGTCCTTGCCGAAGGTCTCCTCGATGGCCTTGGCGGAGAACTGGGAGGTGATGTTCTTGGAGCTGTAGAAAGCGAAGAGGATCATGAAGAAGATCATCAGGTAGCTCATCATGTCGCCGTAGGTGATGGCCCACAGCGCGCCCCGGTTGAGCTCGTTCTCCAGTTCGTCCTCGCGTTCGTAGAAGCGCATAGTTTTATTTACCCTTGGCCGCGGAGCCGCCGTCGAGCGTCAGGTAGCCGCGCAGGTGCATGTCTATGAGGTGGGGGGTCTTGCCGCTCATGATATCGATCACGCCCTCGAGGATGAGCTGCAGCACCAGCGTCTCCTCCATGGCGCGCAGGCGGATCTTGTTGGCCACCGGCACGCAGAACATGTTGGAGAAGCCGATACCGAACAGGGCCGAAGTGATGGCCACGGCCATGGAGCGGCCGATGGCGGTGGGGTCGGAGATGTTGGAGAGCGTCTGGATGATGCCGAACAGGGTGCCGATCAGGCCGAACATGGGGGAGAGCACGCCGGCGGTGCGGTACAGGTTGGAGTCCTCGGAGATGTCCAGGCGGCGCAGGCGGATCTCCTCTTCCAGTATGGCGCGGGTCTCGCGCGACTCCGCGCTGACCATGGCCACGCCCACCGCGCGCTTCAGGAAGCCGTTGGCGAAGGAGGCGTCCACGCTGGTCAGGGCCATGATGCCGCCCTGCTTCTGCGCGGTCTCGGCCATGCCCACGAGCATGCGCACCGCCTCGTGCACGGAGGGCATCTTGGGGGAGGAGAAAATGGCCGCGAGGGCCTTGAGGCCGGTCACGAAGCGCCTGTAGGAGGTGTTGATGATGGTGGCGGCCAGGGTGCCGCCCAGCACTATCACGATGCCGTGGGAGTTGAAGATGTTGCCGGCCACGCCCGAGGAATAGGCGCCCCAGGCCACCACGGCCCCGCCCAGCACGAAACCCACGATCGTCATCATATCCATAGTTGAGTCTCCAAAAACGGTTATCCTTACGGAGTAATTGTACAGGAACCATGTTACCGAATTTTTACATATATATAATATAAAATTGCGCGGTGATTTTAGATTTTGATACCATTTATACCTGAAACGGCCGGACCGGCCCCGGAAAGGGCCAGGCCGCGGATTTTCGCCGAAACAGGAGCCAACTATGGATTACTTACTCACCGAATCCCAGATCATGATACGGGACCTGGCGCGCAAGATCGCCCAGGAGAAGATAAAGCCCGTGGCGGCCCAGTACGATGAGAGCGAAGAATTCGCCTGGCCGATCATGAAGGTCCTGGCCGAGAGCGACCTGTTCGGCGTCTACCTGCCCGAGCAGTACGGCGGCCTGGGCGGCGGCATCCTGGATATGTGCCTGGTGACCGAGGAACTCTCCCGCGCCTGCGGCGGCATAGCCCTGGGCTACGCCGGCACCGGCCTGGGCACCCTGCCCATCCTGCTGCACGGCTCCGAGGAGCAGAAGAAAAAGTATCTGCCCGACATCGCCAGCGGCAAACGGCTGGCCGCTTTCTGCATCACCGAGGCGGAAGCCGGTTCCGACGCGGGCTCCATAAAGACCACCGCCCGCAAAGAGGGGAACAAGTACATCCTCAACGGCACCAAGCAATGGATCACCAACGCCGGAGAGGCGGAGATCTACACCGTGATAGCCCTGACCGACAAGGCCAAGGGCGTGCGCGGCGCCAGCGCCTTTATCGTGGAGAAGGGCACCAAGGGCATGGAGTTCGGCAAGAAAGAGAAGAAGATGGGCATCCGCGCCAGCGCCACCCGCGAGGTCATCTTCACCGACTGCGAAGTCCCGGCCGAGAACCTGATCTCCCGCGAGGGCATGGGCTTCATCGTGGCCATGAAGACCCTCGACACCTCCCGCCCCGGCGTGGCCGCCCAGGCCGTCGGTATCGCCCAGGGCGCCCTCGACTGCGCCCTCGACTATTCCCGCACCCGCGTGCAGTTCGGCGCGCCCATCTCCAGCTTCCAGGCGATACAGCATATGCTGGCCGACATGGGCACCCAGGTGGAGGCCGCCCGCGCGCTGGCCTATTCGGTCGCCCGCCTGGTGGACTCAGGCGCCAAGAGCGTGTCCAAGGAAAGCGCCATGGCCAAGCTCTTCGCCAGCGACGTGGCGATGAAAGTCGCCGTCGACGCGGTGCAGATCATGGGCGGCTACGGCTATATGCGCGACTACCCGGCGGAGAAGTTCATGCGCGACGCCAAGATCACGCAGATCTACGAAGGCACCAACCAGATCCAGCGCAACGTCATCGCCGCCAACATGATCAAGGAAACCCTCAAGAAATAGCATGAACATAATCGTCTGCATCAAGCAGGTCCCCAACACCACCGACGTACGCATAGACCCGGTCACGAATACGCTGATACGCGACGGGGTGGAGAGCGTGATCAACCCGTTCGACGCCTACGCCATAGAAGAGGCCGTGCGCCTCAAGGAGCGCTGCGACGGCAAGGTGACGGCCGTCACCATGGGGCCGCCCCAGGCGGAGACCGCCCTCAAGGAGGCCATAGGCCTCGGCTGCGACGAGGCCGTGCTGGTCAGCGACCGCAAGTTCGCAGGCTCCGACACCTGGGCAACCTCTTACACCCTGGCCTGCGCCATAGAGAAGCTGGAAGCCTACGACGTGATAATCTGCGGCAAGCAGGCCTCCGACGGCGATACCGCCCAGGTGGGCCCCGGCATTTCCACGCACCTCGACATTCCGCAGGTCACCTACGTCAAGAAGATCGTGGAGATCAACGATAAGAGCGCCCGGGTGGAGCGCATGACCGAGGAGGGTTACGACGTGGTGGAAGTGCCGCTGCCCTGCCTCTTCACCGTGGTCAAGGAGATCAACACGCCCCGCATGCCGTCGCTCAAGGGCATGATGCGCGCCAAGTCCGCCAAGATAGCCAAATGGACCGCCGCCGACCTGGACGCCGATCCGGCCGCCCTCGGCCTGGACGGCTCGCCCACGCGCGTGGTGAAGATCTTCACCCCCGAGGCCCGCAAAGGCGGGGAGATGATCTCCGGCTCCACCGACGAGGTGGCCAAAGAGCTCGTAGAGCTGCTCAAAGGGGAGGTGGTGTAATGGCCTCCATCAAGATCCTGCTGGATAAATGCACCGGCTGCACCCTGTGCGTAAAGACCTGCCCCTTCGGCGCCATCCACATGGCCGACCGCAAGGCCGTCATAGACATGGCCAAGTGCACCCTCTGCGGCTCCTGCGTGGCCGCCTGCAAATTCTCGGCGATAGAGCTGGAGAAGTCCGGAGGCCCCAGGAAGGACCTGTCCGGCTATAAGGACGTCTGGGTATTCTGCGAGCAGAAGAAGGGCGTCATCCAGAGCATCTCTTTCGAACTGCTGGGCGAAGGCCGCAAGCTGGCCGACAAACTGGGCGTGAAACTGTGCGCCGTGCTGCTCGGCCACGACATGGAGACCGCCGCCGGCAAGCTGGGCGAGCGCGGCGCCGACAAGGTCTATCTGGTGGACCACCCGGCCCTGGCGGCCTACCAGGACGATCCCTATACCGCCGTGCTGGTTAAGCTCGTCGAGGAATACAAACCGGAGGCGCTGCTCTGC
>Ga0209211_10010838_pt1 | contig 11796 bp, 9 predicted proteins | sample RifGroA2_FD_183992 | JGI IMG/M metagenome (GOLD analysis project Ga0209211, IMG submission 183992) | Groundwater microbial communities from Rifle, Colorado, USA - Groundwater A2 (SPAdes) (version 2) | ecosystem: Environmental > Aquatic > Deep subsurface > Groundwater | place: Rifle, Colorado... | reverse complement strand
CGCCCCCCGCGGCGTGGGGACCACCGGTTCCGGCCGGGAGCTGATCGGCGAGCTGGTCGGGGCCGACACGGTCCAGGACGAGATCACGGCCCACAAGACCGGCTCCACCTTCATCAGCAGGCGATTCTTCAACACCTCGGTCGACACGATCTTCGAGATCGGGGGGCAGGACTCCAAGTTCATCGGCCTCGAAAACGGCGTGGTCACCGATTTCGCGATGAACGACGCGTGCGCCGCGGGGACCGGGTCGTTCCTCGAGGAGCAGGCGGAGCGGCTCGGGATACAAATCAAGGGGGAGTTCGCGGAACTGGCCCTGTCCTCGAAGGCCCCCGTCCGCATGGGGGAGCGGTGCACCGTGTTCATGGAGCAGGACCTGAACAACTATCTCAACCGGGGCGCCCGGAAACACGACCTCGTGGCGGGCCTCGCGTACTCGGTCGTCGCGAATTACCTCAACCGCGTGGTGCGCGGCCGGAAGATCGGCGAGACGATCTACTTCCAGGGGGGGACGGCGTACAACGACGCGGTGGCCGCCGCCTTCTCCCAGGTGCTGGGCCGCAAGATCATCGTCCCGCCGCACAACGGGGTGATCGGGGCGATCGGGATGGCGCTGCTCGCCCGGGACAAGGTCCGGGCGACGAAGGAGGCGACGACGTTCCGCGGCTTCGACCTGTCGAAGGTCGACTACAAGCGCCGCGAGTTCGTCTGCAAGGGGTGCAGCAACTACTGCGACATGCAGGAGATCCGGATCGGCGACAGCCGCACCTATTGGGGCGACAAGTGCTCCGAGAAGTACCGCAAGGCCGCCCGTACCGACACGAAGCCGGTGATCGACGACCTGGTGGCGCGCCGGATCGAGTGGCTCGACCGGCTCGTCGCGGAGACCCCTGCGAGCGGCCCGCGAGGGACCGTGGGGTTTCCCCGGGCGATGTATTTCCACGAGCGGTTCCCCTTCTGGAAGGGAGTCCTCACGCGAATGGGGTTCGGCGTGAAGGTGTCGCCGCGCACCGACAAGGCGATCGCCCGCGAGGGGTTCGAGCGGACCGTCGCCGAGCCGTGCTACCCGATCCAGGTCGCCCATGGGCACGTGGGGGCGCTGCTGGACTCCGGCGTCGACTTCCTCTTCCTGCCGAACGTGATCAACTCGGAAACGACCCATACCCACACGGCGTCGCAATTCTGCCCCTGGGGGCAGACGCTCCCGTTCGTCGTGGCCGCCGTTCCCAAGTGGGAAAAAGAACTGCGGCAGAAGCTGCTCTCCCCGACCGTCCGGTTCCGCGACGGGGAGAAGCACATCGTGGAGGACCTGTTCGACTGCTTCGGTCCGTTGGGCGTCTCCCGGAAGGAGATCCGCGACGGGATCCGCGACGGGTACCGCGAGCAGGCGAAGCTCGGCCGCTTCCTCGAGGCCGCGGGGGCCGAGGCGATCGACCGGGTCGTGAAGGCGGGGGCGGACGCCATCGTCCTGATCGGACGCCCGTACAACCTGTACGACCGGGACGTCAACCTGAACATCCCGGCGAAGCTTCGGGACCAGTACGGCAGCAACGTGATCCCGATCGACTTCCTTCCCGTGGACGAGATCGACATCCGGGACGTGAACGACAACATGTTCTGGAATTACGGGCGCAAGATCATCGCCGCGGGGAAGTGGTGCAGGAACCGCCCCAGGTTCCACATGATCTACATCACGAATTTCAAGTGCGGCCCCGACTCCTTCGTGCGACACTTCATCACGAGGGCGTCCGGATCCCCGTACCTGACGCTGCAGTTCGACGGCCACGGCAACGACGCCGGGTACGTGACCCGGTGCGAGGCCTACCTGGACAGCAAAGGGGTGCTCCGCCCGTGGGCGCAACAGTGAGCGGCTCGCCGCTTTCCGGAAAGACGGTCTACTTCCCCTCGATGTCCGAGGCGGGGGTCCGCGTCATCGCCGCCGCGTTCCGCTCCGTCGGGATCGACGCGCAGTCGATGCCGCCCTCCGACGAGGAGACGATGATCCTCGGGGGGCGCCACTCCTCCGGCGAAGAGTGCCTTCCGCTCAAGGTGACGCTGGGGGACGCCCTGAAACTCCTCGTGCACGGAGAGGTCTCCCCCGGCCGGATGGCGCTCTTCATGCCCACCTCGGACGGACCGTGCCGGTTCGGGCAGTACGGCCCCTACATCAGGGGGGTCCTGAAGGAGATGGGATTCGACGGCGTCACGGTCGTCTCCCCGACGTGCGAAGACGGGTACAGCGGGATCGGGGAGCATGCCGACGAGTTGCTCCGCACGGCGTGGCGGGCGATGATCGGCGGCGAGCTGCTCACGAAGCTCCTCCTGCGGATCCGCCCCTACGAACGGGAGAAAGGGGCTTCCGACGCCGTGTACCAGGCGGCGCTGTCCGACCTCTGCGCGGCCGTCGAATCCCGCGGGAAGAACCCGAAGGAGCGGATGGCGCGCCTCAAGGAATCCCTGTCCCGCGGACGGGGGAGGCTGCACGATGTCCCGGCCGACTTCTCCTGTCCCCGGCCGCTCATCGGCATCGTGGGGGAGATCTTCTGCCGGCTCAACGCGTTCAGCAACGACGATGTCGTGCGCAAGGTCGAGGAGGCGGGAGGGGAGTGCTGGATCTCGGACGTCAGCGAATGGCTCTGGTACACCAACGCCGCCCACATCCACCTGCTGAAGCGGTTCCGGAAGCACCTGACCCTCGAAATGTTCGGCGCGAGGCTCAAGTGGCACTTCCAGCACAAGGACGAGCGGGAACTCCATGGAATCTTCGGCGACGACTTCCTCGGTTACGAGGAGGCGGACGACATCCGCGACGTGCTCGACCTCGCGCGGCCGTACCTCGTCCCCGAAGGGACGCTGGGGGAGATGCTCCTCTCGGTGGCGAAGTCGGTCTACCTGTACCGGAAAGGCGCCGACGGCGTGCTGGACATCAACCCGTTCTCCTGCATGAACGGGATCGTTTCGGAAGCGGTCTACCCCCGCCTCTCGCGGGACTGCGACGGTCTGCCCGTCCGGGTCTTCTATTTCGACGGGACGCGGGTGGACCGGCGGTACGAACTCGACATCTTCATGGACCTCGTCCGGGAGTACGCCGCGAGGAAACGGACCGTCCGGGTCCTGCCGCCCGGGATGGGGAGGGCCACGGCCGCCAGCGCTTGATCGTCGCCATCCTTTCGGACATCCATGCCAATTTCGACGCCCTGTCGGCGGTTGCGGCGGAGCTCGCCCGCCGCCGGCCGGAGCGGATCTATCACCTCGGGGACCTCGCCGGGTACAACGCCGAGCCCGAACGATGCATCCGGTGGGCGATGTCGAACACGGAGGGAGGCGTGGCGGGGAACCACGACGCCGTGGCGTGCGGCCGCGCCGAAGGGAGGAACTTCCACGCCGCCGCGCGGCGGGCCGCCCTCTGGTCCCGGGACCGGATCTCCACGGAGAGCCGCGAATACCTTTCCCGCCTTCCCGTCCAGCACTCCGTGGAAGGCCGTGCGCTCCTCGTGCACGGGGCCCCCAGCGATCCCGGCCGCTACGTCTTATCCGCAGAACAGGCGCAGGAGGAGCTTTCGACCCTCTTCGCCTCCCCGACGGAAGGGCCGATCTTCTTCGGCCACACGCATGTCGCGGGCGGGTTCGTGCGACGGGAGGACGGCGGGGTGGCACCGGTCCCCGCGGGGGAGATCCGTCTCCCGAAAGGAGCGCGGGCTCTCCTCAATCCCGGCAGCGTCGGACAGCCGAGGGACAGGAACCGCGATGCCTCCTTTCTCCTGTACGACACGGAAACCCGAAAGGTGACCTGGGTCCGCGTACCGTACGACGTCGAGGCGGCGCGCCGGAAAGTGCTCGACGCGGGGCTCCCGCCGGAATTCGCAGACCGTCTCCGGGACGGGACGTGACCCGCCGGAGGTTCCGCCTCCTGCCCCACACCGCGGACCTGCGGGTCGAGGTCCGCGCCGCCGACCTCCCTTCCTTGTGCGCCGCCTCCGTGGAGGCCCTCTTCTCGCTCCTGACCGACCGGCGGAAGGTCCGCCCCACGGGGCGGAGGACCCTCGAATCCGGTTCCGGCGATCCGGAGGAGCGGCTTCTGTCGATCCTGCGGCAGGCCCTCCTTCTCTTTTCCCTCGAACGGTTCCTTGTCCGGGATGCGGGTGCTATCATGCAAAGTGGAAATGTTTCCCTCACCGTCCGCGGGGAGCCTGTGGACGACGCCCGGCATTCCGCGTACCGGGAGATCAAGGCGGTCACGGCGCACGCCTTGACCGTCGAGGAGGGGCCGTCGGGGTTCACGGCGCGGTTCGTTCTGGACGTGTGACCCGCCTCCCGCCGGCCGCGATCCGCGTCGGCCCGTCGGCGGCCACGGACGGGTGGGAAGGAGGCTCCGGTGCGGTTCGAGGGTATCTCCCTCTCGCAAGTCCACGATATGGCATGGGAAATACCGAAGACCGGCGGGATGCTCGTGCCGGGCCTGGTGTTCGCTTCCCGCGAGATGATGGAGGACATCGTCCACGACCAGGCGCTTCGCCAGGTCATGAACGTCGCGCACCTTCCCGGCATCCTTTATCGAAGTATCGGAATGCCCGACATCCACTGGGGGTACGGTTTTCCCATCGGCGGCGTGGCGGCGATGGACGTCGCCGAAGGGGTGATCTCCCCGGGCGGCGTGGGGTATGACATCAACTGCGGCGTACGGCTGTTGCGCTCGAATCTGGAGATGGCGGCATTGCGCCCCCGTCTCCCGGAGCTGGTCGCCGCGCTCCACGGGGATGTGCCGTCCGGAGTGGGCTCGAGAGGACACGTGCGGCTTACCCCGCCGGAGATGGAAAAGGTGCTCGCCGGGGGATCGCGCTGGGCGTTCTCGCGGGGGTACGCCACAGGGGAGGACGTCGAGTTCACCGAGAGCGGGGGGAAGCTCCCCGGCGCGGATCCCGACGCGGTGTCGGACACGGCGAAGAAGCGCGGTACCGACCAATTGGGGACGCTCGGTGCGGGGAACCACTTCCTCGAGATCGACGAGGTGGAGGAGGTCTTCTTCCCGGAGGCCGCCGCGGCGTACGGGCTGTTCCAGGGACAGGCCGTCTTCTTCATCCACTCCGGCTCCCGCGGCCTGGGATACCAGGTGTGCGACGACTACCTCGACGTGATGGCGGCCTACATGCGGAAACACGCGCTCAATGTGCCCGATCGCCAGCTCGCCTGCGCCCACATCGGGTCCGACGATGGGCGGCGGTACCTCTCCGGTCTGGCGGCCGCGGCGAACTACGCCTTCGCCAACCGGCAACTGATGGCGCACCAGGTGCGGGAGACCGCGCAACGCGTGCTGCGGCTGGGGCCGGGGGATGCGGGGATCCGCACGGTGTACGACGTCGGGCACAACAACGCCAAGTTCGAGAACCACGAAGTGGACGGCCGCCGGCGGGATGTGCTGGTCCACCGGAAAGGGGCGACCCGCGCCTTTCCTCCGGGTCACCCGGAACTTCCCCCCGCATACCGCGACGTCGGCCAGCCGGTGTTCATCCCGGGAGACATGGGGAGGGGCTCCTTCGTCCTCGCCGGCACGCCAGGGGCGATGCGCCTGTCGTTCGGATCCACATGTCACGGTGCGGGCCGCAGGATGAGCCGCACGGCGGCCAGGCGGAGCCTTCGGGGGAAGTCCGTGTTCGCGGAGATGGAGCGGCGGGGAGTGCTGGTCGCCTGCGCCTCCCGCAAGACGCTCGCCGAGGAGATCCCGGAAGCGTACAAGGACGTCGGCGCGGTGGTGGACGTGGTGGACCGGGTGGGGATCGCCCGCAAAGTCGCGCGGCTCAGGCCCCTCGCCGTGGTGAAGGGATAGGGGCGCCATGACCCGGCCATGGTGGGAGACGATCTTCGACGAGCGTTACCCGGAGTTGTTCGGGCCCCTGGAGCGGGACCCCGAGGAGGAGGTGGCAAGGATCGTCGGCCTCCTTTCCCTTCCGTCGGGCGCCTCGGTCGTGGATCTCGGGTGCGGGCGCGGGCGCCATGCGATCCCTCTTTCCCGCCGGGGGTACCGCGTTACCGGTGTGGACCTCTCCGACAAGATGCTGGGTCTCGCCAGGGAGCGTGCGCTGCGGGAGGGGGCATCCATCGAGTGGGTGCGGGAGGACATGCGGAAGTTCGTCCGCCGCGGCGCCTTCGACGCCTGTCTCTCCCTCTTCACCTCGTTCGGATTTTTCAACGATGAAGAGAATGAACTGGTGATCGGAAACGTGGCGAAGAGCCTCAAGGAGGGGGGGACGCTCCTGCTGGACCTGCGCAATGCGCAGAAGGGGCTCGCGGGGGAGGAGGACACGGAGACGACGGTGGCGGTCCCCTCCGGCCGCCTGCGCTTGCGGGTGCGGTTCGACAGGGCCACGCGGCGCGCGCGGGCGGAGCACGAGCTGACCCGCCCGGACGGGATCCGCATCTCCTCCGCCTTCGACGTCCGGATCTACTCGGAGGAGGAGCTGACGGGGATGCTATGCCGCTCCGGGATGCGCGTCACGGTCGTCCACGGCTCCCTCGACGGCGCCCCGTTCACGCCCGGCGCCGAGCGGATGGTCGTGATCGCGAAGCGCCTATAGCAGATCGTCCCCCGTTCCTCGCCGCGGCGACGCCGGTTTCCCGGCGGGGCCGCCGGTCTCCGGCACCGTGCCCAACTTGAAGGGGAGCATCGTCCCGTTGAGGTATCCCGGCGGGACGGCCTTCCCCGTCGACGGGTCGACGCGCGCGAAGGTGATCCCCGCGGGGGCCGGGAACTCACGGTCGGGGATGTAGGCGAGCGCCCGCCCGAAGAATTGGGCCCAGATCGGCAGCGCCACCGAGGCCGCCGTCTGGCGCCCCCCCAGCGACGTCGGCGTGTCGAATCCGACCCACACTCCCGCGATCAGGTCCGGCGATCCGCCGATGAACCATGCGTCCGTATTCTCGTTCGTGGTCCCCGTCTTCCCGGCGATGTTCGGCGAGAGCCCCTTCGCCGAGACGCCGGTCCCCGTGCGCAGGACCTCCTGCATCAACCGGATCGTGAGGTAGGCGGTCTCCGGGGAGATGGCCGGCACGCCCTTGGAGTCGGCCCGTTCCAGCACCTGTCCCTGCCCGTCCTGGACCTCCCGGATGAAGAACGGGGTCGGCCGCCGCCCGCCGGCGGCGAACGTCGAATACGCGGTGACCATCTCGAGGGGCGTCACGCCGGACGACCCGAGGGCGATGGAGAGGTTCCGCTCGATGGGCGACTGGATGCCCAGGTCGCGCGCCATCCGGATCGCCGTGTCCACTCCGATCTCGTTCAGCAACCGGACGGTGGCGAGGTTGCGGGATTTCGCCAGCGCCTCGAGCAGCGGGATGGGGCCGAGGAACGTCCCGTCGTAATTCTTCGGCTTCCACATCTCCGTCTCGCTCCTCGAAAACTCGATCGGCGAGTCGTCGATCGTGGAGATCACCGTCTTCCCCTTGTCGAGGGCGGCGCTGTAGACGACCGGCTTGAAGGCGGAGCCCGGCTGCCTGCGCGCCTGGAGCGCCCGGTTGAACTGCGACGCGGCGAAGTCGACGCCGCCCACCATCGCCAGCACCCCGCCCGTGTTGGGGTCCATGCAGATCAACGCGCCCTGGAGCCCCTTGTACCGGTTCGCTTCCTCCATCCGGCGAACGCCCTGCGTCACGGCGTCGTGGGCGGCCTCCTGCAGCCGCCCGTCGATCGTCGTGTAGATCCTGAACTCGCTCCGGTACATCACCTCCGCGCCGTACTTCTCCTGCAGGTAGTTGCGAACGTATTCGAGGAAGTATGCGGCTTTCGACCGGAAGGTGGACGGAGGGGCCAGGGCGAGGCGGGCCTCGTACGCCTTCTCCGCGACGGCCTTGTCGAGGAAACCGACCTCCGCCATCCGTCGCAGCACGTACCGTTGCCGGGCCTTCGCCTTGTCGAGGTGTCCCCGCGGCGAGTAGCGGGACGGCGCCTGGGCCAGCCCCGCGAGCAGCGCCCCCTCGGCGACGGAGAGGGTGGAGACCCCCCTCGCGAAGTAGGTCTGCGCCGCCGCCTCCACGCCGTACGCACCGTCCCCGAGATAGATCTGGTTGAGGTAGAGGTAGAGGATCTCCTCCTTGGTGAGTTTCCTCTCGATCCGCCAGGCGAGGATCAACTCCTTCAGCTTGCGCGCGACGCTCTTCTCCGGGGTGAGGAAGAGGGACTTCACCGTCTGCTGGGTGATGGTGCTCGCCCCCTGGGCGAATCCGCCGGACAGGACGTCCTTGACGATCGCACGGACGATGGCGATGTAGTCCACCCCCCTGTGCTTGAAGAAGTTCGCGTCCTCGGCGGCCAGGAAGGCGTTGACCACGTGCGGGGGAATCGCCTTATAGGGGACCACGCTCCGCTTCTCGAGGTAGATCTCCCCGACGACGTGGTTGTTCCGGTCGAAGATCTTCGAGGTGACGCTCGGTTTATACGCCGCCGCCGACTCGATCTGCGGGAAGTCGCCGAACCGCGCCAGGAGGGCGATGCCGGAACCCACCCCGAGGACGAAGAAAAGCCCCGTCACGAAGAGGATCAGGAGCAGTTTTTTCCAGGGGAAGCCCGCGGGTTTCTCCGGGTCCAGGGTACCGGGCAAAGGTGTGCCTCTCGTGAAAGGGAAAGGATTAAAATTGGATTATAGCAGGGTCGCGGACAGGGGAGGAGGAGGATGGCCCGGGGCGTGCGGTGGCCAGGGGGAACCCGGATCCGGGGGGCGGCGCTTGCGGCGCTGCCGATCCTCCTTTCCGGCTGCTGGTACTCCCTCTCGATCTCGATCGTCTCGGGGGGCGGGACCGACCCCTTCGTGATCTCTTCCGGGAGCGATCCGGCGCTGGACGGGGACGTCCGGGACGACGGGGCGGTCGCGACCTCCGGGGCGATCTTCGCCGGGTTCGACTCCGCCGACCCCGCACCGCGCCCCGAGTACCGGGGGTTCCTCTCGTTCGACATCCTGTCCGTGCCGCCGGGCGCGCTGGTGGAGTCGGCCACGGTGACGCTGACCGCGGACCGTGTGGACCTCCTGCCGGGGAGCGCGGAGGCGATCCTGGATTTCGACTCCGTGGACTACGACGGCCGATTGTCGTTCCCCGCGTTCGGCGCCCCGGGGACGCCGGTCCGGTCGACGGCGGCGGGAGTCCGGGTCGTGGGGTCCCGGGCCGTCGCGATCGACGTGACGCCGGAGGTCCAGGCCGCCGCCGACCTGGGCCGGACGCGTTTCCAGTTGCGGGTACTGTGCTCCGGGGGGCTGGCGTTGCTGGTGGACGGAGCGGGCGCGCGCGCGGGGCAGCTTCCTCCGGATCCCGCCCTTGCGCCGATCCTCACGGTGAGGTTCCGGTGAGGTGAATTTCCTGTCCCCCGGAGGCGTCTTAAAAACATAAAAGATAGAGCGACCACGGGAGGAACGACGATGCGCAAGATCCGGGTCCTTGGGCTCGTGGGTGTCCTTGCTCTGGTTCTTGCAGGCTGCGGGGGAGGCGACAACAGGTCCACGGTCATCGCCCAGACGTTGAGCATCCAGAGCGTGGATGGGGATATCGGGTTGAACGGGGGGACGTACTCCATCTCGCAGGCGAACGTCACGAACAACGTCGTGTTCGGAATCGATGCCGGCGGATCGGAATTCCGGGCGTTCCTCGATTTCCCCCTCGACGGCTCCAACGGGGGCGATGCGATCCCCCTGGACGCCGCCATCGTCTCGGCGGACATCGAAGTCTTCGTGAACGACCTCAGTTTCGCCGCGAGCGTACCGACGTTGCTGGACCTCGTCCCGTTCCCGGTCTCGGGCCTGACTTCCGCGGATTTCGATTCCACCCCGCTATTGACCCGGTCGCCGTTTGATTTCCTGCCGGGAGATGTCAACAACTTCGTCCGGATCGACATCACGTCGCTGATGGCGGAGGCGCAGCTCCTGGGGTTAAGCAACCTGCAACTGCGGTTCCTCCTGGACTTCTCGGCAGCGGCGGGGTTTGTGGAACTGGACGACGGAGCGGGCGCCAGGGCACCCCTGCTGACCGTGGAGTACCGATAGACGGAACGCCGCGGGAGAGAGCGTTCGAGGAGGGCATTCCCGGGAATTTGTTGTACAATCCACTCGTGTCGGCCACGAGAACCCGCAATAAGCTCGCGGACCTGGGCGCCGTCGCGGCGGGCCTGGCCCACGAGATCCGCAACCCGCTGAACTCCCTCTACATCAACGGCCAGCTCCTCGAGGAGATGATCTCCGAGCTGCCGGAAGGGGGCGTCCCGCAGAAGCAGGACCTCCTCTCCCTCGCGCGCGCCAACCTCAAGGTGACGCAGCGGCTGAACGACACGCTCTCGGGGTTCCTTCGCTTCGCCCGTCCCCCGGCGATGGAGCTCGCCCTGGTGGACCTCAACCGGGTCGTGTCGGAGACCCTTCGGTTTCTCGAGATCGAGCTCGCGTACCGGGAGATCTCCCTGAAGACGAAGCTCCACCCGACGGCGTTGCCGATCCTCGCCGACGAGAAGCTGCTGAAGCAGGCGCTGCTCAACCTCCTGCTGAACGCACAGGACGCGGTGGACAAGGAGGAGAAGACGATCCGCGTAACCACTGGCGTGCGCGCGGGGCGGCCCTTCGTGCGGGTCCGGGACAACGGCCGGGGGATCCCGGCCTCCGACCGCCGCCGCGTCTTCACGCTCTTTTTCACCACGCGGAAGAACGGCAGCGGGCTCGGGCTCCCCATCGTCCGCCAGATCGTCCGGCAGCACGGGGGGAAGATCCACGTCCGCAGCCGGGAGGGGTACGGCACGACGATGACCGTCGAGCTCCTTTTCGAGGAACAGTTCCGGGCGATGTTTCCGGGTCTCCTGCCGCTGGCGCTGCCGGAGGGGGGACGCCGATGAAGGAGAAGGGCCGCATCTACCTTTTCGACGACGACGCCGACAGCCTGCAGAGCGTCGTCGCCGCGCTGCGGCGCGACGGCTTCGACGTGTTCCCTTTCGCCGATCCGCGGGAAGGATTGGCGCGCATCGAGGCCGACGGGGGGGACGTCGTCGTCACCGACCTGCGGATGCCCGGCCTGACCGGCCTCGAGGTGCTGCGCCACGTCACGAAGAAGCTCCCGGGCGTTCCCGTGGTCGTCCTGACCGCCTACGGCACCGTCGAGGGGGCGATCGAGGCCGTGCGCGCCGGCGCGTCGGACTTCCTCCTCAAGCCCGTGGAGATCCCCCGTCTTCGGGCCGCCGTCTTCAAGGCGCTAAAGGAGCGGGGGATGCACCGGGAGATCGAGCGGCTCCGGGAGGAGGTCGGGCGCCCCCTCGGGGTGCAGGGGATCGTCGGATCGTCCCGGGCGATGGAAGAGGTGCTGCGGAAGATCCGGCTGGTGGCCCCGACCCGGATGAACGTGCTGATCACCGGGGAAAGCGGCACGGGGAAGGAACTGGTCGCCCGGGGAGTCCACGGCCTCAGCCCCCGCGCGGACCGCCCGTTCCTGCCGCTCAACTGCGCCGCGATCCCGGAATCGCTCCTCGAGTCCGAGCTCTTCGGCCACGAGAAGGGGGCGTTCACGGGGGCGACCGCCTCCCGCCCGGGGAAGTTCGAGAGCGCGGAAGGGGGGACGCTCTTCCTCGACGAGATCGGGGACGTGTCGCCGGCGATCCAGTCGAAGCTCCTGCGCGCCATCGAGCAGAAGGAGGTCCTGCGGGTGGGCGGGTCGCAGGTGATCCATGCGGACGTGCGGATCATCGCGGCGACGAACCAGGACCTGAAAAGCCGGGTGGAGGAGAAGGCGTTCCGCGAGGACCTCTACTACCGGCTGAACGTCTTCAATATCGCCGTCCCGCCGACA
>Ga0209211_10010837_pt1 | contig 11797 bp, 13 predicted proteins | sample RifGroA2_FD_183992 | JGI IMG/M metagenome (GOLD analysis project Ga0209211, IMG submission 183992) | Groundwater microbial communities from Rifle, Colorado, USA - Groundwater A2 (SPAdes) (version 2) | ecosystem: Environmental > Aquatic > Deep subsurface > Groundwater | place: Rifle, Colorado... | reverse complement strand
CCCCCGCCACACTATCGGCGGGGTGGATATGTATGTCGGCGGAACGGAGCATGCGACAAGACACTTGATCTACGCCCGCTTTTGGCACAAATTTTTATACGATATCGGAGTCGTTGGCGGCAAGGAGCCTTTCGCCGGTCTCAAAAATCAAGGATTGATTATGGGTAGCGACAACAGAAAAATGAGCAAGAGATGGGGTAATATTGTAAATCCGGATGATGTCGTAAAAGAATACGGGGCGGATTCTTTGCGTCTGTATGAAATGTTTATGGGGCCTTTTGACCAGCCGATACCGTGGGACACCAGAAACATAATCGGCGTGAAAAGATTTTTGGAAAGAGTCTATTCGCTATCGCTTAAAATCAAAAATAAAAAACCTGCCTCGTCGGCAGACAGGTCAAAAATAAAAATTTCGGAAAAACTGAAATCATTAATTCATAAAACGATAAAAAAGGTTTCCGAAGACATAGAAAATTTTCATTTCAACACGGCCGTCAGCGCGCTGATGATTTTGCTTAATGAAATGGAAAAACAGGACTCGCTAAAAATTGAAAGCTATAAATTGTTAATTAAATTGTTAAGCCCGTTCGCGCCTCATATTGCTGAAGAATTATGGTTTGATATTGGTGGCAAAAAATCAATTCATCTTGAAGACTGGCCTATTTTTGACGCTTCCAAGACAATTGAAAACAGCTTTAAACTGGTCGTCCAGATAAATGGAAAGGCGAGAGATGTTTTTGAAGTTCAGATGAGAATTTCCGAAGATGAGGCAAAAGACTTGACATTGAAACGCGCAAATGTTAAAAAATGGATAGGCGATAAACGCGTAGAAAAAATAATCTACGTGCCCAATAAAATTATAAGTATTGTTACGCAAATATAAAATGCCAATCCTAACTTTTAAGCCGAAGATAATTACCAGACAGCTTGTTTCCTGTCTTAAAAACAGGACCAAAGACATAGTCGTCCAGCGCTACGGCTTGGCCGAAGACGCCGACAAAAAAACCCTTGAAGCCATAGGAGACAAATACGGCATAACCAGAGAGAGAATCAGACAGATAACTAACTTCGCTTTCAATCTGATGAAAGAAAGCCAGGCCTTTGAATCCGCCCAAGACATATTTTCAGAGATGAAAGACAGCATAGAAAGGAAAGGGAAAATTCTTTCGGAAAAAGACGTGCTTATCCATCTGGCCGGCAATGATCCTTTGGCGCAAAATCATATTTATTTTTTGCTGGTTTTAGGCGACGATTTCACCAAGATAAAGGAAGACGATGAATTTCATCACCGATGGACAGTTCATTTGGAACACGCGGACAAGGTTCATCAGGCGCTGAGAGCCTTGCATAACGAAATAAGCGAGAATGACCTTATTTTGGAAAAAGATCTAATTTCCGCCTTGAAAAAACACAGCGAGAAAATAGCGGGAGAAAGCGTTGATAGCGACACAGTCAGAACTTGGCTCAATTTGTCAAAAATGCTGGGCCAAAATGCCATGGGGGAATGGGGACGAGCTTCCTCGCCGAGCATCAGACCGAGAGGCGTCAGAGATTTGGCATATCTAGTTTTAAGAAAAGAAGGTTCGCCGATGCATTTCGGAGAAGTGGCCAAAAAGATTTCTTCTTATTTCGATAAGTCGGCCAACTCGGCGACCGTTCACAACGAACTTATAAAAGATGGCCGATTCGTCCTGGTGGGGCGCGGTTTATACGCTTTATCCGATTGGGGCTATAAATACGGCACGGTTCGGGATATAATAAAATACATCATCAAGTCGGAAGGGCCTTCTTCCAAAGACGACATAGTCAAAAAAGTTTTAAAAGAACGCTATGTCAAAGAAAATACCATTTTGGTAAATTTGCAAAATCGCGATTATTTTAAAAGAAGCAAAGAAGGCAAGTACTTGATAGGATAATTATGGGGACAATATCAGTCCAAAGTTTCTTCTATGATTTTTTCAAGGTCGTAATAGGCGCCGCTTATCTGTGGTTGCCGGCCATTTCGGCTTATTTCGCCTGGAAATTTTGGCTGTATTACATAAGATTGCTCTATGTATCCAAAATTGACTGGGTTCTTTTGGAAATTAAGTTGCCCAGAGAAATGCCCAAAAGCCCGCAAGTGATGGAAATTATCTTAAGCGCCATGCATATTACCAGAGACGGGGCGATGATTAATAGATATTGGGATGGACTTTTGCGCCCTTGGTACAGCCTGGAGATTATAAGCAAAGAGGGAGTTATTTCCTTTTATTTTTATATTCCGAAATATTACCGAAGGCTGGTGGAGTCGCAGATATACGCCCATTATCCGGAGGTGGAAATACATGAGGCGGCGGATTACACCAAAGAATTTATCAGTGAGGACATCGAAGCATCCAAAAAAAATTGGACTATTCATGCGGCTGAATATAATTTGACCCAAAAAGAAGACGCTTACCCGATAAAAACTTACGTTGATTATAAGTTGGACAAATTGGAAACGGAAGAGGAGATGAAAAGCGACCCCTTGGCTTCTCTGATAGAGCTGATGGGCACGATGAAAGAAGGAGAAAATTTGTGGTACCAGGCGCTTATTATGGCGACTAAAACGGAATGGAAGAGTGCTGGCGTTAAAATCGTAAACAAAATAATGAAAAGAGACAAGAAGAAAAAAGAAGGCGAAATAATTGATTTCGGCAGTATGATTTTGTCTCCGGGCGAAAGAATGATTGTTGAAGCCATAGAGAGGAATGTTTCCAAACTTGGTTTTGACGCTTGTTTAAGGTTTGTTTATATCGCCAAACCGGATAAGTATAATCATGTGGTTTCTAATGCCATTCAGGGCTCAATGAAACAATTCAACTCGCTTAATTTGAACGGATTCAGCCGAACAAACAGCACCAGTTATGTTGATTATTTTTTCAAAAAAACAAGAGAAGGCTGGAGGAGAAAAAGAATGTTTGACGCTTATGTGAACAGATCGGCTTTTTACAAACCCTACAAAAGAAAAACTTTTGTTTTAAACACCGAAGAATTGGCCACCATTTATCATTTCCCGGGAAGCGTCGTCAGGACGCCGTCGCTGGGCAGGATAGAATCCAAGAAGAGCGAACCGCCGGCCGGCTTGCCTGTTTAGATTAAGCTAAAAAATAATGATTTCAAAAGCGAAGACATTGATTGCGGCGATTATTTTTTTTGTTTTGGCCGGTTTTTCGGGATATTTTTTTCTGTCGGCTCCGAAAGATTTTCCGTCGGGCGAGACGATTGTAATTGAAAAAGGAACGGGTTTGGCGGAAATTTCCGGCAAGCTTAAAAAAGAAGGATTTATCAAGAACAAATACGCTTTCGCTTTGTATGCTAGATCTTTGGGCAAATCAAAAAAAATAAAATACGGCAAATACTTGTTTAACGAGCCGGTTTCCGTTTTTTCTTTGATTAGCCGGCTGGCCAAAGGGGAATTCGGATTTAAGCCGATAAAAGTTACGATAACGGAAGGCTTGACGATAAAAGAAATTTCTGAATTGTTCGGCGGTTTTGAAAATTTTGACAAAAAAGAATTTCTGGAAAAAACGGAAAAATTGGAAGGATATCTTTTCCCAGACACTTATCTGTTTTTACCCTTTGCCGAAACAGAGCAGATTATCGGGACAATGACGGATAATTTTAAAAAGAAAGCGGGCGATGTTGGGAAAGATATTGTCATTATGGCATCTTTGATAGAAAAAGAAGTGCCGGACAGCGATGATCGGAAAATTGTTTCCGGTATTTTGTGGAAAAGGCTGGAACTGGGAATGGCTTTGCAAGTGGACGCGGTTTTCCCTTATATAACAGGAAAACAGAAAGTTTTGTTGGAGGATCTCAAAATTGATTCTCCTTACAACACCTATCTAAACAAAGGCTTGCCGCCCGGCCCGATTTCCAATCCGGGGTTGGACGCCATAGACGCGGCTAGAAACCCCAAAGAATCTCCTTATCTATACTATCTTTCCGGCAAGGATAGCAAAACTCATTTTGCCAAAACATTCAGCGAACATTTGCGGAACAAGGAAAAATATTTGAAATAGAGTATAATTATAAAAAGAGTAAAAGGTTGTTTTTATTAAAATTAAATTTATGATTATGATGATTTTATTTTTAGTCGGGAGAGTTTTGTTCGGGGGTTATTTTATAATGAACGGCCTTAATCATTTTATGAAAATGGGAATGATGAAAGGCTACGCTTCTTCCAAGGGCGTGCCGATGGCCGGTTTGGCGGTGGCGGTTACGGGACTGATGATTTTATTGGGCGGATTGGGAATACTTTTGGGGGTCTATATTCAGCTTTCCTTGTTGCTCCTGGCAATATTTTTGGTCTTTGTGACATTTAAAATGCACAATTTTTGGGCGGTAACCGAACCTAATATGAAGATGATGGAGATGGTTAATTTCTACAAAAATATGGCCCTTCTCGGCGCGGTTTTGATGATATTGTTTATTCCATCTCCGTGGGCTTATAGTGTTTAAACCGGTGTCAATTATAGGAATTAAAAAAAAGCCAGGATTTAAAATCCTGGCTTTTAAAAAGTTCTAAAACTTTGGTTTTACATCAACAAAGTCATATTTAATCAGATGGGACTCTTTCAATTTGTAACTGTTGTACTTATTTTTGTAAATTTCGCGATAAGTTACAATAACTTCTTGTCCCTCTTTTAGTCCTTCCCATAATTGCTTAATTTTAGGGGATCTAAATATAAACTTCCCATGTTCACATTTGAGGATTATCGCATAAACATTCGGCACATCAACATTGACAGAGACGAAGCATGTAACCATCTCGCCATTGTCAGTTGAAGGATTGATAACGCTTGGTTTGCCGTGCATTGGCGTTATCAATATTAGATCTACTACCTCCGCACTCTCCGTCAATAATAAAGAATATTCTTCTTGGTATGTTTTTTTGTATATACATCCCATACATACAGACAACACTATTATTCCAGTTACAATTAAAAGTAAAAATTTCTTTACTTTCATTATTACACTCCTTTTCTTGATTAAGTTTTCATTTGATAAAGTCGATACTTTTGGTAATTTATCATAATTGCTTATTATTGTCAATGTATATATAATTCATAATATAAAACATAAAAAAATGGTGTTGAAAAAATGCTGGAGCATAAAATCAGCACCATTTGGAATTGTTAAAAAAATGATTGAAAGAAATAATAACAAAAAAAGAAAGGTCTTCGTGGCGATGTCGGGGGGAGTGGACAGCTCCGTCGCAACTTTGTTGTTGCAAAAAAGTGGTTTTAATTTGGTCGGCTGTTATATAAAAGGCTGGTATCCTCCGGGTGTAATTTGCAATTGGAAAGAAGATCGCCGGGACGCGATGAGGGTGTGCGCCAAGCTGAAAATTCCGTTTATGACCGTGAACGCGGAAAAAGAATACAAGAAAGAAGTAGTGGATTATATGATAAGCGAATATAAAGCCGGACGGACGCCTAATCCGGATATTATGTGCAACAAGAGCGTGAAGTTCGGCGTTTTTTTGAAGAAAGCTTTGGCAATGGGAGCGGATTATATTGCCACTGGCCATTATGTTCGCCTTCGGCTCAAAATAAAAAATAAAAAATCAAACCTGCCTGCCGGCAAGGCAGGTCTAAAAACTTATGAGCTTGCTATCGCAATTGATCTCAATAAAGATCAATCGTATTTTCTTTGGACGTTGACGCAGGAGCAATTAAAATATTGCCTTTTTCCGTTGGGCGATTTGCTGAAATTGGAAGTGAGGCATATCGCCAAAGAGAATGGCTTGGCCACGGCCGAAAAAGAAGAAAGCCAAGGGGTATGTTTTATCGGCGAATTTGATATGGAAGATTTTTTGAAAAAATATATTAAGCAAAAAAAAGGGAAAGTGGTGACGGCTGACGGGAAAATAATCGGCGAGCATAACGGTTTAGCATTTTACACCATCGGCCAGCGCCACGGTTTCGGATTCGGCGGGGGAGAAGGCGGGCCTTATTATGTGGTGGAAAAAGATTTCAAAAACAATCGTCTGATTGTGGCGGAGAAAAAAGACGAAAAAAGTTTCGGAAAAAAAGAAGCAAAAATATCAAGTGTTAATTGGGTTAGCGGAGTTGTTCCTAAGTTAAACAAAACTTATTTATCTAGAATCAGGTATCGTCAGCCTTTGGAAGAATGTAACATTGCAGAAGTTTCTAAAAATTCAACAAAAATTATTTTCATAAATCCCCAAAGGGCGGTTACACAAGGACAGTCTTTGGTGATTTATGACGGAGAAGAAATGATAGGAGGAGGAATAATTGTCTAATTATCGCCCTTCTATCCTTAAAACCGTCATTATCGTCTTGAGAATAATAATCGCTTCCAGAACCAAAGAACGATTTTTTATGTAATAAAGGTCATATTGGAGTTTCTGCATTGAGTCATCAACGGAAGAGCCATAAGGGAAGTTTATCTGCGCCCAACCGGAAAGTCCCGGCTTTACGATGTGTCTCATTGAGTAATGAGGTATCTTTTGGGACAGTTCGCTCACGAATTCTGGCCTTTCCGGACGAGGACCGATAAAAGATAAATCACCTTTGAGAACGCTTAATATTTGGGGCAGTTCGTCCAATCTCGTTTTTCTTAAAAATTTTCCCACGGCGGTTACGCGCTTGTCGCGTATTTGCGCCCATTTCGCCCCGTCTTTTTCGGCGTCTTTGGCCATTGAGCGGAATTTCATTATTTCAAAAATTTTTCCGTTTTTGCCCAGCCTTTTTTGCTTGTAAAAGACGCTTCCTCGGCTGGTCAGCTTTATCGCCAGCGCCGTAAAAGGCGCGAGCAAGGCGAAAGGAATGGAAAACAAAACAGCCAAAACGACATCAATAAGCCGCTTTATTTGTTCAAATTTTCTTTTATCCAGTTCAACGACGTTTTCCAAAAACCAGCTTTCTCCGATAAGCGAAACCGGTATTTTGCCCGTAGTTGATTCGTAAAACCGGTAAAATTCAATGACAGTTTTGCCTTTCATCACCATTTCGTAAAGTATTTTCGCCGACTCCTCCGATATTTTTTCTTTCCCGGGGATTATTATCAGGTCGGCCGAAACGAGACTGTCCGCCATTTCGTAGCCCAGCTGGGGGCTAGCGGAAATAAATTCGGCAAAATCGGAAATCTCTCCGGAAGAATTAAAAAAGAAAATTTTTATCTTGGAGCCTTTGGTTATTATTTTTTGATAAGCCACTCTCCACAGCCAAAGGAAAACGGAAGCGATGACGGCATCAATAAACAGGTTTGTTTTAGGGGTGATTCCGAACGCGGGGATGAAGTAAAACATCAAAATGGCGATTCCCGCGCCGAAAGCCATAGTTTTGATGATGTAAAAAATTTTGGCCGGATGGACCGATTTTTCCACGTCGTAAAGTCCGGCAATGTAGAAAATAATCACCCAAACTAGATTGACGAAAAGAAAGGGCAAATTGTGGTCTTGCCATAAAACTTGTGACGGGAGAGATCCGTACCTTATTATAAGGGCGAGATACAGCGCCCCGTAAAGAAGGGTGATATCCCCCAAAAGAAGCATTATTTTCCCCGGTTTGTTGCCTTTAATCATATTAATATGTTATTATGCTAGCATATTGATTTTATGAGTAAAAGCCTGAACATAATCAAGTATTTGCTTTACGCTGGAATTTTCGCCGTTCCTTTTTTGGTTTTTATCGTTTCCAGCTCAATGTTTTTTCCGTTTATAACGGGAAAAAATTTTTCTTTCCGAATAATCGTGGAAATAATGACCGCTTTGTGGCTTATTTTGTTGTTGTTTGATGCCAAATACAAGCCTAGAAAAAACTGGGTACTGGTCATGCTGGCTATTTTTGTCGGCGTTGTGGCTTTATCCTCAGTGTTCGGGGAAAATTTTTACAGAAGCTTTTGGTCCAATTACGAAAGAATGGAAGGGTTGATCACTTATCTGCATTTACTTGCTTTTTTCCTCGTCTTGGCTGGAACGATGAAAACGGAGCGTGTTTGGAATAGACTTTTCAACACCACTTTGTTTGCCAGCGCGATTGTCGCTTTTTACGGCGTTTTCCAGCTGTTTGGAATATTAAAGACCCATCAAGGCAACAGGCTTGATGCCACCTTGGGCAACGCTTCCTATTTGGCTGTCTATATGGTATTCCACATATTTTTGGCTATGGCTCTTTTTTACAGAGTGCAAGATTACAGAAAATGGATTTATTTTTTCATCATCATTTTGGAATCGTTCGTTCTTTACCACACGGCGACCAGAGGCGCGATACTTGGCATAATCGGCAGTTTGTTTATTTCGTGGATATTGATTGCCATTCTGTCTTCCAGTAAAAAATCCAAGTTGGCGCATATTTCTTTATTGGCGGGGATGGTTATAATAATCGCCGGTTTTTTGTTTTTGTCAAAATCTGATTTTGTGAAAAATAGCCAAGTGCTCAACCGATTCGCCGGTATTTCTTTGACCGAAACAACGACGGAATCCCGATTGACCATTTGGAAAATGAGCTGGGCAGGCTTTAAAGAAAAACCGATATTCGGTTGGGGGCAGGAGAATTTTAATCTGGTGTTTAATAAATATTATGAGCCTATTTTGTACAAACAGGAGCCGTGGTTTGACCGTGCGCACAATGTTTTCTTTGACCGGCTGACCACCAATGGAATTTTCGGACTTCTTTCTTACGTGGGATTGCTGGGCGCCGCTTTGTATTATCTTTGGGCGAAAAGAAAAAAGACGGGATTGTCCGTTGAAGATTCGGCTATTTTCGGGAGCATGTTTTTGGCTTACTTTTTCAACAATCTGTTTGTTTTTGACAATTTAATAAGCTTGATTTTGTTTGCGACATTTTTGGCTTATGTCGGTTTCCGCGCCAAAGCTGGCGCGCTTATTCCCATCTTGTCGGGCAGGCCAAACGAAGCGCCCAAAGAAGCCGATTATGGCAAGGCTGTTTACGCCGTTATTATCGGAGCGGCATTTGTGTTTGTGATCTATATAGTTAATATTCCCGGCATTTTGGCATCTAAAGCCATCATTAACGCTTTCAAAATGGCGGGGGCCGGCAACACGAAGGGAGCTTTTGAAAGTTTTCAAAAAGCTATTTCTTACAATTCTTTCGGCAGTATGGAGGCTAGGGAGCATCTTTCCAGCTTCGCCATGCAAGTTTACGATAGTTCGAATATAGACAAGGAGTTCAAAGATAAAGTCGCGAGCTATGCGATAGATGAATTGAAAAAGCAGAACGAACAATATCCCGACGATATAAGAGAAATGATTTTCTTGGCGGCCGTTTACAATAAGACCCAGAAATACGAAGAAGCCATAAATTTGCTTAACAAGGCTGTTGAAATAGCTCCAAAAAAACAGCAGTTGTATTTTGAGCTCGGCACTTCTTATTTGAATAAAGGCGATAATGAAAATGGAATGGCAACGTTGAAAAAATCTTTTGACTTGGATCAAACTAATGAAGAGGCCAGAAGAATATACGCCGTCTCCGCCATCTTTGCCAGCAAGGACACTCTGGCTGAAGAATTAATGAAAGACCACGGAGGCACCATTCAAGATGATGAAAGATTTTTGAGAGCTTACGCCAAAAGGAATAATTTTGAGAAAGTGACGGCGATTTTGAAAGTGTTTATAGAAAAAAATCCGACCAACATCCAATATCACTTGAACTTGGCGGCGGTTTATTTGCAGGCCGGCTATAGAACCAAGTCAATAGAGCAGTTGCAGAAGGCGATTGAAGCCATACCCGATTTTAAAAAGCAAGGCGAATATTATATAAGCGAGATAAAGGCGGGGAGAAATCCGTAAACTTGATTATGTCCGATGAAGAACTAAAAGTTTTATTGAGAGAAAACATAGAAGTAAGCAAAGAAAGCTTGAAGATTCTCAAGAAAATAAACAGAGGCAGAATTTGGGGGAATGTTTTCAGTGTTTTGAAGTGGACGCTTATAATCGGCCTTTCTTTCGGGGCTTATTATTATATAGAGCCATTTTTTTCTCAATATATTGATATGCTAAAAGGGCTTACTTCCGGTGTTGAAAATATCGGCGAAATAAGCAATAATATCAATTCGGCGGTCTCGTCGAACTTATTGGAAAAATTGCAGGAATTGATGCCTAGGTAGTCCCGCCGAGCGGGATAAAGTAGCTCAGCTTGCCCCGCTTGCATTTGAAAAATGTTTAAAATGCCGAAGTAGCTCAGTGGTAGAGCACTTCTCTGAAAAAGAAGGGGTCGTGAGTCCGATTCTCACCTTCGGCACCAGAAAATATATTTTGTTGGCAAAAATTTAATAAATGTTATACTGATTTTAATGATAAACACAAAACAACAACTATCTTTAGAAGATATTTCGAAGGCCGGAGAAAAATTCTATACTGAAAAACTTAAAGAAAAACTTGAGAAAGAAAATATGGGACAATATGTTGTAATTGATGTGGAACAAGGAAAATATCACATTGACGCTGACAGGTTAACGGCGCTTGAAAAAGCCATGAAAGAATTTGGGAACAAATTGTTTTATATTGTTCAAATTGGCAATGTTCAGCATCCTAGTATTAATTTTAACGCTAAAAGATATGCTTGGAACTTTTGATAACGATCAACCAAAAATAGAAATTGAAGTTAAAGGGATAAATGGCAGTCCCAAAAAAGTAGTCGCTCTTATTGATTCTGGATTTAACGGATATCTTATCCTTCCTTATGTTGAAGCTTTCCCTCTCGGTCTTGTTTTAAATGGGATTCAATCAAACACATTGGCAGACGGTTCTGCTTCATCACACTTAGTCTGTATTGGACAGGTTTGCGTAGACGGTAAATGTATTGCTACCACTATTGATATTCAACCGGCCAACATTATACTTTTAGGAACAAAATTACTTAAAGAACTTGGGAAAACTTTTGTATTGGATTGCATAAACGGCAAAGTTGAAATCATAAACAGTAAAAAATGAGAATTTAAAAACATGGCGATAGTCTATAAAAAAGTTTGGCCGGAATTTTTTGAGAAAATAATTTCCGGCAAGAAAAAATTTGAACTGCGTCTTGCCGATTTTGAGATAAATGAAGGCGATACTTTAGTTTTGGATGAATGGGACAAAGACAAGAAAGGACACACCGGAAGAAAAATTGAAGTAACTACTACTTACATTCTAAAAACTAAAAATCTGACTTTTTGGACAAAGGAAGAGATAGAAAAATACGGTTTTCAGATTATTCAATTTGAGTCAAAGAAAAAATAATTATTTTTTAGAATCTACTCTTCCTGCACCCGTATTTTTTTGACCGGAGCTTTTCGGAGGAAAGGGAGACGGATGGTCAAAATGCCGTTTTTGATGATGGCTTCCGAGTTTTCGGAGTCAACCTCGTCGGACAAGGAAATTGTCCGGCTGAAACCGCCCCAGTAAAGCTCTTGGCAAACGGTGTTTTCTTTCTCTATCAAGCGATTGCTTTCCCTTTTTCCTTTTATAGTGACGGAATCTTTGTCTATGGAGATGTCCAAATCGTCCGGCTTTACTCCGGCCACGATGGACTGAATGATTACTTCATTTTTGCCTTGGAAGACATCAACGGCCAATTGTCCGTCTTCTTCGTCGTAAGTTTTTTCTTCCGAGCCGATACTTGACAAGTCATAGTTGTCGCCTTTTTCGTAATCCGTATTTTCCTGATCTGACCCCGTCAACCTTTCAAAAAATGATTTTTTTTCTTTTAACATAAAAAATTAATTTATTTAATATTTCTTTTTGACCTTTTCGAAAACAAAAATTATAACTATTATAATAAGCCACAGAGGCATCAGCACTTTCAAA
>Ga0209211_10010836_pt1 | contig 11797 bp, 10 predicted proteins | sample RifGroA2_FD_183992 | JGI IMG/M metagenome (GOLD analysis project Ga0209211, IMG submission 183992) | Groundwater microbial communities from Rifle, Colorado, USA - Groundwater A2 (SPAdes) (version 2) | ecosystem: Environmental > Aquatic > Deep subsurface > Groundwater | place: Rifle, Colorado... | reverse complement strand
CAACCAACCGCAAAGTCGTCTCGCGCGCGCCTTGTTGGAACCACAGGCCGTTGCCCGGGATACTTTTTTCTATGACGTCTCCGCATGGTCACTGCCGGTGGCGTACGGTGTCGCCGGCTACTCGGTGGAAGGGGCTTTGCCCGCTGCAACAAAGTTGACACGGGTCCCTCCCACCAACGGAGGTATTGTGGATGAGAAAGCGCGGTACGCGTATATCATCCCGTGGGAACGCAACGATGCGATTAAACTCGTCTGGCAATTACTGGAACGAGAATACAAACTCTCCGTTGCTACCCGGACATTTGAAGCGCGCGGACGCGCATTTGGTCCGGGAACGATCATCGCTCCGCTCGGTCCGAATCCCGAGGCGCTCCATGAAGATATTCGGCTGTTGGCGGAGACGTTCGGGGTTGAAGTATTCGCTGTGCATTCGGGACTCACGGAGAGCGGCATCAGCCTCGGTTCCAACCGGGTTCGGCTTCTTAAGAAACCGGAGATTGCCCTGCTGACCGGCGCGCCGGTCTTTGGGAACGACTTCGGTGAGCTGTGGTACTTGTTCGACCAGGAACTGGAAATTCCCGTCACGCCCATCCGCGCCACCGATCTCGGAGAGGCAAACCTTTCACGGTATGACGTGATCATTCTCCCCGACGGTGGAAATTATCAATCCATCTTCGACAGTGTGCGCGTTGACAAGCTGAAACGATGGGTTCAGGGAGGAGGAGTGCTGATCGGGCTTGAAAACGGGGCGCGGTTCCTGACAAAATCACGATCGGGGATAACGCCGGCAACCCTGAAATCGGAGAAGAAGGAGGACGAGAAATCGAAGGAAGAAAAAGAGGTCGAAAAGGCAAGGAAAGATTCCCGAAAACGGTTAACACTGTTTGAGCAACAGGAAACTGACCGACTGGAACAGATTCCGGGAACGATTTTTAAGACCCTGGTCGATACCACCCACCCCATCGGCTATGGATACTCCGGGGAACTCTTTGTGCTCAAAGGAAATGCTGAGCCGTTTGAATTGCCGGAAACCGGAAAAAATATCGTACGATTCACCAGGGATTCGGTCCAGGCCAGCGGATACGTGCCCCATGAGAAAGCGAAGAGGATCGCCGATTCCGGATACATCATGGAGTTTCAGCTTGGCCAGGGAAAGGTCGTTCTGTTTGCAGAATCGGTATCGTTCAGGATGTTTTGGGCCTCTCTTCCCAAACTTCTGGTGAATGCCGTCCTGTTTCTCCCGCAGCCCCGGTAACATTTTGAAATCTCCCTAACACCCTAAAAATTCGTTGACTTACGGCGATCTTTTATGTATCTTTGAAGCCCAATTCGAGAAGAATTGGGCTTTGTTTTTTTAGCCCTGGTGGGAGAAACGTTGCTTCTCCCGTGGGCATCCGATTCGTGAGATGAGGTTGCCGGAAGAGTACCGTGCTTCAAGAGCCTTAAGGGAACCAGACATTCCGACACACTCTTGGGGTGTAGCCAAGCGGTAAGGCAGCGGCCTTTGGAGCCGCCATTCCCAGGTTCGAATCCTGGCACCCCAGCAGAGCAAACGATCCTTTCACACGTCTGAGTTAAAGAAGCCTCGCATGAGCAAACTCAAAATCTTCTCCGGGCGTTCAAACCGTCCGCTCGCGGAGAAAATTGCCAGGGAAGCGGGGGTGGAGTTAGGTAAGCTTGAGTTAAAAAATTTCAGTGACGGCGAGATTTGGGTAAAGTATAGCGACAATATCCGGGGCGATGACGTCTTTTTGATTCAGTCGACCCCTCCTCCGGCAGAGAACCTGTTGGAATTGCTGATCCTCATCGATGCAGCGCGACGGGCTTCGGCAAATCGTATCACCGTGGTGATCCCCTATTTCGGGTATGCCCGGCAGGACAGAAAAGACCAACCGCGCGTCTCGGTCTCGGCGAAACTGGTTGCGAACCTGATCACCGAGGCGGGGGCGGATCGCCTTATCACGATGGATCTTCACGCTCCGCAGATCCAGGGTTTCTTTGATATACCGATGGATCACCTGTACGCTTCAGCGGTGTTCACCGATTATTTCCGGAAGAAGAACATCCCGAACCTGGCGGTCGTCTCCCCCGACGTCGGTGGGATCAAAATGGCCCGGTCCTATGCAAAACGCCTGGAGGCCGACCTGATCATGATCGATAAGCGGCGGCCCAAGGCCAATGAAGTGGAAGTGATGAACATCATCGGCAATGTAGCGGGGAAGAACATCATCATCGTCGATGACCTGATCGACACGGCCGGCACCTTCGTCAATGCGGTCGCAGCGGTGAAGAAAAATGGGGCGCAGGATGTGTATGGCGCTTGCACCCATCCCATCCTTTCCGGGAAGGCTATCGAACGGATCAACGCTTCGGCAGTGAAAAGCGTGGTCGTCACGGATTCCATTCAGGTTCGCGGGGAATCCGACAAAATTGAATTTCGATCGGTTGCCAAGCTGTTTGCAGAAGCAATTATTCGCACACACAACAATCAATCCATCAGCTCGTTGTTCGACGTCGACAAGGACAAAGCTTAATTGAGGAGACGGTACCATGTCAGAAATAACTCTTAATGCAGCAATCAGAAAAAACTTGGGGAAGCGCGCAAAACGCCTTCGCACGACAGGTACGGTCCCGGGCATTTACTACGGGCACGGGCAAACGAACATCCCTGTCGAGATGGGAGAGCTTACGCTGCAACCCCTGTATCGGACAACAGCGACGCATGTGATCAATCTGAAGCTCGATGACGGTTCGTCGCATAAATGCATCCTGCGGGACGTGCAGTTTGATCCCGTGACCGAGAAGCCGTTGCACTTTGACCTCTTCGGTCTGAATGAAAACGAGGAACTCATTCTTGAGATCCCCGTCACGGTTCACGGCGCCTCCAAGGGGGTCAAGGATGGCGGGATCCTGCAGCACATCCTTCACAAAGTGCGCGTCTCCTGCCTGCCGAAGTATATCCCGGATCATATCGAGGTGAACGTTGAAACCCTTGAGATCAACAAATCGATTCACATCAGCGATCTCATAATCCCCAATGTGACGATCCTGGAGAATGAGCACAGCGCCGTTGTGGCTGTTGTTCCGCCGACGATTCTGAAGGAAGCCACACCGGAAGTGGTGGCAGCAGAGGCAACCGTGGCGGAGCCGGAGGTCATCGGCAAGGGCAAGAAGCCTGAAGAAGGAACCGAAGGAGCCCCTGCGGAAGTGAAGAAGTAACGTTCCCGGCCATGCACTGCATCATCGGCCTCGGAAACCCCGGCAAACGGTACGACGGGACGAGACACAACATCGGTTTCGAAATTCTTGACAGTATTGCCCTTCGACACCGTGCCCGTTTTGAGTCCGGGAAGGGGGATTACCTCATCGCCCGGATTACCAGGGGCGAACTCCCAGTGGTTTTGATCAAGCCGCTGACGTACATGAATGAAAGTGGGTCGGCCGTCGCAGAGGTGGTGGAGCAATTCGGCCTTCCCTTGGAGAACCTGCTGGTCGTATGCGACGATTTTCAACTTCCACTCGGTCAGCTTCGTGTACGGTCGAATGGGAGCGACGGCGGACACAACGGCTTGTATTCCATCATCTACCACCTGCAATCAGATCAATTCCCTCGGTTGCGTTGTGGCATAGCTTCATCCTTCACCCCCAAGGAAAAAACCTTGATGGCATCATACGTCCTGGAACCATTCAGGCGGGATGAACTCCCGGACGTGCAGGCGATGATCGAACGCGGCAACAATGCCTGTCTCACTGTTATAGAGGAGGGCTTAATTCCAGCAATGAATCAATACAACTCGAAACCAGAATAGGAGAATTGCATCAGTATGGAACAGTTCGTTCAATGGGTTCCGCTGGTTGGAGCTGTCGGGTTAGTACTCGCCTTCCTCATCTATTTTAATCTGAAAAAGTTGAATGCCGGCACACCGCGCATGCAGGAAATCGCCGACCAGATCCATGTCGGTGCCATGGCTTTTCTCAAACGTGAATACGTCGTTCTGTTCTTTTTTGTTGTGATTGTTGGCGGTCTTCTTGCGGCGTTTCTGAACGCTCAGACTGCTCTCGCGTTCTTAAGTGGCGCCGTTTGCTCAATCCTGGCGGGATTTTTCGGGATGCAGGCCGCAACCAAAGCGAACGTTCGAACGGCAGAAGCCGCCCGCTCCGAAGGACAGGGGAAGGCGCTCCTGACGGCATTTGACGGAGGTGCCGTGATGGGGGTCAGTGTTGCCAGCCTGGGCCTCATCGGGGTAGGTATCTTTTACATATTCTATGGCAACCCCGCCCAAGCGAGTATTATTAACGGTTTCGCCATGGGGGCAAGTTCGATCGCGCTCTTCGCACGAGTCGGCGGCGGCATCTATACCAAGGCTGCCGATGTAGGAGCAGACCTCGTCGGAAAAGTGGAAGCGGGAATCCCGGAAGACGATCCGCGAAACCCGGGAGTCATAGCGGACAATGTCGGTGACAATGTCGGTGACGTTGCCGGCATGGGAGCGGATATCTTCGAATCCTATGTCGGATCAATCGTGGCGACGATCGCCATCGGAGCCACGCTCCTGCCGGAAGGACTCACCCTGTTGAAGGCAGCTCCGGAGGTAGGAGACGAATCCATTAAAAGCATTCTCATGGCGCTTCCCCTCATCCTTGCAGCCGTTGGCCTCGCTGCTTCGTTCGTGGGCATCGCCTCGATGCGGATCCTGAAGCATTTTTCCCCCGCCGCCGCTCTCCGGTACTCCACTTTTGTTGCCGCCGGGATCTTCCTTCTCGCCAGTCTCTGGATTGTGCGATCATACGATGTCAGCAACAATGTCTTCTGGGCGATCTTCTTCGGTGCGATCGTTGGAATCACCATAGGGCTGATCACGGAATATTATACGTCCGGTCCCCCCGTCAAACGGATCGGCATTGCCAGTAAGACCGGGGCCGCGACGAACATCATCAACGGGCTTGCGGTCGGACTTGAATCGGCGGCCCTGCCGGTTATTGCCATTTGTTTTGCGATTTATATTTCGAATGACGTCGCCGGCCTCTATGGAATCGGAATTGCAGCAGTCGGCATGCTCGCCACGGTCGGGATCACGATGTCCGTCGATGCGTACGGACCCATTGCCGATAACGCGGGGGGTATCTCGGAGATGTCCGGGCTCGGTCCTGATGTGCGAAAAATCACCGACAGCCTGGATGCGCTGGGCAACACCACTGCCGCGATTGGGAAGGGGTTTGCCATCGGTTCGGCAGCGCTGACCGCCCTCGCTCTCTTTGCCGCATTCTCACAGGCGGTGGATGCAAGCATCGCTATCCGGTTGAAAGAAATGCAGGCGGCCGCCATGGAGTTACCCGCAGAGTGGAAACGCTACGCGATGCTCCTCGCAGAGGGAGAAGCGCCGCTGCAAATCGTTGTGACGAATCCTTCCGTCGTCATCGGGCTCTTCATCGGAGGGGTTCTCCCCTTCTATATCGCGGCGCTGACTATGACCTCTGTCGGGCGTGCCGCCGGAAAAATGGTTGACGAGATCCGGCGCCAATTCCGCGAAATCCCGGGCCTGCTCGAGGGCAAAGAGGGAGTCCGTCCGGATGCGGCACGGTGTGTCGATATTTCGACAACCGCCGCGCTGAAAGAAATGATCCTTCCGGGGATCTCCGCTGTCGTTGCACCGGTGTTCGTCGGATTTCTCCTGGGCCCTGCTGCACTCGGTGGCATGCTGGCGGGAGCGACCGTCACCGGCGTTCTCCTTGCCCTGATGATGGCCAATGCCGGCGGCGCATGGGACAACGCCAAGAAAGCGATCGAAAAGGGGGAAGTCGCCGGAGAGAAAAAGGGATCCGATGCCCACAAGGCAGCTGTCGTCGGAGACACAGTGGGTGATCCGTTCAAGGATACCTCCGGCCCGTCCATGAATATCCTTATTAAATTAATGTCTGTCGTTTCGCTTGTCATCGCTCCGTTGCTGATGCGGTAGCGGGCACCGGGGAAAACAACCATAAACCACCCCCTGCTCCAGTCCTGGTCGTCAAGGGATGGGGCCTTTTCAACACAGTCCAAAGGGAGAAGTACTATGTCACGAACCAACATCTACGAGACAACGTTCATCGTGAACGTTTCGCTCGACGACGCCCAGATCGGCGTCGTGACCGAAAAGGTCAAGGATTTCATTGTGAAAAACGGAGGGGCTATTCGCGAGCTCGTTCAATGGGGTCGCAAGCGGTTTGCCTATCCGATTCAAAACAAGAACAACGGATTTTATGTTGTGATTGAATTTTCCGCTCCGACGGATTTCATCGCAAAACTCGAGCGCCATTATTTTCTCGAGGAGAACATCCTGCGGTACCTGACCATTGTTCTTGATAAAAAGGCACTCAAAGCCCGAACCTCGGCGGCGGCCCTGCTTGCCGAACAAGCCGCGGCCGAAGCAGCCCCCCCGGCAAAAACGGAAGCAGCAGTCCCGGTCAAGGTTGAAACCCCCGCAGCACCGGCCACGGTCGCGGCAGCAGCTCCGGCCCCTACCGTCGAATCCAAACCAGTGGCAGCAAAGGAAGAAGATGATGAGGATGATGCAACGTAATCTCCCGTCGGGGAAGATTCGTTCAACCACCATCACTTTTCATCATCATTCATAGACAAGGATCAAGACCATGGCATTTCATCGACAACGACCCAATCAGCGGCAACAGAACAGCCAACTGCGTAAAAAGCGCACGTGCCGATTCTGCGACAATAAAGAATTCTATGTCGATTACAAGAACGAGAAAAAGCTCCAGCGGTTCGTTTCGGAGCAGGGACGCATCATCCCGAAGCGTATTACGGGGACCTGTGCGAAACACCAGCGCATGCTTGTTATCGCGATCAAGCGGGCCCGCCACATGGCGCTCCTGCCGTTCGTGGCGGATGCAGTGAAGTAATCCACAGAGTGTTCAACGTACGACCGAAGGATATGAGTATGAAAGTCATTTTACGTCAGGATTTCGAACAGCTCGGGCGGATCGGCGATGTGGTCGATGTGAAGGACGGCTACGCTCGCAACTATTTGATCCCGCGCAATATCGCCTACCAGGCAACGGGCAGCAGCATGAAGCGGCTCGAAGAGGAAAAGAAGCAGCATGGAAAGAAGCTCGATAAGGAGAAACGGGCTTCGGAACTCCTCGCTGGTGAGCTCGAGAAGGTCTCCATCACCATTCAAATGAAAGTCGGCGAAGAGGATAAACTCTTCGGCTCTGTCACCTCTCAGATGATCGCTGATTCCCTGAAGGAAAAAGGGGTCGAACTCGACAAGAGGCAGATCGAGCTTGAGGATTCCATCAAGGCCCTCGGTATTTATACCGTACCCGTGAAACTCCCCGGCGGGGTGACCGGCAACGTAAAGGTCTGGGTGGTGAGGGAGTAAATCCCCGATCCGGCCATCAACTCGAAGCCCATCCCATGGATGGGCTTTTTTATTTTTCGGAATGCCAGATGAGGATCTTTTAATCGGCAAACATCCAGAGGTTATTTGACTTTTGGGACAAAAAATAACTAAATTGACGGCAAATTTCATCCACTTTTTGACCCTGTTCACGTTCGACTTAAGGAAATTTTTGCGTTATGGCGGAAAAAACTATTCAAAATTTGGAAGAAGTCACTATACGTTTTGCCGGTGATTCCGGCGACGGTATGCAGTTGACCGGAACCCAATTCACGAATACGACTGCAATCCTCGGAAACGACCTCAGCACCCTCCCCGACTATCCTGCGGAGATCCGCGCCCCGGCTGGAACCCTTTTCGGGGTTTCCGGATTTCAGATCCACTTCGGGAGCACGGAAATCAATACTCCGGGCGATCAATGCGATGTTCTTGTCGCTATGAACGCCGCAGCGTTAAAAGTGAACCTAGGGAGCCTGATCGACGGCGGCACCATCATCGCCAACTCCGACGGGTTCAATGATAAGAACTTGAAGCTGGCCGGGTACGCCAGCAACCCGCTGACGGATGGCTCGCTCCAAAAATATCATCTGCACTCCGTCGATATTACCAAGCTTACCGGGCTTGCCATTCAGGATATGAACCTCTCCAGCAAGCTCGTCGATCGTTCGAAGAATTTCTTCGCTCTTGGAATGATGTACTGGATGTACAACCGTCCCATGGAATCGACCATTAACTGGATTGAGAAGAAGTTCGGAAACAAACCGGAAATCAAGGAAGCAAACCTACGGGTTTTGAAGGCGGGCTGGAACTTCAGCGAGACCACGGAAATATTCGCCGTCCGCTATGAGGTGGGTCCGGCAAAGCTTGCCCCGGGAAAATACAGGAACATCACAGGAAACCAGGCTCTTGCGTGGGGTCTGATCGCCGCGGCAAAGAAGGCGAAACTTGATCTCTTCCTCGGCTCCTACCCCATCACCCCCGCAAGCGATATCCTCCACGAGCTTTCGGTCTACAAGCATTTTGGGGTCAAGACATTCCAGGCGGAAGATGAGATTGCCGGCGTCACATCGGCGCTGGGAGCCTCCTTTGGCGGGGCCCTCGGGGTCACCACGACCTCGGGCCCGGGAGTGGCGTTGAAGACAGAAGCGATCGGGCTCGCCGTCATGGTCGAGTTGCCTCTGATCATCGTCAACGTGCAACGGGGTGGGCCGAGCACCGGACTCCCGACAAAAACGGAGCAGTCGGACCTCCTACAATCTCTCTATGGCCGGAATGGAGAAGCACCGGTCCCCATCATCGCTGCAGCGACTCCGGCAGATTGTTTTGAGACAGCCTTTGAAGCATCGCGCATTGCGTTGAAGTATATGACCCCCATTTTCTGTCTCTCGGACGGGTACCTTGGTAACGGGTCGGAACCCTGGCTTATCCCCGACTACAACGCCCTGCCGGAAATTGCACCAAAGTTCCGAACCGAAAAGGAAGGCTTCTTCCCCTACTCACGTGATGAACAGACCCTTTCACGCCCTTGGGCGATCCCCGGAACCCCGGGACTCGAACATCGGATCGGCGGACTGGAGAAACAGCACATTACCGGCAATGTCAACTACGAGCCTCTGAACCACGAGTTCATGATCAAGATGCGTGCGGAGAAGGTTGAACGCATTGCCAACGAGATCCCTCTCGCGGAAGTCGAGGGAGACTCGCAGGGTGACCTGCTGGTCGTCGGTTGGGGCGGGACCTACGGTTCCATCAAAAGCGCCGTTGCCCATCACCGCCAAAAGGGGAATTCCGTTTTCCACCTGCACCTGCGGTGGCTCAACCCCATGCCCAGGAACGTGGGAGAGATCCTGTACAAGTTCAAGCACATCCTGGTCCCGGAGCTGAACCTCGGACAGCTTGTGAAGGTTCTCCGGGCGAAATATTTGGTGCCGGCGGTGGGACTGAACAAAATTCAGGGCCTTCCGTTCAAATCCGTCGAAATTGAAAATAAAATTGAAGAAATCCTGAGAGGTACAAAATGAGTGTTCTTGTCGATGAAGTTATGAAACTATCACCCCCGCCTTCGGATCAGAAAGCGTCCTCGAAGGATTTCCAGAGCGATCAGGATGTCCGCTGGTGCCCCGGTTGCGGTGACTATTCCATTCTTGCTCAAACCCAGCGCGTCATGCCGGATCTGGGCATCCCCCGCCACCGGATGGTGTTCGTTTCGGGGATCGGTTGTTCAAGCCGCTTCCCGTACTACATGAATACTTACGGATTTCACAGCATCCATGGGCGCGCCACAGCCATTGCCTCAGGGCTTAAGATGGCACGACCCGAGCTCTCCATGTGGGTGGTGACAGGCGACGGCGACGGGTTGAGCATCGGCGGCAACCATATGATTCATCTTCTGCGCCGCAATCTCGACATCAACGTCCTTCTCTTTAACAACCAGATTTATGGATTGACCAAGGGACAATATTCCCCCACCTCCGAAAAGGGGAAGGTCACAAAATCCAGCCCGTTCGGCTCGATCGATTACCCCTTCAACCCGGCCGCCCTCGCGCTCGGTTCCAGTGCAACCTTCGTTGCGCGTACCCTCGACCGCGACCCCAAACACATGCAGGCCATCATCAAAAGGGCTGCAGAACATAAAGGGACGTCGTTCGTGGAGGTCTACCAGAATTGCAACGTGTTCAATGATGGAGCCTTTTTCCAGTTCACGGAAAAGGACACCAAGGATGACACGGTGGTCTACCTCGAGCACGGCAAGCCTCTTACATTCGGAAAGGAAAAAGACAAGGGAATCAGGCTGAACGGTTTTTCCCCCGAGGTCGTTTCCCTGAAGGATGGCAAGTGGTCCGTGAACGATTTGCTGGTGCATAATGAAAAGGATACCACTCTTTCATTCATCCTGGCGGACATGACCTACAAGGCCGGACTCCCCCGCCCCATCGGCATCTTCCTTGCGATCGACCGACCCGTTTATGAGCAGGAAATGGTACGGCAGATCGTATTCGCGCAGGAGAAGCGTGGTGATGGCGATATGGTGAAACTCCTGAATTCAGGAGACACCTGGACCGTCCAATAACGTATGACGAGTTGCAGGAGAAGGTGTGGCCGGTTCCTCGACCACACCTTTTTTGTTTACGCCGTTCCCCCCCGGAACGGAACGACTTCATGCACCGTGAAAGGAAGCAACGCTTGCATCAGGAATTTGAAGCCTGCAGAACGCTGATTGCCGGCCACTCGACCTTCGTGCTCACGACACACGTGAACCCGGATGCCGATGGACTGGGGAGCGAGCTGGCCCTCGCCTCGTACCTCCTCTCCCAGGGCAAAACAGTTCATATTTTGAACCACAGTGCGACCCCCCCGAACTGCCGGTTTATGGACCCCCATTCCAGGATTCAACAATTCAATCCGACCCGCGACGCCCACGTTCTGAAGGAGGCAGGGGTTATTTTTATCCTGGATGCCAACCAACCCGACCGTCTCGCGGGCTTGAAACCTTTTGTTCTCCAGTCATCCGCCAAGAAGATTTGCATCGATCACCACCTCGACAGAGAAGAGTTTGCGGACCTCTTCATCATCGACGAGGAAGCCGCCGCCACTGGGGAGATCCTCTTCAACCTCCTGACATCGCTGACCCGACAACCGCTCAGTCAGGACATTGCCACAGCTCTCTATACGGCCATCATGACCGACAGCGGTTCATTCCGTTTTCCCAAGACGGACTCTCAACTTCACCGCATGGTTGCCGACCTTCTGGATTGTGGAGCGGATCCCGTTACATCCTATCAACAACATTACGAACAGGAAAGTCTTGGGGGCGTACACCTCCTGGCCCGGGCCCTGGGGAGCCTGAGAGTGACCCATGGCGGAGCCATCGCTTCGATGGTCATCACACGCCAGGACTTCCTTGAGACGGGTACGACAGAACTTGACACGCACAGCTTCATCACCAAGGCGTTGAATATCGGAGGAGTCACGATCGGCCTGCTGTTGACCGAGGTCGATGATGGAGTGAAGATCAGTTTCCGGTCGAAAGGTGATATTCCGATCAACAAGCTGGCCCAGGAATTCGGCGGCAATGGCCATAAAAATGCGGCCGGTGCCAGACTCCCGGGCGAGAAGCTCACCAACATTCTCCCGATCCTTCTCGAACGCGCTCAACAGTATATTCCATCATGAGGAACCCATGAAAGCTTCTTTCAAACGCTCGTCCATCAATCGTCTTACCACAGACCTTCTTTGCGTGTTTGTTCACCAGGACCCCACCCTTTTTACAAAAGAGATCAGCACTCTCTCGAGGAAATTGGGGATCAAGATCTCTCCTGCCGAAGCCGGAGATTTTAAAGGCAAGGAAGGGGAAACGGTTTTCGCCTACCTTCACAAGGGGGCCCGCATTCAAAGGGTTT
>Ga0209211_10010835_pt1 | contig 11798 bp, 11 predicted proteins | sample RifGroA2_FD_183992 | JGI IMG/M metagenome (GOLD analysis project Ga0209211, IMG submission 183992) | Groundwater microbial communities from Rifle, Colorado, USA - Groundwater A2 (SPAdes) (version 2) | ecosystem: Environmental > Aquatic > Deep subsurface > Groundwater | place: Rifle, Colorado... | reverse complement strand
CTGGACATAATCCTTGACGATTATCGCTCTTATCTCGGACACAAAATGCGCGGCAGTGTGCCGTGAAAAAAATTTATTCCACTGATCGCCGACATCTTTGTCTTTCTCCAACAACGGAACAATTACAACCCAATTATCGTTTTTCCCGCCTTCAATAAATTCAACCCCCTGCTTATTCGGCGCGCCAAGAATAACGTTTTGCGCCAGAAGATTGAATACGCCGATAACTTCATGATCATTTATTTTCCGAACAACTTCGCCGGCCGCATTCAGCCAGTCGGCCATTATTTTCGACCTGTTTTCTTCATCAGCTGTGAAATTTTTTGAACAACCAAACAAATTAAAGAACGCGCCAAACGTAATAAATATCATTATTGAACATGAACCGAAACATTGCTTGAACATTAAGCCGCCTCCTTTGTTCTTCCTATCATTAAATTTAATTGACAATGAACCACGACGGTTAATTATATTCTCATTTTATTCTGTTGTCAATAGCAGAAAATTAAAACCGCCACCCATAGCTTCCAGCGACGGGTGGCGGCTTCATTGGTACGGGATGTCATCAATGGACACTATCAATAGCTGCTTCATATTTTTTTACGCTGATTCCCCTTCGAGAACGTTTGGAACGCGTGAAGGCGATTTCAACTTTTTTTTCTTTTTCTGCTGCCAACCAAAGAAGGCGGTGGTGATCATGGTTCCGATCGCGCAACCGAGCGCGTAGAAAATGATCAATTGCCAATTGCTAATATCATTCACGATCTTGTTCAGTACATAATACCAAATAAGTACATTGAAAATCGTGATGAGTCCGCTCGCCAAAACCTTTGATTCAGTGACCACTTTGGTCCAAGCAGAAATGATTACCATTTCGATGACCCCTATAATAAATAGCATCATAAGGGCAGCTCCTGTTTTAAATTTAAAAAGGCATTTTGTTCGACCTTTTATGGGCTTACTCAATGCCTTAGAATAAGCTTAAATTAACCAAAAAACGGATTACTCCGCCTTTTGATACTGGTATTATAGCAAATTGAACAAAAGCCGTCAAAACAATCCCGGTAAAGAATTATTATGAAAACCATTTTAACAGACCCCTCGATGTGACTTCGGGGTGACAAGTATACGTTTGTCTAGAATGAATTTTACTCGTCTTGCTTAGTCAACAATCACATTAATCGTATCCGTAAAATGATGCCCGCCATTCGGATCAATGATCTCGGCGTACAAGCCATATTCACCTTTTTCAAAAACCGCCGGCCAATCAACGCTCACATCAGTTCCATTCGGCAATATCACGGTCGAGATAGCGTTTATCTGTCCGGTTTCTTTTCTCTTTTGGAAAAAATTAATTTTTTGCGTAGCCGTCAAATCAGTTAATCTTATTTTCAAACCAATCGGGAAAGAACTTTGGTGAACGATTATTCCATTCGTTGGAAACTGCCAAAGCACGCTCGGCTCTGAAAAGTCAACCAATATATTCAATTCAATTTCCGCTTCATTCGAATTATCCACGTCATCATAAGCTCTGGCTTTCAGTTTATGATATCCCTTCGCTAAATAACTGTTCAACTGATAACTCAAATCAAAAGGATAAGATGTTGTTGATGCTATCAACTTATTATCAATATAATATTCCGCCCTGTTTACGCCGCGCGGAGCGGAAGCATTAACGCTTACGTTCAAAAAATTAGCCTCAACAGTCGCACCGTTGGACGGAGAGACGATAAAAATCGTGGGCTTATTGGCTTCAATATGGATATTATCAAATTCAGTCGGCGGCTTCTCGCTCACCACACCACCCGCGCCATATTTTTTCTCCAACCACTTTTGTACCGCGCCTTCCCATGAATTATAAGCTGAATCGGCACCGGCCGGATCTAGTGGAGCCGCGCCCAGAGGATCATCTTTGTAAACATAATGCAAAATGTTGTGTGCGTCAGTATAAGTTTTTTCCACAATCGCGCTCGTTGGCGTAAATTCAGTTGCCAGCTTACCGCTGAATTTATCGATCTTAATAATTTTTTGGGCGGCAATATCTCCATCAAGCACTGGTTTGCCGGTAGGCTTTATTTCAACGGTTGGAAAACTTTCAACCGGTGTCCCTGCCAAAGCTTTCTGCAAATAATCATTCCAAATCGGAGCGGCTACAATCGAACCATCAGCGCCTTTTTTCATTTCCGTGTTGTCGTTGTTTCCAACCCAAACTCCGGCCACGAGAGACGGCGTATAACCCATGGTCCAGGCATCGCGGTAATCATTGGTCGTACCGGTTTTCGCGGCTACCGGCCGGCCGGGCAAAGTTAATTTTCCGCCGGCGCCGAAAACATAAGCGCGCGCCGAGTCATCGGAAATAACATTAGTCAGAATATTCACCACTTCCGGTTCAAGGACCTTTCTGCTGTTTTCCTTAAACTCCATCAAGACATTACCTTTATTATCTTCAACTTTTAGAATCGCCACCGCCGGATTGTAAACTCCTTGATTGGCCAAAATCCCATACGCGGCCGCATGTTCCAAAAGTTTAACTTCCGCGCCGCCTAAAACCAAAGCCAAACCAAATCTACTGCGATCTTCGAACGAAGTGTAACCCATGAGTTCCAGTAAATCGATCACGCGGCTGATACCGGTCAAATGAAGCGTCTTGACCGCCGGAATATTGAGCGATCCGGCCAACGCCGTCCGCATGGTCACCGGTCCGCGTTCATGGCCATCGTAATTTGATGGGTGATAATCCTTGGTCTCGGTTTTAAATATTGTATCAACATCATACAACACCGTATTCGGAGTATAACCTTTTTGAAAAGCAGCCAAATAAACCAGCGGCTTCATTGATGATCCGGGTTGACGCAGACTGGTGGCAATATTTACATTACCGTCAAACTTACAATTTTTTCCGGGCGTACAACCTTCAGGTTCAGGATCGCCAAAATAATCCTTTGATCCGACCATGGCCAAAAGCTGTCCATTTTTCGGATCGAGCGACAGCAAAGCCGCATTATTAAAACCATATTGTTTACCGCGCTTGGCAACTCCGTCAGTCACCGCCTTTTCCGCTGCTTCTTGTTTTTTTAAATCCAAAGTTGTAATAACTTTCAGTCCACCAGATTCCAGCATCTCGTCTCCCAACTCTTGACTCAACAGTTCCTTGACGTACATAACAAAATGCGGTGCGGTAATCGATTGATTCTTTGTGACAAAAACTATTTTTTCGTTTTTCGCTTTATCCGCGGTCGCTTGGTCAATATACTTGTTCTCTACCATTTGATCGAGAACATATTGCTGACGACCAAACAACCTGTCTTTATTGCTTCCGAAAGGTGAATAAAAAGTTGGCGCCTTCGGCAAAGCGGCCAAAATCGCTGCCTCGCCCAAAGTTAAATCTTTCACGTCTTTGTTGAAAAAAGTTTGACTGGCTGACTGTACGCCATAAGAAACCGAACCATACGGAATTTCATTCAAATACATTTGCAATATTTCATCCTTGGAAAACGCTTTTTCAATTTTGTATGACAAAATAAACTCTTTTATTTTCCTGGAAAGTTTTCGTTCATTGGTCAGAATAGCGTTCTTAACAAATTGTTGCGTTAAAGTTGAGCCGCCGCGTATGCCGCGTCCGAGCAGAGGATCAATAATCGTGCCCTTGAACATAGCCAACAGATTGAACCCGTGATGCAGATAAAAATTTTTGTCTTCCGCTGAAATTGTCGCCCACTTCACGTAGTCCGGTATCTGCTCGATTTTCACCAAAGTTCTTTTTTCCGCGCCATGAACATCATACAAAACTGTTTTCCCTTCGCGATCATAGATCTTCGTGCTCTCCGCAATATTGCGTTCCAAAATTTTATCAGGATTCGGCAGAGTGCGCGAATACCAAGCAAAAGCTCCCACTAAATATACGCCAAAAAGAAAACCTAACACCACACCCAAAAGTATCACACGCTTAATAAAACGCCGGATCACTTTGCGCAAATAATGATTCATGTTTTTGCGTGGAAAATGAGAACTGTGCCTCACTTCGTGGAGTTGGGGTAAAGGCATAGGAATAGATTTTTTGAAATTAGTGGGATTAGTAAGATTTGCGGGACAGGAAAAGGGGATAAAAGGGAAGGATTAAATTATTTTAATGAATTCGCTAAAATTTTTTGTTATTGTTTTTTTATCGTTCAATAAATACAGCAAATCAAAACCCGGGGTGCTGTTCATTTCAAGCAAATACGGACGGCCGTCATTATCAAAAATAAAATCCAAGCAATAGTGCGCTTCGGAAAACAAGGTCAGCTTTGAAATTATCTTTCTTACCGCCACTTTAACTGAAGCGGGAATACTCTTTTCTTCGATCAATTTGGCCTTGGCGCCTTGATGAAAATTGGTAAAGAGTGAACCGGTTTTGGCAATTCTCGAAAGCGCGTAAACCAATTTATGATTAATAAAAACTAACCGCAGATCAGCCACCTCTTTTCCTTTTGAAAGTCCGGGAATGCCTTTTTCGCTTTTAATGAATTCCTGAACTAAAACCGGAAAAACAAAACGTTTATTCAAAATTTCAGCTTTCTTAGCTATCTTTATGTCAAAACCGCCTGAACCGAACAATGGTTTAACCACCACTTGGTCAGTCTGAAGGCGATCAACCGTTAATTTCAATTCTGTTCGATTGCCGGCCAAGTACGACTTTGGCATGAATTCGCCAAAAAGTAAATACTGGGAAAACTTATTATCAACGATTGTTCTGAACAACGGATTATTAAAAAATTTAACTTTTCTGGCGATGGACATCTTCAAATCATACAAAGAATAATTGCGCACGCCCTTGATCTTATCAAAAATCAAATCCGGTTTAACCGGTTGGTTGATTTTCCTCCAAGAGCCGTCGCGATAAGCCCAGACCTTGCTGAAACAGTTTCTTTTCTCATTATACCACGCCATGCTCGCGCGAAAAATCCGAATATCTTGCTTCAACCCGCGCACATGCCAATCTTCAAACGATTTGCGCGTCTCCGGCGCGCCGTCCATGGGTAATTCTTTTTTCCAATCGTCCGACCAGTAGATCACCACGATGTTTTTGAACTTTTTCATAATTTTTCTAAATAACTGATAATCTTATCTGCCACGTTAACGCCCATGATCTTGGTAAACCGTTTGAATTTCGGCGAACGATTCGCTTCCAACAATTTTGGTTTCTTGTTATCAAAAATAATATCAACTCCGGCAATATCTGCGTTCACGGCCGCGGCCGCTCGTACGGCTAATTCTTTCAATTCAACGGTTAATTCAGTTTTTTCCGATCGTTCAGCCAATGGAATCTTGTTTTTCCTTGGATGAAAAAAACTCACGCGTTTCATGGCGCCAAGCGCTCGTCCACTAACAACTAAAACGCGATAATAACAATCCGCGTTTACCTTCTTTTGAATTAAAAATTGTTGAACGCTGTCCTGTCTTGTTCTGAAAAAGTTCATTAACTCTTTCTTTGTTTCAAATGAACAAATGCCCCGGCTGTGCATCCCGCAAATATCCTTAATCACCATTGGTTCCGGAATTTTTACTGAATTGCGCGACAATTCTTCAAAGGTTGAAAATTGGATGGTATCAATGCAAGGCAAGCCTTTTTGAAAAAACCCAAAGAACGTGAACATTTTGTCAAACTCATAAGCTTTATTGCACAATTCTTGATCAACAACTTTTACGCCCGTGAAATCAAGGTAACGCGCCAATGTTTTCGCTTTTGCCAAAAACGGACTGATACCGCGAAAAAGACAAATATCAAATTTTTCCAACTTCTTCCCGTTATTAATAGCCTCCATTTTATTATTTGTTACCATCAAAGAAATCTCATGCAGAGATGCGCGCAAAACAAAATGCCCGCGTTTTTTGGCCGCTTCAACGAGCGCCAGGTTCTCGAATGATTGAGGACCGATAATGAGGAGTTTCATAATTGTGCTTAGGTACTCTGGAAGGCGGGCGAGAGCCTCAGGGTGACAGTAATTCTTTAATTTTGCTTCTGTGTTTCTTTGTTTCATTGCTTCATTGTCTTACTTCGTCGGATCAATCAAAAACTTCTTCAAATCTCTCCGGCCAATAATAATCGGATACTTCAAATGTTCGCGGATAATAACCGAAGAATTCAAATTGATTTCCGTGGCGGCCAGTTCAATCAGAAGCGGAATTTCCATGCGATAAGAAATGCCGTGACTGCTGTAAATCTTGGCCACCGCCACAATGTCCTTGTGCTTTTCCAAATCTTGCCAAACCTTTCGCTGACTCAAGTCATCAACTTCCTCTTTCGTTAAAACTCTCTTGATGTTAAATCCCAAATAATAATCAATCGCCTCGGCGAAACCGAGCTGGCGCGCGAATTCTTCGTCAATCGCGGTAATGCCGGCTCCAGTGTCAAGTTTGGCTTGAACCGGAATCCACTCGCCGGCTTTATTTTTTATTTTAATATCATTGACCACGCCAAGAATCTTTTTTCCGGTCAATCCCTCTACTTCATCCTCAATTTCTCCGCCGAAAAGATCCTTGGCAACCTTGATGCCTTTTTTCGCGGTTCTGATTTTCAAGCCTCGGACGCGAAGCAAGCGATCCTTGAGCGGCGCGAGGTTGGCCAGCTGAATGGACAAGCCGGGATGAGCGTTTAATTCCAAAATCATCGGCCCCTTCTCGCGATCAATGGCAATATCCACGCCAACATAATTCAAACCGCAAGCAATCGTGGCTTTTATCGCCAATTCCAAAATTTCATCCCAATTCGGAATTTTTATGCCGCGCAGTTTTAATTTGATATCGGGCAAATATTCAATCAAGTGGTTGTGTTGAATCGCATAGGTCGTGGTGCCGGAAGAAACATCAATGCCCACGCAAATTCCGCCCTGATGCAAGTTCGCTTTGCCTTTCGAATGTTTGGTCGGCAGACGAAGCATGGCCATGATCGGTACGCGATTGTAAACAATCACTCTAATATCGGGAATCCCCTTATAACTGTAAAGTTTAAATGCCGGATGAATTTTTATCCGTTCCTCAAAGAAAGCAATATCCGGCGCGCTGGTTTTCGAATAATCACCCTCCAAAATATTAGAAACATGATACCTGATATCAGCCAAGCTCGCTTCCTTATCATTCGGCAAAACCCATTTGTTGTTTTTTTTCTTACCGAAAGTCACCACAATGCCTTCTCCTCCCAATCCTCTATTCGGCTTCAGAACAAAACTGCTCGGCAGGCCGTTCCAATCAAAATTATAAAAATCGCGGCGCTGTTTGATCGCGCAAATTAATTTAGACACCGGCAAGCCATGCTTTTCCAAAAGTTTTTTGGTGCGAATTTTATTATCCGCCAAAGCCACTTTCTTCTTGGAATTACCCGGTCGAACAAAAGACAAATTCCTGGCGTTCATGCCCAGTATCTGTTTACTTTTTTTCAGCCAACTCAACATGTTTGATAACCTTTCTAAAACGGTAAAATTCAAATAAACGAAGCCCGGTCCATTTGCCGATGATAAAATTTATCACCAACGTCAAAAGCACAACCAATGGGTAATCGAGAATAAACGTACGAACAATCGACCAGTTGACTAGGAAAAAACAGGCAACTGACAGAACCAATGTCTCGAGCACCAAAGCCGAAGCGCGTTTATTACCCTGTTCGACTTGCACGGAAATAAATTTTTCCGTAATCAATATCATCACCAAAATCGGAAAGATCATCAGTTGATCCAAAAACAAATCATAATAAGCGCTGAACCAAAAGACCCCAAAAATCACAAAACTGACCAAGCTCAAAACCATAGCCATGCGCGGCAGATATGACAATCTAATTTTGCGCGCAATGCTTCGTCCCAATGAACCGACAATTATGGCGATTAAAAATAATATTAAACCATATTCAACTCCGGTTACCAGAAACGAGATCGCGATCATTGACGGCGTGTACACGCCAAGCGCAGTTAAACCAATGATCTGACGCGCGAAAGCGATCACCGTAACGATTACCGGCAAAATCAAAATTAAATAAATCGTTTCCAGCGCTACGCCTTTGTCTACCATGCCCTGGATCAGCATTGATGGTCCGTCATAATATTCCCCGGGCAAGCCGCTCGCCAAAACAATCGCCGGTAATAACAAAAAAATCATCAGTGAAATCAGAACTAACAATTTGTTTTTCATAAATATTATAATACATGAACGCGCAGTGTAGTGGCAGAACACTGTTCTGTCACTACACTGCGCACGTTGTTTATTTTTTTAATTCCATCATCCGGCAACTGTTGGCTCCGCAAATCGCTATCGCCAAAGCATCAGCCGCGTCATCAGGTTTCGGAATATCTTTCAAGTTTAAAATCACTTTGACCATTTGCTGAACCTGTCCTTTGCCCGCCCGGCCGTAACAAGTAATCGCTTGTTTGACTTGAAGCGGCGTAAATTCAATGATCAATTTCTTTTCCAAGACAGCAGTCAACAAAATCACGCCTCGCGCTTGCCCGACCTTGATCGCGGTTTTAACGTTCTTATAAAAAAACAACTCCTCCACCGCGATTAAATCAGGCTTAAATTTTTTTATAATTTTTCTAAGGTCTTGATTCAACAATTTTAATCGTTCAGGAAAAGAATCGCGTGAAGAGGTTGTAATCACGCCGTAATCAAGACAATTCAATCTGCTCCCCTCAACTTTTATTGCTCCATAGCCGGTAATTCCGTAGCCGGGATCGATTCCGAGTATTATTTGTTGCTTGGGCATAAAAACACTAAAGCACTGAAGCACTAAAACACTAAAGCACTGAAGCACTAAGTTAGGTAATTTAACGAAAGCTACTTCTTGGATTTCTTCTGAAAATAATCAACCTCCAACCAAAGCAAAGCGCCAACTTCATCCGCGAGTTTTTTTCCTTTCTGATAATCATCGAAGGATATATATTTTTCAATAAAAGAAAAGTCAAATAAATACAATGACTCCTTAAGCGATCCATATGAAATCTCCAAAAAGTTCAACTTAACAGCCGTGCGAAACCTAGCAAACCCCTCTACATAATTCAAAACCACAGACATGGCGGATCTTCGAAATTGTGAAACAACTCCGTATAATTCCTCCCGTGGAAAACTTTTAGTGATTCCATAGACAAGATGTACATACTCATCCATTAGCCCTTTCAACTTTTCCTGATATTGATTCATACATAATTATTATTTTTTTTCTCTTTTTTTTAGTGTTTCAGTGTTTCAGTGCTTCAGTGTTCACTCTATATTACTATAAACCGCGCTCACATCATCATGTTCTTCAACCTGTTCAAGCAAAGCCTCAACTTTTATTTTAGCCATCTCATCAATTTTCATCTTTTCCTTGGCGACCCATTCAATCGCCGCATATTCTATTTTTAAACCCTTTGCTTCCAACTGTTTTTTTATTTTTTCAAAATTTTCATAAGAACAAGACATGGTTAAACCGTCTTCTTCAATCACATCATCAGCCCCAAGTTCAATGAGCTCAAGTGTAAGTTCGTCTTTATTGCTACTATCCGCAGAAAAATGAATAACGCCCTTATGCTCAAACATCCATTTAACCGAGTTTTGCGAACCCAAAGCGCCGCCGGCCTTGGATAAAATTTCACGAAGCTCGCCCATGGTTCGATTGCGATTGTCGGTTACAACTTCAATCAATAACGCCACACTATGCGGCGCAAAACCTTCATAAATTATTTCTTCCAAAGTCGCGCCGTCCAATTCTCCGGCGCCCCGTTTAACCGCTCTTTCAATATTTTCTCTAGGCATGCTGACGGCCTTGGCCCGATCAATCGCCAAGCGCAAACTGAAATTCGTTTCCTGATCTGATCCGGCTCTCGCGGCCACGGAAATGTTTCGGCTAAGCTTGGTAAAAATACCAGACTTTTTCGCGTCGGCTATTTCTTTCTTCTTATGAGTTGTCGCCCATTTGGAATGACCGGACATAGGTAAAAACATTTAAGCATTTAAACATAAAAACAATAAAACATATCTGAAAGCCGACATTACCAAAATAGCAAAAAATTACCTAAAAATCAAGTGGTTTAGAATCAATCCTCACAACCTAAAAAAACGTCCCCATCATAAAATGCTTAGACTGTTAAAATCGTCCTTACCCCATTATTATCTCTTTTTTTGTTGATTCTATAATCACGTTATTTTTATATTTTTATACTCAAATGTGCATAACTTAATTGCGTAATCGAATGGCATTTGATAAGTTAGAATTAAATTACGGTAACAAACGTTCAGTATGACAAGTTCAAACAATGATTTCGACAAAGAAAATATGCGTGAAGTCATCAGCCTTCTGCCAAACCAATTCACCCAAGCGTTCGAGGAAGTAACAATTAAACTTTCTTCAGATACAAAAAAAATCATCCTCAGCGGCATGGGCGGTTCTGCCTTGCCGGCGAATTTGCTGAAAGTTTTTTTGTCCGTTACCGGATCAAACTTCAATATTCCCATCACCATCAACCGCGATTATACTTTACCGAAGCAAGTTGACGAAACTTGGTGCGGTATTTTCAGTTCTTATTCAGGCAATACAGAGGAAACGCTCGCTTGCCTTACTGAAGCTGAAAAACGAGGAATTAAACAAATTGTTGTCCTTGCTCACGCCGGCAAACTGAAACAAATCGCCGAAGATAAAGGCTATCTGTTCATCGAAATTCCGGATACCCTGCAACCTCGCCTATCATACGGTTATCTGATCGGAGCGATGCTTAAACTTTTTAGTAATTCCAGCCTGTTAACCCTTAATTTTCCAGAAATCAACCAAGAAGTTGAAACCTACCTATCTCTAAATTCAGAATTGGAAGAACAAGGCAAGGCGCTGGCTGAAACTATTAAGGGTAAGGTTCCAATCGTTTACGCCTCCAATGTTTGGAAGTACTTAGCCATGGTTTGGAAGATTAACTTTAATGAGAACGCGAAAACGCAAAGTTTTTGGAACTGTTTTCCGGAATTGAATCATAATGAAATGGTCGGCTTCACGAATCTCGTAGCTGATTACAAAATTATCATACTAAATGACCCATCAGATCACGAACGCATTCAAAAACGTATTGATGTTTTCAAACAAGTTCTGGGCGATAAAATGGATATTGAAATTATTACCATGCACGGCGAGACGCCATTCATCAAAATGCTTTCAACTTTACTGCTGGGACAATGGACATCCTATCACCTCGCTCTTTTATACGGCATTGATCCTGCGCCAGTTGACATGGTTGAAGAGTTTAAGAAAAAAATATGATTGAAGGAGGCTTGCTCCTTTAAAAATATAAAGGCTCCTCAAAACCATGCTTGGTGAGGAGCCTTTTAATTTTGTTTATAATTATTAATTTACTATCTCTACGCCTGTAGCCGCTCCCATCAGCTTCTTGATAACAAAATCAGTAATAGCATACGCTGAAAGTATAATCGCCAATCCAATGATAGCGTTAGTCAGCCAGTCTCGCGCTTTCTTGGTTTGATCAGCTTCTCCGCCGGCCGTCATCCAAAGGAAACCAGCGTAAATCACAATAATAATTAAAATCACGCCCAAAAAACCAAGAACTATTTTGATAACCCTACCTATGGTATCAGGCAAGGCGTTTTGGCTGGTCTCTGCGTAAGTTGCCGCGCCACCGACGGTTTCAAGTTGACCGAGTGAGTCCTCTATAAAAGTAGCATGAACAGCTGGCGTCATCAACGCAAAAACTCCAAAAAAACCCGCCAGCATCGTCATCATCACGAGCATTGTCGCAATATTCTTCATAAAAAGATTCTTTAATTAATATTTAACAACTATTATTTAATTTGAG
>Ga0209211_10010832_pt1 | contig 11800 bp, 9 predicted proteins | sample RifGroA2_FD_183992 | JGI IMG/M metagenome (GOLD analysis project Ga0209211, IMG submission 183992) | Groundwater microbial communities from Rifle, Colorado, USA - Groundwater A2 (SPAdes) (version 2) | ecosystem: Environmental > Aquatic > Deep subsurface > Groundwater | place: Rifle, Colorado... | reverse complement strand
CCTCTTGCACATTCTTGAACCCGGATTTCTTGCTGCCAATGAACACCACACCCTTGTCGATGGCCGGGATACAGGCGATGTCCAGCTTGGCGTCGAACTTGTAGTCGATCAGCCCGGAAACCTCATTGACGATCAGCTGGCCAGTGTGGCCGAAAAACAGCGTGTTGCCGTCGGGTGCCGCGCCCTGGACCTGTGCCATGGCAATCGTGCCGCCACCGCCATTGACATTGGTTACCACCATGGTCTTGCCAGTGATTTTCTGGAAAAAGCGCGCCATCTGGCGGGCGTTGAAGTCGGTATCGCCACCGGCACCAGCGGGCACGATGACCTGCACCGGTTTGGTCGGCCAGGCGGTGTCAGCGGCATGGACCGATGTCAGGCCGGTGCACAAAGCGGCGGCGGCTGCAGCGGCGGTAAGGAGATTTCTGCGAAGTATCATGGTTGAGTCCTTTTTAAAAACTTATCAGTTGTATGTTGTCTGACAACAAGAATTGTCAGACCTCAACACCCGTCAGTCAATCGGTTTTTGCACAAACCTATGGAAAACCCCTAGTGTTTTAGTTGCTGACCCAAACCATCGGCAGCGCCGGTAGGCGCCTCCTCACAGTACCGATGCACCTTGATCGCCATTTATTCACGCATTGAAGGATATTTGTACAGGCACTGGACTTTTTTGATGTCACGCTTTACATTCGAATCAAGAAATCACTTGTCAGTTGTAGGTTGTCTAATAAGATGAGGCTGTAATTAACCCATCAATGAGTCAAGCGTTTTATATGGAATCATCGACCCTCCCCAATCCCCAAGCAGCCAGGCCGCGCCGACCCCGCGGTCTGGTTCAGGTTATCGTGGACGATCTGGCCGGCAACATCCGGGACGGCTTGATCAAACCCGGCGACAAGCTGCCTACCGAGGCTGAAATCATGGCGCGCTTCGAGGTCAGCCGCACCGTGGTGCGTGAGGCCTTGTCGCGATTACAAGCCTCCAGGCTGGTGGAAACGCGCCACGGCATTGGCACATTCGCACTCAGTGCCCCCGACACCAGCAATTTCCGAATCGCCGAGGAAGACTTTTCTACGGTGGCCGATGTGATCTCTTTGCTGGAATTGCGCATCAGCCTCGAATGCGAAGCGGCCGGGCTGGCGGCACAGCGCAGAACAGCGGCCAATCTGGCAACGATGGAAACCGCTCTGGCCGCATTTTCGGATTCCATAGCGCATGAATCGGACGCCTTGCCGTCGGACTTCGAGTTTCACATGGAGATTGCCCAAGCCACCGGCAACCGGCATTTCGCCGACCTGATGACTTACCTGGGCACCCGGATCATCCCGCGTGCGCGGGTCAACACCCCGCGCATCGCACCGGAAGGGCGCCTGAGTTACCTGAAAAGGTTGCACGGCGAGCATGAGAGTATTTTCAACGCCATTCGCAACCAGGACGCCGAGACCGCGCGCGCCGCCATGCGCACCCACCTGAGCAACAGCCTGGAGCGGCTACGCCGGGCCCAACCCACACCCGCCTGAGGCACCAGGCGGGTTGCGACCAACACGGCTGGCGTTACCCCTCTTGCCAATATGATGACTTTAGTTGTACGATGTCTGCTAACTTAAACTGATCATCATTTTATAGAGTCCATTTATGCCTGACAGCACCCCCACCCCCAGCATCGTCCACATGCAGGTCATCCCGGTCGCCGGGCATGACGGCATGCTGCTCAACCTGAGCGGCGCCCACGGTCCGTTTTTCACCCGTAACTTGGTCATCCTGACCGACAGTGCAGGCAACACCGGTGTTGGTGAGGTACCTGGTGGTGAAAAAATCCGGCAGACGCTGGAAGGTGCACAAACCCTGATCGTTGGGCAATCCCTGGGCCATTACAACCAAGTGTTGAACAGCATGCGCGTGGCCTTTGCCGACCGTGACAGTGGTGGCCGCGGGCTGCAGACCTTTGACTTGCGCGTGGCGATCCATGCCGTGACGGCCGTGGAGAGCGCCCTGCTCGATTTGCTGGGCCAGCATCTGGGCGTGCCGGTGGCCGCCCTGCTCGGTGAAGGCCAGCAGCGTAACAGCGTGGCCGTGCTGGGCTACCTGTTTTATGTAGCCGACCGCAGCCAGACCGACCTGCCCTATGTAAGCGAGCCCGATCAGGCCGACGACTGGCTGCGCCTGCGTCACGAAAAAGCCATGGACGCGCAAGCCATCGTGCGGCTGGCCGAGGCCGCCTATGCGCGCTACGGCTTCAAGGACTTCAAGCTCAAGGGCGGCGTGCTGCGCGGCGAGGAAGAAATGGAAGCCGTGGAGGCCCTGCACGCGCGTTTCCCCGAGGCCCGCATCACGCTCGACCCCAATGGTGGCTGGTTGCTGAAAGACGCCATCCGCCTGTGCCGCGACCACCGTAGCGCCTTAGCCTATGCCGAAGACCCCTGTGGCGCAGAGGGTGTGTTCTCGGGCCGCGAGGTGATGGCCGAGTTCCGCATTGAGGCCGGCCTGCCAACGGCGACCAACATGATTGCCACCGACTGGCGTGAAATGGCGCACTCCATTGCACTGCATTCGGTCGACATCCCGCTGGCCGACCCGCATTTCTGGACCCTGCAGGGCTCGGTGCGCGTGGCGCAGTTGTGCCAGATGAACGGCCTGACCTGGGGCTCGCACTCCAACAACCACTTCGACATTTCGCTGGCCATGTTCACCCATGTCGCAGCGGCGGCGCCAGGCAAGGTCACCGCCATTGACACCCACTGGATCTGGCAGGACGGCCAACGCTTGACCCAGGCGCCGCTGCAAATTGTGGAGGGCAGCATCACCGTGCCGACCGCGCCCGGCCTGGGTGTGACACTGGACCTGGCTGAAGTGGAAAAAGCGCACCAGCTTTACCTACAACACGGTCTGGGTGCGCGCGACGATGCCATCGCCATGCAATACCTGATGCCGGGCTGGAAGTTCAACCCCAAGAGCCCGAGCCTGGTGCGCTGATCACATCACCGTACCCACACGCCACGGCAGAAACTCGTTGTTGCCATAGTCTTGATAGGGTCGAATTCATTCGACCATGCCTTTGTAGCTACAAGGCGGACTTCAACCTTCGGTGCGGTGTAGGAGCAACGCCCTCGCCGCAATGTTTTTTGATCCCGCACAATGCTGGTACGGGTCCGTGTTAGGCGCGGGCCAAGTTGAAGTGGAATGCCGTGCCCAGGCCGGGACGGCTCACCACCTCGATGTGGCTGCCATGTAGTGCCAGCAAACGCCGCACAATGGCCAGGCCCAAACCCAAATGCGTCGATCGGTCGCCTGGCACACCACCGCCGTGGTAGCGCGGCTCAAATATTCGTGACAGGTTTTCGCTGGCAATCCCGGCACCGTTGTCGCGAAGTTCGATTGAAATACCCTGGATCGACTCCAAAATGGACAGTCGCACTTCGCCGCCAGCGGCGGTGTGCCGTAGTGCGTTGTCCACAAGGTTCACCAACACGCGTTCGAGCTTGGCAATGTCGGCGCCAACCCTGACGCTTGGAACGGGTGCCTCGACGGTAAGCCGAACACCGCGTTGTTGGGCTTCCAGCGCAAACTTGGCCATGACGTCGTGCGCCAATTCGGCCACCACCACGGGTTCTATCGACAGTGTCTCCTGGCCTGCATCCAGTCGCGCCAGCTCCAGCAGTTGCTCCACCAGTCGGTGCAATTGACGACCATTGCGCAGCGCAATGTCAATGTGCTGCCGGTCGTCTGCTTCTGGATGGAGCAGCAGCCACGTCTCAAGGTAACCCTGCAGGGACGCGAGCGGCGTTTTGAGATCGTGCGCAATTTGGTCAAGGAGTTCACGCCGGGCGGCTTCAGCCGAGCGGATCTGATCCATCTGATCGACCACGGTATCGGCCAAAGACACAAAGCTGCGCTGCAGTTCGAGCACCTCGCGGCTTGACCAGCCGGGCAGATGTCGACCGATGGCGCTACGCCCAAGCCCCCCTTGGCGGAAGGCTTGCATTCCCCGGTTGAGCGCCGCCAGCGGTCGGGTCAACAGTCCGAACATCAAGCCAGAGGCCAGCAGCGCCAAAAAGAGCGCGCCCAGGGTAAACAAAAGAAGCTTGTCTTGGCGCAGATTGCCTGCATAACTGCTCTCCAGCGCAGCTTGTTTGCTACCGCCAAGAATAACGTAGAGATAGCCTCGTAGCGCACCACTCACGTCTTTGATAGCAGCGGCAGAGAATACCTGGCGGCGTCCGGGATCGCGTGGATCTGTGCCATACAAGGGAAAGGCTGCGCCGGAGAGAAATTGGTGTATGGGGGCAAGTTCAATCTCGTCTCTTTTTACCAGGCCCAGTTCGCCAGAGTAGGCGCGTATGTTGCCGGAGGTATCGGTTGCGTAGATCTCAAACGCAGGACCCAGAAGCATGAGTGCATGGAACGCATTTCCGAGTGAACTTTTGGCCACTTCGCCGGCGCTCAGCAGGGGGTTGTCAGCCACCATGTTGGCGGCCAGCTCCCGGTGCAGCGCCTGTTGAACCTGGTCCGTGTTCATGCTTTCACTGCGCGCTACAAAAAACATCAGCAGCGCAGCCGCACCCAGCGTCAGCGTGGTAAGTATCACCACCAAGCGACCGAGCAGGCCAGATGTCATTGCGCGTCCTTGGGTTCGAACTTGTAGCCGACGCCCCATACCGTGCAAATCACGCTGGGCACAATGGGATCAACTTCGATCTTTGCGCGCAGTCGACTGATGTGTGAATTGACCGTGTGTTCGTAGCCTTCGTGGTTGTAGCCCCAGACTTCGGACAACAATTGCTGTCGGCTGAAGACCACCCCGGGCCGTCGCGCAAGAAACGCCAAAAGGTCGAACTCGGTGGCCGTGAGTTCTACCTCACTGCTCCTGACTGCGACCGTGCGTTTGGCGAGGTCAAGGCGCAGCGGCGCGATCTCGATGATGTCGGCCTCGGGGCCAGGCTTGGCCAATGTGGCGCGGCGCAGCAACGCGCGTACGCGCGCCTGCAGCTCCAGCACGCCAAAAGGCTTGCTCAGGTAATCGTCGGCCCCGGCTTCAAGTCCGTGCACGCGGTCGTACTCGGTGCCGCGGGCAGTGAGCATCAGCACCGGCAGACGCGCGTCAACAGCGCGCAGTTCGCGACAGAATTCAAGGCCATCGCCGTCTGGCAAGGACAGGTCAAGCACAATCAGCGCCCAGGCGCGCTCGCGCAACGCCTTGCGAGCATAGGCCAGTGTGTCGCAACACTGCACCTGGTGGCCCAGCATCTCGACATGCAGACGCACCAGGTTGGCAATATCAGCCTGGTCTTCGACGACAAGAATGTTGGTAATAAGGAGTCTCCCGGTTGATTGCGACCGACATCGGGCAAAGCTGCCCCACGCCCGATGCCAATCTTTTGCGCGATCAGCGAATGCGCTCGATCAATACACTCATCACCGGATGGTCAAAGCGATGATTGCTTTTTAGCACAGAAGTTGCGAGACCATCATCGACGCTGACAACGCCTGCGTGAAGGCGGATCTCGTTGAGGCCTTCACCACCGCCCGGTGCGCCTGGAATCTCCTATCCATCCAGGCCCACAAAGCCGTCATGGGTCGGCAACATCATGGCGGTCAGTGAGCGCCGTGTGTTGTCGGCCGTTGTGCTCAGCATTGCCTGGGTGCCAAGCGCTGGCCCAAGCAGCCCACCTGCCGGGTTCGCAATGGTCTGACCACCGGCGGTCTTGAGCGCGGCGGTGTCGCCACCTTCGGCCATGGCCTGCACCGCAGCACCCGCTGCCTGACCGGCTTGGAATAAATGCGTCGCGGTTGGGTGTGCCGCGATCAGCAATGGCGTGAAGAAAATGCCACCGGTTAAATTGGTGACGGAAACCTCAAGCTCAGCCGCCTGCGAGCTGAGTGGCGACAATGCGGCCACTGGTACTAGCGAGGCCAGAATCAGTTTGCGTTTCATGTGTCAATCTCCTGTGGTTAATGGGAGCTTTCATGTTAGGGACGAGCGGGCACGGAAGTCCTGCGTAAATCAAAAAGAATTGATCACAAAAGTGTCACGGGGAACAGCTGAAAATTTTCGGCTGTTGAAGGGCGCTGGGCAGCAGTGTTTGAAAGCGACTGGGTCATCAGCAACAGAAACGTCGCAAGTCATTCGCCCTTGTCTTTTGAGGCATCGATTCTTGATACAAATGTTATGAAATTGTGAGGATTCGCGATGGGGCCGTGCACTACGCTGCACAGACTTCAGGGCATGACATGTGGCCCTCAACCCCACTCTGGAATCCGCCATGACAGCCACCGCAGAAAACATTCAACCATCCCACGAACGACTCCCTGCACCGGCATTGGTCGTGCACTGGGATGACTTGCTCCCGCACCGTGAATTTCTGGTTCACTTTGCCAGCAGAAAGCTGCAAGACCCGGCACTGGCCGAGGACGTCGTGCATGACGTGTTTGAAGCGGTGGCATCGGGCCGGGCTGCATTTGGTGGCAGATCTGCACTGCGCACTTGGCTGGCGGGTATTTTGAAACACAAGATCATCGATCTGGTGCGCCAGCGCTCAGGGCTGGACGGTTTGAATGAAGACTTGGAAGGCGAGGCTTGGCAGGCCATCGAATGCCCACAACTTCACCCCGACAAGCTGGCCGAGCAACGCCAGGCCCTGCGCCAGGTGCTGTATCACATTGCCAAACTGCCGCAAGGACTGCGTGACGTGATGGAACTGCGCATTTTGAAAGAGCAGTCCTCTTCTGAGGTCTGTAGCGCCCTGGCCATTACCGAAAACAACTTGTTCCAACGCTTGTTGAAAGCGCGCAGGTGCTTGGCTGCGAGCCTGCCGCTGGCCCTGGGCTAAGCCACAAGACCAACGCGGACGTGTTTGGATAAGGGGAGTGTGGTGGTGTTCATCTTGATCTCCATAAAAGTCAATGACCTGCCTGGTCACCCCACAACTGCTGCAAGCGCGCATCCCGACCGCAACTGGCGCGGTAGTATTTGTAGCGTATGGGGTTTTTCTTGTAATAGTCTTGGTGATAGCCTTCTGCCGGGTAAAACGCACCGGCCATCAGAATTTCGGTGACGACGGGGGCCTTGAAAGGCTTGGTCTTTTCAAGTTCGGCGCGTGATGCCTGGGCGATCTTCAATTGCTCGACGTTGTGCGTAAAAATGGCCGTTCGATAGGGCGAGCCGTGGTCGCAGAACTGCTGGTCTTTCACTGTGGGATCAATGGTGTGCCAGTAATACGCCACCAGACGTTGGTAGCTAAGTTTGGATGGGTCATACACCACTTGCACGGCTTCGGCATGCCCGGTGGTATGAGAAGATACTTGTTCATAGCTTGGGTTTGCCGCTTGGCCACCGGTGTAACCCGATGTGGTGGAGATCACCCCGGGAATCTTGTCAAAGTCGGACTCGACACACCAAAAGCATCCTCCTGCAAAGGTGGCTTTGTCGGTCGCAGTGCTGACTGCCGCGGCGCTGGCTTGAGCATGTGAAGCCGTCACAACGCCAAGCAGAACCATTGCGCTGACAACCTGCAACAGACGCTGGAATCGGTTTGATGCGTTCATACGGCACCTACAAATTTCAATGCCGCACCGTTGTTGCAAAAGCGTTTTTTGGTTGGTGGTGGCCCATCGTTGAAAACATGTCCCTGATGTCCCTCGCAACGGGCGCAGTGGTATTCGGTGCGTGGGAAGAGTAATTTGAAATCGGTTTTTGTCAACACGGCACCCGGTATTGAATCGAAGAAACTCGGCCAGCCGGTACCACTGTCGAATTTCATGTCAGAGGAGAAAAGCGTCAAGTTGCACCCTGCACAGTGATAAATGCCCCTGCGCTTCTCGGTATTGAGCGGGCTGGTATGGGGAGCCTCGGTGCCCTCATGGCGCAAGACATCGTATTGGCGCGGCGTGAGGCGCTGCCTCCACTGCATGTCAGTCAAGCGCAAGGGCTCAATACGCCCTGGGCCGGTGCTGTCACGGGCAGACAGGGCTTGGTGAGTCAAGCCAAGGCCGGCAAATAAGCCAAGTAGTGAACGTCGAATCATGTTGAACCTCATGGGTGGTGTCAGGTCTGGTAGTCCGTTTCGCCAAAACAGTGACATGAAATTGCGTCTTTTCCCACCAAGCATCGTTGCCCGGCCTTGCCAGACAGCATGGTATGTCTGCAGCCCTGTCCCTGGCTTGACGAAATAATCCTTCAGTTTCATTTGGAACCCTTTTGGTACAACGGATTACTGAGCTTGGTCGTTGCACTTGGCAAAATCTTTTTCAGTAACTGAACGTGATCCACCATCGGGTGCCGTCGCCGCGCCTTTGTCTTGACCGACAGCGCAGACAATTCCGGTGTCGGCGAGGCGCCCCGTGGTGAAAATATCCTGCAGACGCTGGAAAGTGCACAAAGCCTGATCGTTGGGCAATCCCTGGGCCACTGCCGTGCTGGGCTACCTGTTTTATGTGTCCGACCGCAAGCAGACCAACCTGCCCTACGTGAGCGAGCCCGATCAGGCCGACGACTGGCTGCGCAGCGAGGCGCGAGGATCAGGGAGGTTGGCGTTGGGATCGGTCATGGGCGATTCTAAAAAAAGGCATATTGCCGGATTGTGCGATGAACTGGCGACAACCACGGCGACCCGGGTGTTCACATCACCGCACCCACTTGCCATGGTAGAAACTCGTCGTTGCCATAGCCCAGGACTTCGCTACGGACCTTGTCGCCAGAGGCGTGGCGGATGATGGCGTCGAAGATGCGCTGGCTGATCACTGGCATGGCCGTGCCGGTGATCAGGTCGCCACAGTTCACGTCCATGTCGTCACCCATGCGCTCAAACAAGGCGTTGTTGGTGGCCAGCTTGATGGTGGGTACACCGGCACAACCGAAGGCCGAACCACGACCGGTTGTAAAACAAATGATCTGGGCACCACCGGCGGCTTGGCCCGTGGCCGACACCGGGTCGTAACCTGGCGTGTCCATGTAAACAAAGCCTTTGGCATCCACCTGCTCGGCATACAGATAGACCCCGTTGAGGGTGCTGGTACCGCCTTTGGCCACGGCGCCCAGCGATTTCTCCAGGATGGTGGTCAAGCCGCCCGCCTTGTTGCCCACCGAGGGGTTGTTGTCCATCTGATTGCCGTTGCGCATGGTGTAGTCCTTCCACCACGCGATGCGCCCAATCAGCTTGTGCGCAATGTCGGCACTGGCGGCACGGCGTGTCAGCAGGTGTTCGGCACCGTATATCTCTGGCGTTTCTGACAAGATAGTGGTGCCACCCTGCGCCACCAGCAGGTCGGACGCACCGCCCAGTGCCTGGTTGGCGGTAATGCCGGAATAACCATCCGAGCCACCGCAGTTCAAGCCCACAATCAGCTCGCTGACCGGTGTCGGCGCGCGCTGGTAGGCGTTGGCCCGCGCCAGCATGGCGGTGATCTGTGCAATGCCTTTTTTGATCGCCGCAGTGGTGCCGCCTTCGGCTTGCATCACCACCTGTTGCAACATGCCGGGCTCGTGGGCGCCAACCATCTCAACCAAAGGCGCAATCTGGTTTTGCTCGCAGCCCAGCCCGACAAACAACACGCCGGCAAAGTTCGGGTGCCTGGCATAACCGACCAGGGTGCGGCGCAAAATGTCCATGCCTTCACTGACCACACCCACACCACAGCCTAGCGGGTGCGGCAAGGCAATGACACCGTCGATGTTGGGAAAGGCTGCCAACCGTTCCGGGTTGAAATGCCTGGCGATGGCGCGCACCACAGTGGCCGAGCAGTTCACCGAGGCCATGACGGCAATGTAGTTACGCGTACCGACCCGGCCGTTGGGGCGCTGGTAGCCCATGAAGGTGGCCGGGTGTGCCACCTTGGGCAGGTCGCGAATACCTTCACCAATTCCGTAGTCACGCTCGAACTCACCCATGCCCAGGTTATGCGAATGGATATGTTGACCTGTGCAGATGTCGGTTTTGGCGAAGCCGATGATCTGGTTGTAGCGGCGCACCGGCGCACCCGCTTTGATGTCGTGTGCTGCCAGTTTGTGGCCTGATGGAATCAGATCACGCACCACCCATTGCTCAAAGGCGAGCGCCGTGCCGGGCAACAGCTGCTGGGTGGCGATCAGCACGTCGTCGTGGGTGTGCAGGCGGATCACGAATGATGGCGTCATATTTATCTTCGGCAATGGGGGCGGCCCGGACAGACCCGGGTCAGGGATGCCAATATACGACAAAATTTCTTTTCTTAGAATATTTTTTGAAACATAATTCCAATTATATAAACCAAAAATGAAACAGGGATTTGACAGGCCTCCATTCTAAACAAAACAGTGTTTCACTTTGCTTGAATTCATGTTCTATTTAGTGTAGAGTCCCCGCCTATCAACAACAACTGCAAGCAACCGGGCTCACAGTTTTTCAGAACAGACGGAGCAATACCCATGAAGCCCTTTATGAACGCCGACTTTCTCCTGCCAGACGACTGCGCCAGGCGGCTGTTCCACGAGTACGCGGCCCCGATGCCGATCATTGACTACCACTGTCATCTGCCACCAGCCGACATCGCCAGCAACGCCGGTTTCAAGAACATTGCCCACGCCTGGCTGGGGGGTGACCACTACAAGTGGCGCGCCATGCGCTCCAACGGCGTACCCGAGGCCGACATCACCGGCCGAGAACCCGACTTCCAAACTTTTCTGGCTTGGGCCAGAACCGTGCCGCGCCTGGTGGGCAACCCGCTGTACCACTGGACACACCTGGAGTTGCAGCGCTACTTCGGCATTCATGACGCCCTGTCGGAAAAAACCGCCCCCGCCATCTGGGAGGCTTGCAACGCCCAGATCACTCAGCCAGAATTCGGCGCCCGCTCCCTGCTGATGCGCATGAAAGTGCGCGCTGTTGGCACCACCGACGACCCGGCTGACGCGCTGCAGCACCATATCGCCTACGCGGACAAGCGTCAACCGGATGAACCCGTGATGGTGCCCAGCTTCCGCCCCGACCGCGCGCTGGCCACCGACGACCTGGCCGTCTGGCAGGCCTACATCAACAAACTGGGTGCCAGCGCCGATGTGGCGATTGGCTCCTACCAGTCCCTGATTGCGGCGCTGGATACCCGCCACGCCGTGTTTCACAGCCTGGGCTGCCGCGCGTCGGATCACGGGCTGAGCGTGCCTTTTGCCAGCTTCTCCACGCCGCAGGCGCTGGAAGCTATTTTTGCCAAATTGCTGAGCGGCACCGCTTTGGGCGCCAGTGAGGCTAATGCCTACAAGACCGCGGTGCTGCTGGATGTGGGTCGCATGAACGCCCGGCGTGGCTGGGCCATGCAGTTGCACATGGCCGCTGTGCGCAACCTCAACTCGGCCATGTTTGCCAAATTCGGCCCCGACACCGGGTATGACGCTGCCAATGACGAGCCGATTGCCAGCAAATTGGCCGCCTTCATGAACGCGCTGCAAAGCGAGAGCATGCTGCCCAAAACTATTCTGTATTCGCTCAACCCGAACGACCTGGAAGTGCTGGGTACGGTGATGGGCTGTTTCCAGGACGGCTCCAGCCCCGGCAAGATCCAGATGGGTTCGGCCTGGTGGTTCAACGACCACGTTGACGGCATGCGTCAGCAAATGCTGAGTCTGGGCAACCTTGGGCTACTGTCACGTTTTGTCGGCATGCTGACCGACTCGCGCAGCTTTTTGTCATTTCCACGGCATGAGTATTTCCGCCGGGTGTTGTGCGCGCTGGTGGGCGGCTGGATGGAAAACGGTGAAATTCCGCCTGACTTTGACACCTTTGGCGGCATGGTGCAGGACATCAGCTACCGCAATGCCAAAAACTACTTC
>Ga0209211_10010827_pt1 | contig 11803 bp, 10 predicted proteins | sample RifGroA2_FD_183992 | JGI IMG/M metagenome (GOLD analysis project Ga0209211, IMG submission 183992) | Groundwater microbial communities from Rifle, Colorado, USA - Groundwater A2 (SPAdes) (version 2) | ecosystem: Environmental > Aquatic > Deep subsurface > Groundwater | place: Rifle, Colorado... | reverse complement strand
CATCACGGTCGAAGCGGAGCGCCGCAACACGGCGGCGGAAACCGTCACGCAATCGGTGCTGATGGTGGATCACGATAATAAATTCGACGTGCTGGCCGATTTGATCCGCTCGCGCGGGTTGGGCAGCCAGGTGCTGGTTTTTACCCGCACCAAACTGACTGCGGCGCAGTTGGCACGCAAGCTGGAGCGCGTGGGCATCCCCTCCGATGCGATCCACGGCGACAAGACCCAGCAGGAGCGGATCAACGCGCTGGATGCGTTCAAGGCAAACAAGATTACCGCGCTGGTGGCGACCGACGTTGCCGCACGCGGACTGGATATCGACCAGTTGCCGCTGGTGGTCAATTACGAACTGCCGACCAACGCCGAGGACTACGTTCACCGCATCGGACGCACCGGCCGCGCCGGCGCCAGCGGCGAAGCAATCTCGCTGGTGGATGGTGAAGAAGAGCGGCGGCTCGTGGGAATCGAGAAGCTACTCAAGCGCGAATTTCCGCGCGAACGTGCGGCAGTTTCAGTTGCCCCGCGTGCGGCGCCAAGCCACCGGCCTGCGAGGACTGCCGCGCCGTCCCATGCCCATACCCATGGAAAAAAACCGGCAGCGGATGACTGGTTCATGAAGCCTTACGTGCCTTCCCCGAGCGCCGCCAAAGCCGAGGAACAGCCCGCCTTCTGCCCGGACAAACCCAAAAAACAACTCGCCGCATTGCTGTGCAGGCCACCGGAAAAAAGCCAATAAAACACAGATTTATTTGTCGCTCCTGCCTGCGCAGGGATGGCGGAATCTGAATTTTCAGAGGTATCCTTAGGCAGCATTTTGCGCGGACGGCACTACCTCGACTCTCCCGGTGTAGGCAGCGGATACCATCCACAGGTATGCACCGTAAACGGCAATATCCTCCATCGCCTCGCGGTGTTCCGGCCGACTGCCGTCCAGATCGTCCCGCGATCTTTCTTCCCACTCTCCCAGTTGTTCGATCGCCGCTCTCATGGCCGTGCTGATGACGCCCGTTCCCGCCTCGACCGGCAGCACCAGCCGGTACTCCGGATGGCTGTTTGACATCAGTATCCGGACAAGCATCCCGCACCCTGCCCCATCAAGCCCCCCTTATTCCCCGGTGCAAAGCGGCTGATTCAATCCAGATTCCCTCGGCTTCACGGCTTTTTCCTGAACAGCTGCCTTGGCGGCCCCGGCAGAATCATCCGGTGTTGCAGAAGCCGCCGGCGTTTCGGTTTTGGCCGGCTCGGCCGGTGCTGCCTCTGCCCATGCCGTCGAACTGGTGGCGGCAAGCAACCACGCCGCGATAATGATGATGCGCATGCTCTCTCCTTTCAAAGATTGATTATGATCGAATGTTTCACGCATAAATGACCTTCACGTTTTCCGCTTGCAGCAGCTCGCGCAAACCATGCAGCAAGTCGTCGTGCAGCGTCACCTGCCATGCTTCGCCGAGACGCAGTTGGCAGCTTGCCTCATCGTTGCTGTAGTGAATCTGCACCGGGCATTTGCCGTCGCGATACGGGGTGAACAGTTTTTTGAGCTGCGCGACGCTGACCTTGCCGTTGCAGCGCAACGCCAGTTGCTGCGCGAAGCTGGAGCGCGCCGAAGCAAAGTCGAACAACTCTTCGCCGCTCACGCGCACGTTGCCGGAATACTCGTCCAGGCTGGCCTTGCCGCGCACCACCAGTAATTCATCCTCGCGTATCCACGGGCGGCTGGCCTCGTAGATTTCGTTGAACACGGTCAGCTCGACCTGCGCACCGCCGTCGTCCAGCGTGACGATCGCCATGCGCCCGCGCCGGGTCTGCTGGATGCGCAGCCCGGCCACGATACCCGCCAGCACCACCGGCACGCCGCGCACCTTGCCCTGTCCGCCGCCGTAGCCTCCGCCGCCGCCATTCGATTTGCCGACGAATTGCGGGGTCAGGTCGGCCAGTTTCACCTTGATGAAGTGGGCCAATTCATCGGCGAATTCCTGATACGGGTGTCCGCCCAGATAGATGCCCAGGCTGGCCTTCTCGTGCGCCAGCTGTTCGCGCAAGCGCCAGCGCGGCACATCGGCGGTCTGCACGATCAGCACCGCATCGGATTCATCGTTGCCGAACAGGCTGTTCTGGTTCGCCGCGCGCGCGTGCTGGTCGGCACTCGCCAATGCCGCATCCACGCTAGCCATCAGCGCGGCGCGATGATCGTTGATGCTGTCAAATGCGCCGGCGCGGATCAGCGTCTCGACGGTGCGCCGGTTGACGATGCGCTTGTCCACGCGCCGGCAGAAGTCGAACAGGTCCTTGAACGACCCGCTCTCGCGCGCCTTGACGATGCTGGCGATCGCCGCCTCGCCGGTACCCTTGATCGCGCCCAGCCCGTAGGCGATGGTCTGCTCGTCCACCGGAGAAAACGCATAGCCTGAACTGTTCACATCCGGCAGCAGCACGCGGATGCTTGTCCGACCTTCGACACTCGCCTGCGGCGCGTTTTGCTGCAGCGTATCGGCATAGAAGGTGCGCACCTTTTCGGTGTTGTCCAGGTCGCCCGACAGGGTCGCGGCCATGAACGCGGCCGGATGATGCGCCTTCAGATAGGCGGTCTGGTAGGCCACCAGCGCGTAAGCCGCCGAGTGCGATTTGTTGAAGCCGTAACCGGCAAACATCTCCATCAGATCGAACAGCCGCGTCGCCAGGTCCTTGTTGATGTCGCGCGCCACCGCGCCGCTGACAAAGATGTCGCGCTGCCGCGCCATCTCCTCGGGATCTTTCTTGCCCATCGCGCGGCGCAGCATGTCCGCGCCGCCCAGCGTGTAGCCGCCGATGATCTGCGAAATCTGCATCACCTGTTCCTGATACACGATCACGCCGTAAGTCGGCTTCAGAGAAGCCTCCAGCTCGGGATGGAAATAGTCTGCTGTGGCCTTGCCGTGCTTGCGGTTGATGAAGTCTTCCACCATGCCAGATTCCAGCGGGCCGGGACGGAACAGCGCGACCAGTGCGACGATGTCTTCGAAGGTGTCGGGTTGCAGCCGCTTGATCAGATCCTTCATGCCGCGCGATTCCAGCTGGAACACGGCGGTGGTGTTGCAGGCCTTGAGCAGATCGTAAGTCGGGCGATCGTCCAGCGGCAGAGTCTCTAAGGTAAAGGACTCAGGATGCGGGATGCGGGATTCAGCAACACCCTCTCCTTGCCCCTGAATTCTTGCTCCAGAATCCTGAATCCCGAATCCTGAATCCTGCTTCTGAAGCCTCCGCACATGGCGCATCGCCCAGTCCAGGATGGTCAGCGTGCGCAGGCCGAGAAAGTCGAACTTCACCAGGCCGATGGCCTCGACGTCGTCCTTGTCAAACTGGCTGACCACGCTGGTGCTGCTGTCGGCGCAATACAGCGGGCAGAAATCGGTGAGCTGGCCCGGCGCGATCAACACGCCGCCAGCGTGCATGCCGACGTTGCGCGTCAAATCCTCGAGGCGTCCGGCCAGCTCCAGCAACTCCGGCACGCCCTCCTCGCGCTCGGCGATCGCGTTGATTTCCGGTTCCATCTCGCGCGCCTTCTTCAGCGACACCGGTTTCACGCCTTCGACCGGGATCGCCTTGGACAGGCTGTCGCACAGCCCGTAGGGAAAATCCATCACCCGCCCGACATCGCGGATCACCGCCTTGGAAGCCATCGTGCCGAACGTGGCGATCTGCGACACGCACTGCGCGCCGTACTTGTCCTTCACATAATTGATGACGAGTTCGCGCCCGTCCTGGCAGAAGTCCACGTCGAAGTCGGGCATCGACACGCGTTCGGGATTCAGGAATCGCTCGAACAGCAGCTCGTAGCGCAGCGGATCGAGATCGGTGATGAGCAGACAGTACGCCACCAGCGAACCCGCGCCGGAGCCCCGCCCCGGGCCGACCGGCACGCCGTTGGGGAATTCCTCGGAGCGATAGGCCTTGGCCCAGCGGATGAAGTCCGCCACGATCAGGAAGTAGCCGGGAAAACCCATCTTGATGATGGTATCGGCCTCAAAGACCAGACGTTCCTGATATTCCGGCAACTTGGCGGCGCGCTCGGCCTCATCGGGATAGAGCAGCATCATGCGCTGCCGCAGGCCGCGCTCGGATTCGCTGCGCAGGAAATCGTCCAGGCTCTCGCCGTTCGGCGTCGGGAAATCCGGCAGGCGCGGTTTGCCCAGCACCAAGGCAAGATTGCAGCGGCGCGCGATCTCGACGCTGTTCTGCAACGCTTCCGGCAGGTCGGCGAACAGTTCCGCCATCTCGGCCTGCGTCTTGAAATACTGCTGCGCGGTGAATTGTTTGGCGCGGCGTTTGTCGTTGAGCACATAACCTTCGGCGATGCACACGCGCACCTCGTGCGCCTTGAAGTCATCGGCGGTGAGGAATTGCACCGGATGAGTGGCGACTACCGGCAGGCCAAGCTTGGCGGCCAGTTGCGCCGCAGCCTGGAGGTGAGGCTCTTCGTCGGCGAATCCGGTGCGCTGCACTTCGAGGTAATAGCGGTTATTGAACAGCCCCGCCCATTCCTGCGCGAACTGCTCGGCCTGTTTCGCGTTGCCGGACAGCAGCGCACCGCCGACATCGCCGAGATGCGCGCCGGACAATGCGATCAGCCCAGCCGTGCCTTCGTGGAACCATTCACGGCGCAGCTCGGCGCGGCCGCGATGCTGGTTCTCCAGATAGGCACGCGACAGCAGGCGGCACAGCAGCAGATAACCCTCGCGCGACTGGCACAGCAGCAACAGGCGATGCGGCCGGTCGCGATCGGCATCGTTGCTGATGAACACGTCGCAACCGACGATGGGCTTCACTCCCGCACTGCGCGCCGCTTTGTAGAACTTCACCATCCCGAACACGTTGTTCAGGTCGGTCAATGCCAGCGCCGGCATCCTATTGTTCTGGGCTGCGGCGACCGCATCCCCCACGCGCACCATCCCATCCGAAATGGAGTGTTCGCTGTGCAGCCGGAGATGGATGAAGGAAGGTTGCGGCATGATGGAAACGTAAAATTTCGAGCAGCGATTTTAGCACCGTCGGCAGCACTAAAATTTCTTACCGGCGATTCAAAACGTTAGAATCCAGCTTCCAACTTCGCTGCCCCAATTTCACGTGCATCCGCCCCTCACCCCGCAACGCGAAAAATACCTGCTGCTGACCCTCGCGGGCATCCAGTTCAGCCATGTGCTCGACTTCATGATCATGATGCCGCTCGGCCCGATGCTGATGAGCACGTTCGGCATCACCACGCACGAGTTCGGCCTGCTGGTCGCGTCTTACAGTTTCAGCGCCGCCGCATCCGGTCTGCTCGCCGCGACTTTCGTCGACCGCTTCGAGCGCCGTCGCCTGCTGCTCTCCATGTTCGCGCTGTTCGGCCTGGCAACGCTGGCCTGCGGGCTGGCGCCGGGCTATGTCACCCTGCTGATCGCGCGCGGCCTGGCCGGCGCTTTCGGCGGCGTGATGGGCGCGCTGGTGCAGACCATGATCGGCGACGTGATCCCGTTCGCGCGCCGCGCCCGCGCCGGCGGCATGGTGTCGGCGGCGTTTTCCCTGTCCACGGTCGCGGGCGTGCCGCTGTCGCTGTGGCTGGCCAATTATTTCCAGTGGCGCGCGCCGTTCATCTTCATCGCCGTGCTGGTCGCCTTGTTCATCCTCGTCGGCGTGCGCGTCCTGCCGGAGATGCGCCACCACATCAGCGCCGAGAAGCAGACGCACCCGTTCGCCGCGATGTTCACCGTGCTGCGCGACCCCAACCACCTGCGCGCGCTGCTGTTCTCCGCGCTGATCATCTTCTCCGGCTTCACGGTGATTCCGTACATCACCATCTACGCGGTGAGCAACGTCGGCATCGCGCAGCAGGACATCCCGTACATCTACCTGTTCGGCGGCGCGGCGACGCTGATCAGCGCGCGGCGCATCGGCCATTGGGCCGACCTGCGCGGCAAGGCCAGAATCTACCGCCTGATCGCGACTGCCGCATTGCTGCCGCTGCTGGTGGTCACGCATATCGGCGCCGTGCCGCTGTGGCTGTGGCTGATCTGCACCACCACCTTCTTCGTGCTGGTGTCGGGGCGCATGATCCCGGCAATGGCGATTATCACCTCGGCGGCGCAACCGAAATTGCGCGGCACCTTCATGTCGCTCAACGCCACCACGCAGGCGTTCGCGATGGGGCTGGCGACCACGCTGGCGGGCTTCATCATCACCCAGGACGCCAGCGGCCGGATCGTCGATTACGGCACGGTCGGCTATGTAGCGATGGCGGCGAATGCGCTGGCGATCTGGTTCGTCGCGCGCATCGCGATGCACGACCCGCACGCGGTGGTGTTGGATGTCGCGCCGAAGTGACTTCTCTTCATATTTCATTCCGCTGCACTTGCCTGCCCGCTGGCTATAGAATGACGTACCAGACTCTCAGGAACACGCCATGACCTGGAAACTCCTTATCAGCCGCCTGCTCACGGGGCGCGCGCATTTTGCCGAGCGGCTCGCGCAATGGTGGAGGTACAGTTTCTACCTTTACCTTGCCGGGCTGTTCAGCGTGTTCGCGGTGCTCGACGCGACGCTGCTGCATTTCACCGGCGAATTGCGTCAGACGGCGTTCGACGCGATGGTACGCCATCGCATCATCGTGCCCAAGGCTGATCCAGACATCGTGATCGTAGACATCAACGAGGCCAGCCTCGCGGCGATGGCGCAGGACTATGGTCGCTGGCCGTGGCCACGCCAGGTGCTCGGCGAGTTTCTCGAACAACTGGAGAAGCAGCAGCCCAGGGCGGTGGTGTTCGACATCCTGTTCAGCGATGCTGATGTGTACAACCCGGATAGCGACATTTATTTTAATGACGCCATTGCCGCAACCAACAATACCTTCTTCCCGATGCTGCGCCTCGACCCCGCCAGCGACAAGTTGAGCCAGATCAAGCACGCCATGATTCCAGGCGCCAAGCCGCTGCCCGGTACGCAGCCCGACGGCAACGCGACCGTGGCGGTAGTGCTGCCGTACTTCCAGGCCGCGCTCGATGGCGGACGCCTCGGCCTGTACAACATTTATCCGGACAAGGACGGCGTGGCGCGGCGCTACAGCGTTTACCGCGAAGACTACGGCTGGACGCTGCCTTCGCTGCCGACGCGCATCGGGCGCGAACTGGGCTGGAGTGAGCCGGACGCGCAGCAGGTGCTGCTCAACTGGCGCGGCAAGCCGTTCACCTACCGCTATGCCAGCTTCAGCGACGTGTACGCCGACATGGGCAGCAAGACCAAGCAGCGCCCGCAGGACGAATTCAAGGGCAAGATCGTCATCATCGGTTCGACCGCGCCCAGCCTGTTCGACATCAAAGCGACGCCGATGGACCGCATGTTCCCCGGCGTGGAAATCCTCGCCACGGCGATCGACAACTTCAAGCACGGCGACGCGCTGCGCTACCCGGAAGGCCGCGTGTGGTATCTGCTGATCACGCTGGCGATCGTGTGGCTGACGGCCTGGGGCTTTTACCGCGATGCCGGGCGCGACAAGATCGACCGCGTGTTCGGGCTGTCGCAGATCATCCTGATCGTCATCACCTACGCCAGCATCAACCTCACCACCGTCTACATCAATCTCACCGGCCCAGTGACAGTCGGGCTGGCGTTCTTCACGCTGGCGCGCCTGTACGCGATGGCGACCGGCAAGGCGCTGGAGCAGAACATGGTGCGCGCGGCGACGGCGCAGTGTGGCGATCTGTATGCCACGCTGCTGCTGATCCGCCTCGACAGCGAGCGCAACGTGATCCGCCCTGCCGTGCTGGACAAAATACGCCACGCGCTGGAAAAAACCGGGTCGACAGCCAAGAGCGTGGAGGCGCTGGCCGGCGAGCAGAAAGGCCTGTGGAACCTCCTCGAAAACACCCTCGCGGTATCGTGGGTCGCCGAGGCGCAGGATGCCGAGGCGCAGGCGGAGATCCGGCGCGACATCGATATGGTGCTGGCGGCGCTGCCGACAATATTGCAGCGCTATCTCGCCCAGCCGGATCATGCGGCCAGCCATTTCGTCTATCAGGGACACCTCGCCGGTGGCGACACAGCGCACGCCGGCTGGCGTATGATGTTCGCAGAGGCTTTGCTGGCGTGGGATAAACAGGAGAGGAAATCGACATGAACCTGGAAAAAATAGTTGGCGATTTTGTAGGTGCGAATTTATTCGCACGCGGCTCGTTGTTAGTGCGAATGAATTCGCACCTACGGCTGCAACTCGATGGAATGAAGGCCATGAGACTCGGCTTGATGTTTTGCGCGCTGCTGCTGAGCGGCGCGCTGCATGCCGCCGAAAGCGGTACGGCGCTCAAGGCCGACGACCTCAAGGTGGAGCCGTTCCGCGACGCGAAGACGGTGGCGAAGCTGGCGGCCGGCGATAAGGTGGACATCCTCAAGAAAGATGGCGGTTGGCTGCAAGTGAAAAGCGCCAAGGGCAAGGGCTGGGTGCGCATGCTGAGCATCCGCAAGGGCGATGCACGCAAGGGCTCCGGTAGTGCCTCCGGCGTGCTCGCCCTGGCGTCGGGACGCGCCGGCACCGGCAAGGTGGTCGCGACCACCGGCATCCGCGGGCTGAACGAGGAAGAGTTGAAGGCGGCAAAATTCAATGAGGAAGAACTGAAACTTGCCGAATCCTACGCCAGCAGCAAGCCCGAGGCGTCGAAATTCGCCGCGTCCGGAAAACTTGCCGCGCGCCCGTTCGATTACCTGCCCGCACCAAAATAAGGGGATCGCGATGAAACACAAGACATTATGGATTCTGGTGCTGGCGCTGTGCTCCACGACTGCATGGGCCGCGAACCCGTTCGAACAGCAACTGCTGAATACGATAAAACAGGGCGTGCAGGAAAAGGTGACTGGCAAGCCCGCCACCTCGGTCGAAGAGGAGACAGCGATCGGGCGGCAGATCGCCGGCAACCTGCTCGGCGCAGCCCCCTTGGTCAAGGACGCGAAGCTGCAGAAGTACGTCAACAACGTCGGCCGCTGGGTCGCGAACCAGAGCGAGCGTCCCGACCTGGAATGGCACTTCGGCGTGATCGATTCCAACGACGTGAACGCATTCGCCGCGCCCGGCGGCTACATCTTCATCACGCGCGGGCTGTACCGCCTGCTGCAGAGCGAGGCCGAACTGGCCGGGGTTCTGGCGCATGAGGTCGGCCATGTGATCCGCCAGCACCACCTGAAAATCTTGCAGCAAAGCAAGCTGCTCGACCTCGGCAGCCAGGTGGTCGCGAAAAACGTCGGCGGCAGCGACAAGGTGCAGGGGCTGATCGGCAGCGGCGCGGAGATCGTGTCGCGCTCGCTCGACAAGGAGGCCGAATTCGAGGCCGACCGCATCGCCGTAGTGCTCGCCACGCGTGCGGGCTACGACGCGTTCGGCCTGCCTGCGGTATTGCAGCAGATCGGCCATTTCGCCAGGGACGACGGCGACGTCGCGCTGCTGTTCAAGACCCACCCGCACCCCGATGACCGCTTGGGCAAACTGGGTGCCGCGATGGACGACCGCTTCGACGGTGTGAAAGGCAAGACGCTGGAGAAGCGGCTGTATCGGATCAAGTAGTAGCTTGGTTTGTCAGCGAGTAGCCCGGATGAAGCGAAGCGCAATCCGGGAATATGGCGCATATCCAAAATGCTCCCGGATTTCATTACATTCCATCCGGGCTACGCCCGCTAATGCGCCCTACGCGTGTTGCGAGCCGAATTGTGGTGTTTACGATTATTTTCCTCAGAAGAAAAAAGAAGCTGAGTAACAGGGGACACGTTTTTCGCTTCAGCCGCTAAACCGCTCCAACCAAGCCCCAGGCTCACGATGCTGATGAAAGAACGAAACCACCAGCAATTCATCCGGGCTTGGAAGATAGATGAGCATATAAGGAAACTTGCGAAATAGCACCCGGCGAAACTCTTCTTCGATGCGCAAATGCCCAAGTGGATTGCGTAGTGCCGATGCTACTGCCGCATCGGCGGCACGGGCAAACTCAAAGCCGAGCCCCAACGCCTTGGATTCATACCAAGCCTGAGCCTCCAGAAGTTCTTGCTCTGCCTCTGGACGGAGCAAGACCAACATTAAGGTTTACTCGGAAATAATTTGGATCGAGCCTGTTCCCAGGGAATGGCTGTGGAAGGATCGGCGCGGTGCGCAGCAACGCGGCGATGTAATTCAGCCTTTTGGGCTTGCGACAACTCAACGGTATTCGCCTCCACGGCAATGCTATCCCAGATGTCCTCGACGAGCTGAATGCGTTCGGAAACGGACAGCTTCAAGTATTCAGCAGTGGCGGCAGGCGTAGGCATGGGCGTAAGTATAAATCAAAAGAAATATTGGAGACCACGGTTTCCGCTTCATATCACGCGGCCGTTCATGAGGGCGCACCCTAACCCGCACATACTGTACGGTCAATATACCTAAATATACCTAAAGGCCTATATTTCGGGGAAAGATGCCGCGAAAACGGCGCAGGGAATGGAGCGGGTGAAGGGGATCGAACCCTCGTATGCAGCTTGGGAAGCTGCCGTTCTACCATTGAACTACACCCGCCTGGTGTAGAATACGGGGCGTATTTTAACACGGCCATCGGCAATTCAGAGAGTCCCATGATAACGGTCAGCATCAACGGCGAACCTCGCCGATTCCCGCAAGCCATCAGCGTCGCCGCCTTTATCGAGGAGATGGGGCTGACCGGCAAGCGCATCGCGCTGGAGCGCAACGGCGAGATCGTGCCGCGCAGCACCTTTGCGACGCAGCAACTGGCGGACGGCGACCGGCTGGAAGTGGTTGTCGCGGTGGGCGGCGGCTGACATTCTGGATTTGTCATTCCCGCGCAGGCGGGAATCCGGTGAGTTTAAACAAAAGGCATTTTTGTCTTACTGGATTCCCGCCTGCGCGGGAATGACGGCATGAGTATCGTAAATTTCGTAATGATCAACAATCGAGCAGGAATACAAGAATGAACGACAAACTCATCATCGCAGGCAAGAGCTACTCGTCCCGGCTGCTGGTCGGCACGGGCAAATACAAGGATTTCGCCGAGACACGCGCGGCGCTGGACGCAAGCGGCGCGGAGATCGTCACAGTGGCGATCCGCCGCACCAATCTCGGCCAGAACGCCAATGAGCCCAATCTGCTCGACTCCGTGCCGCCGTCGAAATTCACCTACCTGCCCAACACCGCCGGCTGCTACACCGCCGACGACGCGGTACGCACCCTGCGTCTGGCGCGCGAACTGCTTGACGGCCACAACCTGGTCAAGCTGGAGGTGCTGGGCGACCCGCAATCGCTGTACCCGAATGTGGTCGAGACTCTCTCCGCCGCGAAGACCCTGGTCGCCGAAGGCTTCCAGGTGATGGTGTACACCTCGGATGATCCGATCATCGCCAAGCAGCTCGAAGACATCGGCTGCGTCGCGATCATGCCGCTGGCCTCGCTGATCGGCTCCGGCATGGGCATCCTCAATCCGTGGAATCTGCAACTCATCATGGAGCGCGTGCAGGTGCCGGTGATCGTCGATGCGGGCGTCGGCACCGCGTCGGATGCGGCGATTGCGATGGAGCTGGGCTGCGACGGCGTGCTGATGAACACCGCGATCGCCGCCGCGCAGAATCCCGTGCTGATGGCCGACGCGATGAAGAAGGCCGTCGAAGCCGGACGCGAGGCCTATCTGGCCGGACGCATGCCGAAGAAACTGTACAGCGCCAGCCCAAGTTCGCCGACGGCGGGGATTATCAGCTCGACACGCAGCTAAAAACCTTTGTAGGGGCGCGATTCATCGCGCCCTTGTTGCGTATACGAATAGTTCAGGGC
>Ga0209211_10010826_pt1 | contig 11804 bp, 5 predicted proteins | sample RifGroA2_FD_183992 | JGI IMG/M metagenome (GOLD analysis project Ga0209211, IMG submission 183992) | Groundwater microbial communities from Rifle, Colorado, USA - Groundwater A2 (SPAdes) (version 2) | ecosystem: Environmental > Aquatic > Deep subsurface > Groundwater | place: Rifle, Colorado... | reverse complement strand
CGCTTTTTTATCGAGTTTGACGAGTTCCCTTTTCTCATCGAAGCCAATCCAGCCGTGCCTTCGATTTTCCAAAAGTACTGGGATGAAAAACTCTCAAAGACGCAGGTTTACATGATACTGTGCGGTTCGAGCATCGGGATGATGGAATCAAAAGTCCTGGGCTATAGGAGCCCGCTTTATGGAAGGCGCAGCGGGCAATGGAAGCTCGAGCCCCTCGAATTCAGGCATGTTGCTGAGTTTTTCCCTGCCAAAACGCCTTTTGAGAGGATAATGGAGATTTATGCCGTGGCTGGCGGAATGCCTTTTTATTTGCGGTCAATGGACGGCGATAAAACCGCGCTTGAAAACATCATGGAGAGCGTCGCCAGCAAAGGCATGCCGCTATCCGAGGAGGGCGAATACCTTGTGCGCGAAGAGCTTCCCGAGCCCGCAACATACTTTTCTATACTGCACGCGATTGCCAGCGGAAAAACAAGGCAAAACGAAATAGCGGACCACGCAGGAATGAAGGCGACAGCGATTACAAGGTACCTTGCAAATCTCATCAGGCTCCGCCTCATAGAACGGACAGCGCCCATAACGGAAAAAATAAAATCGAAAAAGGCGCTTTACGTGATTTCCGACAATTTCCTGCGGTTCTGGTTCACATTCATCTACCCCAACAAAAGTTATCTGGAGGAGGAAAACTACCAAAAACTTCGCGAACTGATAAGCGCAGGGTTCAATGCTTTTGTCGGCAGGGCCTTTGAAGGCGTTTGCATGCAGTTCCTCTGCCGCCTAAAAAGCAAAGGCGGCATAAGTTTTGACCGCGCCGGCAGGTGGTGGGGCGCCAAGAGGACGGAATCGGGCGAGAGGGAAACCGCGGAGATAGACATCGTGCTATTGGAAGGGGATTTTAAGATTATCCTGTGCGAATGCAAATGGAAAAACAATGTCAATGCGGCTGAAATTGCAAAAACAATCGAAGGAAAAGCGGAACTCGTAATGTGGAATGCGGCCTTGAGGAAAGATGAGTATCTGATTTTTGCAAAAAGCTTTTCCAAAAAAATAACCGAATTCAACGGCAGGAAAACGCGGTGCTACGACATCCAAGACATGGAAAAGATGCTGCGCGACTGACACCCGATAGCCATGCATTGCCTCTTATCTTTTCATTTACCAACCTGCCGGCATTTTGGCTAATCCGTTTTTCAAAACCCACACAGGCGCTTGACGTGAACGGCGACGTGAATGTATCCTCGCAAACAGCAAGGGTGAGCATTGGCGGCACAGCGATGTACAAGACTGCGGCAGGCGAACTAGTGATATCAACATAGCAGCATTTGCCCGCAAGGCCGGTCGATTTGGCGGCTTCGCTACGCTTTTATACAAGCTAGAGGCAATATAGAACTGAAAACCCATGAGGTTCGGCAAGATTATTTTAGTTGGAATAATCCTCCTGCTCGCAACATCGGCAAGCGCGGCAACATACTACGTCGATTTTGAAAACGGGAATGATAATAGCAACGGGCTGACCCAAGCGACAGCATGGAAGCATGCCCCCGGGGATGCTTTTGCAACTGAAAGGCCACTTTCAGCAACGCTTAACGCAGGGGATGTAGTGCAATTTCGGGCGGGAGCGGCATACAAAGGGAGCATTTCAATGAAATTCAATGGGGCTGTCGGCAACCCGATAACATACAAAGGGGAAGGATGGGGGGAAGGCAAGGCGATAATCGATGGCTCGGAGACTTTAACAGGATGGACAAGATGCGCTTCAATGCGGGAGTGCGCGGACAATCCAGACTGGCAAAACATCTATTACCTTTCGGTGCCTTCCGTCACAGACGCATTTTCAACTTTTTTATTCGAAGGGGATTCGTTCCTGAACTTTGCGCAGGATCCTAACCCGAGCGACCCGTTTTTTTATGATGATTACAAGGAATTCTGGAAAATAAACAATGCGCAGATGACTGCCACCTCAATTTACGACCCGATCCATTTCAACCAAAGCGAGAGCAATTACTGGGATGGGGCATACGTCCTTGTGTGGAGGATCCCGAATTTGGTTGATGTGCGCAAGATAGCCTCTTTTAACCCAGCCACAAGCACCATCACATTTGATGTGCTTGGGGGAAACCCATATACTGACAAAGATGAATATTACGCAGTAATAAACAGCATCCATGCCCTCGACAGGGCAGGCGAATACTATGTTGACGAGGACACAAAAAAAATCTACCTCTGGCCGCAAAATGCTGCAAGCATCACAGAGAACTCAATATCAATGTCAAAAAGGGGATACGGCATAGATTTATACAATCGCAATTACATTACAATCAGCGGGTTTGAAGTCAAGAAACAGGCAGGCAACCAGTTGAGGGATGGTGTAGGAATAGGCACAATCAATGGGAGCGGTTCAAATGTTCTGGGCGCCACCATAAAAGGCAATTATATACATTTAATCACCCATGGGTCATATTCAGGATATGGGGGGATATACCTCTATCGCCCGCAAGGCGCCCTTGTGGAAAACAACATGCTTGAATTACTGTCAAGAACAAGGGGAATTTTCCTCGCAAGCGGTTTGGACTCAAAAGTGAAAAATAATGTGGTGACCAAAAGCGGTGCAACAAGCATCAGTTATTATACAATGAACAATAGCCAGATACTCGGCAATAAAATTTCTGATTCCATGGGCGGCCATGCCAACGGAATTACAATTTATATTGATAGCAAGGATATCCTGACAGCCAACAATGTAGTGCTCAACAGCACAAACCCGCTCACGTTCCAGGATTCGGAAAACCTCACATTTTACAGCAATGTCTTTACGGGATGCTGCACCAATGTAGCCAACAGCTGGGGGAAAAACAGAGGCACAATACTTTTCCTAAACAACAATTTCCTCAAAAGCAGCAACCATTATGCAGTGCAATCAGACACAAGCGACACAACTGCAATCGATGCGAACACTCTTGCACTCTCATTCAAAAACAATATAACGGATGGTGGCGGAAGGACCAATCAAAACAACGGCCAATACAACCTCTACACAGGGCTTGCATGGAACCAGAAGCCAAGATATGGCTGGGCGCTAACTGAAGGGGAAATTGACTGGAGCACCCGCGATGCGCATGAAATATTTACAGATTATGATAACAGCAATTTTGATCTCAGACAGGGTTCGCCTGCAATAAATGCCGGAACCGATGTTCTAAACGACCTCACATCCGCAGGGGTCATTTCCAGATTCCCTGACTTTGACTTTTCCAAAGACATCAAAGGAAATGTGCGGCCGCAAGGCACTGCATGGGATATCGGCGCGTATGAATTTGTTTCAGGCTCGCCACACACAAACCAGAATCCAACAGTTACAATCATAGCCCCCCTTAAAGGAGCTTTATACAGCGCTCCTGCGGCAATCACAATTAGTGCAAATGCAAGTGATAGCGATGGAACAGTTTCGAAAGTGGAATTCTACAACGGGACAGCATTGTTAGGAACAGATACGACAACGCCATACACTTACACTTGGGGAAGCGTTGGAGCAGGAGCATATTCAATAACTGCGAGGGTGACAGATAATTCAGGGGCAAGCGCAACATCGGGCACAATAAGCATAGTCGTGAACGCGCAGGGACAGCAATTTCCGGATGATGATTTAGATGGCGTGCCGGACTCAACAGACCGCTGCCCGAGGACAGCAATAGCAGCAAAAAGCTTTGTGAACATTTTCGGCTGCGCCCTCCCGATTGCGACAAAATTCGACATCAGGCCCGATTTCAACGCAACGGATATCAATGGAATGCAGAGCCTCGAACTGGGAATATTGGCCTTCGGGAAAGTTTCGTACGCAGGCAAAAATATCCTGCTGGTAAAAATGTTGGCAGGGGAAGACGAGCGTCTCAATCTTGATGCTGACCTGAATATTTCACAGGGCAAAATCAGCCTCAACCCTGAAAACCTGCCGCAGCTCGGCGCGCCCGCGGCAATAACGCTCTACAACACAAATTTCACAAATCCAAAAATCCTAAAAGATGGGGCGGAATGCACGGAATGCAGTATTCTGGGCTATGACAGGGACGCAAAAACACTGGTATTCACGGTGCCTGGGTTTTGATTCCTCTCATAAAAAAGAATTGCAAGGCACAAAACACCACCTCATGCATAATGCATGATTTTATAAACTTTTGTGCATTATAAACTTTCTAATGAACGGTATTAGGGATGCACTCCTTCTTCAAAAAAGGGAGCTTGAAAAATACTTCAAAGAAGCCTATATGGAAAGGGACGAAAAGTTAGCCCCTGCCAAAGATGATTTGATCCGCGTAATTATAGGGCCGCGAAGGGCAGGAAAATCGTTTTTTGTGATGCATGCCCTGAAAATAAAAGGAAAGTTCGGCTACGCGAATTTTGATGATGAACAGCTAATCAAAACAGATAACTTTGATGAACTGCTTGCAATCATCGACAGCCTCTATGGCAGGCCTGAAACTCTGCTGCTTGACGAAATACAAAACCTTGAAAATTGGGAGCTTATCGCAAACAGGCTGCAACGGCAGGGAAGAAAGCTCTTCATCACAGGAAGCAACTCCAACCTGCTGAGCAGGGAACTTGCGACACACCTCACCGGAAGACATCTGCAAATAACCGTTTTCCCTTTCTCATTCAAAGAGTTCATCAAACTGCAAAAAGAAGAGCTGACAGGTCCGGAAAATTGCACAAAACTGTTCGAATACGCGGCAAATGGCGGCTATCCCGAACCGCTTGTCAAAAGCATTGACAGGAAAAACTACCTCTCCACGCTCTTTAGCTCAATAATTTACAAAGACATTGTAAAAAGATACGGGATAAGAAAGCCGCAGGCCATAGAAGACCTCGCAGAGTTCCTGCTCTCGAATGTCGGGAACGAATACTCATACCAGCGCCTCTCGGAATTCACAAAATCAAGGAGCCCGCACACCACGCAAAAATACGTCGGCTACCTCGAAGAAGCGTTCCTGCTCTTTTCCCTTAGGAGATTTTCCTACAAAACAAGGGAGCAGCTCACCGCAAATAAAAAAATTTATGCAATAGACACGGGATTCATCAGCGCCAAATCAACAAAATCCACGCAAGACATCGGCAAGCTGTACGAAAACATAGCAGCAATATACCTCAAGAAAAAAGAAACAGAAGGGAAAATACAGCTTTTTTTCTGGAAAAATGCGCAGCAGGAGGAAGTGGATTTTGTAATAAAAAAGGGCGCAAAAATAACTTCGCTGATACAAACGTGCTATGACATATCCGGCCCGGACACAAAGAAAAGGGAAGTGCGCGCGCTCATAAAGGCAAAACAGGAACTAAAATGCAGCAACCTGATAATCCTCACAAACGCCTATGAAAACGAAGAAGAAGCAGAATGGTATGGCGATAGGGCAAAAATAAAATTCATGCCCCTGTGGAAATGGCTTCTTGAAAACAGCAGCGAATGAAGCGGTTTTCACCTTTCAGCGCAAGGGTCAGCAGCGCAGCGATGTACAAAACCGCTGCGGGCGAGCTCGTAATCTCAACATAAAGCATTTATCCGCAAGGCCGGCCGATTTGGGCTTCGCTACGCTTTTATACAAGCTGAATGCAATATAGACTCGAAAGCCATGAAACCGAACAAAATTATTTTAGCCACAATGATTCTTCTGCTTGGCACATTTGCGAGTGCAACGGCATACTACGTTGATCCGTGGGATGGAAATGACTCGCGCAATGGCCTGAGCGCCGAAAGTTCATGGAAAACAATTTCCAAGGTGGGCTCTTTTCGTTTCCAGCCCGGTGATGAAATACTTTTTAAAAGAGGCGGGATTTGGAATGGGCAACTCTTTTTGATTGGGTCGAAAAACGGGGTTGGCTCTGAAAGCAGCCCTATTTTGATTGGCTCTTATGGTTCGGGCCCGAGGCCGGTGATTTCTGGAGCCGGTCTAATGAGGGCTGTGTTTTTGCAAAATGAGAGCTATATTGTGCTGCGCGATATTGAGATGAGGGACAGCAGCAGTTATGGGGAAGTGCTTAGGGTACAGGACAGCAACCATATAATTGTCAATAATTGTATAATACACGAAGCAGAAACGGCAATGGTGGTTTATATTTTAAGGAGCAGCCAGATCATTGTCGATAATTGTAATATTTACGGCAACAGGGGTGCTGATGATTATGGCAGCGTCCTTGTGCTGGAGGATTCAAACTCGAACACAATAAGAAACTCTCAGGTGCATGACACCTCATCAAGGTATGGTGATGTAATATCAGTCGTAAAATCGAGCAATAACCTCATTGAGAACAATGACATCTACGGCCCTGCTGAAAACGGCGTGTACATACGGCCAAATTCAAATAGCAATTTTATTGCCCGAAATTATATACATGATATAAACGGTATTGGGGTCCAGATAAGGGAAAACTCAAGCCATAACCGTGTACAGGGAAACCTGTTGTCAAATAACGACGGCCCGATAATGCAGTCAGACGGTCAGAATCCTGCAGGCTCTATAGTGGACGGGACTGAATTTTCTAATAATACTATTTACAATTCCAAAGGCAAGTCTGGCGGGGTGCACATCTTTGGTCCCGGAAACAGGAATATAATCTTCAAGAGCAATATAGTAGCTGGCAGTGGTGCCCCGCATGCTATCCTAGTGAGTCCTGATAGCTCTGCAAATACAACACTCAATAACAACATCTATTACAAGGCAGGGGGCATTGGTGCCCTTGTATTATATAATGGGTTAACATACACAAGTGCTGATTTCAATTCCTATAAGGATACTTCCCGCCAGGACACGGAATCATTTGCCCAAGACCCACTTTTTATAAACACTGAAAGCCCTTTGGGCGCAGATGGCGTCCTTTGGACAAGTGATGATGGCTTTCGGCCAAGACAATCGTCTCCAGCATGTGGCAATGGGAAAGGAAATACTTACATTGGGGCGTATGGCTGTGTTGAAACAATACGAGACACCATTGCTCCGTTCCCTCCTATTGCCGTAGTTGCACAGGCGCTGGGTTATTCAATGGTGAGTGTCAAATGGAGCGCATCAATTGACAATGTGGCCGTGTCAGGTTACAAAGTATTCAGGAATGGCGCCGAGATTGCAACCACAAGCACAATATCATACCTAGACTATGGGTTGTCTCCGAACACTGCTTACACATATTATGTCATCGCTTTTGATTTTGCGCAAAATCAGTCGGTCGCTTCAGATACCATCTCTGCCACTACATTGGATGCACCTCCAATCCCTGGTGGAAATGTCCTACGGCTTAGCTTCAATGATGGAACCGGTTCTATTGCAGTTGATTCATCAGGCAACAGAAACAATGCTGTTGTAAATGGCGCATCGTGGTCAAGGGGGGTAATAGATGGAGCCCTTTCATTTGATGGCCTGGATGACTATGTTGAAGTGCCCAATAGCAGTGGCATTGAAATGCTTTCAAACAGCTTTTCAATCGAGGCATGGGTGAGGGTCAGCGGTTTTGGAACACAAAATGACGGCATTGTCTTCTATAATGATATATGGAGCAGTGGCTACGGTTTGATGAGATATAGCAATACAGGGATTTTCCAGTTTTGTTCCAAGGATTCCTCAAAGACTAATTGTGTTTCGCAATATAGCGGAGGAGGCTTTACACCCAACATTGGGCAGTGGTACCACCTTGTCGGCATCAAGGATGCAAAGGAAACTACTGAAGACATTTATTTTTATGTTGACGGCCAGTTGCTCCTCTCAAGGACAGGTCTGCCCAAAACCAGTATTCCTGCAGGCAGCAGTTTAAGGATAGGGAGTCAAAAGAACCGTTTCTATTTCAGGGGAGATATTGATGAGATAAAGATTTACGACAGGCCGCTTAGCCCGCAGGAGGTCATTGCTCTTTTCAGAGGCGTCACAGCTTCAAAATGTTCCATAGTCAAAACCGGAATTTCTGCTATTTACATAAATGTGTTTGGATGCCCGGTTCCGATTGCAGCAAAATTCGACATCAAACCCGATTTCAACGCGACAGACATTATTGCTCTCACAGACCTCAATTTGGGAATTTCACAATTTGGGAAGATCACGTGGAATAACGCCGTTATTTCACTTACTGAAACAGCATTTGGGGGGTATGACAGATTGGATTTGGACGCTGGCCTTAACATCTCACAAAGCAAATTAAGTCTCAATCAAAACAACATTCCACAACTTAATTTGCCAGCAACAATAACACTCTACAACACCAGTTTCAATTCACCAAAAATATTGAGGGACGGAATTGAATGCATAAGCTGTCAGATCACCTCATACGACCGCAACTCAAAAACAATAACATTCAGCGTGCCTGGGTTTTGAAGCGAACAGTGTGCGCGCATTATAGTTATGCCTTTTGAAATAAATGCGAATTTATGTAACATGTGACTTTTGTATGCTGGCCATGCAGCCACCCGTATTTCCAAAATGCGGCCGTCTATTTTAAAAAATTTACCTGAAAAGGTAAGTATTATAGCTAATTCCTTACGTAAAAAGGTAAGTTTTTAAATACTTGCGCACATGCTTAGTGCATGGACATCGACACGGTGAAAAAGGCCCTCCTCAAATTCGAGGAAACCGCCCCGAAGGATACTTTTGAGCGGGCTATGCAGTTGCCTGAAATACCGTTTGACAAGGTGATTGCCATAGTCGGGCCAAGAAGGGCCGGCAAAAGCTATTATCTCTACAACATTTATAAAAAACAGGCTAAAAAAAAGCCGGTATTCATCAACTTTGAGGACAATATTCTCAAAGGCATGACTGGAAGCGACCTTAACCTTATCACGGAATCTGCAAAAGAACTGTTCGAATCCGGGGATTTTGTATTTTTCCTCGATGAAATACAGGTTGTCGAAGGATGGGAAAATTTCGCCATATCCTTGCTGAACTGGCATTTCAGGACCTACGCCACCGGATCCAATTCAAGAATGCTCAGCAGCGACATTGCAACTTCCTTGCGGGGGAAAGCCCTGCCGTTCCTGCTCCTCCCGCTCTCGTTCCGGGAATTCCTCGATGTGAAGGGGCTTGCGCTGGACGCAAAAACACAGTATTCCAGCAAAGTGTATCGCATTAAAAGGTTGTTCCGGGAATACCTCACGCATGGCGGGTTTCCCGAACTGGTTTTGGCAAAAGACATCGGGCTGAAAAACAGGCTTGTGAACAACTATTTTGACACGGTAATATACAAAGACACCATAGAGAGGAACAGCATCAGCAATATCAAGCTGGCCACCACAACTGCAAAGTACCTCCTGAACCTTTATGGCAACCCTTTTTCCATTGCCGCATATGAGAATTACCTGAAATCAAACAAGATGCCATACAGCCTCGAGGACATCTACACCATTCTCGGAACACTCCAGGACATCTATTTCGTGAGCTATGTGAAGCAATATGCAAAATCATTCAAGAAAAGCGAGTACTCCAAATCAAAAATCTACCTCTTCGACACATCTTACATAACCTTCCTTGCAAGCGAAACTGCTGACATGGGGAGGGTGCTCGAAAATGCGGTTTTCATAGAACTTTTCAGGAGGCAAAATTCCATACAAAACAATGGCATCTACTATTATAAGACAAGAAGCGGCAAAGAGTGCGATTTCATCATAAAGAAAAAGGCAAAAAAGCCCGCTGCAATACAGGCCTGCTACCGTCTCACGGAAAAAAACAGAAAAAGGGAAATAGAGGGGCTGGCAGAAACATTGCAGGAACTCGGGATAAAAGAGGGAACAATACTCACTTATGACCAGCAGGAAAAAATCCAAAAGAACGGAAAAAAAATAAACGTGGAACCCGCATGGAAATGGCTGCTTGAAAGCAACAGCTAATGAAGCGGTTTTCACTTTTTAACGGAGGGCATCGGCAGGCCGCGATGTACAAGACCGCTGCGGGCGAACATATCGGCATAGCATCAATTATCGGCAAGGCCAACTTATTTGCAAGGGGGCTTCGCTACGCGTTTATACAAGCTCAAAGTAATATAGAACCGGAAAAACATGAACTGCAACAAGATTATTTTGATTGGGATAATTTTCCTGCTCGCAACATCGGCAAGCGCGGCAACATACTATATCGATTTTGAGAACGGGAATGATGCTGCTGATGGCCAGTCCACATTAACTGCATGGAAGCATTCTCCGGGAGACGCTAATTCCTCAGGGAACCCAAAAAACGTTGCCCTCAACCCGGGTGACATAGTCATGTTTAAAGGGGGAGTAGTATACAAGGGCACCATTAATTTAAGCTGGCCTGGAAACTCGGATAGCAACAGGATAGTATACAATGGAAATTCAACTGGTAACTGGGGTGCCGGCAAGGCAATTATTGATGGGGAGAATACGAGGGGCCTGGGGTTTTATGCAAATTCTAGGGAAATTAACTATATTACAATCCAGAATTTCGAAATCCGGGGGCTAAAATATGCCCCGGCAACTTACTCCGGGGTAGGAGTGCGCTTTAACAGTTCGTCAGTTGGTGTCAGATTAAAAGGCCTTTATCTTCACGACATAGGCGACTGGTCTAATGACGGTTCGGTGCAAGTAAATGGGGTGGGAATCTTCCTGCTCAATCCTATTGACTGTCAAATTTCAGGAAATGAAGTAACCAAGACAGGGGGCGCCGGTATAGGCATCAGTGGGGGCAGGAATTGCACGATATCGGAGAACAACATCCACCATTTTGTTAATTGGGGAATTGACATTTCATCAAGTTCATCTATAGCGGCCACAAATAATACAGTCAGAAATAATGTAATTCATGACTTGTTCCAATATGATATTGGTTACTGGGGCGGTGACCCGTTAAAAGTGCCGCATCAGGATTTTATCTTTATTAGGCAAGGTGCCGGGACATATCCCCGGCCAACCAGCAATCTTGTGGAGAGTAATCTTTTCTATAATGATGAGGTATTCGGCGAAGCTGGCGGCACAGCCATGGTTTACCTTTCTGCAGCAGACAAAACTACAATACGCAACAATGTTTTGATAAATGCCCATAGTTATTACGCTATCGGGGTAGGGGTGGGCAGCGAAATGACCAAAATTTACAATAATACGATTTACTCTAATGTGCCGCTTTCTATAAACTTAAAATTCACCGAATTGAAAAATAATATTTTAGTGGGGAATGGGTTGTGCTTTATTTTTCAGGCAGGTTCATTCGACGACCTCGTTTCCAATAACAATTATTGCTATCCGGGCAATTCTCAGTCTTTCGCGATTCAGGTTAGCCCTTACAAAGCATACACCTTTAATGAATGGAAAGCATCGGGGTTAGACAACAACAGCATTATCGCTTCCAGTATAAACGAAATGGGTTTTATAGATACTAGCACTTATCCGGCGCGCAGTGACCTAGTAAACCTATATATTATGGCAACGAGTCCGGGGGTGGATGCTGGCGAAGATCTTGGCTCTGCTGGTTTTAGTAATGATTACAACAATGTATCCCGCCCGCAGGGTTCTGCCTGGGACATCGGCGCATTTGAGCATACAGGCACACAGCCTCGAGGGCAACACAGAAACGATGACGACCTTGACGGGGTTCCGGACGCAGCTGACAGGTGTCCTAATACGGCAGTTGCGGCAAGGCCTCATGTGAACATATTCGGCTGCGCCCTCCCGATTGCGACAAAATTCGACATCAGGCCCGATTTCAACGCAACGGATATCAATGGAATGCACAGCCTCGAACTGGGAATATTGGCCTTCGGGAAAATTTCGTACGCAGGCAAAAACATCCTTCTTGTAAAAATAACTGTAGGGGAAGACGACCGCCTCGACATTG
>Ga0209211_10010824_pt1 | contig 11805 bp, 13 predicted proteins | sample RifGroA2_FD_183992 | JGI IMG/M metagenome (GOLD analysis project Ga0209211, IMG submission 183992) | Groundwater microbial communities from Rifle, Colorado, USA - Groundwater A2 (SPAdes) (version 2) | ecosystem: Environmental > Aquatic > Deep subsurface > Groundwater | place: Rifle, Colorado... | reverse complement strand
GTCCCTGTTCTGCGGTTCGTTGGCCTCGCGGCGCTGGCCCTCTCCGCAGGCATCGCCGGCCTGGCCCCCACGGCGGCCCACGCCGCCGACCTGTTCCTCGCCGGCGAGCGGGAGATCTACCTCGCCGTCGACAAACTGAACGCGATGGGCCGGCTCCCCGGCTTCCTCGCCAACACGCGGCCGTACTCCGTCGCCGCCGTCCGGGCCGCCCTCGACAACAACGCCGCCGCGGGGCAAGGCATCGACTTCGACGCCCAGCTCGCCCGCTGGGTTTCCCACACGACGAAGCCGACCTTCCTGATCCGCGGCGCCGCCGGCCTCGAAGCGGACGAGAAGCGCGAAACCCGCGCCAACGAAGGCGGGATCCCCACGCCCAAAGGCATCTCCGGCCGCATCGAAGTCCTGGCCCGCGAGGAGTCGACCCCGTTCGTTTCCGCCCACGCATCGGCCGCGACCTTCTTCGGAGAAGCCGGCGAGACCGGCACCCGCGTAGGCGAAACCGCCATCGAAACCGGCACCCCGTTCGCCGCCCTCCAGATCGGCAAGATCGCCACCTGGTACGGCCCCGGCCGTCTCGGCGCCCTCATCTTCACCAACAACGCCCAGAGCTACCCCGGCATCCGCCTCCACAACCCGGTCCCGATCGCCCTCCCCGGCGTCTTCTCCTTTCTCGGGAACGTCCAGTACGACCTGTTCCTCGCGCGCCTCGAATCGAACCGCCCCATCCCGAACCCGCTCCTCTTCGGCATGCGCCTTGCCGCCCGCCCCAACCGCTTCCTGGAGGTCGGCCTCTCCCGGTCGATGATCTACGGCGGCAAGGGACAAGACGGCGGCCTCTCCGCGTGGTGGGACGCCTTCAAGGGGGAAAACACCAACGATCCCGGCGACAAGGGTCTGGTCAACCAGATCGCCGGGTTCGACGTCACCCTCACGCTTCCCTTCCCGTTCCAGCCGGTCCAGGCGTACCTCGAAATGGCGGGGGAGGACCAGGCGCACCTGTTGAGCACCTTCGTCCCGTTCCCGAGCAAATTCGCATATGCGACCGGCGTCTTCCTCCCGACCCTGTTCGGCAGCGCGGCGCACGACCTGCGGATCGAATGGGCCCGCAACCATTGGCAGGGAAACGGCCCGGCGTGGTACGTCCACTCGGTCTCCGGCGAGGGCTACGCCCACTTCTACCGCGGCCGGGTCCTCGGCCACCCGATGGGCGCCGATGCGCAGAACCTCTCCGTCCGGGGCCACCACTTCTTTCTTCCCTCGACCTATCTCGAGCTGACCCTGTCGCGCACCGACCGCTACTCTCTCGGCCCGATGAAAGAGAGCTCCGACCGCGCCTCCGCCGGCCTCGTCGGATGGCTCTCCGAAAAGGTCCGCGCCGAAGGGGAGATCTCCCTCGAAAAGGTGAAGAGCCCCGCCGGCCTCCCGGGCTCCCCCGCCGAGGACGCATCCTTTCGCGTCGCCCTCTCGTACCAGATCGGAACGGGGAAATGAAGATTGACGGGCCCACGTTTTGTAGGTAGAGTGTTGGGGTATGAAAGTTACTCCTTTATTGGGGGTCATCGGGTGACAGGCACCGCGCGGAAGCTGAACTTCATGATCCGGGACGAGATCGCCCGGGACCTCGAGGCGCTGGTCCCCGCGGGGGAGCGCAGCCGCATCGTGAACGACGCCCTCGCGAAGGAGCTCCTCGTCATCCGACGGCGGATGATCACCTTGCGCCTCCGGGCGGCCCGCGGCAAGGGCCCCTCCCTCGGTACGGAGAAGATCGTCGCCGCCCTCCGGAGAGACAGGGGAAGGGACGCAAAGTGACGGTGGGCACGGCGCACGGCGGACGGATCGTTGTTCCGGACGCCTCGGTGATCCTGAAATGGATCGACCGCCTCCCGGGGGAGAAGGATCGGGAGCGCGCCGACACTCTTCTGGACGCCTGGTTGAACGGACGACTGGAAATCGTCGTGCCCCCCCTGTGGGCGTTCGAGGTCGCCAATGTCCTCGGGCGCGAGGATCCCCTGGGCGCCGGTCCGATCATGGAAGAGCTGCTCGGGTACCGGTTCGAGGAAGCGGATCCTACACCGGAGTTGTGCCGGGCGGCATTCGGGCTGATGAAGGATTTCCGTGTCACGTTTTACGACGCCGTATACCATGCCGTGGCGCTCCTCCGGAAAGGGGTGTTCGTGACGGCCGATGAAGCGTACCTCGGCAAGGCCGGCCGGCGGGGCGGTGTCGCCCTGCTCCGGGATTTCATCCCGGCTTGACCGGTTTCCGCCGCGTGGGCAGGGTGTGGAGGTGGACTCCGATCGCGATGCGTCATATAATGAGGCATCAAGAGTCGTGAGGTGCTTCACGTGAACCAGATCACCGTGAGAGGGATCGCCCCCGATGTGGAGAAGCAGATCCGCCGCAAGGCGAAGGCCACGGGGAAATCCCTGAACAAGGTCATGCTCGAACTGATCGGCGGGTCCGCGGGTCCGGAAAAGCGCCGGAACAAGCCGGCGGGAGCTTCTCTTGCCGAACTTGCCGGGGGGTGGTCGGAGAAAGAGGCCCGGGAGTTCGAGGAATCGGTGCGGGTCTTCGAGGAAATCGACGAAGCGATGTGGAAATGAAGCTCCTTCTCGACACCAGCGCGTACTCGGGGTTCCGCAGGGGAGTTCCTTCCGTCGTGGAAAAGATCTCCGGCTCCGACTCCGTTCTGATTTCGCCGGTCATGCTGGGGGAGTTGATGTTCGGTTTCCGCAAGGGAGCGAAGTTCGACCAGAACATGCGGATGCTGCGTCGGTTCCTCGACCACGAGGCGGTGGAAATCGCCCCGGTGGGCGAAGTCACCGCGGACCGGTATTCACGGATCGTCATGCAACTGAAGAAAGACGGAAGCCCGGTACCGATCAACGACGTCTGGATCGCCGCCCAGGCGATGGAACACGGCGCCGAACTTCTCTCGTCCGATCGCCATTTCGAACAGGTCGCCGGCCTGGCGTACACGATATTTTGACCCGATAAACAATCCCGGAAGGCAAATGATGACAAAACTCCGGCGAAGGTCATGGATGTTCTCCAGAAAGCAGGAAAAGGGAAACGAACTGCATGGTTGAGAAGACTCCCTGGATCTGGGATTACGACATCCGCCCGGAGCAGTTCCTGGAGATGCTGGAGGGCCGCTTGACCATCGGCCGGCTGGACAGCCGATGGGCAGCGATCCGTCTCCTCGAATACGCCCCGTACGAGGAGATCGTTCGACTGCTCGGGTTCCGGAAACTCGTGGAAGGCTGGCCACAATGGCGAGGGCGCATCCGTTCTTCCAGCCGGAGGCGGGGGTTCGATTTCCTCGCGGAGTGGCTGCCGCGACGTCACCCGGAGCTGCTTCGGTAGATGGACAAGGAACACTACTTCCGCGTGCTGTACCCGCTCCAGGACCGGGTGATCGGGATCCTGTCCGGGGGTGGAGACGGGATTTTACCTGACCGGAGGCACGGCGGCCTCCCGCGGATATCTGGGGATTCTGCTGCCGGATGAGCTTGCCGCTCGACGATGCGATCCGGGGGGCGCAGAGCAAAGCGTCCGGCGTGTTCCCGGCCGACCTTGGCCGGGCGCTCTGTTCGGCGACCTCCTCCGACTGGGAACTGATCCGCTGGATCGAGGCGCCGGACGTCGAACGATTCAAGGCGGATCTGGACCGCCTTGGGGAGTCCCTCATCCTTGGGTAGCCGCGTGCCGATCGGGTCGCGACTTCTCAGGAACGTCCCGGTTCCGCAGTCCGGGATTCTGGTATCATACATTGTAATACTCAATGGGGGTGTCGCTTGAGGTCCACCAAGGTCTTGTCGATCTCCGTGCCGCCTTCCCTCTGGGATGAAATCGGCGTGGAGGTTCTCCTATGCGCCAAGTGATGCTTTACAAGGGAGAGGATGGATACTGGATCGCCGAGTGCCCCAGCCTTCCTGGTTGCGTAAGCCAGGGGAAGACCAGAGAGGACGCGATCGAAAACGTCAAGGAAGCGATCTCCGGATACGTCGCCGCCCTCAAGGAAGACGGTCTTCCCGTCCCGAAAGAGCATTTCAACTCCCTGTTGGTGGCTGTGTGACCAAACTTCCGGCCATATCCGGCCGTGAATGTTTGAAGATTCTCCAGAAAGCGGGATTTGCATTGAGGCGGCAGGAGGGAAGTCACATGATCCTGCGTCGCGATGACCCGTTCTGTCAGGTGGTCGTCCCCGACCATAAAGAGTTGGATCGCGGAACCCTTCGGGCGATCCTCCGGAGTATCGAATTCAGCGTCGAAGAGTTTACCCGATTGAGAAAGCGTTCCTGATAAAAAATTGTTCCGTAATCTTCCCCCACCGGCAGGTGAAAATGAATAGCAAGGCATTGAGCCCGCGTTCGGGAAAAATCGAAGAGAACGGCCGGGACGATGCTCTCGTTGTCGAAACCCTTCGGGGCGCTCTCCCCGGCGCAGTGGCGATCTATCGGTTCGGCTCGACGGCCACGGGGCAGGCGGGTCGGGACAGCGACGTGGACATCGCCGTCCTCCCCGCGGCTCCCCTCGACTCCTCCTTCCGCTGGGACCTTCAGGAGCGCCTTGCTCTGGCGCTTCACCGCCCCGTCGATCTCGTCGATCTGCTCCAGGCCTCCACGGTCATGCGCATGCAGGTCCTCGAAACGGCGATCCTCCTGTTCGACGGCGACCCGGCCGCCCGCCTGCGCTTCGAAACGGCCGCCTGTTCCGGCTACGCCCGCCTGAACGAAGAGCGCCGGGCCATCCTGGACCAGGTCCGCCGGGAGGGGACCGTTTATGGTCGATGACGTGAGCATCAACAAGGCCGCCATCCTCGAACGGTGCGTGGCCCGCGTCCGCGAAGAGTACGCCGGGGACGAGGCCAACCTCTTCAAGGACCAGACCCGCCAGGATGCCATCATCCTGAACCTGCAACGGGCCTGCGAGGCCGCGATCGACCTTGCCATGCATCGTGTTCGTGTGCATCGCCTCGGCGTGCCGCAGGAAAGCCGGGATGCCTTCTCGATGCTCGCGGGCGCGGGCCGCCTCGACCCGATCCTGGCCGGCAAGATGGGCAAGATGGTCGGTTTCCGCAACGTCGCCGTCCACGACTACCAGGCGCTCAACCTCCGCATCGTCCAGGCCATCGTCACCGGACACCTCGACGACTTCCTCGCCTTCGCCCGGTGGGCGCTCCAGGAAGGCGGGGCATGATGCGGCACGATCAATCCGGACATTGCCGTCTGAGCATCCACAACCCCCACCGGCAGGTGAATATGAATAATCTTCGGCGACTTCTCAGGAACGTCCCTGTTCTGATGTTGATCGTTGCCCTCTTCGCGACGGCCGCACCCGCCCTCGCGGCGGAGGACCTCGGCGGCGGCGCGATGCCGGAGCTCCCCGCCGGCCTCTCCCCCGAGCAGGCGGATATGATCCGAAAGATGTTGCAGACCAACGCGGAGGCGCGGAAGGCGCTGGAGGGCGCGCAGCAGCAAAAGAGCCAGGCCGCCCAGCAGATGAAGACGGCGGCCGAGGCGGAAGCCGAGGCGACGAAAAAAGAGCTGGCCGCCAAGCCGGAAGGGGGCACCGCGGCGGCCAAGGCCGAGCTCGCCGCTCCGGTCCGCTACGACTGGAGGACGTCCGCCTACGTCGGTCCCCTGTTCGCGAACCGACTCACTCCCCGGGAGCGGGACTCCCTTTCCCACTTCGGCCACGACCTGTTCGTCCCTTCCCCGGGCGCCGCCCAACTCCTCGAGAACATCCCGGTGGGCCCCGGATACATCGTGGGCCCCGGCGACGAGATCGTCGTCAAGATGTGGGGCCGCGTCGAGGGGACGCAGCGGATGGTGGTCGACCGGGACGGCAAGATCTTCTTCCCGAAGTTCGGCTCCCTTTACGTGGCGGGCAAGACGTTCGAGGAGATGCGCGCCTTCCTCAAGTCGAAGGTTTCCACCATCGCCGAGGTCTCCTCCGACGTCACCCTGGGGCAGATGAAGGGAATCCGCGTCTCCGTGGTGGGCGAGGTCCGCGCCCCCGGCTGGTACAACGTCAGCTCCTTCCAGACGGCGCTCCAGGTGCTTTCCATCTCGGGCGGGATGAAGGACATCGGATCGCTGCGGCGGATCAAGGTCCTTCGCGGCGGGAGGGAGATCCAGGAGATCGACCTGTACGACCTGCTCCTGGCCGGCGACACGCGCGCCGATATCCGCCTGCAGCAGGGAGACGTGATCTTCGTCCCCGTGGTGGCCCGCCTCGCCGCCATCGCCGGTGAGGTTCGCCGCCCCGCCATCTATGAGCTTCGTGACGAGAAGTCCCTGCTCGACCTGGTCCGCGTGGCCGGCGGCTTCGCCCCGTCGGCGTTCAAGCAGCGCGTCCAGGTGGAACGCCTCGAGGGGAACATCGCCCGCATCGTGCTCGACACCAACGCCGAGGACCTGGAGGCGGGGACGCAACCGTTCCCGCTCTCCGACGGAGACATCGTGCGCGTGCTCCCCATCGTGCTCGCCGACGAGAACGTCGTGACCGTGGAAGGCAACGTCCATCGCCCCGGTAAATACGAGATCAAGCCGGGAATGACGGTCGGGAGCCTCCTGCCGGACGAGAAAGCGTTCCTCTCCGAAACGTATTTCGACTACGCGCTCCTCACGCGACTGGTCCCCCCCGATCTCCACAAGGAGGTCATCCCCGTCAACCTGCGGGAGATCGTGCTGGAGAAGAAGAAGGAGGCCGACGTCGCGCTGCAGGGGCGGGACCGGCTTACGATCTACAACCGCTCCGCCTTCCGTGACCTGCCGAAGGCGACCATCTCCGGCGAGGTGCGCTTGACCCGACGCGAGCTCGCGCAGGCGCCGAAGTCCGAGCTGCAGGCCACCCTGGGAAAAACCGCCCTGGAAGCGAAGGCCGTGACGGAGACCCGGGCCGAAAAGGACGTCCTGGCCTTCGACATTCATGCGGGGATGCGCGCCGCCGACCTGGTCAAGATGGCCGGGGGATTGACCCGGCTTGCGTACCTCGATCGCGCCGAGGTGGTTCGCGTCGACGAGAACCGGACGTACCGGACGATCTACTTCGACCTCGGCAAGGCGATCGCGGGCGACCCGGAGGAGAACCTCCTCCTCGAGAACGAAGACCACATCCGCATCCACTCCGTGATGGAGACGAGATACCGGAAAACGGTCACCGCCTCCGGCGAGATGAACAATCCCGGGGACTACGTCCTGACCGAGGGAATGCGCCTGGCCGACCTCCTGTTCAAGTCCGGGGGATTTCGGGAGAGCGCCTACGCGAAGGAAGCGGAACTGGTCCGCCGCGAGCTCACCCCGCAGGGGGACCTGGTCCGCACGCAGACGCTGGTCGTCTTCCCGGATAAGGCGCTTCGGGGCGAAGCGGCCGCCGACATTCCCCTGAGAGAATACGATCTCCTCGTCGTCCGCCAGATTCCCGACTGGTCCGAGAAGATCGTGGTGACGCTGGCGGGCGAGGTGCAGTTCCCCGGGGCGTACAGCGTGCGGAAAGGGGAGCGGCTGAGCTCGGTCGTCCAGCGCGCCGGCGGCTTCACGAAGGACGCCTATCTCAAGGCCGCGATCTTTACCCGCGTCTCCACGCAAAGGACACAGCAGGAGGCGATCGACAAGCTGATCGAGGACCTCGAGCTGGAGGTGGCGCAGAAATCGCAGCAGGTCGTCGGCGCCCTCGACAAGGAGGACGTGGAGGCGAACAAGGAGCTGGCGAACGCCCGGCGCGCCCTCATCGCGCAACTCAAGAAAACCAGGGCCAAGGGACGCGTCATCATCGGGCTGGCGCAGAACGGAAAGGTCGGCGGGACTCTGGGCGACGTCCTCCTGGAGAACGGGGACCAGCTCGAGGTGCCCAGGAAGCTGAACGTGGTCAACGTCGTGGGCCGTGTCTACAACCCCACCGGCATCGTGTTCGACCCGGCGCGGGACTCGGTGGGGTACTACCTCCGGCTGGTGGGCGGCCCCACGGAGAACGCGGACCGCGACCACATCTTCCTGCTGAAGGCGGACGGGTCGGTGGTGACGCGGGAAAACGCCGACAGCGGCTTCTTCGCCTTCGGCGAACGGGGCTTGATGAACGCACGGGTGGAGCCGGGCGACTCGATCCTGGTCCCCGAGAAGCTGATCCAGGCGCGGTTCATGAAGGACGTGAAGGACATCACCCAGATCCTGTACCAGATCGCCGTCACCGCCGGCGTGCTGATCGTGGCGTTCTAGGAAGATTCGCAGATGGGATATCCACCTCAAGGATCTTCGAAGATGGCAGAGGATTCCGCGATCGATCTCCGAAGCTCGTTCTTCGCCGTCAGGCGGCGCCTCACCCTGATCTTGTGCGCGTCGTTTGCGGCGGGAGTGGCAACCATGCTTTACCTCTTGACGGTGCCGAATCAATACAAGGCATCCGCCGTTCTCACGCCTGTCTCCGAGGACAACAAGATGCAGGGATCGATCGGGGCCCTGGCCTCGGTTGGATTATCCGTCGGGGGGCCGACAAAGGTGGAAGAACTCGTCGGGCTGTTCCGCAGCAAGGATCTGACCGTGCGGGTTTTCCGGAAGTACAACTTGCTGCCCCTCGTTATCCCGAACGCCGTCGACAACGCCACAGGGAAACTCAAACCGAAATGGCAAGATCGTCTCTTCGATCCGGGGGGAGGAAAAGGGACCCCGGGCGACTGGAACTTCATCCGTGCATCGGAAGGGCGGCTGAACGTGGGTGGAAACGTCAAGGCCGGCACCTTGACCATTTCGTTCGAATCTCCCTCGCCGCAGCTTTCCGCCGACATTGTCCGGTACTACCTGGAAGAGGCGAAAAGCCGTCTGCAGGAGGAAGCGTTCGATCGGGCGAACAAGAACAAGAAATTCATCGAGGGGAACGTCGCGAGCACGGTGGACGCTCTCAGCAGGGACCGGCTCTATACCTTGTTCGGCCAGGAAGTCGAGCGTGAAATGCTTGCACGGAACCGGGAGCAGTTCGGCTTCCGGATCATCGACGCCCCGCGCGCGCCGGACCGTAAATCGCGACCCCGGCGGGCGATCGAATCGGCCGGAGTATTTTTAATCACATCTCTGCTGCTTTGCACCTTCTTTCTCCTGCGGGGAGCCGGAGGGAAAGATGTCCGAGGCGGCGACGAATCCGGGGGCGCTTCACCTCAAGTAGGTCGAATTCAAGAATCAGAAAACCGGCAGTGAACGAAAGGATGACCGACCCCTCGGTACAAGTTCTTGCCATCATCCCTTGCCGGAGCGGTTCCAAAGGGATTCCGCACAAGAATATCCAACCGTTCCTCGGGAAGCCTCTCATGGCGCATTCGATCGAATGCGCCTTGGCTTCGAAGGTGGTCACGCGGACCGTCGTCAGCACGGACGACCCGGAATATGCGAAGATCGCCAGAAAATACGGGGCGGAGGTGCCGTTCCTTCGCCCGGTTGAGATTGCAGGGGATTTGTCGACCGACCTGGAGGTTTTCCTCCACGCTCTGAATTGGTTCCGGAAAAATGAGGAGTTTCAGCCGGAAATCTGCCTTCATCTTCGCCCAACCTATCCTGTGCGGAATGTCGAGGATGTAGATAAGATCCTCAAAATCCTGATGGACCACCCGGAGATCGACTCGGTCCGTTCGGTTGTCCGGGCACCTGAAACTCCCTACAAGATGTGGTTTCTTGGGGAAGGCAATTTGCTCTCTCCTGTGATCCGTCATGAAGGGGGGGAGTCCTACAACCTGCCCAGACAGCTTCTGCCTTCCGTCTATCTCCAGAATGCCTGCATCGATGCCGTGCGCGCCAAGGTGATTTTCAACAAGCGTTCGATGACGGGGGATGCCATTTACGGGTATGTGATGGACCATTTGTACGACATCGATACAAAAACGCAGTTGGATGATCTCCGAAGGCAATTCGAGGCCCAGGACCAGAGCGGGGGGAGTCTTCCGAAGGATTCTGCACCGAAGACTTTCTGTTTCGACATCGACGGTGTGGTCGCCACTGTGGTGCCGGGCAACGACTACAACCTGGCGGAACCGATCCGGCAAACGATAGGCGCGATCAACCGACTGCACGATGCGGGTCACAGGATCATCCTGTTCACCGCGCGGGGATCGGCGACCGGCCTGGACTGGAAAGACCTGACACACAGGCAGATGGCGGGCTGGGGCGTGAAATACCATGAACTTCGATTCGGCAAGCCCGCCGCGGACTACTATGTCGATGACAAAATGATCCCTGTGGAAAGGATCTTGAGCAGGGAGTATCCCCAGGAACGTGACGTTAAGGAGGGAGCGTGAGGATGACCGATTTGTTCCGGGATTTATTCATATTCGAGATGGCGAACAACCACCAGGGCGATGTCGCCCATGGGCTGCGGATTATCCAGGCAATGGGAAAAATCGCGCGGAAGCACCGGATCCGGGCCGCGGTGAAGTTCCAATACCGGGATCTCGATTCCCTGATCCACCCGGATTGCCGGACGCGGCAGGACCTGAAGCATATCCCCCGCTTTCTGAGCACACGCCTTTCCCGGAACGAATTCCTGACGATGGTTACCGCCGTGCGCGACGAAGGAATGATCACCGCATGCACGCCCTTCGACGAGCCGTCCGTCGGGACCATTCTCGATCACGGCATCCAGATCCTGAAAATCGCGAGCTGCAGCGCGATGGACTGGCCGCTCCTTGAGGCCGTCGCCAAGGCGAAAAAACCCGTGATCTGCTCCACCGGCGGTCTCTCGATCTACGATATCGACAAGATCGTCAGCTTCTTCACCCACAGGGATTCGGATTTCGCCCTGCTCCATTGCGTCGGAATGTACCCGATGCCGAACTCGGAGGCCAACCTGAACTTTCTGGAGCGGATGCGCAGGCGGTATCCTTACGTGCCGATCGGATACTCCGGCCACGAAGCCCCCGACAACGTGGATGTGGTGAAGATCGCCGTCGCCAAGGGAGCGGCGATACTGGAGCGCCACGTCGGGATCCCCACCGACAAGATACGCCTGAATTCATATTCGATGGCTCCGGAGCAGGTCGATTTGTGGGTGGAGAACGCTCTCCGGTCTCGAGAGATCTGCGGGGACCCGGGCGGCGAGAAGCGGGTGACCCAGGAGGAGATCGAGTCGCTGCTTTCCTTGAAGCGGGGGGTTTATGCATCTCGGCCTGTCCGGAAAGGGGCGACGATCCGGCGAGAGGACGTGTTTTTTGCCATGCCGTGCAACGAGGAACAGACGACGAGTGGGGAATACCAGGAATCCATGACGGCCTCGAGGTCCTACAAGCGAAATGAACCGATTTGCGAACGCCGCACACCGTCACTAGTCGGCAGCATACGGGACATAATCCACGACGCGAAAGGAATGCTGTACGAGGCAAACGTGGAGTTGGGAAAAGATTTCGAGATCGAACTGTCACACCACTATGGGATGGAGACATTCCGCCAGACAGGGGCAATAATCGTCAATCTGGTCAACCGGGAGTATTGCAAGAAGATCATCGTCATGCTCCCTGCCCAGCAGCACCCAAGCCATCATCACAAGGTCAAGGAAGAGACCTTCCAGTTGTTGTGGGGAGACTTGGAAGTCGTCCTGGAAGGCACGAAGGTTTTAATGAGGCCTGGAGACAAACTGCTCGTTGAACGCGCCGCATCGCACTCGTTTACCACCCGCAATGGAGCGATCTTCGAGGAGATCTCCACAACTCATGTAAAAGGGGACTCATACTACGAAGACGAGAAAATCAACGCGCTGGATCCGTTGCAACGAAAAAGTGTTCTGGAGAACTGGTAGTGAAAATAAGCTCCTGTCGGCTCTGTG
>Ga0209211_10010821_pt1 | contig 11807 bp, 14 predicted proteins | sample RifGroA2_FD_183992 | JGI IMG/M metagenome (GOLD analysis project Ga0209211, IMG submission 183992) | Groundwater microbial communities from Rifle, Colorado, USA - Groundwater A2 (SPAdes) (version 2) | ecosystem: Environmental > Aquatic > Deep subsurface > Groundwater | place: Rifle, Colorado... | reverse complement strand
GAGGCGAAGGAGACGATGAAGTACGTGGAGAGTGCAGAAACGTATGCGTTACGGGAAGCGTATGATGCGTATGCGCAGGCGGCGGTGACGGCGATGAGGCACAGTGATGCGTTGAGCAAAGAGAATAAGCTGAAGAAACCGATTGCAGTGGCACTCGAGAATCTTTTTCCGGAATCATATGGTGCACATCCGGAAGAATTAATCCAACTTGTTGAAAAAAGCAGGAAGACGATGATTGGAATTTTGACTAGCAAAGAAGGGCATTATCGGATGTCTGAAGAAGAAGCACGGAAAAAAGCAGAAGCGCATATCACTGCCACGTTTGATACTGGACATTTGAACATGTGGCGAAAGTATTGGCGTGGTAATCCTGAAAAGAGTATTCAAGAGAATGATGATGCTTTTGATAAGTGGACGATTGATCAGGTTAAGAAAATGGTTAAGGCCAATATCATTGGTCACGTGCACTTAGATGACAATTATGGATATCAAGATGAGCATCTTGCGCCTGGCGAAGGTAATACGCCAATCAAAGATATGGTCAGGGTGTTGAAAGAAGCGGGGTATAAAGGGGAGTTAATCGTTGAGCCTGGAGCTGATTATTCTCAAGATGTATCTGGATTTCATAGTGTGATGAAGACGTGGAAATTGTTTGGCAGTTCTGTCTATGGAGCAGGGAGTGGTTTCGCTGGCCGTCGTTCGTGGGGTCAAGTTGGGTCTGGTTCGTTTGGGTATGGTCATCCGCCGTACTTCACGTTTGGAGCGTATTCGCCTTCTGAAGATTGGACGTTATGGAGTGGAGTGCCGTTAGAGTAATCACTGTAAAGAGACTAAATATCCAAAGTTTTATATACCTCTTCTAAAATCCTATTGCCTATGATACCTCGAAAATTACTTTTGACTGGTCTGGGTGCTATTGTTGCTCTCGCTTGCGCTACTTCTAACCCTCGCAAACCTAGTTTTGAAGTAACATTTCCTTTATCACCTGATTCAGAAGTAGGTTATCGAAGAGAGTGTCCTCAATCTCCTATTAATTTCAGAGAAATTATAACTTTCACTGATTATCAAGCAGAGAAGACAGATGTTGCCGTCTATGATCACTATAGGGGTTTTAGCGACGTTAGTGGTCCTATTCGGTTTGGCTTTACAATGTGGTCAAAGATGCATGAAGTTTTAGGAGATAACTATTCTCAATTTATGAGGGGACGTGATCAATTTGAGAGAGAGTGTAGAGAATATAATACTTCCCTGAGCCAACGTTAATGTATGACTTCATAAAAAAATATTATAATACTTTATTTTGTTTATGTCAATCAATGATTCAATCCTCTCTTGTCTTTGAGAACATTAGCACAATCCTTACTGTTGTGGCATGCCAAGGGAGGAGATGTTAAGATTGGTTCGTTGGTTTTTAGTTTTAATCTCATGGCTGTATAATAAATACACTAGTTCATCCGGGGTCAATTGGGTTACAAAATGACGCAGTTGGTCTGTGCGCATGGATATCACCTCTCTTTTCTTTGGAGTTAGGAGAAGTCTATTTATAAATCGCTTATGGAGGGGTACTGCAGAAGATTCATGCACAATCTTTTTAAATAAAGCCGTCAATTTGTTACTTCTAAGTAATTTATAGGTGAATCTATGTACTGGTTATTTTACACGCCGCAATGGTTTAATGGATGGGATATTGCCTTTGACCTCGTTGGACTGCTCGTTACGTTTCTTATCGCTGCGTACAGCTGGCGGATTTATGGTTTAAATCGGGAAAATAAATTTAAGTATCTTTCTCTTGCTTTTTTATTGGTATCTTTAAGCCTTTTAGTGAAAGCGTTTTCGAGCAGTGTTTTATATTATGGCGGTGTTCGTGAGGTTATCGTTACGGCGCTTGGTCCTGCCGTTGGTCCAGAACTCCGTTTTTCAGAAATCTTGTACCGCTCTGCGTTTTTCGCTCAGATGGTGACGACGTTAGGAGCATGGTTATTAATTTTCTTCATCTCCCAAAAATCGCGTGCACGTTTGAATAAGTTGTATGAAGTTTCACAGATTGGTTTGTTTGTGTATTTGATTGTGTTAATTTCCGTAGTTGCCAATTTTCAGTATGTTGTGTTTTATTTGACGAGTGTTGTTTTGTTGGCACTGATTGTGTTAAATTATTATAAGAACTACTTGAATACCGATGGCAATTCCAACGCCTGGCGAGTTTTGACTTCATTTATGCTAATCTTTTTTGGTAATATCCTTTTTATCTTTGTTTCACTCTGGGATACATTGTATGTGTTCGGAGAAGTGTTCACGTTAGGAGGTTATTTACTCCTCTTGTGGACGTATCATTCCATTGTTAGTAGGTAAAAAAAAGTATGGCAACACGTCGCTCCCGTTTAGAATTGATTTATGACATCCTTTTGTCTATTCAGAATAAAGGTGGAAGAATCAAGCCCACTCACTTGATGTATAAATCCAATCTTTCTCATAAATTGCTTAATAGTTATTTAGAAGAACTGATGCAACGGGAACTTGTGCAGATTCAGGAAGAATTCTCCCGCAAGAAGCTGAAAAGCACGAAAACAGTTGTTTTGACGGACAAAGGAATTGGTTTCTTGGCAGAGTATCGTCGGATGCGGGATTTTACGAATGCGTTTGGGTTGTAAACTGCTGCTTACTTTAACAAGGTCACTTCTGGCAGTCCACGGAAATCATTATCTCGAGTGATAAGCTGGGCTTTCCGTTCTTGTGCGGTGGCATAAATAATGGCATCTGCTGCTGCTAACTGATACTGGATAGAGAGCTGCACGGCACGTTCTGCAATTTCAATCGAAACGGGAAAAATCAAACATTTCTTATGCAAAAAGTCCATCAGTGTTGTAATCTTTGTTGGATCAACTTTGTTTTTATACAATTTTCTTTTGATCTCAAACAGAGAAAGAGTGCTGATGATGATTATCTCAGGACTATCAATAAGTTCAGTGTACTTTTTTTCAAAAAAGTAATCGAGCCAAACGGATGTGTCAATGACTTTAGAATCGGTCACGCTTGTCTCGTACCCCTTTGTAATTATCCTTTGAAGAGCAGCCTGACAAATATCCTCCTAATGATTTTTCTGCTACTCTCATTAGCACTATTTTCTTAATTGCTTCATCGTACGATGCTGATTTTGTTTCTTCTTTTACTTTCTTTAGTAGTTCAAGTGTGTCATCCTGTATTTGTACGGTCGTGGTCATATAAATCTATAATTATATAGTTATATAAAAAAGTTCCGCTTTTAATCTATTTTTAGGATAAAATTCTTAACTGCCACTCCATTTAGCGTTTAAGATGAATATTTAGATTTTTGATGAGTAAACGATGGTTAAAAACACAATAAATAACTCTAAAATTATCGTTGGTGTAGATGAAGCCGGCCGCGGGCCAGTTCTTGGTCCGTTAGTGATGGCGGCGTTGGCATTCAAAGAAGAGGATATTAAGAAATTGGAGTGGCTGGGCGTTAAAGATAGCAAATTGTTAAGTGCCGAGGCACGTGAGGAATTATTTGAACGAATTCGGGAAGTTGTTCATGATTTCCGGGTTGAGGTCATTGAGCCTGATGCGATTGATCTTTCTCTGACGGCGGAAGGAACAAACTTAAACTGGCTGGAAGCGGATACCTCCGCTCGACTAGTGTCGGAATTAGATCCAGATGTGGCGATCGTTGATTGTCCGAGTGTGAATATTTCTGCGTATAGTGCTTACTTCAAGAAAAAAATTGATCCTGCCGTTGCTCAGAAGATGGAGTTAAAGATGGAGCATAAAGCGGATCTTCATCACCTTCCGGTTGCTGCGGCATCGATTGTCGCCAAAGTGATTCGAGACAGGTCTATTGATCATCTTAAATTAGAAATTGGGATTGATTTTGGTTCTGGATATATGACTGATCCCAAGACGCAGGATTTTTTGGCTAAGTATGCTGAAGTGCATCCACAGCTCTTTCGGCGTCAATGGCAGTCGTATAAGAATGTACAGGAGAAGAAAAAACAGAAGAAGTTGGGCGAGTTTTGAGGTTTTATCTGTTGAGAACTTTGCAAAATTCAATTGATCAAGTGCAAAGTTCTAAAGAGAATTTGAAATAGACGTAATTTTGGTATCAAATGAACAACTAATTTGTCAAAATTACTATTTTTCAAACTTCTCTGTTCCACAGAGCATTAAAATAGTTTAGGTGTGATATTACGATTTCTTTATTGTTTATCTTGAGAACGAATGGTTTTTTTGACCATTGGATGAATACACAGTTTTCTCCATAAATTATTGTGGTTGTGGGGTTTGCAAACTGATGATCTATGAACTTATATTCTAATAATTCTCTTCTCTTTAATTCTGAACTTATGGTTTTAGGAAAAATTGACCTTTGTTTGATCCCTAACTCTATTCTTCTTTTATGCCATAGATCGAAATACGGTCCAAATACTTCCTTAAACTGCAATTTTGAGGCAATCAATGATATCGGCTTTTTCGTTTGAATGATTTCCTCAAAGATCATACGTAAGCCTTTTTTCCCAACAAAGATACTTGCTTCTAGTGGTTTGGTGTTTATGGGTTTCAGGCTACTTATTTCTCTGAAAATATTATTTTTGGTTATTAACAGTTCATCTTCTTTTTCCCTAATCATGTTTAGTAGTGAATCAACTGTACTTGCTTGAAACCATTTTACTTTATTTTTAATTATCAGAGAAATAATGCCCTTTGTGATTAATCTATCTAATGCTTCATAAACATTGGTTCGATTAATTCTTGTTTCGGAACTTATTTTATTAGCGTAACTGCTTCCAGTTGTAAGCAGGTGAATATAGATCTTTATCTCCGAGGGGCTGAATCCAAGGGAGGCTAATTCTTTTTCAATCATACCATTTTAGTACTATCTTAATTTATATGTGTTGTGGTGTAATACAACAACTATTATTTTTATATGCCACTTGTTCTAGAACTTCCTAATGTATATTTAACTCAAACAGGATTAACTACTATGAGTACTTTAGAAACTAGGATACGCTCTCCAATATTTGTATTTGGATCCCCTAATAGTGGAACGACTATTTTATGGAACGCTCTTAAATCTCATCCGGGTGTTGCCGGTCCTGATAAGGAAGGTCAGGATCTAGAAGGTATGCCCAAACCAATGACTCATTTCTTAGGATTACACACATTTAGAATGTGGGCACATTACTTACATGACCAGCCTCATTCCCGATGGGGTGAAGATCATTTACCAGGATCTCAGCTTCCTTATTATGCTACTGAGCGAGATTGGATTCCAGAACATCAATCTCAATTGGAACAAATTTATGCACAATATTTAACCGAGGGGAAGAGATTATGTGACAAAAGTCCGGCCCATACTTTGCGAGCACGATTTCTACAGCGATGTTTCCCCGATGCTCGATTTATAGCAATTGTAAGGAATGGTTATGCCGTTGCCGAAGGGATAGTGAGAAAAAGAAAATTTGATCCCGACCGACCACAGTTTAATGGGTTACCTACTGAAATTGGTGATGCCGCGTGGCAATGGCGAAGAGCTAACGAAGTAATTGTTTCTTATCAAGACTACTCTCTATTAAAAAATTATAAGATTATCCGCTACGAAGATTTGGTACAAGAACCGAGACTCACTCTCAGTGCACTTTTTGAATTTTGTGGTCTTGATTCGGTTACTTTAACGACTCCTGAATTTGAACAAAATTTGAACTCCAGACAGATTTCGAGATTAAAACCTCATCAAATTGGAACTATATCAGAAATTGCTGAACCAATGCTGGCTCGTTTTGGATATACTATTCAAAATATTCAAAAGAAAATTTACTGGTTGACCGGGCTGCCATGCAGTGGTAAATCAACAATAGCGCAAGCACTTTGCGGGCATCTTGATGCTCAAATACTTGATGGTGACAAAATACGAGCGATGGTTCAGAATCGGGACTTCTCATTAGAAGGTAGGGCAACGCAGATGAGATACGTTGCCGCTATGGCGTATTTTTTACATCGGCAGCAGAACGTCATTGTTTCACTTGTAAGTCCACTCAGAGAAGTGAGGGAAGAAATTAAACGTCAATTTTTAAACGTGGTGGAAATCTATGTTCAGTGTGATGTTGAAGTATGTAAACGCAGAGATGTTAAAGGGATGTATGCCCGTGCCTCTTCTGGCGTGTTGTTGAATTTTACTGCTGTTCAGCAGGAGTATGAACCACCACTGAATCCACATCTTGTTGTAAGAACCGATGTTGATTCCATAGAAAGCTGTGTTAATCAAATTTTATCCTACGCACGCAGAGATTATGGGGAGATTTGATACAATGGTAACAGTTCAATTAATTCAACCACCACGAAGTCAAGGATATGGCGATAACTCTCGATCAGCATGTTATGTCCCTTTGGGATTAGTTTCTATTGCAACATATGTCCAAAGCCAATTGCCAAATGCTCGGGTTGAAATTCTTGATGGGGAATTTTTCGATGTTAATGATATTATTGATAGATTAAAACCTGGCTCTTTTGTTGGACTTGATACTAAAGCACCGAATTATGAATCAGCACTTTTAATTGCACGGGCTGCTAAAGATATTAGCTGCCGAGTAATTTTAGGAGGAGTGTATGCGAGCGCAATACCCGAAAGAATTCTATCTTATCGAAGTGCAATCGTTGATCACCTTGTTGTGGGGTACGGTGAAATTCCTGTTGTTGAAATAATTAACGGGAGAACTGATCCTCTGATTAGAAACGGTTCTCCTGCTTTTAATGATATACCTTTGCCAAAGAGGGATCTTTTTCTTGATCTTGAACCATACATTGAAAACTTCCAAAGGCAGCATAAGACCTGGGGAAATCTTAGAGCTACGAATACATTCACTCACGTTGGTTGCAAATATCGTTGTTTATTTTGTGAGAGAACCAAGCCGACAAAAGGAGTTTATTTTGTTAACCCACCTCGTTTTTGGGAGGAAGTAACCTCTCTTGTTCAAACTCATGGAATAGATTATGTTGTTGACTTTAGTGATACTCTTACTCAAAACACTGATTTCTTACGTGATCTTGTGGAAGCAAAACCAGCTATTATAAATCCCCAATTTCATGTCTTCTCCACAGCAGACGGAATAAATTCTGCTACGATCGAACTGCTTCAGCGTCTTAATGTTAAGCATGTTTTCGTTGGTGTTGAATCTGGTGATGAAACGTTGGCTAGGACCATTCATAAAGGGAGGGATTTTTCTCCTAAAATGACATTTGATGCCATAGCTCAATTAGCTGCTGTAGACATAAAAGTAACTCCCTCTTTTGTACTTGGATTGCCGGGAGAAAGTAAAGAAACACTTCAAAGAACGTATGACCATGCGCGAAAAATTTATGATATTTTCAACTTTGAAGAAATTTTCTGTGCTGGATTGATTCCATTTCCAGGTTCACCTGCATTTAGAAGATTAGAACAAAGAGTGGAAGCACGAGGTCAATTATTCTATCGTGATATTTACGATCCGGAGCAACTCCGAGAATTATGGATTTCTGAATTCTGCAATGTTGATTCTAAAGAAATTATGGAATTCACTGATAAACTACTTGGTTTAGGAAAATATAGGATTACCATTCGAAAAGAAACTACTGCTGGGGTTGGTTCTGATGATGGAGTCTAGGTATTTTGGTAAAACCGGAGAGAAGATCTTTGTTATTGGTTTAGGGACTTATGGTCATGGTGATGCCTACGGGGGCATACGTAAAGAAGAGTCATTCGAGATATTTAAGTCTCTTCTTGAAAAATTTCCTGATGATGCTAAAATTCTTGTCGATACTGCCCCTCGGTATGGGGAAGGGAGGGTTGAACAGTGGATTGGTGACTTTATGAATCTCCTTGGAAGGGATCGTTTTCTAATCGCAACCAAAGGAGGAAGACATATTGAAGTAGGTAGAGTTAATGAAAAAGATTTTACATCCAAGTTCATCGAAAAAGATTTGGATGATAGTCTCAAAAGACTAAATTTGAGCCAAATATTTCTGTATCAACTGCATAATCCTGGTTTAGATGTAATTAAAGAAGGGTCTATTTTTAAGTTACTAGAATATTTTGTGATTCAAGGTAAAATAAAGTGGTATGGGATTTCCATTGATGATCCTGCAGAAGGACTTGCAGCGATAGACATTTGCCGCTCTCAAGGGCATCATCATTTAGCTTCGTTACAACTGATTTACAATTTGCTCTGGAAGAACTCTTATAATGATCTTTTTGAAAAGGCAAGAACTAATGCTATTGCTCTCATTGCGAGAGAACCGCTTTTGAGAGGCTTTCTAACAGGAAAATATGGATTTGATGATGATTTTATTGATTCACCAGAAGCGGTACAAAAACAAATTAAAGTATATGGGAAAGAGTCGATTCTGATGAGAGTTGAAGAAGTCAGAAATATCTTGGCTCAATCAGGGTTAAACATAAGTTTAGCACAGTTAGGAATACAGTTTTCGGTTTTAAACCACAATATTGCGATAACTATTCCTGGGATAAATCGTTTAAAGTATGTTGAAGAAGATATCAATCCTGCAACTGTTCATATAGATTCTCTAACACTAAGCTGCCTCAAAAGTCTAAAAGATTTGGAGATTCATAAAAATAAGGGACTGTAATCTTGGAGAAACTTTCTTAAACTTCTCTTTCTTTCTGTTTGCTGATGGTTGTTTTTAATCACATTACTGAGAAAAATATTCTTCCTTTGGTACGAAGTGGTTTCTCGAAGCAAAAAGGCAAGACCCCTTATGAAACATTACGTTTAGTAAAAGAAGGAGTGACGTTGGTTTTGTATAACTCCGGCAAGCTTGTTGTTCAGGGGAAGAAAGAAAGAGTTGATCTTATTTTGAAAGATCTTCCTTTTGCTGTTGATTCACGGGAGAAAAAGAAAGCTGTTGAACATGTTCAGGATAGTCAATGGATCATTGGGAGTGATGAAGCGCTTAAAGGTGATACATTTGGTGGTCTTGTTGTTGCGGCAGTGCGTGCGGATGAGAAAATAAGAGAAAAACTGCGTAAACTTGGAGTAGTTGATAGTAAGCTCTTATCTGATCGTCAGATTTTTGCTCTTGCTCCAAAGGTTAAAGAATTGGTTTCATGTGAAATTAAAAGTCTTCTTCCGGAAGAGTATAATGTTCATCGATCTCTAACGGCATTGTTGAATACACTTCATAAAGAATGTGCTGCGGGGTTGGGAAGCGGTATTCATGTCGTTGATAAATATCCGGGATGTGCTGTGGGCGATGTTCGTGAGGAAAAAGCGGAAAGTAAGTATGTTGAAGTTGCGGCGGCATCTATTTTGGCTCGCGCGGCGGCGTTGGAGCAATTTGATTTCTTAAGTTCGTTGGCAGGATTTGTTGTGCCGAAAGGAAGTACGCATGTTCATAATGGGTTAGTGGAATTACAACGCCGTGATCTCGAATTTCGACGGTTTGTAAAGCTTCATTTCAAAAATGTGCAAGAATTTTTGAGAAGGTAAATGTTTAGTCTTAACGTCTTCTGTCTAAATACGTTGCACAAGCTTCGACAGCTGTCTTCCATTGAGTGAGTTTGAATTCATCTAAGGAATTAAAAAACGCATCGAAACCGAGTGCCAATCCTAGAATCATATTCTCAATACTGTGCGGCACATCGCCCGAATCACTGAATCTTGTTTCATCAACAAACAGTTCCACTTCCTCTCGTAGAAATCTTAGCTTCTCTGGATATTTTTTTCCACCATAGTGTTTTCTTGTACTTTCTCTTTCATTGGTGGGCAACTCTTTTACTGTTGCAATCCATTCATTGGAATAACCAAGATAATGGAAGAAGCTTGTAGTTATGTTTGCAAAAAGAGTAATATGCCTCTCTGAAAATTCTGTTTGAACGTTTCGAAATTCATAAAGCAGAAGTTCTCGTGAGTCTGCGAAAGCTTGTGCGTCAAAGTATTTTCCTTTTTTAGATCCACCATACTTTTTTACATCAAGACATCCTTCCATGATTTGTTGGCTAATTTTATTAACTTATTAAGTTTTCGATAGTCTAGGAGTTGTATAAATTATTTAGATTATTAATCCCTTTTAAGAAATATTTAAGTACTTCTTTGGTATTGATGCAATAGTGAAAAAAAAGATTGTGGTGTTGGTATTATTTTTTGCTGTTCTTATCCTTGGTTGTGTTGCTCCTGAGTCTGACGTTCTCGAAAATTTTTCTTACAAGAACATGTTATACGCAATTCAAAAAATATTTTTCTAACGAGAAAGGAATGACAGGCTTTCAAAAAGGAATAAATTTGATTTTTTCTTTTATTATAGAGGGGGATAATATTGTGTTTTCTCCGCTATGCTACGAAAACGAATTATTTATAAACTTTAATTTATAAGGAGATTGTATGGCTACAAAATTAGACTTTGAAAAAGAATACAAGCACTACTACACTGCTAAAACCACTCCCGCAGTTGTTGAATTTGGTAAAGTTTCTTACCTTGCAATTGAAGGAAAAGGAGAGCCTGCTGGAGAAGTATTTACAAAAGCAGTTGAGGCTTTGTATCCTCTTGCTTATGGAGTAAAAAACATCTGCAAGAAACAAGGTAAAGATTTTGGAGTTCCAAAATTAGAGGGTTTATGGTGGGTGAAGTCAAACAAACCTGCCTTAGATGTTCCTCGTTCAGAGTGGTATTGGAAACTTCTTATTCGTATGCCTGATTTTGCAACATCTGAAATCATTAAAAATGCAAAAGAAGAAGTTTTCAAAAAGAAAGGGTTGGATTTAATTAAGGAAATCAAATTTGAAACAATGAACGAGGCTGAAAGTGTTCAAATTGTGCATATTGGATCTTATGCAACAGAACCAGAAACAATTAAAAAGATGAAAGATTTTATGAAAGGAAATAATTATACTGAAAATGGACTTCATCACGAAATCTATCTTTCAGACCCAAGAAAAACTGTTCCTGAAAAAATGAAAACGATTTTAAGGCAACCAATCAAATAATTTATTATTAATGGAGACGATACTATGAAATCAATCAAAAAAACTTTACTTTACGGATTTTTAATTTGGTTAATACCATTTGTTGTAGCGTTTTTGATTTTTCCGATAAGAGAATCAAATCGTGTTTTGTTTGAATCAATAATGCCAGTTGTCATAACAATATCAGTTGCATTTTTTGCATATCAATATTTCAAAAAGTTAGACAATAACTTTGTAAAAGAAGGTGTAATGCTCGGGCTAATTTGGTTGGCAATAAGTTTTGTTATTGATTTAGTAATGTTTATGCAAGGTCCAATGAAGATGACCTTTACTGTTTATATTGTGGATATTGGATTAACGTACTTGATAATTCCAGCTATCACAATAGGATTTGGATATTTGAGTAAATCTAAGGCAGAAAAATAAGGTGTTTTGAAAAATGAAAGAGGGATTAGGGGTGAATTTCATTTTTCAAAACGGAAAAAATAAAATTTATTTTTAATGAGGAAAGCCTATCAACTAAATGAGACTGAAAAATATTTTTTGAACTCACTCCGCTACGCTTCGTGCCACGCTGCGCTCTCCTCCTTTCAGTCGTCGGGGCGTATAACAAGAGACCTAACGATAACCTTTACTTTAGCATGGATGTAGCGCATATTATCCATATCGATGGTGATGTCATTTATGAATTTAATAGTGCGGATACAGAATCTTCCATTCAAAAATTTGTTTCTTACTATACTATTAATGAGAAAAAGATGGTCGATGCGGCGATTAAAGTCTATACTCCATTAGTTAATGCTACTCCGGACAAAGTAATGTGGGGTACTGAAATAGGTC
>Ga0209211_10010820_pt1 | contig 11807 bp, 14 predicted proteins | sample RifGroA2_FD_183992 | JGI IMG/M metagenome (GOLD analysis project Ga0209211, IMG submission 183992) | Groundwater microbial communities from Rifle, Colorado, USA - Groundwater A2 (SPAdes) (version 2) | ecosystem: Environmental > Aquatic > Deep subsurface > Groundwater | place: Rifle, Colorado... | reverse complement strand
AATCATGTTTTGGGAATTTTTACTGAAGTTCCTTCAACCCTTCGGCATTCAAGATAATAACGTCCCGACCTTCCACTTCAATCAATTTTTCGACCTTAAACTCGCTCAAACTGCGGATCACCGTCTCGGTAGCCGTGCCGGCCATGCCGGCCAAATCGTCCCGGCTAACCTGTATGTGTGTCTTTTTTTCACCCGGCTTCTGATATCTTTTTTCCAAAAATAAAAGGGCAGCGGCCACTCTTTTTCGTACAGTGTCATAGGCAAGACTTAACAACTGGGTTTCCCTTTCGGCCACATTGTTTGAAAGCATTTTGATGAATTTGGCGGCCACATCCCGGTTTTTGGTCACAAGGGTCAAAAAATCTTCCTTGGGTATTTTACAAACCTCACAATCTTCGGAAACCACAGCGGAATCAGCATAGGTCGATTTTTTAAGCAGGGGAATATAACCAAAAAAATCCCCCGCTATATACATGCTGGTCACATAAGATTTGCCATCATCATGGGCCTTGTAAGTTTTGACTTTTCCCGTATTCAGAAAGAAAAGAGAGGTGGGGACATCCCCTTCGTGAAAAATAACCTCCTTTTTCTTAAAGCTCATCACAGGGCGTTTTTGGGAAAGAGTCTTTAGCTCTTCAATTCCCTTGGCTTCATCCAAAAAACGGTTCAGCCCTTCAATATTTCGACCAAACTCTTTCTTGAGAACCTCATTTTTTTTAAGACGGGTTTCAATGGCATTTAACAACTCGGTTTCTTCAAAGGGTTTGGTCAGATAATCATCGGCACCCAGGTCCATTCCCTTGCGCATTTCGCTCTTTTCAGCCTTTGCCGTCAGGAAAATAAAGGGAATGCATGAAGTGACAGGATCTTTTGACAAGATATGCAACACCCCATAACCATCAAGTTCCGGCATCATGATGTCACAAATGATGAGATCGGGGGTGAGTTCTTTGGCAATTTGGACCCCTTTTTTTCCATTGGGGGCCACCGTCACGGCATAGTGGGTCAGTTCCAGAATTTCAGCCGTATTTTCCCGCATGATCTTGTCATCTTCAATGAGAAGGATTTTTTTCATACATTTAACTCCCGTGGAAGCATGACTGTAAAGGTGGTCCCCACATTTTCCCTGCTTGCAAAATGAATGGAACCATTCATCAGATCAAGATATCTTTTGACAATATTCAACCCCAAACCCGTCCCCTGAATCGTGAGTGCATTGGGGGCACGAAAAAACCTTTCAAACAAGTGTTTCTGTTCTTCTTGAGGAATGCCTATTCCCTCATCTTTAATGGTCAGCGTTACTGCCATCTCCCTTAATTCGGTTGTCACATAGATGGGCTTGTCCGTTGATGAATATTTCATCGCGTTGGATAACAGGTTAATAAGCACATTGCGAAGCATTTCTTTATCAAGCTTGACCGAACCCCTTTCACCACGATGCTCATAAAAAATAGGGCCTTCCCGATGGGAAAGGGATTGCAACTCGCCCACAAGTTCTTCTGCAAAATCGACAAGGACAAAATGACTTGGGTGACACTCAACCCTACCCTGTTCCAACTTATCCAGGGAAAGGAATTCATTTAAAATATTTGTAAGGCTTTGAACAGAGGCTTTGATGATGTTTATGTGTTTGTCGCGTTTTTCCTTGTCGGCAAGGGCATAGTACCGGCCAATAAGGGAAGCCGATGTCAAAATACCTGAAAGAGGTGTACGAAACTCATGGGAGGCCATGGACACAAAGCGGGATTTCAGCTCGCTTAGCTCCCTTTCTTTTTCGTAGGCCTGACGAGCATCTTCCTCGGCTTGGCTTAAGCTGGCATTGATGTGTTGTAATTCCAAAATAGCCTGGGACAACTCGTTGGTGCGTTCCTGCACTTTGGCTTCAAGTTCGATATTGAGTTGTTTTAACGCTTCTTCGGCCTTCTTGCGTACGGTGATGTCACTGATAAAACTGAGAATCTGCTTTTTGCCGTCGGCCTCGTAAACAGCCAGACTGATTTCAACAGGGAATTCGGTTCCATCTTTTCTGGCCGCCCGCAAATCCATACCCACTCCCATGGGCCTGGGGCTGGGTTGTTTGTTATAACTGGCTCGGTAGCTTACATGTTTGCCCTTAATGCTTTGAGGAATAAGAATTTCAATTTTTTGGCCAACAAGCTCATTTTCTTCATAGCCAAACAATCGATTGGCAAAAGGATTCACCTTGTTGATAAACCCTTCTTCATCAGAAATAATGATTCCCAAACTGGAATGCTGAAAAAGGGCATGGTAGGCTTTGTTGTCATCTGAAAACGTCATCGCGCATTTCCTACCACAAAGAAACGGGAAATCAATTTGTTAAAAGGGGGATATTTCAGCTCTTAGCTGACAAAGATTATCTTTTTTTCTGATATCAATCGTGGTAAAAATGCTTGAATAAATTATCTTGGTTTAAAAAACTTTCAGGAGGCCAACAATCAAATGAAAAACATCATGTTTGCCATCGCGGTCGGGGCCATCTTTATAGGGGCCAACGTGTGGGGGGCTCAAACAACAGGCGCGCATTCTTACAACCCCAACGAAAATGTAAAAACCGCCATGAAACAGATGCTTCTCTCGATACAAGCTGCCGACACAGGCAATGGCAACTCACGAATGTTTGATAATGATCTTAACCGGGAGCAGGCCAGGCAGGTTCTGGAAGGCATCCAAAAAATCCGTGCCGCTGACGGGCAAAAAGCCTTCATCAATGAACTAAAGACTCTGGAAACCCTTACCAACAAGCTCATCAAGGCTCTTGACAAAGGGGACACAAATGCAACCAAGTACAGCAAAGATGTCTTTGATGCCTGCTTTTCGTGCCATCAAACCCATTGGGAAAGCATCAAGGAAAGATGGGGACCTCAATAACGACAAGAATCATGAAAGCTTCATTTTATGAACAAAAAACAATTAACAACCATCTTCCTCTCACTATGTTTTTTCCTGGCACACTCAGAAACAACGGCCAACGCAAAAGACAAAGAAAATTTTCAGGGTGAAATGTCCTTTCTTTCAGAAGCTTATTTCAAGCTTGAAAAACTTTCCAAAAACCCGAAACAAAACCAAAGTCCCATTCTGGAAAATATCAAACTGATGGAAGATATCCTGAAAAATATCAGCAGGGTTAACAAGGACAAAAATCTCACCAAACCCCTACAGACCCTGTCTTACAAAATAAAAGATTTGAAAAAAACATCCGCTGCAGATGAGCCGGAGAAATTCCAGAAAAATTTGAATCAAATTTATTCAACCTGCTTTAGCTGTCATTTTACCCATTGGGGGACAGACTATTGATGATAGGAGAAACCTAATATGCCATCATCGAGACAAAAAAGAATGGCCAAAACGTCGCGAAAAAGAGGAGCCAACCGCAATGAAGTAGCCACCAAGCACCGCAAGGAAGTCCACAATTTCAAACAGTCCAAAGACATCCACGAAGACCGTGGCACCCTTCAAACACGGCTTGGCAAGTTTAAAGAAAGAGGTTTTCGGGTATCTTTTTAATTTTTTTCTCTCCGTTTTCGTAGATTCCCACGGGCTTACGCCCGTGGCCCTTTGAAAGAAACGCTATGAATCATTTTGATCAAAACTTGGGGCCACTGGCAGTATTAGCAGGCATTTGGGAGGGGGAAAAAGGGGATGATACCGCCCCTGCAGACGACCGTGGAACCGAAAAAAACAAATTTAAGGAACGCATTGTTTTTGAACCCATCATTCCGGTAAACAATCACGAACAAAACCTCTTTGGCTTACGTTACAAAACAACTGCCTGGAGGATTGGCGAATCGGATCCCTTTCATGAAGAATTGGGTTATTGGCTTTGGGACCCAAAAGAAAAACAGGTTCTACGGTGCTTTTTAATTCCCAGGGGGGTTGCCCTGATTGCAGGGGGTACCGCAGAGGCCCACGCAAAAACTTTCAATCTGGAAGCTAATGTGGGTTCAGAAACATATGGAATTTGTTCTAATCGCTTTTTGGATCGTGAATTTAAAACAGTCCGTTACGAGCTCACTGTCACCATTCTGGATAACAACACTTTTTTGTATGAAGAAGACTCACAGCTTCAAATAAAGGGGCAGCCGTCCCTCTTCCACCATACAGACAAAAATACGCTTAAGCGTGTGGGGTAAATACCACCATGAATGTTTATTTTTTACTCAAAGTACTCATCTCTTCACTGGTGATTGCCGGAATTTCAGAAATCTCAAAACGAAACACTTTTATGGGGGCACTGCTTGCTTCACTTCCCCTGACTTCCCTTCTGGCCATCCTCTGGCTGTATTACGATACTCATGACATCCAAAAAATAAACGACCTTTGCCATGGAATTTTTTGGATTGTGATTCCATCACTGGCCTTCTTTTTGATTTTACCCTGCCTTCTCAAATCGGGCGTACGATTTGGCTTGGCCATGGGCTTATCCATTTTTTTAACAGCCATCATTTATAATATTTTCATTTTTGGAATAAAAAAATGCGGCATTAATTTATAAAAGGAAAGTCCCCCATAAGCCCAAAAAATCATCATCTGCCTTAAAAATAGGCACTTCAAACCTCAGAATATCTTCAAAAAGCAAGAGCCTAACATATTTTATACTTAAATATCATATGGTTATAGACTCACCTTCATGGCATACCTTTTGCTAAATACTTATATCATGAAGGTTTGTTCTCTTATTCGAAACTTTATTTTTCTACCGCTGGGAATCCTTTCCGTGGCCTCTGTTGCAAGGGCTTCCGTTATTGAAAAAACCCTTTCTGTGTGGGGCCACGAAGTAAGCTATGAACTTGTGACCCTTAAAAACCCAAAACTTCCCTATGACGGAGCCACATTCAAACTGAGTTCCTCAAAAAAAGAAAAACACCGGATTGTTCTCAATACGATTTTCTTTGAAAAAGAAGCCCTGGAACTATGGAATGATTTCCAATCCAACTCCTCCCCCTCTTTTGATTCTTCACCAGATTTGATGACGTTTTTAAATGATCTAAGCAGGATGGATCGGCAAATAAAAAATGCCATACCTCTAACAATTGAACAGAAATCATCCTTTGTCTTACATCTTAAGGAATTAAAAAAACAACTCCAGCATGCCGCTTGGTTTGATATTTATAGAAGCACATTGCAAACAAGCCCGTCAGTCAACCAAGCAAAAAAGCAGTTTGTTGGTTTGTTTACCAAGATAAGAAAACAGACAATCGAATTCCATGAAGCCTCCCATCTTTTAGATGAAATTCAAAAAAATAAATCCACCAAAGAGGGTTACGAGAATGAAACGGAAGTGAAGGCTTTCCTGTCAGAACTGGCCCATGGCTCCAATCCCCACGACAGCCTTTGGCAAATGGTTGCGGGTGTTTTGGATGAAATAGAAAAAGGACGGAATGTCGACTATAGCATTCAGAAAATGAAAGACATTCTCTATGCCTCTCAAAGCCTGCCCCGGGTCGCCAAAGGAGAGATGCTGTGCTTTCTATGTTATCTTTCCAAAAAAGATGTCAAAGAAATAGCCCTTTTTCTTTACACAAGCCCCATGGCAAAAAACCAGCAAACAGGCATTCTTCAGATTTAAAGTTAAAAAAAAGCGGGGCTTGTTTAAAAGCCCCGCTCACTTACGACTTATTTTTATTTCAGGAAATGATTAGAAATGATTCCTGAAATTTTTTGGTGCTTGTTCTTTGGGTGAGCTCGTAAGCATCGTTCCTACGGGCTGCTCACGATCATATTTGCTCACATGTTGAAGGATTGAACCTCGTGCAGGTTCCATCCCCTTTGTGCTTTCCACAACAGCTCTGTATGCCTCAAACTTATCATAGGCATGAACAGAACCGATAGATCCCAACAAGAAAGCCGCCATTGCACCAACCATAATGTATTTATTTGTTTTCATAAAATTCTCCTTAAAGTTAAAAACTAGTTAATAAAGTAAAAGAACAAAAATGTGAGAGAAATAAAAAGGCTAACAACGGAAGGATTGTTTAAGAATAATCAAAGAAGGGGGATGAGTATCCTGGAACCGATCCTCAATTAAAACAGTGTTTTTTTGTAGAGAAGGAAAAATAGAAGGTAAAATGACCGGAACTCCCTCTACTTTTAAAGTGTCTTTTTTGACCTCACTTACAAGAAAGTTGGTATTTCCATCTTTGATTTGGCAGCAAGAATCTGTCTGGCCTTTTTCATCTTTACAACAATCCATCCAGCAACTCGTTCCATAAAAGGGTTCGCATAAAGAAGAACCAAAGCCTAATATAAAGGCTATGAGAAGGAAAACACTTAACTTTTTAGTTTGAAGTCTCATAACTTGTTAGTACTTTAAACCCATCACCTCTTTTAGTCAACGGTCATAACCGACATTTGTTTTGATGATTTTTTATTCTTTTATATAACTGATTACCATGACCCATATCAGCTTTATTCAAAATAACGGCTGGATCTTGGCTGGAACATGCATTAGTGCGAGGCCCATGGCGACACTTTTAAGCGTTATTGATTTAACCCATGCCTACAACACACGGCCGCTTTTTTCGAAAATCAATTTTGCCATCGAATCGGGGGAGCGTGTGGGGCTTATTGGTCCTAACGGCGCAGGGAAATCCACCCTTCTTCAAATATTGGCAGGAAAAATTCAGCCCGACTCTGGCCAGGTGGCCATCAATCGGGGCCTAAAAATCGGTTTTTTGGAGCAAATGCCCCAATTTTCGCCCCACTCCTCCGTCATTTCCACTGTCCTTGAGGGCGCTTTTGATCCCCATGATGGTGGTTCGATCACACTGGCCTACGAGCTTCTTTCCAAACTTCAGCTGGATGGAAGCCTTCCCGGATCCGAAAATATTCATTCTGAAACCCTGATCTCGGAGCTTTCCGGCGGATGGAAAAAACGCGTCGCCCTGGCCCGTGAACTGATGCGCGAACCCGATTTACTGCTGCTTGACGAACCCACCAATCATCTGGATGTGGAAAGCATCCTCTGGCTGGAAGATTTTATTTCGCGCGCCCCTTTCGCCACCCTTACCATCACCCATGACCGCTTCTTTTTGCAAAGGGTGGCCACCCGGATTTTGGAACTGGACAGAAGAAACCCCGGGGGGCTCTTGTCTGCTGCAGGGCATTACGAGGATTATCTGAAAGCCAAGGAAGATTTAATGAACGCCCAGGAAAAGCAGGAAACCGCCCTTAAAAACACACTGCGCCGCGAAATTGAATGGCTGCGATCCGGAACCAAAGCCCGCACAACCAAGCAACAAGCGCGCATCCAAAGGGCCGGAGAGTTGGCCAATCAAGTAAGTGAGCTTGAATACCGTAACACCGTCAGAACCGTGGGGATCGATTTTTCTTCCAGCGACCGTCAGCCAAAAAAACTTTTGGAAGCCAAGGGGCTCACCAAAAATTATGGCCGGGCTCTTTTTGAAAACCTGAATTTGCTCATCACTCCCGGAACACGCCTGGGGCTTCTTGGAGCCAATGGATGCGGCAAATCCACACTCATCCGTATTTTGCTGGGAAAAGAAAAACCCGATGCGGGGGAAGTGTTCAGATCAGACCATTTAAGTGTGGCCTACTTTGAGCAAAACCGTGAATCGCTGGATCCAAAAATTCACCTCACCAAAACGCTGGCGCCCCATGGGGACCAGGTTATCTACCGTGGCAAACCCATCCATATTCGTGGTTATTTGGATCGGTTTTTGTTTACGCAAACCCAAATGAACATGCCCGTGGGCCAGCTTTCTGGCGGTGAGCAAAGCCGACTTCTCATCGCCCGCTTAATGCTCACAGAAGCCAATTTACTTATTTTGGATGAACCCACCAATGATTTGGATTTGGCAAGCTTGGGTATTTTGGAGGATTGTCTCACCGAATTTGATGGCTCGGTCATTTTGGTAACACATGACCGGTTTTTTTTAGATCGCGTGGCCACAAAAATTTTGGCCTTTCATCCCTTAGGCGGTGGTTCCACCCATTATTTTGCCGATCTCTCCCAGTGGGAAACCTGGCACAAACAAGCCCTTAAAGTTCCGGAGAAAAAAAACAAGGCCACTCAACCCAAAATTTCACAAGATCAACCGAAAAAAAAATTAAGTTTTAAGGAACAACGCGAACTGGATGGCATGGAAGAAAAAATACAAAAACAGGAATCCGAACTGGAATATTTGACCGCCCAAATGGCCCTTCCCGAAATTAATTCAAACGCCCCCAAGCTTTTGGAAATCTCACAAACAATGGGAAAAATACAAAAAGAAATCGAAACCCTCTACGCCCGTTGGGCCCAATTGCTCAAATGATGCCTATTTAAGATCTTGAAACGCACCCTATTTTGTGGGATGCCTTCAAACATGCACCGGGCACGAAAATTGTTACCGATCATTACTTTGATATTTTTTGTCGTATTTTCTTTTGCTTCGTTCCAATGGTGCACCGATCATGACGAAGGCACCAAACCTCTCGCCGAACAAGATTGTTGCATTCAATGTTGCACCTCTCATAACCTGGTTCCACTGGCAGCCCCCTCCGTTTTTTTAAATGTCCCTCTCATTTTTACTAGTTTGATTGAATCTACCGATTTTTTTCGGCCAAATCTGGTTTCTACACAAATCTACCGTCCTCCCATCGCCTAATTCTCACAATTCTTAACTGACCCAAAACGACGTGCAGCGATTTGCGCGTTTCCATGGTCAGCGTCTTTCAAGTTCCAAACTTTATTGGAAAGGTCGTTATGTTACTGTCTCAATTTTTGAGGTTGTCTGGACAATGGATTGTCCTTGCAGCCTTCTTTACCTGTTTTCAACCACCAACCACTTTCTCAGAGGAAGGATGCCCAGTGTCCAGCACCCAAGACATTCTCCAATGTGCCCTAGGCCAACATCCCGAGGTGATCAATGCGCAGGCTGAAAAAGTGCGCGACGAAAAACTTGTCGACATCGCCAAACAACGGCCCAACCCTGAACTGGAAGGCCGTATCCTAAAAGAGAGAAACCCCGGCCATAATCTCAGTACGGAAACCTCCCTTCTGCACACGTTGGAATTGGGAGGAAAACGAAAAGCCCGTACCGATCAGGCAAAGGTCCTTTTTGAGAAATCAAGCATTGAGGTAAAACGCCATCAAGAGGAAGCCGCCCTTCAAACCGTTCTTGCTTTATATCGACTTCGACAGATTAAATCGGAGCTTGGACGGGCCAAAGAAACTATTTCAACCTTTGACAAAATCATTTCCGCGCTCAAGGCCCATCCCAGGCTGACACCAGAGCAGGAAGTCTCGCAATCTTCCTTCGGCCTTGTCAGGGAAGATTACAAGCTTAAGAAGATTACATTAACACAGGAACAGGCGGAACTGATCGCATGGCTTGAAGTGGCAACCGGAATTCCCGGCCAGACCATTTTACGTCATCTTCCCCCTGCCAAAACCAAGTGGCCCGAGTTTTCGGGAGCAACAGAACCAAACAAATTCTCCAACACCAACCTTGATCTGGCGCGTTCCGAGAAAAATCTGGCCGAAAAAAATGCCTCCATCGCAAAATCCAAAGTCTGGCCCGACTTAAAAATAGGCCCCAGTTTTGATACTGAATCATCAGACAACGGCGATACAAGATGGTCCGGTGGCATCCATTTTTCCGTCCCTCTTCCCATCTTAAGCCTCAATGGTGGGGAAAAAGCTTTTGCCAAGGCAGATCAAATACGCGCCCAAACCCATCTGGAACTGGCCCTTAGAAAAACGGAAGCAGAAAGAGCACTCCTATTGAAACGATACCAAGCCGTCCTTCAGGCCTTGCGTTCGGGTCAATCAGTCAGCCATTTGGCCATCCTGCATCAAAACTTGGAAAATTATTTCGAAAAAGGACTGGTCCCCAGCGCTCTGGTCATTGAGGCCCATAACCAGTTGTATGATATCGTTCAGATGCGCAACGAACAGGAATTAACGGGCGTGGATGCTCTTTGGCGCCTTGTTATCATCGATGGAAAAATTTTCGACACAAAAATCTAACAGGAATATTCCCATGACAAAAAAAATCATTCTATTTTCAGTCAAAAACCGGTGGATGGTTCTTCTTCTCACCTTTTTTTCTATGATGGCGGGCTGGATCGCTTTTGAAAATTTGGCCATCGATGCGGTGCCGGACATCACCAATGTTCAAGTATCGGTAAATAGTGAAGTGGAAGGGTTGGTACCTGAAGAAATCGAGCGGACCATTACCTTCTCGGTTGAAGCAGCGGTAAACGGGATTGCCAATGTGACTCATATTCGTTCGCTTTCAAAATTTGGTCTCTCGCAGGTGACGGTGAATTTTGAGGATGGAACGGATATCTATTGGGCCCGGCAGCAGGTGGCCGAGAGATTGTCCACTGTCTTAAGCGAATTACCCCAGGGTATTCAACCCAAATTGGGTCCTATTTCCACCGGCCTCGGTGAAATCTTCATGTACACGGTGGAAGCAGAACAAATTGCCCAGGGGCCCAAACGAAAAACCCAGCTCATGGAACTTCGGGCCATCCAAGAATGGATGATCCGCCCCCGGCTGATGACGGTACAAGGGGTGGCGGGTGTTGACACCAACGGGGGATACGAGAAACAAGTTCACATCCAGCCAAACATCCAGGCAATGCAGGAATCGGGTTTGAGTTTCAAAGATCTTCATGCCGCTTTGGAAGCGAGCAATAAAAATGTGGGTGGAGGATACATCGAACAAGGAAAGGATCTCTTTTTGGTTCAAGCTGTGGGGTTATTTTCTTCCATTGATGAAATTCGTAATGTGCCTGTCAAGACAATGGAAAACATGCGCGTCATTACTATTGGGGATATTGCCACGGTCGCGGTGGATAGCGGCTTACGCGTGGGGGCAGCTCTTGTCAGCGGCAAGGAAGCCATCCTGGGCACTGTGCTCCTTTTAACCGGAGAAAACAGCCGCGAGGTGGCCAAGAGAGTGGCCGAGCGCGTAGGTGAAATCCAAAAAAATCTGCCCCAGGGAATCCGGATTGAACCTCTTTATAACCGGGCAGAATTGGTGGATGCTACACTGAACACCGTCATTCATAATCTTCTTACTGGCGCGGCCCTGGTCATTGTTGTTCTCTTGTTGCTTCTGGGAAATTTTCGGGTGGCCGTCATCACAGCCATCACCATCCCCTTTGCCCTGCTCTTCACCTTTTTCCTCATGAAGGCAAGAGGCCTGTCCGGAAATCTGATGAGTCTGGGGGCACTTGATTTCGGCATTATCGTAGATGGAGTTGTCATCGTCATGGATAATTGTGTTCGTCTTGTTCATGAAAGAATCAAAAAACTGGCCCGCCCCTTAACCAGCTTGGAACTCCAGGAAACAGTGATCGATGCCACCATCCAAGCGCGGAAGGCAGCCGGTTTTGGCCAGATGATCATCGTCACCGTCCTGTTACCTGTCTTTGCCCTGGCCGGTATCGAAGGCAAAACCTTCAAGCCAATGATCTCCTCGTTGTGCTTTGCCCTTATTGGAGCGCTGATATTCTCGTTCACCGCAGCCCCGGCACTGGCCTCTCTTTTCATGAATGGAAAAATTGCAGAAAAAGAACCCTGGCTCATGCAAGTGACGCGTCAAGGTTATCACAAGCTTCTTTCTTGGAGTTTAAAACACCGGAAGCAGGTTCTATCGGGAGTGGGCATCATCTTACTTGTAGGGTTTGCGCTTTTTACCCGCCTAGGCGCGGAGTTTGTCCCCCAGCTTAATGAAGGGTCGATCGTTGTGATGCTCCAGAGGGATGTAAATATCAACTTGAGTGAAGCCACTAAAATGCAGGAGCAATCCGAGGAAATATAAATAGTAAACAAG
>Ga0209211_10010819_pt1 | contig 11808 bp, 5 predicted proteins | sample RifGroA2_FD_183992 | JGI IMG/M metagenome (GOLD analysis project Ga0209211, IMG submission 183992) | Groundwater microbial communities from Rifle, Colorado, USA - Groundwater A2 (SPAdes) (version 2) | ecosystem: Environmental > Aquatic > Deep subsurface > Groundwater | place: Rifle, Colorado... | reverse complement strand
CGCCGCATGCGCCATCGCGATGCGGCGCTGGCGGCCGCTATGGGGCGCGTTGGCCTGTGCGGCAATCGCAGCGATGCTTGCCGCAGGGGTGTGGAGCGCTTTCCTCAAGTGGAATCTGTGGGCGCCGGCCGGCTCTTCACTTGCCGTCATCCCCTTGATGTATATCAGCCTGGGCGGCTGGTCGTATGTCACCGAACAGATGCGGCGCAAGGAAATCACCCGGGTATTTTCGCTCTACGTCACGCCGCAGGTCGTGGACTACCTGATCGCGCACCCGGAGCGCATCAATCTCGGCGGCGAGCGCCGCGACATCACGCTGATGTTTACCGATCTCGCCGGGTTCACCACTTTCTCCGAAGCGCTTTCTCCGGAGCAAGTGGTCTATGTGCTCAACCGCCATTTCACCGACATGACCGATATCCTGCTCGAACACCAGGGAACGTTGGTGCAATTCATCGGCGACGCAATCATGGCCTTCTGGGGCGCTCCGCTCGACGATGACGATCAGGCGTATCACGCCGTCGCAACCGCGATTGCCATGCAGAAGGCAATGGAAACGTTGCGCGCCGAACTCGCCAAGGAAGATCTGCCGCAGATACGGATGCGCATCGGCATCCATAGCGGATCGGCGGTGGTCGGCAATCTGGGTTCCGCGAAGCGGTTTGGCTGTGCGTCAGTCGGCGACGATGTCAATCTGGCGGCAAGGCTCGAAGGCATCAACAAACTCTACGGCACCGGCATCATGCTGAGCAGCGATACGGCGCGCCAGGTCGAAGGGCGGATTGCGCTGCGCCCGGTCGATCGGGTTATCGTGAAAGGAAAAAGCCAGGCCGTCGAGGTGTTCACTCCATGCGAAAACACCAAGGTGGCCGAACTCACGAAACAGGCCATCCACCTGTTCCGCACCCAGAAATGGGACGCTGCGGAAGCGTGCCTGCAGGAACTGCTTGCCATCGACCCGAAGGATGGCGTTGCCAGCCTCTATCTCAAACGCATCGCCGCATTTCGCATCACGCCTCCCCCGGAAAATTGGGACGGTGCAATGGAACTTGAAAAACTGTAGAGAGGAATTGCGGGCGAAATGGAACAGGAAATATCCGGCAGTGCGGCTACAGAACATTTGTGCAAGACCCCCGTCATGATTTCGAATATTGAAAAATTTGGCTGCCGCTTTGAAATCAGGCGGGAGTTAGGCAGCGGCGCTTCGGCGCAGGTTTACCTGGCATTCGATACTTATGCGCAGCGCGAAGTTGCGCTCAAGATTACCAACCCGAACCTGTTTGGCGATGAGGAAGAAGGGGCGCGCAACCGCAGAATGTGGCTGAACGAAACCAGGCTGGCAGGAAAGCTCCAGCATCCGTTCATTGTCCAGATTTTCGAGGCCGGGAGCGCAGACAATCGTGACTACCTGGTTATGGAATTGATGTCCGGCGGGACGCTCAAGCAATTTGCATCATATGGAAAATTGCTTCCTGTCGAGCGCCTGATCGATATTCTTTACAAGATTTGCAATGCGCTGGACTACGCCAACAAAAGAGGCGTGCTTCACAGGGATATCAAGCCGGCCAATGTTTTATTGGACGCTGAGGGCAATGCGAAAATTTCGGATTTTGGCGCCGCATTTCTTGTCGGGTCGGAATCCACCCAGGTTGAGACCGTGGGAACATTGCATTACATGGCGCCCGAGCAATTCCAAAAAGCTGTTCCCACCATCCAGACGGATATTTATTCGACAGGCGTAATGGCCTATCAACTCCTGACCGGAAAATTCCCTTTCGAGTCTACTTCCCACGAGAGCCTTATTTACCAGAAATTGCACATGGATCCGTTGCCGCTTGAACAGATCCGCGCCGATATTCCACAGGCGTTGCGTTTCGCGGTCAACCGCGCCATGCATCGTGACCGGGCAGTGCGCTACAGTTCATGGCAGGCATTCTGCGATGATCTGACCGTTGCGATGCCGCATTTACCCAAGCCAGACGAAGCACCGTGCGATAGCTCGCGTTTTAATTTCCTCCGCAATTTGCCGTTTTTTGCCGGCTTTGGTGATACGGAAATATGGGAAACGGTGGGAATGACCAAATTATTCAAATACGAAGCGGGAGAGTGCCTGACCCGCGAGGGAGAGGAAGGCAACAACATGTTCATTATTGCCAGCGGCGAGGCCTTGGTCACCAAAGCGTGCGTCAAACTTGGCGCCATGCATTCCGGGGATTTTTTCGGCGAGATCGCTTATATCAAGGAAGAGCGGCAAGTTCGCTCCGCCACCGTTACGGCTGCCACCACCATGGAAGTGGTGGAAATTCACGGCGACGCGTTGCACCAGGCCTCCGCAGCGCTGCAAGCCAGATTCTCCAAGGCTCTGCTGAAATTATTGGTAATGCGAATTGAAAACTCGGACAGAAAGCTTATCGCCAGAGGCTGATCGTTGCAGCGCTGCCTAAGGTATCCACTGCACACCCACTGCCGCTGTCATTACTCTCCACAAAATACCGTTCCCTCAGATACCCACCCCTGTGAAACCATCGTATTCAAGTCGGCTTGGTTTGTCACATAGCGATGGCCGGGCGCTCCGCCCATGCCATTGTTATATACCCGGTATACCGGGGAGGTGCCGCCCGGACATGCGCCGCCGGTTGGTTTGACAACGTAGAATGCGTCTCCCTCATAGCTCCAACCCCAATCGAGCCTGCTCTTGACGTATTCACACTCGCCTGGATCCGCCGTGTAGAAGTGGGAGCCCACCGTACCATTGGCGAACACGCCATAAAATCGGCAAACCGGTGAAGCGCTGCCGGGCGCTAAAGATCGTGTGAGCCGTACATTGAACGTCTTGCCGGTGCGCGTCCAACCCCAGCCTGGATTGTTGTCGAGAAATGCCGCCTCATCGGTTGATGCCGTCATAAAGTAATGATCGATTCCGGCATGGTAAAACTCGGTTGCCTGAGTGGGGAGCGCATCGTAGGCAATACGCAAGTAATCGTCGATACCGCCGCGAATGTTCTGTTGCTGCTTCAATCGCTCCAGACTGGCCCGCCCAAGTTCGGTGCCGTCCAGATATGCACCAAAAAACGGAACGATCCAGCCGAAGACATCATCCGCAAAGCTTGCTTCATAGACATGCCCGATGCCATTAAAGGCAACCAGGTAACGGGTACTGCGGAACATGTTCATGGCTTCTTCCATCCGATACATTGGAGCGGTACTGTCATCCGTTCCGGAGATGGCGAAATAGGGCACACTGACATAGCCTGCTGTGGCGTTATTTTTACCGAATGCAGGCAGGTACTTTTGCCCGGCGTAGGGCATGTAACCGACAGCGGCCCTGATGCGCGGGTCAGCGACGGTTGGGGTGGAAGTGTCACGCAAATAGTCGTCGGTCAGTTGTGCCCCGAGCAACAGGGTCATGGTCTCGCCCCCCATGCTGGCGCCGATGCCGCCGATTCGATCGGGGTCGATTCTGGTGCCAAAGTCAGGATGCGCCAACATTGCATCAATCACGGATTTCACGGCCAAGGGTCGTAACGCCTGGAGTTCGACGAATTCGTCGAAATTACGCACCAGATATAAGAGGTCATCCAAATCCGCCAACTGCAACCGCAAGAAGCGGTCATCGCCATGAAATGGCGCCGCCACTATGTAGCCGTAACTGGCGAGCCGAGCCAGGAAGTCAATGGATCCGATGTCCACAGGGCTGGAACTAAGCCCATGCGAGAACGCCAACAGCGGCCAGCGACCGCAACCTGGCGGAGCCGGAAAGATGGCAATGCAGGGTTGATCGGGCAGAATGGGCGGCTGCCCCGCACGCTGCATCCGTGGAATGGCCTGGCCATCGGGCAGAACATAATCCGGCCTGAGATTGGTTTCATCCGTCGGATAGCACGCGATGATGACGAAATCGACTATTGAATTTCGCCGCCTCGGATAGAGGCCTTCGTTGGGAATAAGGGGGCTGATTTTCAGCGTATCGGCGGGTTCCAGCAGGACATCGCTTACATAGCGACCATTTTTTCCTGTCCAATAGTCGCCGATGAAGCCGCCAAGTTGATTCAGTCTTGCGCCGTCAAGCGCAAGATTGGAGCAAGCCACAGGATAGGGGCCAAGTGCGACCGGATCCATCTCGATGCGGGTTGCAGCTTGCGCGGGGAGCGTCGCAACGAGCATAAGCAAGCCACACCAGAACACCAGGGATCGGCTTAGATGTGCCCACTGCAATTCCGCCGCCATTGTCATTCCGCCCCGCAAAATACCATGCCCTCGGAAACCCATCCCTGTGCAACCATCGCATCCACCTCGGCTTGGCTTGTCATATAGCGGTGATTGGGTGCGCCGCCCATGCCATTATTGTATGCCCGGTATACCGGCAAGGTGCCGCTCTGGCATGTACCCCATACTGGTTTGACGACGTAAAATGCGTCACCCTCATAGCCCCAGCCCCAGTCGAGCCTGCTCTTGACGTATTCACACTCGACCGGATCCACCGTGTAGAAATGGGAGCCTACCGTGCCGTTGGCGAATACTCCGTAGAAACGGCAGACCGGTGAGGCGTTGCTGGGCGCAGAAGCCTGGGTCAACCAGACATTGAATATCTTGCCGGTGCGCGCCCAGTTCCACTCTGGTTTATTGTCGAGAAATGTCGCCTCGCCCAAGTATGCCGTCATGAAGTAATGATCGATCCCGACATGGTAGAACTCGACGGCGATAATATCCGTGACGTTGCAGCTTCCGCTGGTCGCAGCATTTCCGCTTGCATCGGGGATGATCGCCACCGGCATCATCCTGCCCGTCTCGATCATCTCTGCGGCGCTGGTGCCGTAGCCAACGCAGAACTGGGAGCCGGTGAGGTTCGTCGGGTTGGCGTTGTTGAGGATGCTCAGGGCGGACATTGAATCGCCCAGCACGCCGCTGACGTAAGGGATCAGTTGCCCGTTCTCTACCAGTTGCCAGCCGCTGGAGGTCAGCTGCACCAGCACGAAGGTGTTGGGATTAGCTTCCGCCAAGACGGCACCGAGCGTCTCCTGCCGGGTGTTGACCTTGCCGCCGCTGTACGGATTGTCGCGGGTGGTAGTCACGCTCAGGGCGTGGCTCATCGAGGCGGCCAGGATGCCCAGTGCGCCCAGGCCGTTGGACGGCGCCCAGGCGGTCACGTACACCTCGCCCGCCTTGCCCACGTCGGGCGCATTGAAGGCGATGGTGGTGGTGATCGTGGCGCTGGCCGGGGTGATGTCGCTGAGGGTGGTGGCGACGAAAGGAACCGGCTTAAAGGTGGCGGTGACGTTCTTGGCCGCATTCATCGTCACCACGCATGATCCCGTACCGGTGCATGCGCCGCCCCAGCCGGAGAAGAAACTGCCGCTAGCCGGGGTGGCGGTGAGGGTGACGGTGGTGCCGCTGGCGTAGCCCGCCCAGCAGCTTGCTCCGCAGCTGATGCCGCCGGTGTCGCTAGTGACGGTGCCTGAGCCTGAACCTGAACGCGTGACAGAGAGTGTGTTGAGTACAGGCAGCTTGGACATAGTCCATGTTCCGCTCATTCCATAAAAAGTATTAACCCATTGACCCGAGCCAGACGTACCCTGCAATGTTCCGGTAAAGGTGCCGCCTAACGAAGTTGTTCCGGTGGTAAGAATCAAACTGCCATCCAATGCAAGCTGGCCGGAAACGACCTCATTCATAGGATGGTTGTCACTGACACAGCTTCCGCTAGCAACCGCTTGGGTCGCCGTGGAAGGGCTGATGGTAACGCTGCATGTCCCGGAATCATCGCCAGAATAATGCGAAGTCCATTCCCCGTACCAGTCATCCAGCGCAGATTGCGCAAACACCGTGACCGGAAGATACAACAGCAGAGCACATAGAGATTTCATCATGACATTCCCCCAGAAAAATGAAATGCTCGATGGCGTCAATCATACGCTCATACACCGCCCATCCCTAAAACTTCACAATCAGATTCACGCCAAACAAATCCTCAACGTCGCGATTCAACAAATTCGCCGCATAGCCTTCCACATTCCAGCGTTTGCCTTCGGATTCCCAATGCAGCTTGAGCGTCATATCCCAGCCGGACGCCAGCGGCGCAAGATTCGCTTCGTCGGCGAAGCGCGTCGAGCGCCACACGGTCTGCGCGCTGACGATCGTGCGCTGGTCGCCCGCCCAGGTCAGGCCGAAGGTGGCGCGATGCTTGGGCAGGTAGGGAATATCCTTGCCCTGGTTGATCGTGCCGGTGTTTTCCGAGTGGGTGTTGGCGTAGCCGAAGTAACCGGCAAGGTTGCGCGACAGGACATGATTGACGGCGACGCCGCCGCTGGTGGCGTTGCCGCGCGCGAAGATCGGCGTGGCTTCGAGCTGGTCGGGCGCGGCCAGGTTGGCAACGCTCTGCTGGCGCAACCGTTCGAGATTGGTGACATCGGCGCGGGTGTTGAGCGTGCCGTCGAGCGGCGAGCTCAAGTTATCCACGCGCTTGCGGTCGGCGAAGGCGCTCGTGAACCATTCCGGTGACAGTTCCCAATCGAGCTGTCCGCGGAAGCGCGAGAGCGTGCCGCCGCTATAGACCAGCGAGTCGTCGATCGGGATGCCGGCAGTGGCGACGGGCGCCAGCGAGTTGTAGGAGGCGGGGCGCAGCCATTTCTGGTAGACGCCGCGCAGGGTTGCGCCGTTGCCCAGTTCATAGGCGGCGCCTAGTCTCGGTGCGATGAAGGAGCGGTCGTAGTTCTCGGGAAAGAGCTGTGTCAACGGCGGCACGCGGTCGCGGTAGATGTTGATGTCGCGCGTCTTGGTGTAATGCTGCCAGGCGAGGTCGCCTTGCAGGTTAAAGCCATCGTTCACGCGATAGCGATCCGACAGCCACAGGTCGCGCGAACGGTCACTGTCGCGCTGATTGAGCCGATCCGAAGGCACGACGCCGCCCGTGCCGACATGGAAAAAGTTTTCCTGGATGAGTGTATTGGTCTTATCGAGCTGCGCGTACTCCGCACCCCAACTCAACTCATGCTTTTCGTTCACGACAAAGGTGTGGCGCAACTGAATATCGTGCTGATCTGGTCGGGTCGCGAAGTTCGATCCATTGGTGGCCAGCCCCGAAGTGGTCTGCGCCGAGGTCAGCGTGCTGACGGTCGAGGATTCATTCCCCGTGCCGATTTTCAGCCAGGCTTGCGATTGCGGGCCGAAGCGGTAATGCGCGCCAAGATCGAGCCGTTCGTTGCGCCCGTTGACGCGCTGCTCGACGCCGCTGGAAGGGCTCAACGCAAGCTTGGCTTCAAACGCGTTGGCATAGGCGAACAGGCCGAGCTCATAGGTCGGTCGTGCTCCGAGCGCCAGTGTGTAGGTATTGGCTGCGGCATCAAACATCACTTGATCGGGGCGCGTATCGGTGCGAATGATTTCCGCAAACCAGGCGATAGGTACATTTGAATTGGCATAGCCGTTGGCGGTAAGGGTCGGCTCGGTCATGCTGAAATCGCGGCTGGTGTTGTAGCGGGCGCCGACATTCAAGTAAGCGCCGGGACGCTGGATCAGGGTCGAGTAGCGGTTCGACGCGCCGAATACGGTGGGGTCGGCAAGGAAGCCCTGGAATAGCTCGGATTTTTTGTTGAAGTCCCCGGAATAACGGTCGGCGAGAAACAGGTGGCTGCCGGCCCAGAACGGGTAATACGAATCCTGCGCATAGCTTCTCGCCCAATCCTCGAGGCCGAATGCGGCGAGCGCGCTGCCGAGGTTTGCGCTGCCCTTCTGGTCATTGGCGATCTGGTTGAGCGATTTGAGGTAAGGCAGCAGGGTCAATGCGCGCCGCGCCGTCACCAGCGCATCGCCGGGTTGCAGAAGGTCGTTGCGGATCAGGCTTTCGAACAAATCTGGAAGCGGGTCTTTGCGGTCAAGTTCGCGCGCGCGCGACAGCGCGAACAGCGCATCTTGTATCCGCCCCTGCTGGTAATAGGCAATGGCGAGATACGTCTGCGCCCGCGCATAGCGCGGCTCGATCAGGGTCGCGGCGAGCAGGCGGGTGATGGCTTCATCGGTGTTGCCCGACTTGAGTTCGACGAAACCGAGCCCGGTCAGCGCGACATAATCGTCGGCGCGCTGTTCGATTGCCTGGGTGAATGCGGCGCGTGCGGCAGTCAGGTCGTCGGCAAAGGCCTCGAGCGTGCCGAGTTCGCCGCGAAAACCTTCACCCTGCGGGTCGAGCGCAATGGCCTTGTTGAGGCTGGCGCGCGCATTCGCCACATCTTCGCGTTCGGACTGCACGACACCGAGGCCGTGCCAGGCGCGTGCCGCTTGCGGTGCCGTTGCGAGCGCCGAACGGTAGGCAGCCGTGGCGGCCTGCGCATTGCCTTCGAAGCGCTCCAGTTCGCCTTCGGCGATCATCATTTCGGCTGAACGCGGGTTGCGCCCCTTGGCGGCGGCCAGCGCGCTGCGCGCTGCGGCGCTTTCGTCGCGAATCAGGTGCAGGCGCGCGCGCCAGACATCGAAGCGCTCGTCATCGGGATATTGTCCGGCGCCTTGGCGCAACGTGTTGATCGCGGGTTCAATTTCGCCGTCCAGCACCTGAAAGTCGGCGAACAGCAACTGCGCCGTGCCCGTGGCGGGTTGTTGCGCCACCAAGCGTTCGACCGCGCGCCGTGCTGCGGAGAAATCGCCCGCCCGCAGCAGAGCGCCGATTGTTTTTAATGCCTCATTTTTCGCGCCATCAAGTTCGGGGTAACGCTGGGGATCGACCGTAAAACTGCTCACCCACTGCACCCGGTCGCGCGGATTCTGCAATAGCCTTTTTACCGGTGCGACGCCAACTTTTGCCTGCCCCTGCTCACCCGCGCCCACGCTCACGCTGCCCTGCTCGTTGGAGAGCAACACTACGCCGGAAAGCACCGTCATGGTCGAAGTGCCGTCTTCATCCACCACCATTTCCCAGTCGGTGCCGCGAATCGCCGCCAGCGCCGAGGGAGTCTCGACCATCAGCCTGTTGGGAGTCTTGTCCGCCATGCCCTGGATGAAAGCCGCAGGCGCATCGACATTCTTGGACTGTGTCCAGGAGCGGCCTGCACTCTGCCTGAGGATGGTGCCGCGATCGCGGTTATCGCCCACTTGCTTGATCTGGATCATGCTGTTTGCAGCGAGACGGATCTGCGTCTGATCGGCCAGCAATACGGCCATGCGGCTTGCATCGCCGGTGCGCACGAAGTTGCCCTGGGCGAGCTGCTGCCGGACTACGGCATCGCGCCAGTTGGATGCTGCCGCTTCACGGGTTTCGCCCTTGCCTTGCAGGCTTACAATTTCGGCCCCGCCCTGCGGCACTGCATTTGCCGCCCAGGCATGAGCGGCCAGCGTCAGCATCACAATCAATTGCAATAAACGGCTCATGGCAACTCTCCTGTATTTTGTAATTTCACAAAGACACATTACATACCCACTTGTGTGGGACCAAAAAAATCCGCGTGCTGCTGTCAGTTATTGGAGGCCGAAGTGCGGGCAATGCTGTTGCGGTAGAAGTTTGTAAATCGCCCACCGGTATGTTTGAACCATTCCATGCCGCAGCTTTTTACAGAGATAGCGATGGCATGAAATATGCCATCGCTACAGTCATTCTCACTGCACCCCGCAAAACGCCGTCCCCTCGGACACCCACCCTTGTGCAACCATCGCATTTACCTCGGCCTGCGTCGCCATGTAGCGATGGTTGGGCGCACCGCTCATGCCGTTGTTGTATGCCCGGTATATCGGGGCGGTGCCGTCCGGGCAGGTGCTGCCGGTCGGTTTGATGGCATAGAACGCGTCGTTCTCATAGCCCCAGCCCCAGTCGAGTCGGCCCTTGACCATGTCGCATTCGGCCGCATCCACCGTGTAGAAATGCGAACCTATTGTGCCGTTGGAGAACACGCCGAAGAACCGGCAGACCGGCGAGGCATTGCTGGGTGCAGCCGATTGGCTGAGCCAGATATTGAAGGTCTTGCCGGTGCGCACCCAGTTCCACTCCGGTTTGTTGTCCAGAACTGTTGCCTCGTCAGTTGAGGCCGTCATGAAGTAATGGCCAATGTCGGCTTTGTAAAACTCGATTGCTGTGATACCCGCCGCGACGTTGCAGCTTCCGCTGGCCGTGACGGTCGAGCCGGAGTCGATGACCGCCACCGGCATCATCCTGCCCGATGTGACCATTTCAGAGGCGCTGGTGCCGTAGCCGACGCAGAACTGGGCACCGGTGAGGTTAGCTGGGTTGGCGTTGTTGAGGATGCTCAGGGCAGACATTGAATCCCCGAGCACGCCGCTGACGTAGGGGATCAGTTGCCCGTTTTCTACCAGTTGCCAGCCGCTGGAGGTCAGCTGCACCAGCACGAAGGTGCTGGTGTCGGCTGCGGCCAAGACCGTGCCGAGCGCCTCCTGCCGGGTGTTGACCTTGCCGCCGCTGTACGGGTTGTCGTTGGTTACGGTCACGCTCATGGCCTGGCTCATCGAGGCGGCCAGGATGCCCAGTGCACCCAGTCCATTGGACGGCGCCCAGGCGGTCACGTACACCGCACCTGTCTTGCCTACGTCGGGCGCATTGAAGGCGATGGTGGTGGAGATCGTGGCGCTGGTTGGAGTGATGGTGCTGATGGTGGTGGCGACGAAAGGCTCCGGCTTGAAGGTGGCAGTAACGTTTTTGGCCGCACTCATCGTCACGACGCATGAACCCGTGCCGGTGCATGCGCCGCCCCAGCCGGAGAAGAAACTGCCGCTAGCCGGGGTGGCGGTGAGGATGACCGTGGTGCCGCTGGCGTAGTCCGCCCAGCAGCTTGCTCCGCAGTTGATGCCGCCGGTGTCGCTGGTGATGCTGCCGCTGCCTGTGCCGGTGCGGGCAACGGAGAGGGTGTAGAGGGTCGGGCTGGCAGTGCCGGCAGACCAAGTACCACCTCCACTAGTGCAGGCTTCTGCCATGCCGCTCGTGACTGTGGAGTCCATCCAGCTTTCCCAATACCAGAATATCCTGCCGGAATACCCATCGCCGGAATAAACAGCGCAAACCCCTACCGTGTTTGATGTCGAACATGAGCTTACAACCTGCATTGGAGGTGGGCAAATGTCGCTGGCAGAGATACCGGAAAAGTCCCCGTTGTATTCGACGCACATAAAAACATCGGGATAGTTACAGGACACTGATGCGGAGGCCTGCGCGGACAAAAACAAGCCCAACAGGATGAAAAGACGGGCGGCAAGTGAACGCATGGTAACTCCTTAAAATTGTTATTGCTCGCTCTTGCTAACAGCAAGGCAGTTTCATGGCCAAGGCTGACAACGGCACGGCACAGATTGGTCTGGGTTGGAATTGATCCTTGCTCACACTGGCTCACCAGGTCGCGGAAAGCCAGCAGATATCGAGGGTACGGAACCTTATCAGAGATCAAGCAATAAGTGTATATGCCAGAATATCTAGGCCGAAAGCTTGGGTTGTTCCGCGTCAACTTGTTGTTGAGCATGTGTTGTGGTGCAAGATGGATAGTGCGGTCTCGTCATGGCTGGTATTTTTGAATCGGGCAGCCACGCTTTTTCAACTCCCACCGCAACAAACAGCAGAGCGCCAAACATCAGGATGTGCCGCCAAGCCTCAGTACCAATGGCGGCGGTGCTGAATACGACTTTCGTATTCAGATACCCAATGCAGCCTGAATTTTATGTTCCAACAGGTAGCCAACGGCACCCGGAACGTTTTACCGTTAAACATGCCCTCTGCAACACCACCGCCATTCTCACTGCACCCCGCAAAACGCCGTCCCCTCGGACACCCACCCTTGTGCAACCATCGCATTTACCTCGGCCTGCGTCGCCATGTAGCGATGGTTG
>Ga0209211_10010818_pt1 | contig 11808 bp, 9 predicted proteins | sample RifGroA2_FD_183992 | JGI IMG/M metagenome (GOLD analysis project Ga0209211, IMG submission 183992) | Groundwater microbial communities from Rifle, Colorado, USA - Groundwater A2 (SPAdes) (version 2) | ecosystem: Environmental > Aquatic > Deep subsurface > Groundwater | place: Rifle, Colorado... | reverse complement strand
CGGCCGCGAACGAAAGCAAGACTCCGAAAATCCCGCCCAGGGAGCTGATCACCGTCGTCTCAATTAAAAACTGAGTAAGAATATCGCGGGCCGTGGCGCCAATCGCTTTGCGGATGCCGATTTCACGCACGCGCTGGGCAATGCTGGCAATCATGATATTCATAATGCCGATCCCCCCCACCACCAGCGAAATGCCGGAGATCAGGCTGAAACTGATTTTCATCGTATCAAACGATTTCTTGGATTTCAGGTAGCGTTCTTCCTGAGTCTCAATGGTCACGTCCTTCTGGCCGCGGTGATTGCGAATCAGTTGTTCTGAAATCGCCTTTTGAGCCGCGGCAATCTCACCCCGGGAGCGCACCAGATAATGAATCTGCTCGATTTTTTTTTGCGGATCCAGCTTTCGGGGAATAGACGCCAGAGGCACGTACACCACTTCGTTCTTAAAATCCAGCAGGTTTTTGCCTTTCTGCATCAAGACATTTTTATTCAAACGACCGATCACCTGAAAAGATTGTCCGCGAATCTCGATGATTTTCCCAACCGGATTGGCATGCGGGCCGAAAAGTTTGTCGCTCACATTGGCGCCAAGAACGCAGACACTTTTGAAACGCATATCGTCTTCATCGCTGAGGTTCCGGCCGGCCGAAAGTGTCTGGCGGTTTAAAGTCAGCGTGTGCCGCGTTCCGCCGACGATTCTCGGAAATACGGAATGGCGGCCCTGTGCCGCTACCGTTTGATAGGTGGTAATCTCGGGAGAAACAAGCTGCACCAGAGAATGGCGGCGAATCAGCGCCGCGTCATTCAAGGTCAGCGGTTTCATCAGCTCAGGATGCGGTTTGCCGCCCACCACCGGTGTCACGGATGAAACCGTGGCTTTTTCAATGCCTCCGATTTCCTGGACATACTTGACCCAGGTACGCTCGATGCCGGCCATGATCCCCATCATGACCATCAAGGAAATAATGCCGATGATGATGCCGAAGACGCTTAAAAAGGAACGCGCCTTATTGGCCCATAATTCCTTGATGCCGACATCAATGCTTTCCTGAAGTAGCATCGTTACTCCGCCGGGGGCTCTTCGAGCAGGACTTTTTCACCTGAGCTCAGCCCTTGTTTAATTTCGACGCGGTCGACACTGCTGGTACCGGCCTCAACCGTCCGTTTTTCAAACTTGGCGCCCTTAACGACGTAGACCCAAGCTTCTTCATCCTGGCGGAACAGCGCTTCAATGGGAATGCTCACCACATCCCGCGCTGCGTGTAACACCGCTTCAATGGTGGCGTTGGAGCCTAAAATAAAATCTTCCTGGCCGCCCAGAATCTCCACTTCAATGCGAAACTGGCTTTGCCCTGTCTTGGCGCTGTCCGTTTGTTTCGTTCCGTCCGCCTGAACCGCGGCCGAATCCATTTTTGCAATCTTCGCGGCGTAGCGTTTCCGGGCATTGACATCCAGCCAAACGGAAACGCTTTGATCCATTTTTAAAACCGCGCGCTCCACATCGGAGACCAGCGCCTCAATTCCCTTGCGGGCATCTTCGGTGATCACCAGCAGGATTTTGCCCGCGCTGACTTCAACCGTGCTGACCACCACTTCCCCTTCTTCAACATTTTTTGCGGTCACAATCCCTGAAATGGGCGCTTTGATCACCACTTTGCCCAATTGCTGATTTAATGCATCCAGTTCTTTTTTGGCCAGCGCCGAATCCAGTCTGGCCAGGTCTTTTGTTTTCTTAAAATCTTCCAGTTGGGATTCGGTGATCAGGTTTTCCCTAAACAGCTCTTCCGCCCTGGCCAGTTCCTTTTCGCTGTTCGCAAAGGTGACCTGGGACTTCTCCACCATCAATTTTTGGCGGTCGACTTTACTGGAAAGCTGGGTCGGATCAATTTCCAGAAGCGGCGCGCCTTTCTCAACACGTTCACCCTGCCGCACATACAGCTTTACGACCTGACCGCTGGCCTCGGCGGAGATAGGAACTTTTCTGGCCGCGACCACCGTGCCGCGAAACTGGATCGAGTCAACCACATCTTTCTTTTCAGCAACCGCCATGCGCGGCTGTTCTTTTTTCGCGTTGCGCTGTGAATTCAAAACGATGATTCCAAGTATCACGACCGCCGCCAGAACCGCTGCCATACCCAGGAAATATTTCTTTTTTACTGGAATCATTTTGAACCTTCTGTGAGTTTGGCTAGCGCGTCTTTGGCCTGCGCGTAATTGGGATTGATGTTCAACGCCTCGTTAAAAGCCGCACACGCCTCGTCTCTCCGGCCGGCCGCGGCACAGGCCTTGCCGAGATGATAACGCAGATCGGCATATTTGGGATGCACATGCACGGCAATCGCGTAATAGCGCGCCGCTTCCGGATAGTCTTTACGCAGAAAGTAGCTGTCTCCAAGAATTTTGGCATTGATGCGCACCGATGTCTGGAGCTGGCTGAACATGCCGCCGCTGTAATAGGAAAGCCCCAGGTCGTAGGTAGCCACGGCAAACTGCGGTTCCAGTTCGGTGGCTTTTTTAATTTCAGCATGCGCTTCCTTGAATTTTCCCTTTTTACGGTAGGCCATGCCCAGATTATTGTGCGCATTCGCAAAGCCCGGATTAAGTTCGGTTGCCCGCTGAAAAGCCCGGATGGCTTCATCATAATGGCCTTCCTTAAAGTAGGCGGCGCCCAGATCGCTGTGATAGTCGGGGTATTGGGGGGCCATGGCAACCGCCTTTTCAAGCATGGTAATGGCACTGCGGAATTCGCCTTTAGCCGCCAGCGTACTGCCCATGGAGCGCAGATACTCAGGATTCTTGGAATTACCTTGAGCCGCCCGCTCATACCAAAGAAGGGCCTCGTCATGTTCCCCGCACAGGCGGTAAAAGTTGGCGATCTGGAAAAGAAAATCGTGCGGACCCTGCGCGGCCTTTTCATCTTGTGCGGCCAGCTGGATCGTCTCCTGGATGATGGCTTCCAGCCTTTTTTTATTATCGGGAGTGTCGCATTGAGGGCACTCCGGTAAATCCGCTCCCAGCTCACTGCCGCACAGTTCACATTGTTTCATCGTTGCTTCTCCCTCACCCTGCCCTCTCCCGGAGGAAGAGGGGGATTTAAATTATTGGGCTAATTTGCCGTCTTTGAAATAAATCGAACGCCGCGCCCATTCGGCCACGTCGGCTTCATGGGTCACCAAAACAATCGTTGAACCGCGCTCATTCAGGGATTGCAAAATAGTCATGATTTCAACGCTGGACTTGGAGTCCAGATTCCCCGTCGGTTCATCGGCCAAAATCAAAGGCGCCGCATTGACCAACGCCCGGGCGATCGCCACACGTTGCTGCTCGCCGCCGGACATTTGCACGGGGTGATGATCCAGACGGTGCGCCAGGCCGACCGTTTGCAGCGCCTGCCTGGCGCGCGCAACCCGTTCCGGCTTTGCCGTGCCCGCATACGTCATGGGAAGTTCCACATTTTCCAGGGCATTCAAACGCGGCAGCAAGTTAAAGTTTTGATGCACGAAACCGATTTTTCGATTGCGAATCATGGCCAGCTCACGATCATTAAAAGAGCTGACATCCTGCCCATCCAGAAAATAATGTCCGGTCGTGGGTTTATCCAGACAGCCAAGCAAGTTCATGATGGAAGACTTGCCTGACCCCGAGGGGCCCCGCAGGGCCACAAAATCGCCATGTTCAATCTTCAGCGAGATGCCGGCTACGGCTTTAACTTCCTGGCCTCCGACCTTATAAATCCTGCTCACATCCTGGAGTTCAATCATGAGGCGTCTTTATCAAAATCAATCCCGTTTTTTTCAAGCGTCACACCCAGGGTCTGCCACAACTGAATGATCGCTTCGTAATAATCCACAATGGCGCGAATGCGCGCCACGCGCGCATTGGCCACATCCTGCTGAAAGGTCAACACTTCAAAACTTGTCGCCACGCCGATTTCATAACGTTTTTGTTCCGCCTCCAGTTTCAGCTCCTGAAGTTGATACGCCCTTTGGGCAACTCTGACGCGCTCAATCGTGGTGTGCACCTGACGGACTCTTTCCCTGACTTCCCTGACAATCGCCAGCGCCAAGTCTTTGATTCGCAATTTTTGACTTTGGAAATCATTTTTTTTCTGGTTATATTCCGCAATCTCCGAGCGATCGAACCAGGGCATGGTGAAAGTCAGCCCGGCCGTGTTACCCGGAAACCGTCCGCCAAAGGCGGTGTCAAACGAATTACGGCTCGAGTCGCCTGTGCCATTGAGATTAAACCTGTAATCCACGGAAACATTCGGCAGTAAGCCATTTTTGGCAATCGATAAATCCAGTTGATCCGTTTCCAGCTGATGCAGCGCCTGTAAATAATCCGGACGGTTTTGCAACGCCTGCCTGAGGCTGGCTTGGGGATTGGCCGCCTCAAGTTTAAAATCAGGCTCCACCGGATCCGTCACAATCTTGCGTTCATCCCAGCCGGCCAAGACCGGCCCGCTCAAGATTTTTTTTAGGAGATCCTCGCGGTCCTGCAAACTTTTCCGGGCCTGCAAAATGTCTTCCTTGCGGCTAGCGGCGCTCGCCTGCGCCTGCAATACGTCAATTTTAGTCCGGTTCCCGATCCTAAGTCCCTTTCGGGCCACGCGCAGGATTTCCAGCGCCTGGCGATAAGCCGTCTTGCGCGCCACAAGAACCTCGCGGGCATGCACGATTTCCCAATAAGCAATTTGGGCTTCGGCAATGCGGTCAACGATTTGATCCCGCAGTGTTTCAACCCCGATTTCATAGTTAACGATTGAAATTTTTACGCGTTTGCGATCCACCAGGAAATTCTTAAGCAGCGGCTGTGAGACGCTCACGCCATAATCGGACGCATGCACATGATCCGACGATCCGCTGCGCACGACGCTTCCATCCAAAATGACGGTACCGCCCGTGAAAAATTCCTTTTCCACCGCAAGACTGTTTGTCACCGAGTCCGTCACGGTACCGCTTGTCCCTGCGTTGGTGGGAGTCCGCTCGTGGGCGTATTCGGATCCGAGCGTCGTATTAGGATCAAATACGGCTTTCTTTTTATCGATATCGCGCCGGGTTGTATCCAGATCAAGGTAGGAAATCTTGATGCTGATGTTTTGTTTCAAAACAAGCTGAGTACATTCTGCAAGCGACAGCCGCCATTCTTCAGCGGAATAGGCAGGCGCCTCAAAAAGATTCATGCGGGCCAGCTTATCTTCGATGCCGCTGATATCTTCTTTGAGAATCTCATTGCGTGCGATCCGGTAGGCTCTGCCCAGCTCTTCGGCAAATAACGGCCGTGCGCCCACGAGTATGGCCAGGGCGATCCAACTGATTCTCACTTTGAAGCCATGGCTAAAAATTGACGTAACTCCTTGCTCTTAAAAAGGTTCTATTTAGAATGCGTGTTTTCTTATCGGCAAAAATAGCCCGGGGGTTTACGGGCGAAGAAATTTGGGGAAGGCGTCTATCGGTTCTTGTTCTGCGGATAATTATTGACGTAAGCGACTTGCGGAGGCTACGTTGCAAAACTCGGACGGATCGGCCAGAGGAAACCGGCGGCCCCGCCACGGTTTTCGGCGGGGAACGACGGAGGGACGGCCTTAGTTTTGCAGAAGCCGGAGCGATGGCGCGAACGGCAATGATTATCCGTTAAAGACGCTCCCTCACCCGGCTGCCTTCGGCAGTCCGCCCTCTCCCGCAAGCGGGAGAGGGGAAATGAAAAAAATTTTATTAAACCTTACCAATAACTAAAATGGAATTTTTTCCGCCAAAGCCGAAGGAGTTTTTCATGGCAATGCGGATGTTGGCTTTGCGGGCGGTGTTGGGAACGTAGTCGAGGTCGCACTCGGGGTCAGGTGTGCTGTAATTGATCGTCGGCGGAATCACGCCGTTGTCCATGGCCAAAAGGGTGGCGATTAATTCCACGCTGCCAGCCGCGCCGATCAAATGCCCGATCATCGATTTAGTCGAGCTGACAGGAATCTTTGCGGCGCGCTCGCCGTAAACTTTCTTGATGATCATCGTCTCGGTTTTATCGTTCAGCGCCGTGGACGTGCCGTGCGCATTGATGTAATCCACCTCGTCGATGTTGATTCCCGCGCTCGTCATGGCCATGCGCATCGCGCGGCAAGCCTGTGTGCCTTCCGGGTCGGGCGCCGTCATGTGATACGCGTCGCAGGTCATGCCGTGACCGAGAATTTCCGCGTAAATATGCGCGCCGCGTGTCTTCGCGTGTTCATACTCTTCGAGCACCAGCATCCCCGCCCCTTCACCCAGCACAAACCCGTCGCGATCCAGGCTAAATGGCCGCGAGGCGGCTTCGGGCGCTTCATTGCGCGTCGACATCGCGCGCGCCACGCAAAATGCCGCCAGAATGCCGGGATAGATCGAGGCCTCGGCGCCGCCCATCAAAAGAAAATCCACGGACCCACGCCGGATTGCCTCAAAGGCGTAGCCGCAGGCATCCGATGCGGAAGAACAAGCGGTGGCAAGTGAAAAGCTGGGGCCGGTCACGCCAAGCTCAATCGAAACGTTGCTCGCGCAGGCATCCGGGAAAGAAGCCAGGGCCGTAAACGGATTAATGCGCATGGGCCCTTTTTCCATGAGCGTCGTATGCTGGTCCAGAATGTACCCATGGCCGGCCATGGCCGTACCGATGATCACGCCCGTACGCTCCGGATTCTGCACGCTGAAATTCAGCCCCGCATCGGTCACCGCCATTTTGGAGGCGGCCACCGCGAGCTGAGACGTGCGATCCATGCGCTTTAAGCGTTTGGGAAGAATGAAATCAGCGGGATTGAAATTTTTGATCTCACCCGCAAAACGAGTGGTGAACTGCGCGGTGTCGAACGATTCGATGAAAGAAATTCCGGAACGGCCGTTGCTGACCGAGTTCCAGAAGGGGTCTTTACCGATGCCTACGGGAGAAACAACGCCGACGCCTGTAACAACGACGCGGCGTTGATCAGAACACGAGGATCCCACTTAAAAATAATCAGCGTGAGCCCTGAACCGAAGCCGAAACACCCTTAAGGGTAAGGGCAATCTTGCGGGCTTCGTGATCGACGCTGAGAACAGCGACGTTCAACGATTCGCCAGGCTGGAAGCTGCCTTCCACTTTTTGAGACGCATCAGGAATTTCAGAAACGTGGATCAGCCCTTCGAGACCGTTTTCAAGCTGAACGAACAGCCCGAAATTGACCACGCGGGTGACTTTACCGGTGAACTGCGCGCCGGCCACAAGTTCGCGGGTCAACGCTTCCCAGGGATCTTCAGCCAGCTGCTTCATCCCAAGAGAGATTTTCTGTTCACGGGCATCGATCGAAAGAATCATGACTTCGACCTGATCGCCCTTTTTGAGCACTTCGCTCGGACGGTTGACTTTGTGCAGCCAAGACATGTCCGAAACGTGCACGAGGCCGTCGATGCCGGGTTCGAGTTCCACAAACGCGCCGTAATCGGTGAGGTTGCGGACCGTTCCCTGAGAGCGATCGCCCACGCGGTATTTTTCTTCGACACGGGTCCAGGGATTTTCCTGGATCTGTTTCATGCCGAGGGAGATTTTCTTGCCGTCCTTGTCAAAATTCAGAACAACCACGTCGACGCGATCGCCGGTCTGAAGCAGTTCGGAAGGATGACTGACGCGTTTCGTCCAGGAAAGCTCGCTGATATGCACAAGCCCTTCGACGCCCGGCTCAAGTTCTACAAACGCGCCGTACGGGAGCAGGTTCACGACTTTTCCATTAACGCGCGTGCCGATCGGATAACGCTCATCGGCATTGTTCCACGGGTCGTTGGATTTTTGTTTCAAGCCGAGAGAGACTTTTTCGCGCTCGCGGTCAATGGCGATCACGACAACCTCGAGGTCGTCGCCGATTTTCACCATTTCAGACGGGTGCGCAATGCGGCCCCAGCTCATGTCCGTGATGTGGAGAAGCCCGTCGAGATCGCCGAGATCGACAAAGACGCCGAAATCAGTGATGTTTTTCGCACGGCCTTTCACACGCGCACCCACTTCCAGGGTGCCGAGACGGGTCGAGCGCGCGGCGCCGCGTTCCTTCTCAAGATAATCTTTGCGTGAAACCACAACGTTCTTGCGCTTGTGGTTAATTTTCACGATCATCATCTTCGACGTCATGCCGAGAAACTGGTCCAGGTTCTTGACCGGGCGCAGATCGACGAGAGACGCCGGCAAGAAAGCTTCCATGCCGAGGTCAACCATAAAACCGCCGCGAACTTTCTTGGTGATTTTGCCTTCAACGATACTGCCTTCCTGGGCATTGGCTAAAAGGTCTGTCCAGGTGCGCTGGCGGTCGGCCTTGCGCTTGGAGATGTTGACCGTGCCTTTTTCATCATTGAAGCCTTCAAACAGCACATTGACATCATTGCCGAGCACAATCTCGGTGGGGTCACTGAACTCCTCGACGTCGAGAACTCCTTCCGACTTATAATGGATATCGATGACGACTTCGCGCCCGTTGATGGCGACGATTTTACCGGGGACGACTTCCCCTTCTTTGATGTTCTGGAGCGAGCTTTCGAAGAGTTCCTGAAACGTTGATGTCATGGCTTAAATAAGCCTCCTTGAATTTAATCTGTAAATTCCCCGCCTGGAATCGGCATTCTTGGAAACAGCTTCAGGAAGCCTTTTCTGGAAGGGTTTGACAGTATAGCATGAACCGACCGTATTTAAAGTTAAATTTCAGCCCTGAGCCTGGCTGCTTTTTCGAGGAAATGTCCAAGGGATTTGGGGTCCTGGGCGTGCAGAGCCTTGCGGAAGGCTGCAAGCTGACGCTCCAGCCTTAAAATTGACTGTAACGTATTGTAAGCATTAGCTTTAAAGATAGGCACCCAGACCTCTTTCGGACCCAAAGCCAACCGGGTAGCGTCCCTAAAGCCGGCCGCCGCGTGCTTCAGAGCCCCCTTTTCAGCGGCTAAAACCAGGCAGGCTGCCAGGGCGTGGGGTAAATGGCTGATTTGGGCCACTATGCGGTCGTGAGATTCGGCATCCAGCTCAGTCAGGGAAGGCATCATCTTCTGCCAGAAGGCTTTAACCGCCTGTTTAGCTGTTTTAGAGGCCCGGCCGCTCGTGATCAAAAAAAGTTCCCCGGCATCATAGAGGCCCAGGCAAACCGCTTTAATACCGCTGGCATGCGAACCGGCCATGGGATGCGCGCTGACATATTCCAGATTGCGCCACTTGCGCATCAGCAATTTCTTCAGAAATCCGCCTTTGACACTGCCCACGTCCGTCACGAGAGTTCCGGGCCGGGCATGGCGGTCGATGATTTTCAGGGTTTTCTCGAAAACATCCACAGGCGTGCATAGCACGATAAGATCAGCGGACACAGCGGCTTTGCTCAGGTCAGGTTGGGCGGTATGAATCCAGCGTTTGCGAAGCGCTGTTTGGAGTGCCGCCCGTTTACGGCTGACGCCTGTGACATGCGCGGCCGGAAAATGACGGCGCACGGCCGCGGCGAGCGAGCCGCCCATCAGCCCCAACCCCACAATCACAATATTTCTCGGATTTTTTTTCGCCATGTTTTTTTAAATATCCCGGCCAACCGCTTGCGCAATGACCTTAAGGTCACGCATCACGGCATCGAACTGTTTCGGCAAAAGCGACTGCGGCCCGTCGCTCCAGGCCTCCTCAGGATTCGGATGCACTTCCATCATGATACCGTCAGCGCCCGCCGCAACCGCCGCGCGCGCAATCGGCAGCACGTAATCGCGCACACCCGTGCCATGCGAAGGATCCAGTAGAACCGGCAAATGCGTTTCGCGCTTCAAAACCGGAATCGCGTTAATATCAACCGTGTTACGCGTGGCCGTTTCAAATGTGCGAATGCCGCGCTCGCATAACATGACTTTGAAATTGCCCTTGGAGAGCAGGTATTCCGCGGAAAGTAAAAGCTCCTGAATGGTGGAGCTCAGGCCGCGTTTTAAAAGCACGGGTTTTTTGGCCAGGCCGCACTCCTTGAGCAAATCAAAATTCTGCATGTTGCGCGCTCCGATCTGAAGCATATCGGCGTAGCCGGCCACCAGTTCCACGTTGCGCGTGTCCATGACTTCCGTCACCACCAGCAGGCCGAATTTATCCCCGGCCTCCCGCAAAAGTTTCAAGCCTTCCTCTCCCAGCCCCTGAAAGGCATAGGGCGAAGTGCGCGGTTTAAACGCTCCGCCGCGCAAAAAAGTGGCGCCGGATTTTTTCACGGCTTCGGCCGCCAGCATCAACTGCTCGCGGCTTTCCACGGAACACGGCCCGGCCATCACCACCACTTTTTTGCCGCCGACTTTAACTCCGTTGCCCATATCGAATTCTGTGGGCTCGGCCCGGAACTGGCGGCTGGCCAATTTGTACGGGCGCTGAATCTCAACGACGTTCTCGACGCCGGGAAACGCCGCAAGCGGCTTCACGCGCAACTTTTCTTCTTCTCCGATGACACCGATCACCGTACGTTCTACGCCGCGTGACACTTGCGGCGTGAGCCCCATCTCGCGGACTTTTTCGCAGATATGATTAATTTCTTCCGGCGTCGCGCCGGAACGCATGATCACGATCATTTCTTTTTTCTCCCCGGGGCCTTAGCCCCTTTGCCGAGGCAGGCCTCAAGCGCTTTCAGACAGAGGCGGTTCTCGGTTTCAAGCCCGATCGTAATCCGCAGCCACTCGGGCAATCCGTAGGCTTTCATGGAGCGCACAATCACGCCTCTTTGCAGCATGGCTTCAAACAGCGCCTGCCCATCCGTTTGTACGTTTACAAGAATAAAGTTGGCTTCGCTCGGCAGCCACGGCAGGCCCAGCCGGCTGAGCTCACGATAAAAAAAGCGGCGCCCATCCCGGACCATCTTCTGCGTTTTTTTCAGGAAAGCTTTATCCGACAACGCGGCCTCCGCCGCCACTTGCGCAAAGTGGTTCACGTTAAACGGCTGGCGGATTTTGTGCAGATAGCTTGCGACTTCTGCGGAAAAAATACCGTAGCCCACGCGGAATCCCGCCAGCCCGTAGGCTTTGGAAAAAGTGCGCAAAATCGCCACGTTTGGCCAGCGCCCCCTGCGTACCAACTCAAGCATGTCGGGGAAATCTCTGGCTTCCGCAAAATCCACGTAAGCTTCATCGAAACAGACCAGCACGCGCGGAGGAACGGCTTCCAGAAATCTGCGCACTTCCGCCGCATTCACATAGGTGCCCGTCGGATTGTTCGGGTTGGCGATAAAAATAATGCGCGTGCGCGGCGTAATCTTGCCCAGCAGGGCATCCAGATCGTAGCGCCAGTCCTTCAAAGGAACCGTGACGTATTTGGCGCCCGTCACCTGCGAAAGAATCGGGTACACTAGAAACGTTTGCTCTGAGGAAAGCACCTCATCGCCCGGCGTTAAAAATCCGCGCGCCAAAAGTTCAATCAATTCATTGGAACCGTTGCCGATCACAATTTGCGCGCCGGGAACTTTCAAGGTGGCCGCGAGTTTTTGAGTCAGGTAGTAGCACCCGCCGTCGGGATAAAATTGGGATTGGGACAGCGCGCGCTTCACGGCCCGAATGGCCTTGGGCGACGAGCCCAGGGCGTTTTCATTGGACGCCAGCTTGACGACTTTGCGCAGTCCGAGCTCGCGCTGAACTTCGCTGATCGGTTTACCGGGCTGATACGGATGGACGGACTGAATGGCGGATTTAAACGGAAGCGGTGTCATGGTCAAAGCCTCCGTCACCGGTCGCGATCTACCATAGGATAGGAGCCGAGAATCTTGAGGAACTTTACGCGCTCTTCCATTTTGTCGAGCATCTTGCGAAACCGGAGCTGATCCGCGTGGCCTTCAAAATCGAT
>Ga0209211_10010817_pt1 | contig 11812 bp, 17 predicted proteins | sample RifGroA2_FD_183992 | JGI IMG/M metagenome (GOLD analysis project Ga0209211, IMG submission 183992) | Groundwater microbial communities from Rifle, Colorado, USA - Groundwater A2 (SPAdes) (version 2) | ecosystem: Environmental > Aquatic > Deep subsurface > Groundwater | place: Rifle, Colorado... | reverse complement strand
GATTTATTAGTAAGATTTAAATAGATAAAAGTTCAACTAATTATAGGTGAAGTAAGATGAATACAATAGTCTCATCAAAAGGACAGATTGTAATACCGCAGGATATTCGCGAACGACTCAAAATAAGGAAGGGTCAGCGCGTGAAAATAGAGGAAGTGGACGGCGCGATCGTGGTGTTTCCTCTCCCAAAAGATTCTATAAGAGCATTGAAAGGTTCTGCAAAAATCGGCGGCGAATCCACGAAGATAGTGCGTTCTCTTAGAAAAGAGTGGGACGAATGAGGCTGGTTCTTGACACGGGAATTATAATTGCATTTGTGAACGAAGAAAAAGACAAGTCTCTGAAGTCAGTAGAAAAGATATTCGAGCTGACAAAAAACGGAAAACTGCAGACATCAATTTCTTCCATTACTATTTCCGAGATTTATTCATTCTTTTACAAAAGGAGAGAACCGAAAAAAGCAGTGGGAATATCAGCCATGATTGAAGAGATAGGCGTAATGGCAATAAATCTGGATAAAGAATTGGCAAAGAAAGGCGGCATATTCAAATCCAAATATGCGATATCATTTGCGGATGCAATTATACTTGCAACATGCGTGGATGTAAAATCTATGTTGATTACCTATGACAAGGAATTTTCTCCTGTTAAGGACGTGCAAATCCTTAGGCCGGAAGAATTTGTGGAAATGCTCGAGTCGCCGATAAAAATGAAATGCGGGTGCGGCGGCAACATAAAAGAGATTCATAAGGAAATAGAAGGCGAGAAAACAAAGGTTAGTGTTTGCGATAATTGCGGAAAAGAACTGATAGATATGGATGAGGGTATAAGAGCGCAGAAAAAAGTTCGCAAAGGCAAGAATGGTTAGAACTTGTATTCTTCCAGCTTGTAGATTTTAGTCACAAGCACTTCTTTCCAGTCTCCGATAAGATCAGTGAATTTCTGCTTTAATTCAAGTTTCATTTTCTCCAGATCGTTGGGGTCTTTTGCAAGCAGCACTATGTAGACGTCATAATCGCCCAAGACGGACATCAAGTCAATGCACCGGGAATTCTTTTTCATCTTGAATGCGCCTGAAACTGCCGCCTTTAGGCGGCATGTATTAGAGGCGCATTCGGAATCCCATGTTCAAAACAAACCCACACCTTTAGGTGTGGGTATATCAGAACATGTGATTGCTAGTCGGATGGGCAATGAGCAGAAAGAAGTAAATTGAAGGGCTTTTTTCTTTTTGAGCTCTGTTTTCTTTTGATATATTATCCGGGAATGCATTGGATACTGGCTTTAGGAATCAGGTGCGAGGAAATGAAGGGCTTTTCCTGCACAGGATTCCTTCCGAAATCCTTGTGAAACTCAATGTTCATCTGGATGCCATCTTCTCGCACGAGAAGATATGATGATTGATTGGCCGGGGATTCGGCATATTTAAGTTTTTTTGGTAACCTTTTTCAATGAACTTTGTTGAGAAGCTGGTGGTTTCACTGGCAGGTCTGGGCAGCCTCAATATTACGCGCATTGACAGCGGGGCGCGATACATAGGCAACTTCGACAGGACGCGGGATAACGAAATTGTAGAAGTTTCTTCGCAGGCATCCAAAACATCCAGCAAAAACACGGTTCAAGTTTACGGCAGATCCAGCGGGGGACGCTACAGGTTCGAGGTGGCCTTCGGCAAGGAGGAGGCTTATTCCATTCGCGGAAAATTCGAATGGAGCGGCGCAGTCGTGAACAGGGTTGCGATGTCGGATTTCGACCGCAACGGCTTCATTGATGCGATTTTCTACAACGGCGATTCGGATCTGGGGATGATGCTGACATACGACAGTTCAGCCGACAGGTTCTTGATGGTTCCGGTCAGGATTGAACACCAGGGTGGTGAATGAATACATGGCAACGATAACGTCGCAGGAATTGAAAAGAAAGCTGGATTCAGGTCCCGTGATGATACTTGACGTGCGCGAGCCTTTCGAATATGTGGACTGGCACATACCCGGCGCTGTCAACATTCCTGTCTCGCGCGTTATTAGAAATCCCGATTTGGATGCGCCGAAAGACGTGGAAATTGTGGCAGTCTGTGCTCACGGCATTCGCAGCGCTGCAGCTGTCCGCTACTTGAGCATGGCTGGCTTCGAGAACGTTTTCTCGCTGACGGGCGGCATGGTGGAGTGGAACGGCATTTATGATTTTGTCGAGATAAACGGAGGCATTGTTCAGGTCCGCCGCGTTGGAAAAGGCTGCCTCAGCTATATATTGTCCAGCGGAGGCGAAGCTGTTATCATTGACCCGACGATTGACGTGGACGTTTACATGAACTGGGCAAAAGAAAGAGATCTTACTGTCATTGCTGTTTTAGATACGCACGCGCACGCGGACCATGCGACCGGCGGGCGCGTGCTGGCAAAGCGCGGAATCCCGTATTATGCCCCCGAGGAGTGCAATGCAGGAATAATAAAGGACGGGGACGCGATAGATTTCGGCTCGGCTTCCATTTCAGCTGTTTCAGCGCCGGGCCATACGACGGGAAGCCTTGCATACAGCATTGGAAGCTTTCTGCTTACGGGCGACACGCTTTTCGTTGATGCTGTCGGCCGCCCCGACTTGGGTCAGAACGCGGAGGAGAACACCCCAATTCTTTACGATACCATTCAAAAACTCCTCGCGCTTCCCGGTGATACGATAGTGTTGCCCGGGCATTCGGAAATCGATGCCATACGCAAAGAAGTCCCGATAAAGGAAACAATGGAAGGGTTGAAAGAATTGGACATCCTGAAAAAACCCAGGGGCGAATTTATTTTATGGATTTCAGGGAGCAGGCCGCCGCCGGAGAACTTCGAGATAATCAGGGAGTACAACACGGGAAAGATCGTGATAGACACGATTGATGAGTTCCGCGAGCTCGAGGCTGGCGCGAACCGGTGCGCCGTCAGGTAAATTATTTCTTGAATAGCATCATAGGGAACCAGTCGCCTGCGCAATAATGATTCTTATCGTACGCAATTAGCTTGAATGGCTTGAAATCCTGCTCATACTGTTCGAAAGTACGCAGCTTGGAATATGGACTTACAGGCGCGCTGTCCGCCATGTGCTCGCATATGAAAATGTAGGGTGCTGCAGATTTCATAATTTCTAGGGATTTTCTGTACTCTTTCTCATCAAGTATGTGCAAAAGGGTTATTGTTTCAAAGACAATGTCAAATTCAGGAAGTGCATCCAAATCAGTTATTCTGCTATTGATGTATGTTATGTTGGTTATATCAGCGGTATAATCTTTCGCCCTTTCCAGCATACCTAGTGTCATGTCAACTGCTGTGACATTGCTGGCTCTAAGCGCTAGTTCACGAGTAAAACGCCCTATGCCACACCCGAGTTCGAGTATGCGTTTGCCTTCCAAAGACCCGTAATTTCTTCCAAGAAAATTTAATACATCTAGTTTCATTTTCTCGGGCGCGGATAAATTTTCTTCATCAGAGTGTCTGACACTCATTACAGCAGTTATGCCTTTTCTTCTCGCCCTCCTCGTCCATTCTCGAAATATCTCATTCATTTACCACACCTAAGTGACTATTATAAATTTTCATGACATAAAACTTCTATTCCCCCAGGGAGGGAAGCTTTAAGATTCAAGAAGCCAAGTAAAATCATGAAGCTGGACATACTCAAAGACATAGGATTGACAGACGGCGAGATTAAGGTCTATAGCGCTTTGCTTGGTATTGGCGAATCAACAACCGGCCCGATTGTCGATAATTCCAGAGTTTCAGTCTCAAAGGTTTACAACATCCTCAATCGCCTCGCCCAGAAAGGCCTCGTCAGCCACATTGTCCGTGGCGAGACGAAATATTTCCGCGCCGCCGACCCTAGCCGCATTCTTGATTTTTTCGAAGAGAAGGAAAAGACGCTTGCAGAGGAGAAGCAGCAACTCATAAATGTTATACCATTGCTCCAGTCCCAGAAGAATTCCATACTAACGGAAGAAACTGCACAAGTATACGACGGCTTGCGCGGGGTACAAACTGCGCGGGAACGCAGCTTGAGGACGATGAAAAAAGGGGACGCAATGTGGATCATTGGGATTTCCAAAAGCCCTTACGAGAAGCTTTCCGGATATTTCAAAGATTTCCACAAGCGGCGCATAGCAAAGGGAATTGTCTGCAATTATCTCTATAATGACTATGCAAGGGACGAATCAAAAGTAAGCAAGGGCTACAAACTAAGCAGGGTGCGCTATATGCCGAAAGATATGGTTACGCACGGATGGATCGAGGTTTATGCGGACACGGTTACAATAGGAATAATCTACGGCAAGTCATTTTCAGTAGTGATAATAAACCAGGCCGTCGCCGACTCGTTCAAGAATTATGCAAAGCTATTATGGAGCGTGTCGAAGTCTTAGTTAATATAAAGTTATGATTTGATAATATTTTATGATGGTTTTTATGAAGAAGAAAAGGAGAAAAATTAAGAGTTCGTTAGAAAAAGACTGGAATAACAAACATGACGAGCGATGGAATAAGAAGTGATAATTATGGACTATTCTCTATCTGTCAAAAAGCTGCTGTCAAGGGAGAAGATAAGCATCGGCGACCGCGTGCAGATCGAGAAAGGCAAGAATTCTTTCGAGGGCATAGTGATGCCGAACACCGGCGACCCGGACGTCCTTGTAGTCAAGCTAAACAATGGATATAACGTCGGCCTGGAAATCGGGGACATAAAGATCAAGAAGATGCCGCCGCTAAAGCGTCCTGCTGCAAGGAAATTCAAGTACGAGTACGACAAGAGCAAGAAAAATATATTGATTCTTCACACAGGCGGGACGATTGCTTCAAAGATAGATTACGAGACGGGAGGCGTGATAACAGCCATAGAGCCGGAGGATCTTATTGCTGCAATACCCGAGCTGATGAAGATAGCGAACATCCACACCGAGCTTGTCTTCCAGATGTGGTCCGAGGATATGGAGGCTGACCATTGGATTTTGCTTGCTAAGAAAATAGCGCAGGAACATGAGCGGTTTGACGGGATAATAATAACTCACGGGACGGACACGATCCATTACACGTCCGCTGCGCTTTCATTCATGCTCCAGAACATCCGCAAGCCCGTAATCCTTATCGGCTCCCAGCGCAGCAGCGACAGGGGGAGCAGCGACGCAGCGATGAATCTCCTGTGCGCGGCGCATTTTATCGTCAACGCAGATTTTTCAGGCGTTGCGCTATGCATGCATGCCAGCATGGACGACGATGATTGCTATGTGCACGACGGCCTTCACGTCAGGAAAATGCACACGTCGCGCCGCGATGCATTCCGGAGCATAGATGTCATGCCGATAGCAAAAGTATCACGCACAGGCAGTGTGGAATTCATGACGAAATACGCAGAGCATGGAAAATTTAAGGGCTCTGCGTCAGCCGGAGTTGATTACAAAAGGAAAGGCGAATTCAAGTCCCTTCCTGTTTTCAACAAAAAAGTCGCACTGGTCAGGATGAGGCCGGGATTCAGCTACAAGGAACTTGAGTTCTACGAGAAGAGCGGCTATCACGGCATCGTACTGGAGGGCACAGGTCTCGGCCAGGCGCCGATAAACTCAATCGATAAGTACACCAGGCATCATGCTCTGCTGTTGTCTGCGATCAAGAGAATGTCGAAAAGCTGTATAGTTGTCATGACATCCCAGTGCATTTACGGCAAAGTCAATCTCAATGTTTATTCGACAGGGCGCAAGCTGCTTGACGCGGGCGTGATCCCGGTGCAGATGACGCCTGAGGCAGCTTTTGTCAAGCTCGGCTGGGTCCTCGGCCACACGAAAAATATAGAGTCTGCAAAAAACCTGATGCAGATGAACCTGATAGGCGAGCAGGTCGAGCGGATCGACCCGCGCGCTTTTTAACTCATGGTGATTTTCTATGCCAGATTACAAAAAACTCGGTCTCCGCGCGGGCCTTGAGATTCATCAGCAGCTTGCAAGTGGGCACAAGCTTTTCTGCAACTGCCCGATTATGAAAAGCAATGAATTTCCTCTAGAGATAAAGCGGAAGCTCAGGGTGGTGCCCAGCGAACTCGGGGAATATGATGTTGCAGCTGAGTACGAATACCTGCGCGACCGCACCTTTGTCTATCTCGCCAATCCTGAATCGTCTTGCTTGGTGGAGCTGGATGAATGTCCACCATGGTCAATCAATGAACATGCTCTGAAGACATCAGTGCAGCTGGCAAAACTTTTGCATGCCGACATCATAAACGAGATCCATGTAATGAGAAAGACGGTCATTGACGGATCTGCTGTGACAGGTTTTCAGAGGACAGCACTGATAGCGACTGGCGGATTTGTCGAGCTTTCCGGCGGCAGGCTTGCCATACAAACAATAAACCTTGAGGAGGACAGCGCGCCCGCGGTGAGCAAGGGCGACGTTATTGAATACCGTCTTGACCGCCTCGGCATTCCGCTGGTGGAAATAGCTACAGACTCGGCACTTGGCAGTCCCAAAGAAGTGAGAGAGGCTGCGGAAAAGATCGGGTCGCTGCTGCGATCGCTCGAGGTCGTGCGCGGTCTCGGCTCCATCAGGCAGGACGTGAATATTTCGATAGCAGAAGGCAGCCGCGTTGAGATAAAGGGATTTCAGCAGCTTGACGAGATGGAGAAGCTTGTTGAGAATGAAGTGGCGCGTCAATTATCTCTTCTTGAAATCCGTGACGAGCTGGGAAAAAGGAATTTCAAATCAGCAGGAAAATCTGTCGACGTGACTGAAGCCTTCCATGATACCGAAGCGAACTTGGTCAAGAAAGTGCTCGCAGAGGGCGGGCGCGTCGCAGCAGGAAAGCTCCCAAAGTTCGCGGGTCTGATGAAACGCCAGTGCGGAGACCGCAGCTTTGGCAAAGAGCTGTCTGGCTACGCTGGCGCCTTCGGCCTTGGCATTATACACAGCGACGAGCTGGAGAAATTTCCGTTCCTGGCCAGCGAGTTTGAGAAGCTGCGCAAGCGATTCGGCGCAAGCGAAGATGATATTGTGTTCATTGTTGCAGGACGCGGAGCGGAAAAGGCAGCCAATGCAGTCGTTGACCGGGCGAACCAGTGCATCCGCGGAGTCCCTAAAGAGACGCGAGTGGCTGACGGGACCGGTTCGCGATATGCCCGCCCTCTGCCTGGATCCGGGCGATTATACCCGGAGTCGGACGTGCCTGCGATAAAAATAACCAGGCAGATGCTGGATGTCGAGGTGCCGAAGACACTGGAGGAAAGGAAGGAAGAGCTGAAAGACCTGCCGGAGCAGCTCGCTGGACAGATTGTCAAGTCAAAATATTACGATTGGTTTGGCTGTCTCAGGAAATACGATCCTGTGCTTGCTGCGACCGTGTTTCTTTCAACGTACAAGGATCTCAGCAGGCGCGGGCTTGATGTAACAAAAATAAAACTTGAGGATTTGGAGGCGACGATCAGAAGCGTATCCGAAGGAAAACTGCCGAAAAATTCTGTCGTTTCGGTTCTTGAGGAAGTCGGTCAGGGCGTCCCGGTCGGTTCAGCGCTCTCGAAATATAAGCCAGAAACGGACCTTGAATCTGTTGTAAGGGCAGTTATCGCCGACAACCCCGGCAAGACCGAATCAGCAATAATAGGCATCGTGATGGAAAAGGCAAAGGGGCGCGCAGACGGCAGGAAGGTCTCCGAGCTTGTCAGGAAATTTTCAAAATAGTGAAACAGAACAGATATTTATACGGGCTCTTCACAATTATAAGATATGGTAGACCTGCTGAGCTTCGTTCCGCTTTCCGTGGGCGGAGTTGTCGCGATTCTTATAAATACGATCATCGCGTTCGTGGCTCTTGTCATAGCAGACAAGCTGATAGCCCACAACATCGATGCGAAGCGGCTTCTTGTCATCGCCTTTGTGGCGCTGTTCCTGACGCCCATAGTCGGGTCGCTTTTATTGAGCAGCCTTGCGCTTCCGGCCGTTGTTTCCGGCTATGTCTTCCCATTCCTTGTCTGGCTTGTTTTGGGGGAGCTCTTGATAAAAGAAGCAGACATGAAAACGAAGTTGAAAGTCGTCGTGGTCGCATTCGTGGTATGGATAATCCTGTCGATGTTCCTGGCTCCCGTCATCTACCAGGCGCTGCCTTTGTAAATCATAAGTCTTTGTATAATACCATGGGCTAAAGCCTATAGTATGTTATGAGACTTTGATTTCCAAGAGTACGGCTTAAAAGCCGTAGTATCGTACTCTTAGGAAATAAAAATCGGCTCTTGCCTTTGGTCATCTTGAATGCGCCTGAAACTGCCGTCTTTAGACGGCATGTATTAGAGGCGCATTCGGGATCCCATCTTCTCACAAACCTGCGGTTTTAACCGCAGGTATACAAAGAAGATGTGATTTTCTGTGACTTCTGTCAAAGATACTGTGCACGTATCGCCAGGCCATAAGATGCAAGAGCTGCCCCTAATGCTGGTATTACTGGGCCGCCAAAAAGCTCCATGGTCTCTGACACAATGTTAGAGTCTATTGCACCATAACTCTGTGCCATGCATGTTAATGCCGCGGCTGCGCCGCCAGCCATTCCTGTTATCAAGGCCCTTTCAATTTTTTGTGTGTCACTGGCAGTCTCCATGTCATAGTTGATAAAGTCTGGAACCCAGCCGTCACGAGTGCTCGGGCTGCCGTATTGGGGCAATAAGCCTCTTTCTGCCCTTTCCAAATATTTTCTTGTTGCACGGTCCGATTCTATTGCACAATCCATTCTATTCACCTATCAAAGTCGTGTAAGCAAAGCGCGTTGCTGTCGATGTCCGGTATTCAGCAGACCTCATCCCTTTGCTCCTGTAGCATTCTGTCGAGTCGCAGCCCGGAATATTGCAGTCCTTTTGGCACATGATTATCACTCATTCGCTGTCTTTCGCTTTGCATGCTTCGAAACTGCCCTGCAAACCTTCGCCCTGTGGGGTGCCTTTTCCTATTTCACTATATCCAGTCATTCCACCATCCCTTCGTGCATGATAATTTGAGAAACTGTTGTCAAGCAAATGAGTTTCATTAACCCAGCAGTCTTTGTCAAGCCCGAGCGAGCCCTCTCTGGTTCGACATACGTACTCGTGCAATGTATCGAGCGTTCCATTGCCGTTTTCATCCGTGTATGCCCGCACTATCTCTGGCCTGTCGCCCTGCTCCGTCTGCACTGTCTCTACACAGTCCGCGTTTCCATAGTTATTGCCGCAGCCTATTGCAACAATGCCTGCCAGTATCGGTGCCAGTAATTTTCTCATGATTATCACTCACGTTTTGGCTGGAATCTGTCTTGTAGTCTGCTCTTCATTTGTCCAATCGCTTCAGGCAGATTTTGCGCTGTTTCATGGTCGCCTGCTTGCCTTGCAGCCCTTCTGAACCCGTCCATCATGTAGTTCAAGGATTTCGAATCAGCACCTCCATAATAACGCTGCATGAATGTTTCTGTGCCTGCAAAAATCATTGCACCATAATGGAGCATATTGGCTACTTTGACTCTCGCTTCTCTGTATTGCGCAGCGCCCAAGCTTCTCATTGAATTGGCATCCCCTCCCAACGCTTCCATTTCAGCTGCATTTTTTGGGGTATCAACTTTTCTGAATTTGGTTTTGTAAGGCATGATTCCACACTCCTTCTCTCTATATGGGTTCCCTAGTATATAAAGATTTACTACTTATAAATGACAACTAATTATAAGCATAGCTCGGGAACGGAAAGACGTCGTATCCTGTCTTTTGCCTCAGGCCTTCGACAGCCCTTGCATTGAATCCGCCCTCGTCGTGGGGTCTTTTGTCTATCTCAGCGAAAACATGCTCGGTTTCATGCCAAAGCACATGGTCCCCGGACCCGTAAGGTCTTTTTTCTGCGGGCGGCATTGCTATGTCAAGCGTTTCAGGTCTCATGAAAGCCACGGTCCCGGGCTCGGAATATGTGCCTACAGGAAAGTCATTGTGAATCTTTGCGACCCTGATATATCTATAGCTCTCATCCGTGTCTTTTGATATCAACGCGTAATTAGTTCTGTAAGGATTCATGCCTTTCAGTCGCGTTACCCTCGATACGAATTCTGGCATAACTGACATAGCACTAGTCAGGGATAAAAAGGCTTTTGAGATAGTTAGCACGATGTTGGGCATTTTTGGCGGCTCGGGATTCTATTCTCTGCTGGATAACGCGGAAACGGCGGTGCGCGAAACGCCTTTCGGGCTTCCATCCTCTCCTATAACTCTCGGCACTATCGGCCGCCAAGAAGTGGCATTTATTGCCCGGCATGGAGTGCATCATGAGTATCCGCCGCACAAGATTCCATACAAGGCGAACATTTACGCGTTCAAGGAGCTTGGCGTGTCGCGCATAATAGCGCCGGCTGCGGTCGGCTCGCTGAAAAAGGAAATAGGACCGGGGACTTTCGTGGTGCCTGACCAGTTCGTTAACTTCGCAAGCCGTGACGACACTTTCTTTAACGAAATGCCCGTAACGCATGTGTCTTCTGCTGACCCGTACTGTCCTGAGCTGAGAAAGCTGGTAGTGGAAATGGCAAAGCCGCTCAATCTACATGTTCATGAGCGAGGCACGGTTGTCGTCGTGAATGGGCCGAGATTCGCTTCACGCGCAGAGTCCTCATTCTACCAGTCATTGGGCGATATAATAAATATGACGCAATATCCGGAGTTGATACTTGCGCGGGAAATGGAGATGTGCTATGCATCTGTCTGCCTGGTAACAGACTATGACGTCGGATTGCAGGGAGAAAAGCCAGTGTCAGCGCAGGATGTCGCGGAAGGTTTCAGGCAGAACAGCGAGAAATTAAAAAGACTGATTCTCGATTGCATACCAAATGTGCCTGCGGCGCGCGGATGCAACTGCAAGAACGCGCTTGAGAATGCGAGGTTTTAGATAATGTCGGGACCCGCTTTTTGCGATCTGGTGCATATCATAGGAATATACACAGGACTCGATGACAGGGAAATAAGGCTTCATATAGAGGAAACCCAAGTTGCGCTGGGCAATGGTGCCAGCCCGGAATACGCTGCGATGGTTTATGGGCGCAGCTTGGACGTGCCTGTCGGGCACTGGGCGGAAATATGCTATGTAAATCGCCCTCTTACCGCCGACGAGATTAGGCTGCTGGAGACGCCCGCTGCCATAGAATAGCTAAAGTTCAAGGCTTTTCCACAGGACTCTGCACGCATACGTCCTGTAAGGCGACCATTTTGCCGATATCTTCTCTATCTTTCCCCTGCTCGGGTTTCTCAGGGAATAGTGCTTTGTGATCGCCTTGCGAAGCCCGAGATCGCCATGGGAGAACACGTCTTCGCGCCCCATAGTGAACATCAGAAACATCTCGGCAGTCCATGGTCCTATGCCTTTGACCTGCGTCAGGTTTTCAATGACTTCCGGATCATCCAGCTTTTCTATTGATTTCAGGTCTAATTTGCCGTCTGCAACATTTCGCGCAAGATCCTTGATGTATCTTGCCTTGGCCCATGACGCCCCGATGTTTCGTATTGTCTCCTCGGATAATTTCAACGTACATCGAGGAGTAACTTTTCCTCGGGCGAAGAGCTTCTCGAATCTGCCAAAAATCGCGTTTGCGGCGCTCCCTGCAAGTTGCTGACCGATGATTTCGCGGCAGAGGGAGTAAAAATAATAATCAGGCGTTCGTATTTCTAGGGCAGGTATTCCAACCTGTCTCGAAATAGAAAAAAGTATTTGATCGTTCTTTTTGAAATGCTTCATGACTACGCGCGTTTTGTCCATTGAAATCACTTGTCAACCAATTCTATTTCCTTGATGTCATAAGTTCCATTGCGCTCTTTCTC
>Ga0209211_10010815_pt1 | contig 11813 bp, 10 predicted proteins | sample RifGroA2_FD_183992 | JGI IMG/M metagenome (GOLD analysis project Ga0209211, IMG submission 183992) | Groundwater microbial communities from Rifle, Colorado, USA - Groundwater A2 (SPAdes) (version 2) | ecosystem: Environmental > Aquatic > Deep subsurface > Groundwater | place: Rifle, Colorado... | reverse complement strand
CTCCCGCCGTAAGACATAACAAGAACTTTGATCCTCGCTTACGGGTTCGTTGCACAACGTGATGATTATCATTCTGTAGGGGCAATTCATGAATTGCCCCTACGAGCGATTGTGGTTCAATGCCCTTACGCGAGGATGACGAACCACCCACGAAAAATTGTCGTTTATTTTTCATCATGGCGCCGTCCTCGCACATCGCCCACCAAGGCCGGATCCCCGGGTCAAAGTCGTTTCAGCTGCAATCTGGCGATCAGAGGTCCTCGCCCGGGAGGTTCCGGTACCCCAAGAGGAACCGCGCGCCCCTGAACCCGTTGCACCTGTCACCCCCCGGGCCGGAGTCGCATCGATACCCGGCCAATCCGAGTTCGTCGCATTGCCTTCATAACTTGTGGTTGTCGTCAACGCTCCGTCTCCTTGGGTGCCGGTAAAAGACCGTCCTTCTGAACGGCCAACGGTTACGACTACCTCATGCACATTTCCTGCAAGCTCTATGTTGCCGTAATACCCGGCACCGGATGCTGTCCGCGTACTGGAAGATGTCGCAAAAATGCCAACACGCAGCGGCCCCGTCGAAGCATCCCCCCCGCTGTAGCCCGTGATATTAAAAGAAATGTTAGCGCTTGCGGTCGTAATGGTTTCCGTTCCGTCTTCCGAGCCCGAGATTGTATCCCCTGCGGTAATCGTCGTGTTGCCCCAGACATACTCACCGTTCACAACAGCCTGCGTCCCACGCGCCGCCTTCTCAAACTCCAGCTCCGTCATAGGCCGCAAGGCAGCCCAATCGGCATACGCACAAAGGTCTTGCCACGAAAGATAACCCATGGCCCGGTTTTCTCTTGTCGTCGTCGCGTCGCCCGAAGTCCAGGCCACGGTATTTCGATACGCGGTTGAATCAGTATCTTTCCCGCCCTGGGTAGCATCATTGCCGGTGATATCTCGAGTTGTTTGTTGAGCACTCGTCAGGGTATTGAAAAAATCAACCCATTGGCCCTCGGTCACCTCATGCTTCATCAGGTAGAATGCCGTGTAGCCCGTTGGAAAACTCGTATTGCCTGTGATGCCGCCGTCCCCGTCAATAGCGATCGGGCTGGTGTCAATGTCATCATCCGAGCTGGAATCCACCGTCACGTTTGCGGTCGAAGAGGTCGTGACCTGAAAAGCCGTGTTGTCGGTCACATGGAATGCATACGTCGCTTCAGTACTTCCGTCTCCATCCCCGAGATAAAAACTCCCCGTGGGAATAAAAACCATCTCGATACCAAACACTTTGAGCGTTATCGAATCCGTATCGGCAACACCGTCGGTGGAATAGTCCCAAACAAACTTCACCGATGTCGTCGATAAGCTGCCGCTGCCAACCGCACTGCGCTGCACAAAGGCACCCTTCTTGTCCGTAGGGACGACAATCTCAATGCCCGTGCCGGAGCCCGTGCTGAAACCGGTCGGTGTCGTACCCGAAGTTTTCAGCGTTGCGTGCGTCCAATTGCCGGACCCAATCTGGAACTTGAGGAATACCCAGGCAGCATCATAATTCTCCTGATTGCGCCACGAATTGCTCCAGGAAATATCAAACGAAACAGTCGCCGTATTGGCGCTTGCGTCCCGGGCAGAAATAGAGACGTTGGAAATACTGAGATTATTGGCAAAGACAGTTGTGGAGGACAGAAGAAGTGCGGCAAAACCAAAAATAAAAATAAACAATTTTCTGCGAAAGAAAAATTCCGTACGGCGCATCACACAAAAAAACTTTTTTGCTAGTGCCATTCGTTCCCTTTCTCTTAAAAAAATTAACCTGCGCCAAAACACACAACACACGAATCACACTTCGCAAAGCTGTACAGCTTATCGAAATATCTCCGTGGGCATGTATTAATAGAAGCTTCAAGGCGTGAAAATTTTGAAGCCGTACTTATTAGTATAGCACAGTCATAATGCTATAGGATATCGGCCAAAATATTCTCTTTTCTTATCAGGAAAACGTAGAAATCATTAATTAATCCTTGTAGATTGTTATTACTTAATATTGCTAGTTAAATTTATCTTGAATTGTATAAATTTATTTATTTTACTTAAATTTAATATAATACTATCAAAAAAAGTCATATCCGATGCAGCTGTAATGAGTTCTTGCTCAATGGAATGTATTGATCAAGCCGAGGGATGATAAGCAACTGAGAGTTAACTCCCGTGTCGCGATGAGATTTTTCGGAAGGGCGGGCCGATAAGGCGGATATTTGAATCGAGATCAGTTACTCTTTTTGTGCAGCTCGTTGAAATCCAGGCGAAGCGGCATGTCCGGAACGAGATTTTTAATAAGCTCTAAACTTACCATCCGCTCCTTCACTTTTCCAGAGGAATCATCCTCAGGCTCGAGGCTCAAAAAAGAACGGTAGTGGGCAATCGCCTTTTGATTATCATTCAGGTAAAAATCGTAAACCACTCCCAAATTGTAATGCGCATAAGAAAGCCTGGGATTGTAATGCAAGGCCTTTTCGTAGAACTCGGCCGACTCCCCAAACTTTCGTTCTTCAAAAAGCTGGTTAGCCAGTCGAAAGTAAGTCTGTCCGAGTTCCGCCTGCAGCCCCGTTTGGGATGCCGCGACACGGGAGACTTCCCTCACGGCCCCATCGGCCTGACCCTTGAGCATTTGAATTTTCGCCCGATATTCATCGCGCTCGCTTTCAAGAATTGCGCTTTTGATCTTCTCTTCGAGTTGACTGATTTGCTCCTGTGCTTTTTTCACCTTATCGCGCTCAGCCAGATACTTTTTTTGAATCTCATCGCTTTGCTGCTTCATCGTCCCGATCTCATCCTGTTTCATTTTCACGATTGAAAGAGTGCCTTTCTTCTCCTCATCCTTTTGATCCAACCGCCGCTCCAGTGTTCTGGCCTTGCTTTTTAAAAGATTATTCTCAATGGCCATACGCTCAAAGCCCCCCTGTACGGAGGCAATATCCTTCTTCAACTTTCGATTTTCCTCAAGCGTATCATTGACCATCTCGATCAGCGCCTGCATGTCCACCTTTCCCGGACCGGCCGCTTGGATCGAAGCCATTGAAATTTTCGCCGCAGGCGGTGTCGCTGAAGCTTTTGGGAATGCCGCTTTCTCCTCTCCAGCCGCAGTGGGCTGAGCGGATTTAATTTTCGCATTGCCCTCGTCAAATTCAACGCTCGTGACAAGGGCGTTTTCCATCCGAGCCGAATCTCTTTGAGATTCTGCCGCGCGCCCGTCAAAACCCACAGCGCTTAAAATCAGAAAACATCCAAATCCCGCAACGAATATTTTTTTCAAAGCGCAGCTCCCGGAGAATTTTTGAGCGCCGCCGGCTTTATTTTTGGCGCAAGGGATTTACTATCGTCAGAGGCGTCAAAGAGAGGCGCAAGAGAAACGCTGTGCTTGTTTGCGATCGATTCCATTTCCAGCGCGGCACGGCTGCTCTCCGAATAAGGCGCTTTTTTGATGGGCAGGGGCTCATCCAGCACACTTTTATCCCCTCGAACAATTTTGGGGGTAATCAGCGTCACGATTTCAAGCTTCGTGTAAACCTCATTGCGATTTTTGAAAAGGTGGCCCATAAACGGAATGTCCATCAGCACGGGCAGCCCCTGATTCGTGACGGTGTAGTCATCCCGGCGCAATCCGCCAAGAATCATCGTCTGACCGTCCTTGATGACAATACTGGAATCCAGCTTCGTCGTGTTCACAAGCGGAATCAGGTTGTTCGTGGGTGTCACCAAAGTTCCGGAACGGCTTGAAATTTCCGGTTGAATTTTCATGGTGATATAACCGTCGTCATTAATTTTGGGGAGCACGATCAGCAGCAGCCCGATATCGATGAACTTGATGTCTTCACTCACCGAGACGTTATTGCCGGTTCCTGTCGTGGTCGTAATCACGTACGGCACTCGGTCCCCGATATTGATCTTTGCCTCCTGACCGTCGAGAGCCATGATTCTCGGATTGGCGAGAATCTTGGTATCGCTGACTTCCTTCAACGCCTTAATCTCAACCGTGTAATCATCGGCACTGGCATTACCGACCGCCAGCCGGCCGATGGTCCTTAAATTGGCGTCTGAAGAAACGGTAGAGTCAATGGGGAATCTGCCGGTAAAGGTGAGTTTACTGATCTTTCCAATGTCTTGATTTGAAAAAACGCGCGTCCAGTCGATACCATAGTCCAAACTGGGCTTGAGCGTGAGTTGAAGAATCCGCACTTCAAGCAAAATAGCCGCCTTGGGCTTATCAAGCGATTTGATGATTTTCAATATCTCATCCATGCGGCCCGGGTAGGCGCTGATCGTCAACTGGTTGGAGCGTTCATCGGCCACAACAGACCCCACTGATTTGGCATCCAGCTTGAGTTTTAGCTGAGCTTCAATGTCTTTGACCGAGGCATTCTGCAAAGTGATCACTTTCGTCTCGAGCTTTTTCTCCATGTCCTCAAGCACAGAGTTCATCTGAAGGAGTTTTTCGGGCGTATCGATCATGACCACATTGCCCGTATCTTCATCTACGAGAACTTTCCCGACGGAACTCTGCACGGCCTGCAATGCCGTGATCGCATAGGCCGGCTTGGCGTAAGTCAGCGTGCGCGTTGCGATCTTGCGCTTATCGTTGTAGTTTTTCCCGTATACCGTCACATATTCTTCTTCCGGCATGACATAGATAATGTCATTGCGCACTTCATAGGCCAGCTGGTTCGAGATGACGATGATGTCGAGCGCGTCTTTGATTTTGACGTTCCTTAACACCAGCGTCGAGCGGCCTTGAACATTCTTACTCGTCACAATATTCAGACTTCCCTGAAGCGCAAGGAATTTAAGGATGTCCACCACGTTGATGTCGCGCAAATCCAGGAAAATAGATTTGTTCAGCCCGGACTCGACCGGCACGGCCGCAGCCGTCGGTGCTCCGCCCGCAATCAGCGCCGGCGCTGCAGAACTTCCCGCGGGACCATTTTGATTTCCTGCCGGAACAGGATCCGCGGCATACGCCCAGGTCGCAGCGGCAAATATGAATCCCGCAACGCAAATAATAGTTTTTTTCATCATCGAATTTCCATTTCTTCTTCACCCAGCTTTAACACAACATTGTCCTGGCGTATCTCCTTGACGGTGACACCGCCCAAGCTCTCACCCTGGCGTAAAAAAGTCGTAATGTTTTTTTGAATATCTTCGATCATGCAGAAAGTTCTGCTCGCGTCGCCCTCAAAATAGGAAATACCCGTCAGTTTAAGCGTTTTTGTAATCTCCATAAGTTTTAGCGCGATATCGCTTGATTTTTGCTCCGCAACAACCGTTTGCTCCGAATACGGCGCAAAAATATTCCGGCGAGAGTTATCTTCCTCAAGAGCACCGCCAAGATCTTGATTGCCGGGCGCTAAGACATCGGCCATTCTTTTCTGAGAGACATCAAACTGCTCAAGAAAATCGCGCGAGATAAGATGCACTTCGTAAAGACCGTTCACAATCACAATTCCTCCGAGAATCGCGCTGGCAGTCACAAGTATGCGATTGACTTCTTTAAGCCCAAGCTTGCGTTGATTCTGTTTAAAAAGCTCGATCGATTGATCGCGCAGGTACTCGAATCGCGCACGCAAAGCCGCAGGCGATAGAACCGCCTTCCAGTCAATCGGCTCCCGCGCCGGCTTTGCGGTTTTGCCCGAAGGCACAGCCCCTTCCGCAGCCGACTGCTGCGCGTCCGCACCACCGCCTTCTTCGATCAATTTCAGTAGACGCTGCTCTGGCGTCAGTGAAGCATCGGGGTCAGCCATCCCGCAGTCACATCCTCATTAACAATTTCGCGGACGACGCCCTCATCCACCGCCCACTTGCGTTTCATCACCAGGTGTTTGAGGGCACGGTGGCATAGTGACATTACTTTTCTCGGATACCCCTTCGAGGTCTCATGGATTAAGCGCACGGCATGGTCTAAAAAAAGCTTGGTGTTTGCCTCATAGCCGGCCTGTTTCATCCGGTACTGGATCATCTCATGCGTTTCCTTCAGGCTCAGCGGATTCAGAGCGAATTTAAAACTGACACGATCCATAAAATTCGGCATATGCACGATCTTTGTATGTAATTCCATTTGACCCAGCAGCACCAACTGTAAAAGCTTATTCTGATTCGTTTCATAATTGAGCAGAAGCCGCAGCATTTCCATGGAGGCTTCCGTTAATTTCTGCGCCTCATCAATGATCAAGACCACGGTCCGGTTTTCCACGATCGATTTTTGATAAAGAAACTTTTCCATCGCCTCCTTAAGATCAATGATGGCGGGTCGGCCGTCATAAAACGGCGAGTGGCAATATTGTTCAAGATTCACATTGAAATTCCTAACAAGGCTCGAAAGAAAGAAATACTCATTCTCAAAACACGGATCGAGCACGAGATGAATAATAAAATCCCCGCGGTCCTTGAGGCAGCGAATCAGTTTGCGCGAAAGCGTTGTTTTACCCGTTCCGATATCGCCAAGCACCACTGAGAGCCCCCTCTGCAAGCGAAGCTCGATCAGTAAATTAGTGAGGGCTTGTTCATGCTCTTGCGTGAGATAAAGAAAATCGGGATCCGGGCTGGTGGAAAATGCTTCGCGTTCAAACCCAAGAATTTTGTAATAGCTCATGAGACATCCTTCGTCGATAAAAAAAGGTCAAAGCCACGCACACAAACCTAAAGACCGGTATCTCTTGTCTGAATATTACGGCTAGGGTGCAAAGTGACTTAAGCTCTTTATTTGAACCAGGTTCCGAGAGCTTGAATTCATGTAAAACGGATAGTTCGGCCGAGCACGGAATCAGGACATCAATGCGCTATTCCTGCTGCGAAAAAGGCGGGGGTTGTTTATGGCTTGGGTTCTGACTTATTTTCGCTGCTGTCTTTGATCGCTTTTTTAAACTCCCGGATCCCATCGCCAAGTGAGCGGCCAATTTCTGGAAGTCTTTTCGCCCCAAAAAGCAGCAAAACAACAGCCAAAATCACGATAATTTCAAGCGGTCCCGGCATGCTCATATTTTTTCTCCATCGTTAATAACACAAATAACTTAAACACTTTTACAAACATTAAAAATCGCTCGGGGCGGCAGGATTTGAACCTGCGGCATCCTGCTCCCAAAGCAGGCGCTCTAGCCGGGCTGAGCCACGCCCCGAGCAACTTCAATAAAAAAAACTTAGCTTACGTCTGTCGCGTTCCATTCGCATGCCTGTCATCCCCGCATACTTTTGGCGGCTTGCCCGCCGTGGCGGGGGATTCATCCGCTTTAAAATCATGATGGATTCCCGTATTCGGGATCGTTGCACAACGAGATTATCATCATTCTGTAGGGGCAATTCATGCCTGTCCGCCTGTGGCGGGAATTGCCCCTACGAGCGGTTGAGCTCAATACCCTTCTGCAACAAATCCTTTCGAGGGAATGACGCAAGGGACTGTCCAAAGTGTCAAACTGACGGCGCTTAAGCTACACGACGACAGCATCCCTCGCAAGCTCTTTTAAGCTCGCCGGACGCTAAAAAATCGAACGTTCCTTATGAATGCTTAAAACCATTCCCAACCCAAGCGCCGTAGACACGAGTGACGACCCGCCATAACTAAACAGCGGCAATGTAATTCCCGTAATCGGCATCAGGCCAAAACTCATGCCGATATTGATGAACACCTGCGAAAAAAGCATGGCCAGAAGACCGACAGCCAAAAGCCGGGCTTTCACATCCGTCGTATGTTCCAGAATCCTGAGAATCGAGTAGAAAAGGATTCCGTAGCACGAAAGCAATACGGCGGCGCCCCAAAATCCCATTTCTTCGCCAAAAACGCAAAAGATAAAATCCGTGTGGTGTTCCGGAACAAACTTAAGCTGGGTCTGAGTCCCCTGCAGGAATCCCTTACCCAGCAGGCCGCCGGAGCCAATCGCAATTTTAGATTGGATGGCCGTATAACCCGCACCCAGCGGATCACGTTCCGGATTCAAAAAAACCATGATCCGGTTTCTTTGATAGTCCTTCAGCCCCGCCCAAATCAGGGGCGCCGTCAGCACAAAACCCAGGATGCTGAAAATAAAGTAGCGGTATTTAAGCCCCCAATAAAAAAGCATGGCAATCACCATCGCCGCCAAAACAAGCGCCGTGCCTAAATCCGGCTGTTTCAAAATCAGCAGGATAGGAATGCCGGCCACAACGGCCGCGCCGAAAAAAGTAGCTTGCTCTTTTTCAAAAATGGGCCGGCCGCCGAGGTAGTCTGCCAAAAAAAGGAGCACGGCCAGCTTTGCAAACTCAGACGGCTGAAGCGCCAACGGCCCGATCTCCAGCCAGCGCTGGGCACCAAGTCGCGCTTTAGATGCAACAAGCACGTAGAGCAGCATCAGAATAATCACCCCATAAAAAAGACGCGAAAACCCGAGGAAGGTGCGGTACCCAAGTAAAAAGGCGGCCGCAAAAAAGAAAAGTGATACCGCCACCCAAAAAAGCTGGCGCATTTCGTAATGGGCAGGATCATAGTGCGACGCGCTGTGGACAAACAAGAGCCCCAGCCCGAGAAGGCCGGCGAATGAAATCACAAAAGGCCAATAGGTATCTCTATGCCACGCCCGTGCCATAAATGGAATTCCAGAGTTTGATCGTATCGTTGACAATTTTGGCCGCGGTGATTCCGCCGGGACCGCCGTGCTCCACAAAAACCACAAAAGCAATTTTAGGTTTATCGTAAGGAAAAAACCCCGTCATCCAGCTATGCGCCTGAAGCGGCGGCGCCTGCGCCGTTCCGGTTTTGGCCGCCATTTTATCAAAATTAACGCGCGCAAACTGTCCCGTGCCTTTATTCGACTGCACCACATTCAGCATCGCCTTTTGAATAACTTTGATATTGGCTTCGCTCACAGCCACGCGTTTCTTTTCCGGACGAAGTTCCTCGGAGCCCGCAACCGGCATCACCAGCCGCGGTTCCACCACAAACCCGTTCTTGGCAATGATGGCCGAAAGCCGCAAAATCTGGATCGGCGACGTCAGCAGGTAACTTTGCCCGATCGCAAAACTGAGCGTATCCCCGGCGTACCAGGCTTCGCGCGTATGTTTTTCCTTCCAAACCCTGTCGGGCACAAGACCCGGCGTCATGGAGGAGACTTCCAGCTGCATGACATCACCCAATCCAAATTGGCGGGCATAGTAAGCAATGTCCTCCGGGGCTAAACGGGCGCCGAGCTTGTAGAAAAAGGCGTTACAGGAACGCTCGATAGCTTCGTAGAGATTTAAAGAGCCGTGGCCATCCGCCTCCCAGCAGTGGAAAACGCGCTTCCCCAGCTTATAATGGCCCGGGCAAAAAAGCCGGGTTTGAGGTGTGATCACCCCTTTTTCAAGCGCCGCCATCGCCGTGACAAGCTTGAAAATGGAACCCGGCGGATACGCTGAGCCCGTTCCCCGGTCAATCATCGGAGACGATTTATCCTGAAGAATATCAATACGTTCCTTGCTGTGGCCCGGTGAAACAAAAACATTCGGGTCAAACGCCGGCGAGCTGGCCAGTGCCAGCAAGCCTTCCGATTCAAGATCCAGCACCACGACGGAGGCTCTTTTATCCACCAGCATTTGTTCGATCTTTTGCTGGAAATCAAGATCCAGCGTCAGCGTTAAATCGCGGCCCGGCTGAGCTTTTTTTTCTGAAAGAACACGCACAAAATTCCCCTGGGCATCCACTTCGATCTGCCGGCCCCCGCGCCAGCCGCGCAGCGAAGCATCATGAATTTTTTCAATGCCTAAACGCCCCAGCAGAGAGTTCATGCCATAGCGGTCGCGGGGAAGCTGAGCGTATTCCTTCTCGTTGATTTTTCCGATGTAGCCGATGAGATGCGAAGCCGTAGTGTGGTAGGGATAATAACGAATGCCTGAAATCCGGATCGAGACACCGGGAAGATCCGGTTTCATCTCCTCAAGATTAAAAACTTGATCACGCGGAATGTCCGGCTTGATCAATGCCGGCGCAAAGGGGTATTCGCGCGGCGCGCTCATGCGTTTACGAATTTCAGATTCGGGAATATCCAGCAAGCGCGCTAACAAAGGGAAGACAGGCGGCGTCACGTCTTCGGGTGTCGCTACCACATCGTAAGAAACACGGTTCGTTGCTAACAACCGTGTCGCGCGGTCAAATACTTTTCCGCGAAAAGCCTCCATCGGAATCAGGCGGATACGGTTTTGTTCTCCCATCGCCCGGTACATAGGGCCCTGCAAAACCTGGACTCTGAACAGCCCCAGCCCCAGAACGGCCAGTCCCCCAAATACAACGATCCGGATTATGCGCAGTCTCATCATCGGTTAAACAGCTCCAGCTGACGCAGCATCTGCCTGTCTCTGAACCACAAGGCCGTGACCACAAAAAAAACCGGGCACAGAACAGCGGAATAAAACGCACAGCCTGCCGTTTCTGCAAAAAGCTGCCCGGCCGGCAGGCCCTGACTCCCGAGGAAAAGGCAGTAACTCAAATGAATCAACCGTACCGCTCCCACGAATAAAAAAGCGATCGCCATCCGGAAAAAAATCGGGCTATGTTCCATTTTGCGAATCATCAGTACCAGCAGATAGGCCCCCAACAGCACCGAGCTGATCTCAACCCCCGCGGGCGCGGCGCTCGCCAGCTCGCGTAAAACACCTGTCCAAATCGCAGTGGTCAGTGTCAGCTCCGCACCCCATTGCAGCGCGGCATACACGACCGGAAGATAAATCAGCACGGGCTGTGTATGCGCGATGCTCAGCATCGGCATCACTGAAATATCAAGCACCAGTGTGACGAATAGAAAAATCAGGAGGCGGACGCTTGCGTGTCTAAACACAGCACTTCCTCAAGATGGTTAAAAGCAACAAAAGGCTTCACCGCCGCCATCAGATGAAGCCCATCCGATGCCGTCGAGAGCGACTCCACCGTTCCGATGGGAATTCCCTTGGGATAACGCGGAGTCGCACCGGAAGAAAGAATCGTTTCTCCTAACGCCACTTTAGAATCGGATTCCAGATACTCAATCGTCAAATCCGAAGAACCATCGCCGGCAACCACACCCTGGCTGCGGCTGTCACCGGCGATCGCGCTCACGCGTGATTCCGGGTCCTGCAGCACCATGACCCGGGAGACCGTGAGTCCCGCTTCATAGATGTGCCCGACCAAGCCCTGCGCAGAAACGACCGGCATATCCTTGCGCAAGCCGTCGCGGGTTCCGCGATCCAGAATCGCAACCCGGCGCCAGGGTGAAATGTCCCAGCCGATCACACGCGCCGCCAGCGTTTTAGAGGCGGTCTGTTCCTTAAAGTTCAACAGCTGCTTCAACCGCTCATTCTCACGTCTGAGCTCGTCATGATCAAAAACCTTGCGACGCAGCTCGGTCATCTCGCGCTCGAGACGCTCCTGCGACCGGAACGCCTGCCAAAAATGAACCAGTCCGCTCTGCATGCGTTCTCCGGCGGAAGTCAGGCCGTCGGCCGTGGAAAGAAAGGGTTTTAGAAGAACGCCGCCGAAGTTGTGCACCGCGGGAGAAATTCTAGAATTCCAGTTGAAGAGAATCAGGGGGAAAAGCGCCAAAGCGGCGAGCGAATAAGGCAGTTTCAAGCGCATAGACACTCAGGCTCCGGGCTGCAGGGGGCGCAGCGCAGGAAAAATTTAAATCCGGCGGCCGCCTAGGCAGTTGCCAAATATTCTTTGGTTTGATTGGTATTGAGAGAAAGTTTCTTGAGCAGATGGAAATCGTTCAGATAACGGCCCGTTCCAAGCGCAATCGCCGTCAGCGGATCGTCGGCGATATGAACCGGAAGACCGGTTTCTTCGCTCACCAGCTTGTCGAGCCCGC
>Ga0209211_10010814_pt1 | contig 11813 bp, 12 predicted proteins | sample RifGroA2_FD_183992 | JGI IMG/M metagenome (GOLD analysis project Ga0209211, IMG submission 183992) | Groundwater microbial communities from Rifle, Colorado, USA - Groundwater A2 (SPAdes) (version 2) | ecosystem: Environmental > Aquatic > Deep subsurface > Groundwater | place: Rifle, Colorado... | reverse complement strand
TCGTGGGACGGATCATCTTGTTTTTAATCCTGTTTCTGAGGTCGGATTCATCGATATCAAATGGCACCCATCTCAGGATATTCTCAAGACCAGCCTCGGCCAGCACATTAGAAATACTATAACTCATCCCAAGATTGGCGCTGACAGTACGATTGAAGATTTCTCCGTATACAGAAAAAACGTCCGTAGTAGCGCCGCCAATATCCACACCCACCACGTTGATATTGTTTTTTCTGGCGATCGTCTGCATTATGAGGCCAACGGCGCCTGGCGTGGGCATGATAGGCGCTCCCGTCCATGACATGAGTTTTTTGTAACCAGGAGCCTGAGCCATAACGTGTTCAAGAAAGAGTTTCTGTATCTCCTGCCGCGCCGGAAAGAGATTCTCCCGTTCAAGCGTTGGGCGAATATTTTCCGTAATATTGAGGGATGTTTTTTTGGTTAAAATTTCTTTAACTTTTTCGCGGGCTTCTTTATTGCCTGCATAGATAACGGGGAGTTGAAAGGTCATGCCGAGCCGCGGTTTCGGATTAGCAGCAGAGATATACTCGGCAAGTTCTACCACATGGGTAATAGTGCCTCCATCAGTTCCGCCAGAGAGGAGTATCATATCAGGCCTGAGATGCCGGATACGGTCAATCTTTTCATGGGGAAGGCGCTGGTCGTTGGAGGCAATGACGTCCATAACAATTGCACCTGCCCCGAGCGCTGCACGCTGGGCGCTTTCTGCCGTCATGGTCTTTACAGCGCCTGCCACCATCATCTGCAGTCCACCGCCGGCGCTGCTTGTGGAGACGTAGATGTCCACCCCAATGTTTCCCTGTGCCGGTGTAATAATCTTTTCTCCATCCAAAATCTTTCGGCCGGAGAGTTCTTCCACCTCCGCAAATGCATTTAAGACACCGCGGGTCACGTCCTCAAACGGCGCTTCCACCGTGGTGGGCGATTCTCCCCGAAATGTTTGACGATACACCCCATCCTTCTTTTCGATCAGGATGGCCTTGGTCGTGGTACTGCCACAGTCAGTGGCAATGATAACGTTCAATGTTATGATCCTCTTTCAATGTAATGGTTCACCGCGGAGACGCAAAGAGCGCAAAGTTTATAAAAAGCGGTAACGGCTAAAATGCCTGTTTCGAGTTTTAGTAACAGACTTAACCATGCTTTCGCACTTGGTGTTCGCAGACGACAATACCAAATATTCAAAAGAAAATCTACAGGTTTAATTTGCATACCCGCAATAGGTTTCTGCATACGACCTGTAGTTAACTGTGGATTGGGTTAAACGTGAGTGAAACCCAACACCAACCGTTCATGGCATCAATAATCTTGTTGGGTTTCGTGCCTCAACTCAACCTTACCAAACTTCACTTCATTGAGATGGGTAATAATGATACGACCCTTTCCGTTGCATACCAGGCAATAGTTTATATCTTATAAAAATTCTTAAGTCCTTGATATTGGGCTGGTTTCCTATTTTACCTTGAAAATTAAGGTGTTGTCGGCCTCATATCAATTTTATTCATTACAATTAATTCCTTTGAAATTGATTTTAGCACAAAATTAGCACAAATACCGTACAACAGTTATGAGGATAATATAGAAATTAATTCAAATTACTGTGTTGTAGTCTTTATAAAACTACAGATAACGGTTAGCAGATGACCTTTTTCGTTCGTGTCGTTGTGCTGTATCCATATTTATTAAGTCGCAACCTGTCAAAGTGCTTGTCTGTCGTGGGCTGTGCGGAAGCAAAGCTTTATTTTTTGTGTCGATTTTCATGCGTTAGTTTTAGATACTTTCAAAGTAAAAAGTTCTTTCAATCCATTTCTGCCTGTAATCATCACAATTACTAAAATCAATCCGTAAATAATTTGACGCATGTTTGCCGCAATGCTGTCCGGCATTCCGACAAAACGAAGTGCTTCGGGTAACAGAACTAAAAATGCTGCTGCTAAAAAACTTCCTGTCAGGTTTCCTAAACCACCAATAATTACGATTGAAAGAACGAAAATAGATTCGTTCACGGTGAAACTTGTCGGGTCTATGTAAGAGATATAGTGTGCATACAATGTTCCCGGAATGGCTGCAAACATCGCACTTAATGTAAACGAAACTATCTTTGAGAGATAAATATTTTTGCCAATGCTTTGGGTATAAATTTCATCCTCACTGATTGCTTTCAATGTCTTACCGAACCCTGATTTAGAAATGTTTCTTAGCAAAAACCAAATGAATGCAACAAAAAAAAGTGAAAGGGTGAGAAATGAAATTTTGCTGTCCAAGTCTATTCCAAAAAAATGAATAGAAGGGATTCCCGGAATACCAAGCGGGCCTCTTGTCAAGCCCATCCAATTATTCATGATTGAAAAAAGAATTATCTGTATGCCCAATGTGCAAATGATAAAATAATCTTCGACTGTTCTTAACGCAATCAATGAAACAACAAATGCAATTGCTCCGCTACTGAACATTGCCAAAGGAATATTCAACCAAAATGAAAAGCTAAATTGTGTAGTAAGAATAGCAGTTGTGTAAGCGCCTATACCATAAAAACCAGCATGTGCTAATGAAATCAGTCCGGTGAAACCGGCGGACAGATTTAAGCTTTGCGAAAGCAAAGTGTAAAAACAAATCAATATAAGAAGGTGTAAAATATATTCCATAGACACGAATTACACTAATTGACACTAATTATTTTCATAAAACGACTCTTTCAAATTTCAATGAATCTTCACCAAAGTTTACTATCAATCCCAACTTTAATTTTGAAGCCGCAAGATAATTCAGTGTTTGCTTTGTATGACCGGATGACAGCATTTCAATTGCTTTAGCTTCTAAAATGATTTTGTCATACACAACAAAGTCAGCAAAGTAGTGATGCGGCAACACTGTTCCTTTATAGTCAACGCTGAATTCCTTTTCTCTTGAATAGGGTATTTGTTGCTCCTTAAACTCAATTTCCAAAGCATCTTTATATAAAACCTCACTATGTCCTTTACCCAAGGCAGTATGAACTTCCATACAAGCTCCAATTATTTTATACGCTTCTACCTTGTATATTATTTCTTTCATTCGTGTTAATTCGTGCAATTCGTGTCTATAGTTCCACTTTTTTTAGCTGTTTGCCACTAAAGCCAAGCGGTTTCCAGATTAAAAACAAAATGAGAATGATGTAGGTAACTGCATCCATCCATTTTGTGTCTATGTAATAGGCAGAAAGATGTTGTGCCGTGGCTACCAGTAACGAACCTGCAATTAATCCTCTTGTGCTGCCCACTCCACCAATAATCATTGCCACTACTCCGTAGAGCAAAAGATTAAAACCAAATGTTGGTGTCATATTGGTATCCATTGCTGAAAGGATGCCTGCTATGGCTGCCAAAGCGGAACCGATGCCGAAGGAAATGAGAATAATTTTATTGGAGTTGATGCCGTAAATGTTGCTGAGTTCCGAGTTGCTTGACACAGCCCTTATGGATTTGCCGGTTGATGAAAATTGCAGAAACAAATTAACGGATACGAATAACACGAATGATACACCAATGGTTACTAACTGAATGGTGGTGATGTATGCACCAAAAATTTGATTGCCTACCTTAATCTCTCCGGTATTGATGATTTTTGTATCGTCTCCAAAATAAAGTGAAATGATATTTTGCAGCACCACATACAAACCGATGGATGCAATGAGATACGCCAATGCAGGAACATTTCTTTTACGCATTTGGCGGTAAACCAAAATCTCACAGAGAATACCTAATAAAGTGGCTGCTGCAATTGCTAAAGCAATTGAAACCGGAAAGGGAATTGAAAATTTATTTGCGAAGAGAAAAACGAAGTATGCACCGAAAGTGATTACGGCTGCATTGGCAATGTGAAAGAATTTGGTGGGGTAGTAGATGAGGGAGAATGAGAGGGAAATAAGCAAGTATGTTGAAGTACAAACGGATATGTTAAAAAAAATCTGGCTGAACAATGACATTAGATTTCGCTTTTCTGAAGGGAAGAAATTAATTTTAAAAAATCATCAAATGTTATTACTCCATTATCGTCTAAAATAAAATAATGCGAAGTATATCCCACCGCTACAAGTTTTTCATTAACTGAAAGTTCGTGTAAAGAACTTAAAATTTTTTTTATTAAGATGTTCACGGGATGTTTTCAATTTCAATTTATCTTCATACTCTATTGGGGCAATATATTTTACATAACACTCTACAACGGGCATATAAATTTTATGTTTGTCTTCTAATTCTTTATAAGAAATATAATTCTGCTTTAAATAATCAGTTCGTCCCACTTCAAAATATTCTAAATACTTTGAATAATAAACACGCTTCATCCTGTCAGTGTCAGCGTATTTTACTATGAAATATGAATAGACGCTATTTTTTTCCATAAGGATTGAAAATTTTCATAATTAGCGTCTAAACTATTATCCTGTTGAAACAAAGTTCCCGATATTGCGGATAATTCTGTTTTCAATTTATTTATTTCTTTTTCTAATTGTTTTGGATATTTTCTTTTATAATACAGTTGATGTGAAGCATTAGCCCAAGCATCAGACAAAATAGTTCGTATTTGCAATTCACATTTTGATTTTTTTTCAAATAAATCCTTAAATTCAAATATATCCTTTCGCTTTTTGCCCAACTGAATAGTACGATGAAAAGACCTGTAATCAAATTCATTTGGTTTGTTTGTATGAGACTGTGAATAATCTTCTTTTTCCGAAATAATAATTTCCTCGTTAGTTACTAACTTTTCTAATCCATTCAATATTATTTGTGCATCAGAATTAAAAACACATATCATTCTTGCACCAGCCACATCAGATAATTCATTAAATAATTCTCCAATTCTTTTTTTATTTCCACTTTTTAATATTTCTTCAAATAACTTGCTTCGTACTTTTGCTTGTGCTCGTTTTCCTTTAGGTATATCTTTAAATTCTTTCTTGTTGGCAATCTTTATTACCTTATGAAAAAAACTATCAAAATCTTTGATACGACTTGATTGATAAAAAAAATCAATATTGTGTTCTTCCTTATTTTTATTATGTTCTTCAATAATTGCTTTGACTATGTTAATTATTATTTCAGACAACCTTTCGTATCTGGGTTTTTCTTTCAGATATGCTTCTTTAAAGCCCCAATATTTTGGAACATTATCCTTCCATGTATTCCATATTAGATGTTCAATTTCAGATTGCTTTGCTAATATGGACATTAAATTTTGAAAACAAGTTTGATGTTCTTGTAAAAGACCTTGTCCCTGTTTTGTTGTAATAATTAAACCTGCTATAATTTTTTTTCTTTCTATGCCATTTTCGCGAGGTAGAAAAAAATGAATATCATATGGTTGGTCAAAATATTGTAATGTGAATATAATATTTACAATATCTTCTTCCCTGACACTTAATGCTTTAGGGAAAAATGTATATACAGAGTTAATCCATGATTTAGTTTCGGTTGGATATAACACAATAAGATTCTTTCGTGCTTCTAAAAACGTTTTTATAAAATTATCTTCGTTATTTTTGTCTTTTTTTATTTCATTAGCAAACAATGTTTGTTCCAATACAATTGTTTTTCGGTAAGATTCAATTAAATCAATTAACTTGTTAATTTTCTCATTACCTAAATTTTTTAGTTCAGAAATACTCGGAAGGCGTATTGAAGCATCATTGGTTATTCCATCAGAAAACCTAATAGAAAAATTTGACTTATTGCTTTGGACACCAAGTTCAATAAAAAATTCAACTGGATTTTCCCCAGTGGATATTCTTTCAAAATATTTAAAAAAATGATAAAAATTGGCTTTTAAATTTTCATTTTTCCATCTATTCCCTTTGTAAAAAAAATTTTTCCTCCATTCTCCTGTTTCTTTTTCAACTTCATAAGTATTGCTTTCACCTCTATATGTCCAATATGAATAAATTGCTGCATCACTATAAGGATTGTCATCATCTAAATAAGAAATAGAATTTCCAAAACATCCTTTATCCTTTGTTTCCTTTTCTTTCCCAAATAGTTGAATTAAATATTCTTTTACTTGAAAATCTATTTCAACGAACAATTCATGTGCTGTTTGCTCATCAATAATCAATGAGTTAATCCTTGACTCAATAGAATTAAAATATTTTTTTATTTCGTCAATAATATTTTGTATTTTCTTCGCCATAATTATAAAACTATAATTGAATCAGTTTCAATTCAGTATTAATTTAACAAATTGTTTATCCTTAACTGTATATAATCCAAGTGGAAGAATAACTCCTCCATTGGTATCAAACTTAATATCCCCAGTAACTCCTTTGTATTCTTGCATTTCTTCTAAATATTTTTTTAATTGCTCACTGGTAAAATTGCCTTTTGAAATCGCATTTAAAATTATCATCATTGCATCGTAATGACCGAGAATATGATAGTTTATTTCTTCGTGATTAAATTTTTGTTTTACCTCTTTTTTGAACTTTAAGTCCTCATTTTGATTTTCAATTTCAATAAGTTTAGGAGAACTAAAAATAACTCCATTGGCTGCATCTCCAGCGATCTCCAAAGATTTAGGTGATTTAAAAGTTTCATACGCAAGAACCTGAATGTTTAAATTATTTTCTTTGGCTTCTTTGACAAAGTGAGAAACTTCTGGTCCCCACGAAGCGACAAAAAGCACATCAATATTAGGAGCATTTTTTATTTTTAATATGTATGATTGAAAATCAGTATTATTAATGGGATGTGCATCTTCATATACAATTTGTCCACCTAATTCAGTGAAATGTTGCTTAAAAACATCGTGAAAACTTTTTCCTGATGCATCATTTCTATAAAGTATTCCGGCTTTCTGTTTTTGTAATTTATTAAAAGCAGTTTCAGCTAAATAATTTCCCGTATAATTTGCATTTGGGATTACACTAAATAAAAAATCCGGCTTATTCTCAATCTCGGTGCTGATTGCTGATGCATTCATTAAGATAATGCGTTTTTCGTTTGCTGTCGGTTTCAGAGCTAATGTAACGCCACTTGTCGCACTGAAACATACTTGAATATTATGTAAAGAAATTAGTTTTGTAAATGCACTTAAACTATTAGTAGGATTTGCTTTCCCATCCTCAACAAACAAGTTTACCTGATCTTTTTTAATCAATCCTGAATTAGTGGCATCATCTATTGCGAGTTCTAATCCTTGCTTCCAATAGTTACCATATTCAGCAATATCTCCCGTCAAAGGAAAAACTGCTCCGATTTTCACAACTTGATTAATATTATCAACTTTTTCCTGATTGCTTGAATTGCATCCAGCTAAAGAAAAAAGAACAATTGTGATACCTAAAATGATTTTTATTTTTTCCATTGTTTATGAATTTATTTTTTAGACAAATACTGAATTTAGTTCGTTGATATTATAGTTTACATTCACTTCCGTTTCACTGAAAACCCTGCCAAGTTTCAAACCAATTACCCTGTTGGCAATTCCTAAACATTCTTTAACACGGTGTTCAACAATCAGTAAAGTGATTCCGCTTCCCTCGTTTAACGCCTTCAAATTTTCAGCAACTAAGGTAATATTTTGAGGTGATAATCCGGTGAAAGGTTCATCAACCAAAATCATCTTTGGCTGGTGCAATGTTGCCATTGCCAAAGTAAGCAATTGGCGTTCACCTCCACTGAGTTTCATGGGTGTTCTGTTCAGGTGCGGCACAAGTGCTGTGAAAATTGAAAGGGCATTTTCTATTCGCTCCTGCAATATTTTTCTAGCAAGGGTTAAACCAGCTATTTCCAGATTCTCTTTCACGGTGAGGTCTTCAAAGAGGTTGTTCTTTTGTGAAATGTAGAGTAAACCCCTTTTCAGAAGCGCTGATGTTGGTTTGCCTGTGATGTTCTCTCCATCAAAAATAACACACCCCTTGCCCCTCTCAAGAGGGGAATTCCAAAGCGGTAATATTCCGTAAATGGCTTTGAGCAAAGTAGATTTCCCGCTGCCGTTGCTTCCTGCAAGCAAAACTATTTCGCCTTTGCTCACTTCAAATGAAACATCAAAAAGCACTTGCTTTTTGCCATAGCCGGTTGATATGTTTTCGACTTTCAACATTGCATTATTCAGATGTATGCCTCCATCACCTGTTTATCTTTTTTAAGGGTTTCCACGGTCTCAAAGGTAGAAATTATTCCTTCGTGCAAAAAGAAAATTTTGTCGGCAACATCGCTAATAAAATCGGTGTTGTGTTCAATCAACAAAATGGTTTTGCCTTGTTCTTTCAACTGCTTAATGAGCAGAGTAATCTTTTTACGATACTCAGGCTGTATGCCTGCCACTGCTTCGTCAAGTAGCAGAAGCGACGCACCGTTTGCAACACAACACGCAAGCGTTAGCAATTTTTGCTGTCCATAAGAAATTTCAGCGCCAAAAGAATTTTTCACATCGTTAAGAAAGAACTGTTCAATAATTTCATCTGCCTTTTTATACAACTTCTGATTTGTGTTGCGGTGAAATATTTCCGGCAGCATTGCATTAAGCCAATTGTCGTTTGCGTTGTCCTGCATTGCCAGTATGATATTTTCTTTCACCGTAAGTTTTGTAATGAGTCTCAAGTCTTGAAAGGTTCTACCAATGCCTTTCCGATTTATTCTGAAAGAAGATAGGGAAGTTATTTTGTCGAAACGAAAAATTATTTCACCACTTTGCGGTTTGATGAAACCAGTAATGAGATTGAACAAAGTTGTTTTCCCTGCACCGTTGCTTCCCATCAAGGCGTAAATCTTTTTTTCATCCAATGACAAAGACACATTATCCAGCAAATGATTTTTGCCGGGAAATGTGAAAGTAATATTTTGGAGTTGGAGAATCATTTGTTTTCAAAGAACGGGAATTATTTTAGAGAATGCTGAAATAAGGCATTGGGAAATTGCACTCTTTTGCTTTTGCCATTGCGTTGGTTTGTGCGTCAGCGGCAAAAGCAAATGTGTGCAATGTGCGGTTGCCTTAAAATTAAAAAACAAATAATTTGCGTTGGTAAAAAATAAAACTTCTTTGCGTTGACATGTGTGGTCGGCAGTCAGTCCGTTGGTCGTTGTTGCTATGTCAGGCACTTTATAGTTGTCCAGTTTCATATTGCTGTGTCGGTCTTTTAGGGTTTCTGCTAACGTTTCAAAGCTTGCAGAAGGCGGGGCTTAGGATCAATTTAAATGCACTATCGTTCAATTGCCCATGTACTCCCCGCTTTTGGCAAGGTGCTGTTATGCGATGTTCTGCTCTACGGTCGTTCGGAGTTGTTTGCATTTCGTAAAATTTCTGAACACTTGATGTATCAAAGATGTAGGAAACTGTTCTTCAACTTTATCTTTTGTAACATCCGCTGCATTGTCAATGATTGTTGGCAATGTATTGTTGAAGTAGTTATTGAAATCAAAGCTAGGGTCAGATAAAACTTGTTGTCCAATTTTTTTGAAAACAACATTTAAGACAAACCTGTTTGAGTGAATGAAACAACTTTTTACTCTGCCCGTACCTGTCTTCTCTTTGATTTTTAACCTGCTTGTAACCTCTCTCATTATTTTGACTGCTCGCCATGCTTGTGTTGCTGATACAGTGGGATTTATTATTTCCGTGTATGGCTTTTTGCTTATGTCTTCCCAAAGTTTACCAACTTCTCGCTTAGATTGAACTGATAAAGTCACATCGTCTTTTGAACAAGCCAAAGCAGTTATCACTTCATCTACATAGCAATTTTTCTCGTCTTGTTTTATTGTTTCGTCAGAACGCTTTAGGTGATAGACAATTCCATCAAGAGCCAGCTCGGTTTTTATTCTGTCTTGCTCTGGATCAAGTGAAACGAAATCTTTTTTGTCAATTCTGTTTTGTGTATTTGTTTTCTTGGTTACATTCAATCCAAAATCGATAGGACAGTTTTCAAGCGATATTATCTTAATGAAAACATTTAGTTTGTTAATTTGTTCGGGATTTATTTCGTAGGCATTGCCTATGCTTCCTACCGTTTGTGCACCATTCACAATTTTCAAATCCTCTGCAACAAATATTCCAACCGATCTATCACCGCCTCCAATAGGTTTTTTGTTTAGCGATTGACAAAGAGCTGTTATTCCATTATTGTAGAAATAAAAATTCTCGGGCTCACTTAGTGCGGTTTCTCTAATGTCTTCATTAATCTCACTAAATCCAATGAAGTCTCGAATGTTATCCGAAAATAATCTTCCCCTATTTTCACTCCAAAGTTGTGCAAGGTCGTTGCCGTTAATGGTTCCATAAATTGCATTGTAAGGTTGCTCAACTTTACCCCAATTTGAAAGAATAAGGTCTGCTTTGATTGGCTGTCCATCAATAATACCAACCAAAGATTTGTGTGCTTGCTTGAGAGAAAAGCGGTTGAATATTGCTAACTCGGAAGGGTCATTAAGTTCTCCCAACAAGTCATCAACAATTCTACGATTCTGTATAGAAAATGTATCCTGTCCAGTATAAGTCAATACAATTTTTATTTTAACCAATGGGTCTTCAAGTGCTTCAATAATTTCCGGTTCCTTGGCTTGGAGTTTTGCATTAAACCTGTCAAGTTTCAAATCAATAAGGTCAAGCACACCGTTTTTAAATTTTGATGTTTCACCTGTGTCGGGCTCACCTGTGCCGTTTTTAATCCACTTAGATTGTAGTAGCCACAATTCTTTATTTCGTCTGTCAAAATACAATGCATCTATTCCGTTGTCATCAAAACCATCGGTAATTGTTGTTGCTGCTACTGTCGCATCAAGCATTGCTAAAACTTGAAGTGTATAAGCAGCATAAGCCCTTGTCAGAAGAAAATTTTCTTTCTCTTCGTCACTTCTGGCATCTGAAACATCAATCTTGTCAGAATATGTTTCTGTCAGTTTAGCTTTAAGATGATTAACATGTAGTTTGCTCATAGTCGTTTTTTAGAATATCGCATAATTTGTTTATTACCGAGTATTTTTATCGTTTATCATCCCTACTTTGGGGGATACCCGCTACTAATACTCGTTTTCGGTATAAATGTATAGTTTTTTATAAGTCATCAAAAGGGCTTTTAATTTGTTGTAGGGTGACAGAATTACAGATATTTTTAACAACGATGAGTATATGCTATTTAAAAGAAATTTCAATATTATTATATCAGCAATCACGTGCTTCGTGGAGCGGGAGAGAAACGGGAGAGCAACGAAGCACGGCAGGATAAATGAGCTTTATATATAGATAAAACAAACATTAAAACCAGAATAATTACGGATAACGCATAAAGTTACAATTCAGAATGGAATGGTTGTATCACTCTTCTCTGCTATCATGGTCTTTTCTGAGCCACATTTCATAAAAAAGTGCTTGGGGTCAAACCTTCATTGTTCAATAACCAATTTCTCCCTTAACACTTCAATTTCTTTCTGAAAATTTACATCTCTTTTTATTCTGGCCTCTGCCCCCTTTATTCACCCTAACTCAGGGGGCATTATATTAAGGTAATGTTGGGTCTGCTGTGCTTGACCCAACCTACCCGACTGGAATGATCTCTGTCCTTTCAGGAAGCCATTTCCCATTGGCAATTTCTTCGACTCTCTGCAATATCGTAGAATGATAATATCGATAACCACATTTATTGTAGCGTTAGAGGGTCATCTTAAATGTTAAATCATTGGAGTTATGTGATTATTTAACTTTTAAGATGTGATCCGTCTCAATGTGTTTTGGATCGCTAACGCAAATTATACCGCCTAAAAGCGGTAATAAATTATAGACATTATTGATTTTCTTGTTGTAAATGTATAATAAAATAGGCTATT
>Ga0209211_10010812_pt1 | contig 11816 bp, 13 predicted proteins | sample RifGroA2_FD_183992 | JGI IMG/M metagenome (GOLD analysis project Ga0209211, IMG submission 183992) | Groundwater microbial communities from Rifle, Colorado, USA - Groundwater A2 (SPAdes) (version 2) | ecosystem: Environmental > Aquatic > Deep subsurface > Groundwater | place: Rifle, Colorado... | reverse complement strand
AGTATCAGGCTCTGTCTGATAGGCAAATTTAAGTTGGGCCGACTCTTCAAGAGCAGCTGATATTGTCATTGAAAAACCCTGTTTGCCGAAGGGAATCATCTTAGCGAGCCGGTCACCATAACTGTAAGATAATCCTAGGGCTCGGGTGACATCACGTACTGCAAGTCTGGCTTCCATTGAACCAAAGGTTATAATTTGAGCCACTTTATCTTCTCCATATTTTTTGGTTACATAATGAAGAACTTCATCACGTCTTGTATCAGCAAAGTCAATATCGATATCTGGGGGGGTCGGTCTCTCTGGATTAAGAAATCTTTCAAAAGGAAGATTATAGTCGATTGGATTAATATCCGTGATCCCTAAAATGTAGGCAACTAGTGACCCGGCAACTGATCCTCGCCCCGGCCCAACGGCAATATTCTGATGCTTTGCCCAGTTTACAAAATCAGAAACAATTAGAAAGTATGTAGCATACCCTTTTGTAGTAATTATTTTTAGTTCATACTCTACTCTTTTATTTACAACCTCTTGGTCATATAAGGCGACTCGTGATATTCTTTCTGTGACTAAGCTTCTTAGATAATTTTCGACTGTCTCCCCTTTCGGTGTTTCAAATTCTGGAAGTATCCACTTACCCATCGGGATTTCAAGATTGCATTTTTCCGCAATTTTTAAGGTGTTTTCAATTGCCTCAGGGAGATCTATAAAAAGACCTTTCATTTCCGCTGGTGATTTAAAATAGTAGTCAGGGATATCAACCATTGTCATCGTCCTGTTCTTTTCAAGGATTGTCCGCTGGGTTTGAATACAAAGCAAAATTTCCTGAGCATATGCATCTTCTGCATTAAGATAGTGGACGTCATTGGTCGCAACAAGCGCCACTCCATATTTTCTAGATAATTTAATTAGTTTTAAATTGACGTCATCAAGCTCTTGTGACTTTGGGTGCCTTTGAATTTCTAAATAAAAGTCATCTTTAAAAATTTCTATGTACTTTTCGAGAATTTTTTCAGCTTCCTTATCCTGAGATTGGGACAAAAGTGAGGAAATTTCTCCGTTTAAACAACCTGATAAGACAATCAAACCTTCGCTATATTTCTCTAAAATTTCAAAATCAATCCGAGGTTTGTAGTAAAAACCTTCTAGGTTCGCCGCAGTTATTAATTTAAGAAGATTTTTATATCCTGCTAAATTTTTAGCTAAGAGGGTTAAATGATACTGATCGCGGTCAACCCCATTTTGTTTATCAAGTCGTGAATTTTTGGCTTTATAGGCCTCGACTCCAATAATCGGCTTTATTCCAGCTTCTTTAGCTTTGACATAGAATTTAAATGCCCCATATAAAGAGCCGTGGTCGGTGATCGCAACCGCTGGCATTTTATACTCAATCGCCTTTGAAATCACATCGTCAATTCGATTTAACCCATCAAGTAGAGAATAACCGGTGTGAAGATGTAAGTGAACAAATGACATGCAAAAATTATATCTTATTTTTAATTAAATATATTGAAATATATGAAATAGCTTGCTATAATAATCCCAAATGTCAGGAGCTGAAAGAAAAATTCACGAGTGGTTTAGAATATATAAGTCTTCTCATGCTGCAACTCATACCGATAGTGATACAAGCGATTATTATGTAGGAGAAGCCAATAATGGATATGAAATGTACTTAACAGATACGCCTAAAAGAGTGGGTATTTTAGTTGATAATAAATTTGATAAGAGCATATTGGAAGATCAAGAGCCTGTTGTTGCCGGTTTTTCGATATATGTTGATCTTGATGACGATCATAATATGAAAAGCCTAAGTAGAGCGGGTTTGGAATCAATTCCCGAAAAAAAAGCTCATTTTGAAGTTAATGTCTATGAGCCACGAAGTCAAAAAAATTATCGGTTATTTTATGTACCTCTACTAAGTGATCCTGCTACAGCTGTCATAGATGATATAAAGTCTAATGAAGAGGGATCGCCTATGACGTTTTTTCAAAAAGAAAATCTTTTGTCTAATCTTAAGCAGCCAACTTTTATAGACCCTTTTGCTACTATCTTCAACCTAATGATGAATGCTGATTTAAGCCCAATTCAAATGAGGAAAAGTCCGTTTGTCCCTGTAAAGGCGGTTTTTCCTGTAAGGTAATTTTGATCTCTTTAATATTCTCTAACTAACACAATCGGTGTTTGCTCGTTGCTTTGCCCCATCGGGTTATCCCTCATAATCTCCTCAACTAATTTATCAGATAATCCAGTTGAATTACCAAGGACATTCCTGCCCAAATCATTCGCGTCAATTATAACCGCACCTAAAAAATTTGATATTGATTTATTATTTGTCCGCCAGCTGGCGGATTGTGATTTGATATTTTCCGCAACAAGTTGTGGATTTTTTGGCCCTAATTTTGCCGATACATTTGATGGATATAGCGAATATTCTGTTGGGCCGTCAATCGATCTTACAACCGGCCCTGTCAATCTATAAAACAAACCATTAATTCCAACGAGCTTACCTAGATATGCTAGAATCGCACTATAACTAATTTTAAATAATCCAACTTCATTAATGGCAAGTTGCATGGTATATGGGCTGCCGAGTCCTATTCCAAAAGGTGTCTTTTTTACATATTTAGAAAGTAACTTAGCAAAAAAACTTGGGCGTATGTCCCATATAAAATAACTTCTTCCTTGGGCAATTGCTATTACTTTCTCGCTAACTACTATAAACCATTTCTTTTCTTTTTGACCCTGAGTAAGGAAGCGAAGCTGACCGAGCGAAGGGTCAAAAAGCTTCCTCACAATCTCGGTTATTTTCTTTTCATAATCGTCACCTTTTTTAAATAACTCTGTTTTGATCGGATACCGATCATATTTTTCATTACCAACTTTTATTTCTATTTTTTTCCCTTTATTAGGCTTAAAATCTGACTTTATAGACTTTACGACTTTATAGACTTTACGACTATCAAAAAACTCCCTTAACCATAATTCAACATTTAAAAATCTCCAAAAGATCATTGTGTCAGTCGTTTTTCCTTCAATAAAATCCTGAAAAGCAGCAAGGATGCTATTTTGATTAAAATATTTCCTACCCCCAAATTCTTTACTTGAAAAAATCATGTAAATTTTATTCTTCATTCTCATAAACCATTCATATTCAGGTGTAGTAAACCCAATTTTATTTCTTCTTTTATTAATGAGCTCAGGAAGTAGGTCTTCAGTAGCTTTTCTTAAAATATATTTATTCCACCCGTCTTTAATAATCGCCTCATCAGGTAAAGAAAACAAGTATTTTAATAAATTAAAATCTAAGAAAGGCACTCTGCCTTCAATCGAAAATCGCATTGCATTTTTATCTTCATATCTTAAAAGAGACTGAAGGCTATTTTTAAAGATGTCTTCAACTAGACGTTTTTTGAGATTGTCGTTTTCAACTTTAAATTTCTCAGCCAGGTATGTCTTGACAAAATCTGCATTCATTAATTCTGCCGATGATATGGTTTTAGTAAATTTTTCTTTTATATATTTAATGACAACGTCTCTCGCTAAAATAGTTTCTTTAAAAAAAGTTAGATATTTTTTGGTTTTCCAAAGTTGCCGTAGATATACGAAATAATATGGAAGATATCCTGCCATCATCTCATCGGCCCCTTGACCATCAAGTAGTACAGTTACTTCCTTATGGGCCCTTTGCATTACTTTATACTGCGCGTAAGGACCAGTCGAAATTGTTGGCTCCTCTTGTGTTCTCACAAAGTCTTCTAAATCTTTAAAAAACTCCTCAGGCTTTGGATAAATCTTATAAGATTTGAGATTTGCTTGCCCCTCGACTTGTCCACCGAAGTCTTGACGAAGGGGGAAGCTTTGGCGAAGTGGGGAGATTTGCTTTTTTAGTTCATCGATATACTTTTCTTCGTCGTTGGCGCCACCTGGGAAAACTGCTGAAAAAGTTTTTTGTATCTTTCCGACTGATTCTGCCTCTTTTACTCTATCTTTAAGTAATCGATTAACGACTGATACCACCGTTGATGAATCAAGGCCACCAGAAAGACAAGTACCAACCGGTACTTCGGAGATCAATCTGTATTTTATCGCCTTAATTAGCTCCTTTTGGAACGTCTCCACGCTCTCCCCACGACCTCCGAGGTCGTGCAGGCTCAACAAATCTTCTTCCAATTTAGAATATTTTTGATATTCGATATTCAGATTTTGGATTTGTTTTGGATTTTGGATTTCGGATTTTGGATTTCTAATCTCAATTACCTCTCCCGGCATAACCCTAAAAATATCTTTAAAAAACGTCTCTTTTTGATCATCGTGAATTCGATATTTTAAGTATCGATAAATTATCCTGTCATTTGGTTGTTTTTTTACTAAGCCTGAATGAAAAATCGGCCTAATTTCCGAAGAAAATATAAAACTATCTTCTTTGGATTTTAGTAAAGAGTAATATAGCGGCTTAATCCCAAACTGATCTCGGACGAGTATTAATTTTTCTTTCTTAATGTCATAAAGCGCAATAGCAAACATCCCATTTAATTTATCAAAGCTTTGATTACCCCATTCTTCATATCCATGGATTATAACTTCTGTGTCTGATTTTGTAGAAAATTTATGGCCTCTTCTTACAAGTTCTTGTTGAAGTTCTAGATAATTATAGATTTCGCCGTTATATACAACTACAATACTTTTATCCTCGTTAAATATAGGCTGATCTCCTCCTTTTACGTCAATTATTGCCAATCTTCGATTAAGTAAGGTGATATTTTCCCCACGATAATACCCCTCTCCATCAGGACCGCGATGCTTTAATTGTTCAGAAATATTTTTTATAAGTTTTTCATCCGAAAAACCATAAAACCCGGCTATTCCACACATACAATTAGTCTATAAAGTTTATAAAGTCTTTAAAGTCCATCGAGTTAAAAAAATTGACTTTATAGACTTTACAGACTTTCGACTTTACGGACTTACTTACATGCTTCTCAATATTTTTATTCTTTCCTCGACCGGTGGGTGGGTGGAAAATAAATTTCCAAGCCATGACATAGCCCCCTTCTTATTAAGTGGATTGCTTATAAATAAATGGGCAGTTGAGGAAGATGCGTTTCTTAAAGGATATGGGTAGCCCGAAATTTTGGCTAGCGCCGATGCTAATCCGTCTGGGTTTCGAGTAAGAAGAGCTCCTGACGCGTCGGCTAAAAACTCACGTTTTCGAGACACGGCAAGTTGGATAATTGTTGCTACAATCGGAGTTATAATTAAAATTAAAATAAAAATAATGAAAAAAATTGGACTTTTATTTTCTCGGTCGTTATTTCGACCTCTATGACCCCACCAAAAACTCCTCATCACCCAGTCAGAAATAATCGCGATAGTTCCTACCAGTACTGCAACAAGTGAAGAAAGTAAAATGTCATAATTTTTAATATGTGATAATTCGTGAGAAATAACCCCTTCAAGCTCTGAGCGGTCAAGTATTTTAAGTAGTCCGGTCGTCGCGCAAACTACCGAATTTTTTGGATCACGGCCAGTTGCAAAAGCATTTGGTGAATCATCCTGAATTACATAAATTTTTGGCATCGGTTGACCTGACGCAATAGAAAGATTCTCAACTACTGTATAAAAATTAAAGTAAGTTTTTTTATCAGCTGGTCTTGCCCCAGTAGTAAATAAAACAACCGAATCTGAATAGTAATAGCTTATAAACGTCGATAACAATGAGATTGACAGACCCATGAAGAGGTAAAGACCCGGAGATTCGTAGTACTTCCCCAAAAGATAAAAAAAACCCGTAAACACAAAAATAAAAATCCCCATGATTAAATACGTCTTTATTTTGTTTCGGGATATCTGGGAATATGTTGTCATTAAAATTAACCTAATTAACCTAATTTCTAATTATTCTAAAGAAGTCCCAAGATCCAATTCACAAGAAACAAACAAATCACAATTTACAAATATAAAATTTAAAACGTTTGTAATTTGATAATTGAAAATTGTTTGTATCTTGTTTTTCGTTGCTTGTGATTTTTTAGGTTAATTAGAAATTAGAAATTAACCGAAATCTTCTTTCTCTCTTCTTCAGTTGCTGCAAAAAATTCGAACAATTTAAATCCGAATACATTGGCAATTATATTAGTTGGAAACATCTGAGCTTTATTATTAAAATCAAGGACATTGGCATTGTAAAACTGTCTTGAATAAGCGACTTTATCTTCTGTATCTTCAAGTTGCCTCTGTAAGTCTTGAAAGTTAGTGCTGGCTTTAAGTTCAGGATAAGCTTCAGCGACCGCAAAAAGTGATTTTAAAGCTCCTGTTAACATATTGTCAGCCTTGGCTTTTTCACCAAGAGTTCCGGCATTCATAAGAGAAGATCTAGCCTTTGTGACTTCTGCAAATACAGACTTCTCATGTTTTGCATAGCCCTTAACAGTTTCAACTAAATTGGGAATTAAATCAGCCCTTCTTTTAAGCTGGACATCAATCCCAGATAACGCTTCCTGAATCCTTGTCTTTAAGACAATAAATCCATTATATTGGCCAATTAAATAAATGGCAAAAACAGCAACCAATCCGATTAGTGCAAGTGACATAATTATTTTTAACTAATAACTAATTTTATTATATCAATAAATACATTTAAAAACACCCAACATATTTAGAAAACTTGTGTTATAATGAATAAATTAGGAAAGTAAACCTGCTTGAATTTGCTTACGTTTTACGAAGGCATTTATTCTAGAAGAACTTCAAAGGTCATGAACAATTGTTTTTAAATGGGCCGTACTTGAAGGGAAAGCAAAACTTACACGTATTGTTAAGTATTTGTGATCAATATCCAGATGAATTTGAGCAGATTTACTCTCCCTAATAATGCTATAATTTTCACATGAATATCTTGAATCTTGCTTTTCAAGTTGGTATCTCCAAAAAATTAAAAAGATCGGGTTGGGTTGAGAAAAATATAAAAAATCCTGAAAGTGTTGCGGAACATGCATTTAGAACGATAGTACTTGCAATGGTCTTAGCCTCCTCCCTAAATGTCGATCAAGCAAAACTTATAAAAATGGCCATAATCCATGATCTAGGTGAAATCTCAACCGGTGATTTAATTGTCCAAAGGGGCAAAAACCTTGATTTGGAAGCTCGGAAAAAGAAGGAAAAAATTGAAAAAGAAGCTATTAAGTCGATTCTTTGGGAATATGAAGAAGAGTACTATAAACTTTTCAATGAAATGATAGAAAGAAAAACAAAGGAAGCTATTGTTTTTTGGGAAATTGATAAATTGGAAATGGTTATCCAAGCTTATGAATATCAGAAGGAGCAGAAAGTCGATTTGTCAGAATTTTTCATAACAGCAGAGTCAGTGATTAAAAATCCACTTCTAAAAGAAGCGCTGGACGATTTGAAAAAAAAGATCAGTTAAGGAATTCTTATTCTCTGGATAATTGTTGGCACTGGAGTAGGGGTCATATTTTCTTCTTCTGCGTAGCTTTCTTTAATCCTTTGTTCCTCCTGAGCATATCTGCTTATAAGTAAAGTCGTATATACCATCATCACAACTACAAGTAGTCCACATGCCATCAAAAAGTAAGAAAAGTATTTTTTTAAGGTATCAATATCCACGAAATGATTATAGTAAAACCAACTTATATTTGTCAATTTGGAACTTATTATAACCAAAGAAATAAAGTTGTTTGTATTTATTTATATAAATTTATTTAAGAGGACAGTGTTTTCCTTTCATGTAAGTCATTTTTCCCCAATGATGATGTTTGCCAAATAAAATTCGACTTTTCTGAGTTAAGGTGGTCGTATCAATCGCTTCGTATTCAGGTGTATTTTGGCGGATAGCTGTCCATCTATCTCCCCCATCAATAACTTCCGATATCATCCACGGATGAATATTAATTGTTTCTTTATTTTTGAAAGTTAAATTTACTGAAAAACCTTCTACATGTGCTATAAATGCATCAATGTTTAAAGAGCAACACTCTTTTTCGCCATATTTTGGACATTTCCTATATACAGCCATATATTTTAAACTTTAAGTTCAACGCCAATTTGTTTAAAATCATCCGTAACATTTATCGGAGAGCTGTTTTGCTGACTTCTTGCGCAAATTTTTATTCCTTCTATCGCTAATGGATTTATTAAATCTAACTCTGTAGCAATCGCTACTAAGGAGGCCGTCTTGTATACTTTATTATTTCTTCGCATTTTATCCAGTGTCTGTCTTACTCCATTTTTGGTTCTGCCTATTTTTAAAGCAATTTGTTCTGTGGTTAATCCTTGAGCCGCAACCACTAAATTTTTAATTCTGGGAGCGTTGCTGTAAAGAAAGGCTCCTTAATAATGCCTTTATCCTCAACATTTACAAAGGCTTCTTCTAAAGTAATTCTTCCTTGCGAACTTATATGACAATCCCTCATGCCAGCCCTACCTGGAATTCTAAGCGGTATCTCACTCATAGCTTCAAATTATATCACGACTATAGGCTTACTTCTATACCACGTACATTCTTAATTCGATAAGATTGAATATGAGTCTATGCAAGTATAATAAGTGTGTAGAGGGGGGTGAAAATTCATTTTTTATTATCACTTATCTATCTTGCACGATCGACGGGACTTCTTTCAGCTTCGTTCAGGATAAACGAGCCCGATTCCTCTATAAAACTTATCTTCCTCTATTAATAATTGTCGGTTTTGGAGTTGAGGTAGGCGTTACTGTTAATTTAATTTTATTTATCTTCTCTATGATACCTTGGCAGTCATCATAGTCGATGTCTGTATGATTCCAAGGCATACATACATTACAAATTGTTTGAAATCCACACCCAAAAAGTCCGCTCATTTGATCACATTCATCCACTGTTTTGAAATGAGAGCAAATTTTCCATTCTTCATCGTAATTATTATTTAATACAAACGGCGCTGGAGTTAACGTAGGATATACACTGGTATATTTTAAAATTTGCTTGTTAATCCAATCTGTATATTTTGCGACATTAACGACAGCATTTAAAATTTGGTCGCGGGATTCAATATAAGAATTGATTCCTATCAAATAAAGAGTGTTATTTTTTTTATAGAAAACTGGGCCTCCTGAGTCCGCTGAATCTATTATCTGTTTACCTGGCTCCCCAATTGTGAAAAATCTATATTTCAAAAAATCATCTTTTATGTCGGAATATATTGGTACGACTATTTTTTGTAACTTATCAGTTTCTATAGGCAGCATAGGTGTAGGACTTATTACAGGCGTATAACCGACAAATCCCCAACCAACCGCGGTTGTAAGATTGCCTTTTTTAAAGATATCCCTATCAAGGTCGAAATTTGGTAGTTTTGGATATTTAACCCCTGAGACTTCCCTACCAAGTAGAATTAACCCTACATCATTAAAGGGAAAACCAGGAAAAAATGTAAATCTTTTAATAGCCCGAATTAAGCTTTTATTAATCTCGCTTTTGTTTGTAATTCCTACTGAAACATATATTTCCTTCCATTCATCACCTAAACAATGTGTCACAGTCAAAACCCATCTGGGAGCTATTAATGTACCTGTGCAAATAGAATCATATTCATCATTAAACCCTCTTATAAGAGTTACCTCTGGAAATTCTCCAGGTTTTACATCTTGTCCTCCAATTATTGCTGGTGGAGCTGCTTTACTTTGTATTACGTTTTTTTGTTTAACGGTGGAATTTGAAAATAATAAGTAAGTAATTAAAAGAACTACAACAAGTAGAATATAAAGATATTTTTTAGAAAAACAAAACTTAGCTATACTTTTCACTTTGTATAAGTGTAGCAAAAAGAAAGAAAAAGTGTTATTTTCGAGCGCGATCGACGGGACTCGAACCCGCAACCTATTCCGTGACAGGGAATTGCTCTAGCCAATTGAGCTACGACCGCTTTAGCAAACAACTAGATAACTTTTCATCGTCTTGGTTACGAGGTAATCTAGAGTGTTACATTCTACTTTTCAAAAACCCTCTACCAAAACCTGTTTTAAAGTACTCTTCTCTTTTTTCAACCTTTTGTTTACTTATACACGCTTCATAATATAGCAAAAAAAGTGGTCTTCTATTCTTTGTCGATTGCACATTGCCATTATTATGCTGTTTAACTCTTTCTACCAAATCACTTGTTGACCCTATATATAACCCGTCATCCTTCTTACTTTTCAAAACATACGTGTAATACATAGCCAATTGCTCGACGTCCAACTTCGTAGGACATGTCGAGCCCGTCTGTCCTGGCCGTATGCCTGGACGTCGGGAGCTACGACCGCTTCATATAAAACCACCTTTACTATTCTATCAATAATTTTTGAATTTTTATAGTTTTTTTATTTGGTTGGCCTCTTCCACTGGTCCAGTGGAAGAGGCACATCTTGTAATTTAGCGCTTCTATATTGTATAATTCTTCATATTCTATGAAAAAGCGGTATATAAAATATATAAACTACCAGGATTTGTTTTTTGCAACGGTTAAGGAAAAGTATATTAATCTAATCCTTGGAATGTTAGTTGCATTTCTAATCTCCTCTTTAACCTACAAACACTTCTTAAAAAATATCAATTTTAATCTTGCCATTAATTTGCCTAAATTCTCAATCCCCGTGAAAAAAGTTCAGAATAAAATCGTTGTCAAAAGAGAAGCAAAAACATACATTGTTGAGGAAGGTGACGATCTATGGCATATAGCTGAAAAATTTTATGGTTCAGGGTTTAATGCTTATGACATCTCAATTGCCAATAAATTGAATGATGCTTCAATTTTAGAAACCGGATCAAAAATCTTTATTCCTAATGTAAAAAGAAGAGAAGCAACCATAGGAGATATCTCCGCCTCTGCAACTTCTCAAGTTATATATTCCAAAGATAAATACGTTGTCCAGCCTGGAGATTCTTTGTCTATTATCGCACTTAAAGTTTACGGAGATCTTAATGCTTGGACAAGGATTTTACAGGCAAATAATCTATCATCCCCCGACAATATCGAGGTTGGTATGGTGCTCTCAATCCCTCGCTAATCTCATTTTACTTTCTCTTTGAATTCTTCTTTAAATTTTTGAAGTTTAGGCAATATCATCAATTGACAATACGGCTCATCTTTATGATTCTCAAAGTAATTTTGATGGTACTCTTCAGTATCATAGAATTTGTCGAGCGGGGCAACTTCAGTTAAAATTGGCTCTTTGTATTTTTTACTTTCTTTTAATAGTTTTATTGATTTGTTTATTTCGTCTTTTTGAGATTCGCTTGTATAAAGAATTATTGATCTATATTCAGGTCCTATGTCATTCCCCTGCCGATTTAGACTTGTCGGATTATGAATCGACCAAAAGATATCAAGTAAGTCACTATATGAAATAGTACTGGGATCAAATTCTATTCTTAGAACTTCTGCATGACCGGTAAAGCCAGAGTGGACCTCAAATTCATTTGGAAAATCTTGATCACCACCAGCATAACCAGGCATTACACTTTGTACGCCTTTTATTTCTTTGAATACTGCTTCTAGACACCAAAAACATCCACCACCAAAAACTGCAATTTCCATTCGCATATTATATCTGAGTAACTATTAAACTTTCAAACATAGATAATATTGGATATAATATTGAGGTAGCGCGGGATTAGTACACCGGTAGTATGCATCCTTCCCAAGGATGAGAAGCGAGTTCAATTCTCGTATCCCGCTCAGTTAGTTAAAATAATTTATGACTAATAAAACAAAAATCTCTCTCCATAAAGCATATTCAACCGACGGTATTGAATTGGACTCCATTTTATTTGAACCTCTAAA
>Ga0209211_10010811_pt1 | contig 11816 bp, 13 predicted proteins | sample RifGroA2_FD_183992 | JGI IMG/M metagenome (GOLD analysis project Ga0209211, IMG submission 183992) | Groundwater microbial communities from Rifle, Colorado, USA - Groundwater A2 (SPAdes) (version 2) | ecosystem: Environmental > Aquatic > Deep subsurface > Groundwater | place: Rifle, Colorado... | reverse complement strand
GCCTCTTCAACGATTGAATCCAACAAAACCACTCCATAGGTTTGGAGGGAATTTGAATAAAAACATTGGCATTTTCAGCGCGGGCGGCGCCTAAAGCGAAACGTTCGATTAAAAGGGAAATTATTTCGGACTTTTTCTGCCAGTTGCTTACGCGTTTCACCGATCCATCCATCAGCCCTTGCACGCAGTCTGCCGGTTGAAACGGAAATTTTAATTTCTTCGGGGGTTTTTCCTGCCGCCTGCATTCTTTTCAGATAACCTGCCAGCGCAGGCTAGTTCCGCATTGCACTTGCCATTGAGGCGGGTGGCGGAAAAACAGATATTGCCTGCGTTTTTGAAATGTCAAAAGCCATCGGAATGTCAAGCTTCACTTCAATTTTCCAGCGGACATTATTGTTGCCCCAGCTCCTGAACGTGTTCATCAGCCCGTTTATCACTCCCTGCCCGCTGACCGGGGCTGCAAGGATGCCATCGGGGACAGTGAAGCTGAAAGGGTACGGCAAAAAGTATTACTGTATGGCTCCCGCTGCGCCCGTTACGGTACCTGCTCTCAGTCCTTTCCGCCCAAAACCTCGCGGCAATGCCGCGCGCTTTCACTTCGCCATTTAAGTGCATTGTGGCGGTACCCTCAATGGATTCCTTTGGATAAAAAGAATTCTTGTTTAGCCGCAGGTCCATGCTGCCAGAGCCAATCCCGAAAAATGACATGTGAACGAAATATGCCGCAGGATATTTAATAATTTAACGAATTGCATTTTGCCAAAAAATCGCACAGTCAATTTTCAATATCTTCTTTACCTTCCTTTGCTTCCCCGTTGCCATTGCCGTTTTGCCCATTCAGGCTCAGGAATATTCACCAAATAAGGGCTGTTCTTGTTTAGTCTCGCTTAAACTCTCAAATAATGCACATGAAGAACCTGGCGATTTGACGCGGTTTACTGATATTGAAAACTATAATGGAAAAATACCATAATGGCTTTTCAGAAAGGCAGTTTGCGCTGGCCGTGAGTTTTTTCATCGTACTCTTCGTTCCACTGTTTCTTCCACATTTGCTTGAATAGTGTAAGCATTTCCTCTTCTGTAATCGGCGGTACTCTTGAATTTTCTAGTATTTGGTTTAGAGTGCGTATGCCGCCTCCTTGAAATTGAAGAAAATCTCTGAATGGGAATTTTGTATCCACCCTTCTCTTCATCCCACCCAAAATACTCTCGACCAATAAAAAACCAACCCTGTCATTTTGGGCCTGCATGAATTTTTGTTCAAGCGCCATGCTTTGAGTTGCTGAACGCTTCCCTCTAAAAAATTTCCTACGGCCCGAATTGCCGGTTTTGTGACTTCCTGGCTTTGGGCGCATGAAAAAAATAGGTTTTCCGATAAGATAAACTTTTGCATCTCACGTAGCCGCTAATGGTTTGGCCGAAAACCGCAATTATGGCAGCAAGTATTCAGGAATCCTTCTTTTCATTCACTGAGAGAAATATCTCGCCGAAAAAAATATCCTGCCACATGTTGATCCTGCCCTTTGTTGTGAGAAATAAACACGGAATGAAAGTGCGCACGATTCCTTCGGGCGTATCGCCCTCGCTTATGAGGCGCGAAAAGAGCACGAGCCCTTGCGAATCGGCTTTTTTTGAAATGGACCTGTAAACCTTTTCCATTGCCTTTTCAATGTCAAAATCACTTGCGGGCAGTACAAATTTGGCACGCTCGCGCAGGATCGACTTATCCTGCGTCTTTTTTGATGTTTGAAGCATCCGCTCAATGCTTGCAACCAGCTCGTCAAGCGAAACCTTCCCTTCCTTTATCTTGCGGATGTTTTTCAGGTCAGGGAGCATTGCCTCAAATTCCGCGCGCTCCTGTGGGCTCAGCTCCTTTTGCTTTTCCAAAAACTCATCCTCATCCTCAATTTCACTGATGCGCAGCACATTTGACTTGAACTTGAGCAAAATTGCGGAGGCCAAAATGGCATTTGCCGGCAATCGCAAGTCAGTTCCCGAAAGCGAATTGATCTTTGCAAGGTATTTTCCAGCAAGCTCGGCTATGTCAATGCTCCAGGGGTCCATGCGCTCTGAGCGTACAAGCTCGATAAGTATGGTTTTCCATGCGGGCTGCTCTATGAGGTCGACAAGGTCAACGCTTTCAGGGAGCTGCACGATCGATGCACCCTGCGCTGGATCCGCAAAAGAGGCAAGGTCATCATCTTCGATTTTCATAAAGCAAATAAGGGATAGAGGGTATATATGGGTTTTGATGGGATTTTTATGTATAAATTAGTTTAAAGATAAAAGGGAAATTACTACGTTATGGGAACATTACGAAAGCGTACAATGGCATTTACTAAAAGGAAGCCTCCTGAAAGGCTTTTTCACCCGAAAACCCCCTTGCCCACAAAATAGAGGAGTTCATGCTGGCCAATCCCGGCATAAATATGCCTAATAAGCAGCTTGCGGCAAAGCATGGGTGAAGCAGAAATATGGCCGACCATTATGCACAAATGGTTGAATGGCACCACGGACTGCCACCGCGAGTGCCCCCGATGCCGTTTAAACATCCCTGTTTACCACACAATCGCACGAACCCTTTCAGAAACAAAATTAGATGGGGCAAAAATCGAACTTGTCGATCTGGGGCATAGGATCTTCAGGGAAACCGGACAAACCCCCTGGCTTGGCACAATAAAGGCGGATTTGCTTAGGGGCGGCAATTCACTTATATTCACAACAAAAAATCTTCATATCGGCTATAAATTGATATCCCGGTTAGGCAGATGGGAAACTGCACAAAATCCAAACATTCTAATGCCACATTATGAAAATAGGCTCGGGGAAGAAATGCAAAAGAACAAAAGAAAATCCAAAAGGGATTAAATCCGGAACTGGATCCAATATTTTTAATTAAAGTCAGGTCCCCTCTTTCCACGAATTGAGGTACTTTTCCTGCTCTTTTGTGAGACGGTCAATCTGGATGCCCATTGCATGCAGCTGCAGCCTTGCGATGTGCCTGTCAACTGAATCGGGCAGCACATGCAACCCTGCTTCAAGCCTGTGCTTTAGCCCGTATTCGAGCGCGAGCGCCTGCCCGCAAAAGCTAAGCGACATCACAGTGGACGGGTGCCCCTCTGCAGCGCCAAGGTTTACCAGCCTTCCTTCGGCACACAAATAAAGCTTTTTCCCGTTCCTCAAAGTGTACTCATCAAGCTGCCATCGCATCCTTTTTTTGCGCACCGACATTTTTTCAAGCGCTGCCACATCAATTTCCACATCAAAGTGCCCTGAATTTGCAAGTATGGCCCCGCTTTTCATATGCCTGAATGCACCCCTTGGAATCGCATGCTTGTTTCCTGTCACCGTAACAAAGACATCGCCCAAAGGCAACGCCTTTTGCAAAGGCATCACGAGATAGCCATCCATTTTGGCCTGCAGCGCGCGCACCGGGTCCACTTCACAAACTATCACATTGCCCCCAAGGCCGCGTGCCTTTTCGCTAACCCCCCTGCCGCAGTCTCCATAACCAACCACCACAACACTTTTTCCGGCAAATAGGATATTGGTGGCCCTTAAAATCCCGTCCATAGTGCTCTGGCCGGTGCCGTAAAAATTGTCAAATAGGTGCTTTGTCTTGTTGTCATTGACCGCAATGACAGGGTACTTGAGTTCCTTGTCCCTCTCCATTGCCCGAAGCCTTATTACCCCTGTCGTTGTTTCCTCAGTCCCGACTTTGAGCTCTTTTAGCAGATCCTGCCTTTGGGTGTGTATCTGCGTGACAAGGTCAAGGCCATCATCAATGGTTGCAGTGGGATTTGTGTCAAGCACCTTATTGAGATATTCATAATACTCCTCGCGCGTCTCGCCTTTTTTTGCAAAAACATCAACGCCCTCCGCGGCAAGTGCTGCGGCGACATCGTCTTGCGTACTCAATGGGTTGCAGCCCGTGATGGCAACTTTCGCGCCGCCGGCAACAAGGGTGCGCACCAGAATGCCCGTTTCCTTAGTGACATGCAGCGCCATCCCTATCCGCTCGCCTTTGAGCGGCTTTTCCCTGGCAAAGCGCTTTTTCACTTCGAGCAAAGCGCCCATCTGCGCCTGCGCCCACTCAAGCTGCGCCATTCCCTGCTCAGCAAGTTTAATGTCTTTTACCGCGTAAACCATCCAAACCTAAGAATAGGTTTTGGAAGTTCTTTAAAAACGTTCCTATACTCCAAACATTGAAACCGCAGCCGCGACCATGAGGAAAAAAAGCACGGCAAAAAGCAGCAGTATCAAAAGCATCCTTTCTACAATGCGGCGCATCCTTGCATCATCAGGATTTTGGCTCTCCTGGGATAATGGGCGTTTTTGCACAGAAGGGGCTTGGGGCATCGTTCAATAAGTGGGCATTACTGTTTTAAAACTTCACGAATCTGCCAAATTCGCGATAACGCATATCAATATCCTTTTTGGAAATGCTGCTCACCTTTTCAACCGAAAATCCTTCAGCATTGAATGATGCAACCGAAGATGCATAAACGACTGCCTTCCGCATGTTCTTTAAGGATAAATCATTTGTCTTTGCAATATAGCCTATAAGCGTTCCCCCAAAGCAGTCCCCCGATCCTGTGGGGTCGAGCACATTTTCAAGCGGGTAGCCCGGACATGCAAAATGGATGCCCTTGCCAAACATCACTGCCCCATGCTCCCCTTTTTTTATTATTGCGATTTTGGAATCGAGCGCAAGTATCTGCCTTGCCGCGCCCACAATGCTGGGCGTTCTGAAAAGCTGCCTTGCCTCGGCATCATTCATAAGGCAGATGTCGACCTCTTTTACCACCTCGAGAACCTTCTCGCGCATGGTGGATATCCAAAGGTTCATGGTGTCAGCGACAACAAGCTTGGGCCTTTTTTCCATTTTTTTCAAAACATCAAGCTGGAGCCCGGGGTCAATGTTTCCTAAAAACAAAAAGTCCGCAGACCTATAGGAATCCGGCAGCTTGGGCGTGAAATTTTCAAACACATTGAGCTGTGTCGAGAGGGTGTTTGCAGAATTGAGGTCAAGGCCATACCGGCCTGCCCAGTGGAATGTCTTGCCTGCGCTGTCAGTTTCAAGGCCTGTGAGGTCTATTCCGCACGCTGCAAGCAGATCGAGGTATTTTTTGGGGAAATCCGAGCCTATGACACCCACTATGCCTGGCTTTGAAAAAAGGGAGCATGCAATGCCGGCATACACAGCAGAGCCGCCAAGGGCATTCTCCACTTTTCCAAAAGGAGTCTGCACATCATCAAGGGCAACTGAACCAACAATCACGACACGCGGCACAAAAAACACCCTTTACGCATAAACACTCAGGACTTTTTCCACTTCGCCAAAAATTTCCTGCAAAGAGCGGTTGCCGTCAATTCTCCTGATGAGGCCCTTCTTTTGGTAAAATTCACTGAGCGGCTTTGTGATTGATCCATATAGCCGCAGCCTTTCGCGCACAACCTGCGGCTCGTCATCTTTGCGCAATACCGTAGGGGAACCGCAATCATCACAAATACCCGGCACTGTCGAAGGCACATCAAGGCCGTAAATCCGCATGCATTTCACGCATTGCCTGCGGGCTGAAAGCCTTTTTACAATGATGTCTTGGGGGGAATCGATCTCCAGAACCAAGTCAAGCTCAAGGCACATGTCAGAGAGCAGCTTTTCAAGCAGCTTCCCCTGGTTGATGTTTCGCGGAAAGCCATCGAGCACAAAGGATTTCCCTTTGAGCGAACCGAGCTTTTTGCGCAAAATCCTTAGCACAAGGCCATCTTCAACAAGCTGGCCCGAATTCATCATAGGCTCAATATGCTTTCCGGCCTGCGTTTTTTCCGCAACTTCCTGCCGCAAAAGGTCGCCTGTTGAAATGTGGTCAGTGCCAAAGCGCACCTCAATGAATTTTGCAATAGTGCCTTTTCCCGTCCCAGGCGGGCCCAGAAGAACCAAATTCATCAATAATACCCTTGTAAACTAAAGAAAAGTGGGTAAACCCTTTATTAATAATACCGCCCTGCAAAGTGCAAATGCTCCCGCAACGACAAATATATGGGGGGGTAGCACAATTCCAACAAAACGAAAAAATTCGAAAAATCCGGCAATTCAACTATTTTCCCCAGACCTCAAAATCAACCACGACCTGAATAATGTCAGGGGAATATTCACGAACTTTGCGTTCAAGCAATACCTTGAAATCGCGCCCCATTTTCATGCATGCAGCGGCAATCTGCCTGCGCGGGATTTCAAAGGGGTTTTCGCGCGCAACGAACTGGTAGTAGTGCACAATGCCGCCCTTTGGGTTAATGTACCTGATCGCGCTTTCAAGGAAATCCTCCCCGCCCTTTGGAAGGGGCATCACGGCACGATCGCACAGCCCTTCATAGCGCGAAGATAATTCATTAACATCCCCAAGGACAGGAATGACTTTCCCTTCCGCCTTATTCTCGCGTATGTTAAAGGCCATGTCCTCAACTGCAACAGGGTTCAGCTCAATTGCTATTGCCTTGGCCATTTTGGAATTTTTTGCAAAAACTATCGGGAACGGCCCCACCCCTGCAAAAAGCGCCGCAACCACTTCACCCTCCTTAATTTGCGATGCTATCCTTTTCCGCTCGGTCGAGAGGCGCGGGGAAAAAAACACCTTCCCAAGGCTTATGCGGAAAGCGCACCCGTGCTCTTTATAGGTTGCAAACCCCTTTTTTTCGCCGGCCACAAACTCAACAGGCTCCGCCCTGAAAAGGCCTGAATGCGCGCCGGTTTTAATAAACACGGATTTGGTTGGCTTGCTGATTTCCAGCAACGCATCCGCAATTACTTTTGCCCTGCCAGCCAGTCCGTCAGGCAGCTCAAGGATTACTGCATCACCCAAAGAATCATAAGAGCTCGGCAGGATCGCAAGCTCTTTTGCAGGGAGCTTATCCTGCAAAGCCTCACGCAGGCTATGGGGCTTTTCATTGCGCAGTTCAAATTTGCGCCTCACTGCCCTTGCGCCCGGGCAGGTTTTCCTTATGCCTGAGAGCTGCTTTGCAGTGAGCTTTTTTGTGGGGAATACCACCTTCCCTTTGGCGCGCAGCACGCTCCTGCCAGCGTCCAAAAGGGCATTTTTCATAAGGATCCCATGGCACAGCTGCGCCTGCCCCGATCCTAGTTCAATGCCATCACCCAGTTTTTGCATACACTTATTTAAACTTTGCAACAAATATAAATCGATGGTAAGTGAGATAATTTACGAATTTTTCTGCCGCCCCATCCTCGACCCTTCGGTACGCGGCTACAACCTCGTCAATACCGCAACATATGCCGCCATTCTCATCCTGGTCTCGGTATTTGTCATATACCCCTTCCTCAAGCGAAGCAATGTGAAAATGAACTTCCGATTCATGCTCTCGCTTCTCCCTTATGTAATATTTGGCTCTGCTTTCCGCGTCCTGAATGACATCGGCATATTTGAAAAGACCTGCAACCCGTTCACTTACTCTTTTTACACTTTTACGCCAGGGATCTGGTTCCTCACGGCAGCACTTGCGCTTGGTGGAATTGCACTTGCAGGAAAGCTTGCAAGGGATGAAAATTCGTTCTATCGGTACTTTGGCGCAACCGGCATTCTTGCAGCCGCCCCCGTTGTAATATATGAATTTACAATCTTTGGGGAATGGGCAGGCTTCCTTGCCGTCCTTGCGGCCGCTGCAGCCATCACATTTGCCACAAAAGCCATTGTGGAGCTAAAGTACAGGGGATTTTTCACAGACAGGCTCAATATGCTTGTAGTGGCAGGGCAGGTACTTGACGGATCTGCAACGTATGTTGCAACTGAAGTGTTCACGTGCGGCGAGCAGCACCCCCTTAGCGCCCTGATACTGGGGATCCACCCGGCATTATTCATTTTAATCAAAGTTGCCATAGCGCTGCTCATAATCCATGCTCTCGACCAGGACATCAAGGATGAGAACATGCGAAACTTCATCAAGGTAGGCGCTATTATCCTTGGATTTGCAACAGGCACGCGCGACGCCCTCACCCTTGCAGTGGGGACGTGCTCATAAGACGCCAAGCCGCAGGCCTTTGCGGATTTATTGCATTTTACAAGACAGCAAATCAACTGCACGCATAAAAATTTCCAACAGCCCCCAATTTCCAAAAATTAACCATTATAAATCCTTTTCCCGCCTAATTTAAGCATGCTATGTCTTGTCGGCATCGGCCTTTACCCCGGGCAATTGACCCTTGAAGCCCTGAGCGCGCTCAGGGAGTGCGAGAAGATCTACCTTGAAAATTATACATCAAGCTACTCGCAGGGCAGCATTGATAAGCTTAAAGAGCTTACGGGAAAAGAAGTGGCGACCCTTGCGCGCAGGCAGGTTGAAGAGGAGCTCACGCCTGTAATTGAGGAGGCAAGGACAAAAAAAATCGCTCTTGCGGTCTTTGGAAGCCCGCTCAATGCCACCACGCACGTGCAGATACTGCTCGACGCGAAAAAGATGGGAGTTCAAACGAAAGCAATCGCCGGCATCAGCATCTTTGAATATGTGGCGTTCACAGGCCTTGACCGCTACAAGTTCGGCAGGACCACAACAATAGTATTCCATGGCGAAAATTACGAGCCCGAGAGCTTTTATGACACGATTGCACAAAACAAGAAAGCAGGGCTCCATACACTATGCCTTCTTGATATCCAGGCTGAAAATGAGAAGATGATGGATGTGAGGCATGCAATCTCCCTTCTTGAAATGATAGAGGAAAAAAGGGAGGAGAGCGCCATTTCAGAGAGCATCTGCATCGGGATTGCCGGAGCAGGATCTGATGGCAGCCAGATAAAGGCAGGGACGCTCGAGCAGCTCAAGAAATTCAATTTCTCCATCTACCCCCAATCACTCATCGTATGCGGGAAAATCAACGAGAAAGAGGGTGAGGCCCTCAGGGCGCTAAGTGACCTCCAATGAGCAATGGACAGGAAGACATTGGCAAAAAGCTCCCAAAGTACCGCGGGCTGACAAAAAAAGCCCTCGGAAAGGTTGCTTTGAATAAAGGGAATAGCCCCGAGCAGGACTCGATGGCAAAAAAGCTGCTCGAAATGGCAGACCTGTATTACAATGACGCCCAATACTTTGAAGGAAAGGGCATGCATCTCACAGCGCTTGCAGCATACAGTTACGCGCATGCATGGATCGATGCGGGGGTGCGCCTTGGCATCCTTGACGGCAAAGGCGATGACAGGCTCTTTGTGCTGCCGTGAAAAAAGCTTGGGACAAAACCGACAAACCCCCCGGGGGCCATGAATTCTTTTTATAGCAAACCACAAAAGCCTTCATGGCATTTGTTTGCGGTTCATGCGCCCTTGCGGCGGATGCCCCGCAAAGCCAAAGGCTTTGCAAGGTGCCGGATAGCAGACCTGATAATTTAGCACAATTTTTTTGGCCTGCTATAATATCAGCGATAACAACAGGCGTAGGTTTTCAAAAGATGCCGTGGTTTTCAGCTTGGTTTGCGGCTCCCCCAACAATTAAAAACTTCAAAAGCTTAATAGTTGTGAAGTGAAAAAAAAATGGGGATTTACGATTCGGGGATTGACTTTGATATAAGCCCTGGCTCAAAAAAGATCGCGGTTTATGCGCTCATCGCAATTGCAGCCATTGCAATAATTGCAGTCCTTGCCATGGCGGCTGCCGAATACGCAAAGCCGCAGGCGCTCTCATTCAGGTTTGAAAAAAACCCCATCAAGCAGGACCAGATGACGACACTTTATGTTACAGTCACCAACATTTCCGGCTTTGACCTTGCAAATGTGCCCCTTGATGTGCGCGCAAAGGAAGGAACAGAGCTGCAGATATCTGCTTCGAGCGAAAAATTCAACGGGACAGCAGTGTCATTGCCCCAGCTCTCAGGCGGGACATCGCGCGAAGTGGCGTTCACGATAAATCCGGTAGGCAAGATCCTTCCCGGCACGTATGTGATAGTTGCAAAGACCACGATCAACAGCGAGCCGTTTGAGGAAGAGGCAATCTTGAAAGTTGAGGAATAGGTTTTAGCGCTTATCCCATTTTTTCCTCTCGCGCCAGTATGTTTTCCAGAATAATTTCCCCAGATCATCTCTAAATCTCCTTACAGAGCCATACATTCGATCGACATCACGCTTGAATGTGTGGTCCATCTCCTCTTGAGAGATTCCTTCAGGATTGCGCTCCACAAGAGATGCATCAATGATGCGCGCCATTGTCGAATATATTATTACATTTTCACCATGGAAATGGCCATGATAAAAGCCCTTTTTGTGCAATGCGGAAAGCTGCTTTGCGACGCTTTGCACAATGTTTTCCTTTTCTGCGTCAGATGCTTTTTTAAGAGCTGCCAGTAAAGGAATTCCGCGGACTTGCTTTGTAACTTAACTTCGCCACTTTTGGCGGCCTGACGGCTGTTTGTTGGCTCTGACTTGATTTGTCTTTTTGGTTTTACCAGCGTAAATCTATGCTGGTTTGGCCGTATTTGTGGATTGATTTCCCCAGAATCTGTTCAATTTCTGGGGAAATGTTAGATAGCAAGCGTAATTGGAACGCTTTTTCGGGGTACACTACGGTAAGTGTCAAATTCGATAAGTATTTTTTGAGGAGCTTCACGTTTTTCACGAGTGGATTCGTGCTCAAAAATTGTGTCAAACTGAGCATAGCGTTTGTGAGGAAAATAATGAACATATACCCGAGAATAGTGAATTTGTTCCAGTGCCGCACAGGTCGCAACTCAGTTCCCTCCTTCATATCGCGAATCAGCTTCTCAGCTCTATCCCTTTGCTTGTAGAGTGCCAAAATTTTCTCTGGTTCCGCGTCAACGCTGGATTCGAGGATGAAGAAACCCTCTAATCTGGTAATGAATGGGTTTTTGATTTTTCCGAGGGTTTTTTGCAACTCGCCTCTTGCAATAACCAAACCTTCTTCAGTTGGGTGTTTTGCCAATTCCTTTCCGCGCTTTGCCTTTGAAATCAACGGGTGATTTTTCTTTAACTCGCGTTTGAATTTTTTCCTTTTCTTCCGCAGCTGGTCGCGCTTCAATTTTCTGGAAAAGAAAATGTACTGAAATTCCCCTTCTTCTTCGCGTTTCACGGATTCGTATTCTACTTCGTTGGCAACGATTTTTTCCTTTTTGGATTCGTGGAATATTTTGATGTACTTCGCGTATGACGCTTTTTTCTTTTGCTTGAGAGTAAGGTAATTGAAGCCTTTTTCCAAGATTTTTTCTTTGTTCTTTTTCGTGTTGGCTCCGCAATCAAAAATGAGAAGCGCACCTTTTTCCAAGATTTTCACGAGGCATTTGAAAATCACTCTCCAATGCCTCTTATCCACGAGGTTTCCTTTTTGCACTGTGAGAGCGCTTGGAACGCCGTTGATGCCGGTGCTTATTCCCCAAACGAATTGCTTTTTCCCTGGCTGCGAATCGCGTGAATAACCCAGTGCTCCAAGATTGCTTTTGTTTCCCTCGAAATAGCTGCTTGAAAAATCAGGAAACTGCTTGTCGCTCACCAAACCATGTTTTTTGATGAGTGACTGATATTTTTCTACAAGCGCATTGAGCCTCATTCCAATTCGCTCAATACCCCTGTAAACATTCCTTTCTTTCGGAATTTCCTTGAACCCAAGCTCTTTGAAAAATTCCGGAGGATATAATTCCTGCAAACGGCAGACGCTTGCAGATTTATCCAAACGATTGGTTATGAGCAATTTGGCTATTTCTACAATATTTTTGGCTCTACCAAAACCCTTGCCAAAAATAGAATTGATGATTCCATACTTTTCGTTAACTTTATCCACTATTCCAATGCTTCCAATACTGAAGG
>Ga0209211_10010809_pt1 | contig 11817 bp, 8 predicted proteins | sample RifGroA2_FD_183992 | JGI IMG/M metagenome (GOLD analysis project Ga0209211, IMG submission 183992) | Groundwater microbial communities from Rifle, Colorado, USA - Groundwater A2 (SPAdes) (version 2) | ecosystem: Environmental > Aquatic > Deep subsurface > Groundwater | place: Rifle, Colorado... | reverse complement strand
TTTCCTGGATCCCCTTCTTCAAGGGGATGACAATCACTTTTAACTTTTAACATAACGATCAATTCCATCTTTTACATCCCCGTCATATTCCACCTTGCCATCTCTCAAATAAATAACTCTTGAACAAAATTGCTTAACCGTTTCAAGAGAGTGGGAGACAAAGATCGTCGTTACACCAAGCTTTTTAAATTCTTCCATTTTTTTGATACATTTTGCTTGAAAGGCTGTATCCCCAACCGCTAATATTTCATCAATTAACAAAATATCCGGCTGGGTGAAGACGGCAACGGCAAAAGCCAACCGCATATACATTCCCGATGAATAGTATTTGACCGGTGTATAGATGAATTTCATATCGATCTCAGAAAAATCAACGATCTCCTGAAATTTATCAATTAAAAATTTCTCTTCCATGCCAAGAATGACCCCGTTTAAAAAAATATTTTCTTTTCCGGTCAGCTCCGGATGAAATCCGGCACCAAGTTCTATAAGCGGAGAAACCCTGCCGGTTATTTTTACGCTGCCTGAAGTCGGAGAGGAGACTCTAGCCATGAGTTTGAGAAGAGTTGATTTTCCGGCTCCGTTTTTTCCGATGACCCCAACCGTTTCACCTTTTTTTATTGAAAAATTGACGTTTTTTAAAGCATGGACCCGTTCCAAGGTTTTCTGCTTCCTGAAAATGGCTTGGATCAGTTCTTTAATGGTCTTTTGATGTTGAAGAAAAAAATACTTATCGACTTTTTCAAAAGCGATGATCGTATTCATAGTTAAAATTTTATCACAAAATTAGATACTATTTTATCAAATTTTTCTTTCTAAGAGAGAAATATAATTTAATGTCTCCTAATATTTTTTCTTTGATAAGGTCAAGTATTTTATAGTTAGATTTTCCATAAGTTCTTGGATAATGTCCAACTGGAATCTCGGAAAATTTAGCGCCTGCAAATTGAAGTTTTTTTATCAACTCGGGAAGAATTGAAGCATCTTTGCTTTTGAGATTGATTTTGTCCAATAATGATTTTTTGATCAGTCGAAAATCGCAGTCAACATCTTTTATCGGTAATTTAAAGATAAATTTTACCAATAAACGGTAGATATCTCCCAGTAAGACTCTTAAAATATTATCATGCCGTCTGATTTTATATCCATTAACGACGGTTGTATTTGTATCATTTTGTTTTATGACCAGCTTTGGCAGATCTTCCTCTAAATGGTATTGGGCATCTCCATCGGTATAAAAAACCCAGTCTTTGGTTGCCTTTTTAAATCCATACTTTATTACCGCGTATCCCTCGTTATTTTTTGGTCTGTTAATGATCTTAAGGTCTGGATAAATTTCCTTCATTTTTTTGATTTTGCTGTAAGTATTATCCTTTGAAGCGCCTCCGTGAAGAGCGATCACTTCCAAATCGCTAGTAACTTCCTTTCCTATTGTATATGCGCATATGATCTGCCGGGTCACAGTCGCCTCATCATTTAAAAAAGGAAAAAAGATAGATAGACTGCTAATTTTTTTCATATCGACTATAAAATAGGGAAATTTTTTTAAAAATATAATCAATTTGATTTTTCGTCATATATGGATGAAATGGCAGGCTAATTATTTTTTTAGACAATGTCTCCGCATTCGGATATTTCTGTTTTAATAAATTCCTAAAAGCAGGGACTTTATTTATTATAAGGGGATAATGAATAAAAGTTTCAATATTCTCTTTTTTTAGAAAATTTCTCAGTTCGTCCCGTGGCCTTGCTTTTATTACAAATAGGTGATTGACGGGGTTACTATTCTTATCTGATCTTAAAACCGTTATGTGTTTGTTCAATCCCAGTTTTTTTATTTGCATTTTAAAATATTGAACCAAATGCTTTCTTTTTAATAGTTCACTATTGATTCTTTTCAAATATATATTTAAAACGGCTGCTTGAATTTCCGGTAACCGGCTGTGTCCGCTTATAAATTCACTTTGGTATCTATTTTTTTCTCCATATTGAACCGCTTTTTTTAAAAAATCAAAACGTTTTTTGTTTTTAGTTAATATTCCCCCTCCATCACCAAGCGTACTTAAATTTTTTGTCGGGTAAAAAGAAAAACAGCCGATATCTCCAAAAGTACCGACTAATTTACCATTGTATCTGCTTCCAAAAGCCTGTGCACAGTCTTCAATTAAAAATATTTTATTCTTTTTACATATATTAACAATTTTTTTCAGGTCACCGACTAGCCCATATAGATGAACCATGATTATTGCTCTTGTTTTAGCAGTGATTAATTTAATAACTGAATCGGGATCCAGTTGCCCGTTATCATCAATATCAGCCGCTACCCCCTTCAAACCGCTCATAAATACAGGAAAAGCGGTTGGATAGGCATTGACCGGAAAAATAACTTCATCGTTTTTTTTCAAATTTAAAGATTGAAGAGCCAAGAGCAACGAATCGTGACCCGATCCGCAGGTTAGGAAATATTTTGTTTTAAAATAATTTTTTAAAAGTATTTCTAATTTATTTAGAAATTGACCGTTCAAAAAAATACCATTATCAATTACCTTTCTAATTTCTTTAAGGATAACTTTCTTATTTTTTTTTGCTTTAAGTTTTACGTGGTTAAAAGATAAATTCATAAAAGAATAGTTAATCTTTTTTTGGAATCCAAAACTCTTTTCCTAAACTGTCCCATGGTAAACGTCTTTCATCAGGATCTTTAATATTAAATTGTTGATTTACAAATACATATAAATCTAATGGTAAATGCTGAAAAACAGCCGCCCCTTGCGCTACTCCTTTTGGAATTACCAGTAATTGTGATTTTCCTGCACCCAAAATAATTCTCATCACCTGATTATTGGTCTTTGATTTTTTTCTTAAATCCCATAATCCAACAAACAAGTGATCGAAGGGAGAGACATACCAAACAAAATCCTGTTTAAAATGCAGATGCCAGGCTTTTATTGACCCGGGAAAAAGTCGGGTTCTATTAATCTGAACAGTTTCAAAATCCGGAATTTGCTTTATCCTTCCTTTATTAAATCGGACGATCTCAGAGAAGTCTCCTTCTTCACTGGGAATATTTTTAAGATCTATTACTTTTACTCCCGTAATCGAATGAGTAGATAAATAATTTTGTTTATATATATTTTTCCGGTTTTTTTCATCGATATCCTCGATTGTTAGAAAGGACGATTTCATATAGTCAACATTCTAATTTAATTTTGTTTAATATTCAAGATAGATTATCTCAAAAGGATTAAATGTGATAGAATGTTGAAATGCTAAAAACATCAAAAAAAAATAAGGAAATTAATATTGCTTTTGAAATAAGTCCTCTTCTCTTAGCTTCAGGAAGTTTTGGTGATAAATCCGGCGTCTACCGGTATTATTACGGATTGATCAAAGCTCTGGGAGCGTATGTTAAAAAGAATAAAAAAAATACCAAGTTAGTTCTTTTTTCTTTCAATAAAGATTTGCTCAACTCTCCTGTTAATAAAGATATAATCGATTTATTAAATAATCCAATTTTCACTTTTATTAAAAATGTTCCAGTAGCTCAAAAGCACTCTTCATTTTTAGGTCTGAAAATCGTTGAATCTTTTTTAAGGCCATTTTTAAAAATCATCAACAAACTGCTTCCCATAAAAAAGTTTTATCTTTATATTTTTACCGAACTACGATTTCAAGAGTATATTTCTTTTTTAAGAAAGCAGTTGATCAAGCATAAAGTGATTGTCATCTATCATTCCGAAACCAGTTTTTATCCTTTAAGGAACTTTAAAAATGTCATCACGATCTATGATCTGACCCCGATCCTTATGTATCAATATCACCGTCTAGAAACCGTTGACCTGACACAAAGAAAACTATATTTTGCTCAAAAATATTGTCAGGGAATCGTTTGCATCAGTGAATCAACTAAAAATGATCTGTTAAAACTATATCCCGCATTTAATTCTAAAAAGATTAATATTTGCTACCCCGGAATCGACCCGGTATTTTTGTCAAAACATCGATCTGTTTTTGAAGACCTGCAATTAATTGCCGGTCAGCAAGTTAATAATTTAAGAAAAAAACGCTACTTATTTTTTTATAGCACTTTTGAACCAAGGAAAAATGTCATAAACCTGGTCCAGGCCTTTTTTGATCTTCATCATGAAAAATTGATTCCTCAGGAATTTAAGCTCGTCCTCATGGGGGGAGAGGGATGGGGTAAAGCAAAAAAAAGGGTTTTAAATTTTGTCAAGGAGAATTTTCCGATAAAAAATAAAAATAAGATCGTAATTCTTGACTACCTGAACGATAAATATCTCATTGATCTCATTAAAAATTCTTATGCGGTTATTTACCCCAGCCTTTATGAGGGGTTTGGACTGCCTGTCCTTGAAAGCATGTTCTTAGGGGCTCCAGTCATTTGTTCCAACAGCTCATCGCTGCCCGAGGTCGGAAAAAATGCCGTTGTATATATCGATCCCAATGATTACTACGATCTGAAGAGTAAAATAGCATATCTGGTCAAACGTCCAAAAATAGCAAGCAAACTAAGACGACTTGGTTTGGCGCAAGGAAAAAAATTTAATTGGAATACCTCTGTTTCTAAACTTTATAATTATTTTATTGATTTGTAGTAGTAATGGAAATACGCGAATACAAAACAATGTATGAGGTTGAAGATGCTCATTTTTGGTATAAGGGAATGAGAGAAATCGCCAAAACCTTACTTGATAAACATCTGCCAAAAAATAAACAACTAAATATTCTTGATGCCGGCTGCGGGACGGGACGAAACATTATATTTTTGAAAAATTATGGTAAAGTTTCAGGTTTTGATATATCTCCCTATGCGATAAAATATTGCAAAAGAAGAAAATTAGTAAACATAAAATTTGGAAGTATAGACAAAATTCCTTATAAAAATAATTGCTTTGATGTAGTTACTTGTTTTGATGTCCTAGGACAAGCTGAGGTTAAAAATATTAATAAATCAATAAAAGAATTTTATCGTATTCTAAAACCTGGGGGAACTTTGTTAATACGAGTAGCTGCTTATAACTCACTGATAGGATATCATGATAAAGCTGTCCATACCAAACATCGTTTTGATAAGTCTGAGCTGAAAAAACTTTTAATTAAAAATAAATTTAAAATTATCAAGGCTACTTATGCTAATTGTTTTTTGTTTCCGTTGACAGTTTTGAAAAGATTATTTCTTAGAACCTCCCGCTCTGATGTAAATGCAATAAATCCTTTGATTAATATAATATTTCAAATTCCTTTTATAATAGAAAATTTTTTAATAAAATATTTTGATCTTCCATTTGGCCTATCATTAATTATGATAGTTAAAAAATAAAAATTATTTTATTCCAATATATCTAATATGAAGAGACAAAGGTCTCTTATCTTGCGAGCCGGGAATAAATCTTGAAAGATTATGAATATTTTTGAATTTAAAAGTAATTATATTTAAACCTTGTCTAAGATTATTTATTGATAATTGTTGTTTGCTGTATCTTCCTATTGGGAATATCATTTTTCCCATATATTTATCATTAACATAAACTTTGGCCATTTGAGTTTTAACAATTGCCTCAGCCTCGACAATTAAATTTTTTTTATTAGGATTTTCTAAACTCATGAATACTTGAGTTGTTTTAGTCATCATCCAACGACTTTTAACATTCGGTTCTTTCTTGCCCCATCCTTTATCAGTCAAAGCTAATTCATTAGTAGTTGAGTCAAAGTTTATTTCAGTAATGGATATTTTTGGTTTTCGAAAATATAAATCATAATTACCATCACTTAATATTTTTGCAAATCCAAATTCTTTAAATAGGGAAGTGATGAAAGGAGAATATCTTTCATTGTTTTTATTTATAACATAAGATATTTGATAAAAATCAATATGATTCAAAAAATTTTGACGATTAACTCTTTTTGTCAATGATCCATAGTTGGTTGGATTGGATTCGATAATCCTTCCTAACGAACCAATAAGAGGATTCCTTAAATAATAATTAAATAATATATTGGGCACTCTTCCCGCATATATACCAAAAATTTGTTGACGATGAAGTAATTGGGCGTATGGAGACCAAATAACGTTTGCATAGCCGAAATTTTTTATTGAATCCCTGATCAAAAATGGGATTTCCAAAATCGGTCCGGTTTTTTGTTTGGATAAGTATTCATAAATTTTAACTGGCATCTTTACTGTTGTTGGTTTGCCAACAATTGTAATCTGATCAAATATAAATACAAAAAAAAGGGTAAATAAAACAAGTACCTTAAGCCATTTTTTATTAGTTTTTTTTAAAAAATACTGAATAACAAAAGCCGCAATAATTGATGATAAAAAAATAAATGAAACAATAAATCTTCCTGGCGACCGGGCCATTTGCAGATAGGGGATATAAGGAATAATTATGTAAGGCAATGGCACTCTAAGATTTATTCCAAAAATCTGTAAGTAAGGTCCAAATGTTAAAATTAAAAATAATAAAGCCGTAAAATAAATCGGTTTTAGTAATTTTGGCAGCTTATTTGATACAAACAAGAAACATATCATTGAAACAATTATTATTAGTCCCGGATATATAAAATTTTCAAAAATTCTGGAAATATATAAATATTTTGAACCTAACTGTCCAAGAATCTGTCTGTAAAGAGGATTCGAACCAAGAGGAATAAATATATTAGTCAAATCAGCCGAATATAAAATAATGTCATTCCAATCAGATGGGATGTCTCGGCCATTGGATATAACCTTGATAACTTCGGAAATCCAGGGAGATAAAATCAAAAAAAATAAAATAATAGCAGTTAAAAAGTAATTTTTATCTCTTTTTATTATTTTTAATACTTGTTTGTGAAAATACAGATAATCAATAACTAATAAAACAAGTATCATAATAATCATCATCATTGCAAAATATAGATTGGTTAAAAAAACGATAGATAAACTAATCGCAAGTAGAGTCGAAAATAAATATTTTTTAAGCTGTCTTTTTTCTTCGATTAATTTGATAAAAAAAATCGCCGGGAAAGTAAATAGATAAAAAGCCGTATATGATGGATGCGCACCTATGCGTACGGTCACAAATGGACTGTAACAAAATATTAGTGAGACTAATAGGGCAGGTAGTTTATCTATCTTGAAAAATCTCAGGAGGTAATACATGGATAATCCGGAGATAATCACTCCCAAAAGAATTATTAGCATGAATGACTGGTGAATAGACAAGAAGGGTCTTAGAAATAAAAAATAAACACCAAAAATAGGAGTCACATCATCCAAAGCAAACCGCCAGCCAAATGGATATAAAACTGAGTCCGTTTTAGAAAAAGGATTTTTTAAAGAAAGAATATTATTTCTGACTGTCTCGGCCACAAATTCATAAACAGGTGACTCACCCTGAATTGTTAATTGATCTACTCTATCTTTATTTATAACTTGACCCCATAAATTTCTATAAAAAAACAGGCTTACTAAAAATATTATCAACGTTACCAAAATCCAAGAATGATCAAATTTTTTTTTCATAATCATTTTATTCCAAGGCAATTTTTTTGAAATTAACGTAAAGGGTCCGCCCGTCAAGGTTGCCCGGAATCACATCCATCGGTCGATAACCGCTTGAATAAATAAATTTTATTTTATGAACTCCTGGATCAAGAGGGTAGGTGATGGGCAAATTAAAACTTTTCCATTCCGTATCTATTAAAACTTTCCCAAGCAGCTCGTCATTAAGATAGACCGACATTTCCTGCGGTTTACCGAGACTTAAGGCTTCAACAGTAAAGTTGACCGGGTAGGTATCTTTTGTGACTAACCTCAAAGTTGACTCCTTTTCATTAGCCCAGCGGGTTTCGCCCTCCTTTATCCCCCAGCCACTAAATAATAAACTGTCTTCATACTCATTCTTACCCATTAAAATTATTGATAGTTCTTCATTTCGACTTAAAAGGCATTTGTCACTATTACAAAGACGTCCCAATAAGTAGTGTTCATTTTCCCACACTGTTTTAGTAAAAATAATCTTTGAGGGATTATCATTTAAAAATGATGGTTTAGATATTAATATCAAACTGTCATCAACAATTTGATCTTTTGTTTTATTGATATTAAACGGTGTATAGATCAATTGATTTGGATATAAAAAATAATCTGTCCAAAATTGACGCCATAAATTAGTTGGGCCGGTAATAGTTTGTTCAGTAAATATTGGTTCGTTTATTTTTAAATTATCATTAAGTTCCTCCAACGAAATAAGTGAACTATCAACTGCAAGATATTCTCTTATAAAACGATTATTTAATTTAAAACCTGAGTACAACACCAAGACAACAAGAAAAATAAATATTAGTATTCCTATCTTTTTATTATTCTGATAATAATTTGTGACTCCAATTGAAAACAAAACTATTATTAATGGAAGAGTATATGTCAATACTCTATTGTAGGCAAAAAAATTATTATGTAATATTCCAGTCCAGTAATAAAAAAAGAGATAAAGGATTAAAAAACTTATTAAAATAGTCTTGTATCTAGACCGCAGAATTCCTTTTATAATAGCTATTATCGTCAACAAGCTAAACAATATTGCTACTGCCGTTGGCATTGGTTCAAAAGAGTGGATGCTATAAAAACCCAAGGCTTCAAATGGATTGGCAAAAGGAATTTTATTTCTGAATAATTGCCATCCAATAGGAGCATTAAGCCCGCCGGCTTGTAAAAAATCAATTCTTAATGCGTTAATAATTGATATAAAGCTAGTTATTCCCATTACAAAAAAAATTCGAATTAATGTTTGTAGATATGTTAGGAAGCTATTTCTTTTTATTAGGTTAATTAATAAAAATATAAATATTGGAACAATAATTAGGATAGCCGTTTCATGATAAGAAAAAAATAATACAGACATTGTTAATCCAACAACAAAATCAAATTTATTAAAAACATTTTTCTTTATTTTATTAGAGTATAGATAAGAAAATAAATGTATTATAAGAAAAACTTCAATTCCCCAAAAAAATATTTGACCCAAGAAATCATGGTAAAGTATATAAAGTAAATTAACATTAAATGAAAAAATAAAAATAGAGAGTAATAAACCATAAAATGAATTTTTATATAAAGTTTTGAACAATAAGTAAATTAAAGGTATCGTTAACCCAAAAAGAAGTAATTCAAATAAGTAAACGTATTGATAACCTTTTAATTGAAAAATGTTCAAAAAAAACGAGACTATAATAGGGCTACCCCAACGAAAATTATCTTTAATCATTCCATTGACGCCGTATGTAGTTGGTTTTAAAGGTTCGTTTTTCAAAGTAAAGTTATCTGCGATTGAATGATTGATGAGATAATCAGGTAATGACGCATATATAAGAACATCATTATTTCCTAAAGAAAGTGTCGTCAGAATTTTTACTCTTCTGATGAGAGGGCTGGAGTTAAAAAGTATACTTACTAATATAAAAATCAGGATGAAAGAATCTATCTTCGGATTTATTTCGAATCTTAGTTTTTTATAAAAAATTGCAACTATATCTAACAGAAGAAGAAGAAATATCAGGAAAGGGGATATTATTTTTACTGATAATCCAAAAAGACTAAAGATAACTAAAAAAAATATTAAAAAAAACATTGCATACCAAGGACTTAGCCAAAGAGAATATGCTTTTAATTTATTTGGTATTGATAACAAAGTTAGTCCTATACCTAAAATAAAAAGGATAAAAATTGTCAAAAAAGAATAGAACAAAATAGTCAAAGTTGTTGCTATCATAAATTTTGTTTACTTAATTCCCGTTAAATATATATTAAAAAACTTGGCTGATATCTTTCGCTCGTCAAGACTTCCTATGATAACATCAGCTGGTCGGTAATATTTATCAAACATGAAATAAACAGTATTTATGCCCGTTTCAAGTTTGGTATCGATAGGAATAGAGTATTCTGTCATTTGTGTTGAAATATTAATTTTTGTTATCTTCTTCTTATTTAAATAGATTGTAACCGATTGATCTGCGTTAAAAGCTGCTACTTTAAAATGAAGTTTATATTTTTTTTGTTTAGTTGACTTGAACATCACAAAACTTCTTTTTTCAACCCAACGGAAGTTTCCTTCTCGATTATGCCACCCCATTCCGAGAAAATTAACATCATTTTCATTACCTAAAATTACTGATAAAAAGTCTTTATCTTCAGGGGTCCTCAACCAAAGGGAAAATTTTCTCTCCTCTAATTGTTTCTCAAAACCCAGTTCTATGAGTTTAGCGGACAATGTTGCCGCATATGGCATTTCGTTATTTAAAATAATATATTTCAGATCAAGAAAATTAATGGTTTCTTTGCTTTTTTCAATATCCAAGTCTGCCCAATTAATCAAATCATCCTTATCAATGACCGGATTGCTGTTTAAACTACTATCTATCAGGCGCCCTAAATAACCAAAAAACGGGTTCAGACGATAATAATTTTTTTTATAGTCGGCAACACGTCCCATATATCCGCCAATCACAGGTTTTCCATGCCATGATTCCCCGATCGTCATACTAATCGCATCTCCGTTGCCAAAATATGTAAAACCATCTCTTACAGTAAATGGGACTTCCAATACTGAAACTTTTTCTTTATCGGCTTTTATTGTTGCAAATATTTTATATGGATAATCTTGTGGACCGGGAAAAATATTATCGGCAACCCTTTGATCAAAAATAAAAACGAGCAAAAATATGGCAAAGAAGATCTTTTTAAAACGGATCGGTCTATTTTTTAAGAAATAACTGATTATGTAAGCACAGACAATATAGGCAAAGAAAATAAATCCAACAATCAGTCTTCCCGGAACCCGTATATTATTCAAAAAGGGGATATAATGCAAAATAATATAGGGGAGTGGGATCACTATTCTAATTCCCTCATCAACCGTCAATGTCCAATGGCCAAATACATGTAAAAACGGCCCTAATGTCAAAACAAAAAAAACCAAACTAGTAAATAAAAATGGTTTGATATTTTCTTTCGTTTTTTTATCAAATTTTTTATAAAAGAATATTAGAACGAAATAGCTAAAAAGAATAATGACACCGGGATAAGTGAAATTTTCAAAAATCGAACGGGCTTCAGGCCTAAATAATTTCAAAAATATCAAAAATGGTCTATACAAAAATGGATATTTTGAAACATAATAGCCATAACCGCTGGGAATAAAATAATTAAATAGATCTGAGGCAAATTCGATCGCTCCGCCCCAACCGGTTGTCTTTGGAATTTCATCGAATAAAGTTGATTCATATAACCCCCTGGCCCAAGGAATGAGAAATATAACCGTTACCAAAAAAATTAGCACTCCGTAAGACCATAATTTCTTGATCTGTTCAAAAAATAATTTGGTCTTAAAAATTACATAGTAAAGAAGCAAACAAAAAATTGAAATTAGAAGCATGACAAAATAATAAAAATTGAGCCATAGCGTTAAAACAAAAAAAAGAGAAGCCCCGATAGAAAATATCGTTCTTGTTATTTTTTTGTTTGCCTGGAGTAAATTAACGAAACAAAAATAAAACCACGGAAATAGGTAAATACACCAGTAATTTAGGTGGCCTCCGCGAGGGAAAAGAAACGTCATATAACCATAAGCAAGTCCGATAAAAAATGAGATTAATTTTCCGAATTTGAGCGATCTTAATAGGAAATACATGCCGATGTTCGCCAACAAAAGTGAAAATGCGGCAATAATTGACATCGACTGATGTATCGAAAAAAACGGTCTTAAAAATAGAAAATAAAATCCATTTGCAGCATCGGTTAACCCGAGATGA
>Ga0209211_10010808_pt1 | contig 11818 bp, 9 predicted proteins | sample RifGroA2_FD_183992 | JGI IMG/M metagenome (GOLD analysis project Ga0209211, IMG submission 183992) | Groundwater microbial communities from Rifle, Colorado, USA - Groundwater A2 (SPAdes) (version 2) | ecosystem: Environmental > Aquatic > Deep subsurface > Groundwater | place: Rifle, Colorado... | reverse complement strand
CGCTCAATCCATTTATAATTCAGAAGCAGATTCAGCCTAAACTGAAAGCCGTTTTCAAACTTCTTCGGTAACCACCGAACTTGAGGAAACGATCCATTCCTTCGGTAACCTTTTATCTTGAGGCAATGCGTCTATCTGAACTTACAGCGCGGTCTCGTTGGTTTCCCCGGTGCGGATGCGAATGACCTGCTCGACTGTCGAGATGAAGATTTTGCCATCGCCGATCTTGCCGGTATGCGCGGCCTTGATAATCGCTTCAACCGCCGTATCGAGCAGCTCGGCTGAAATTACCACCTCCACTTTGATCTTGGGCAGGAAGTCCACCACGTATTCCGCACCGCGATACAGTTCAGTATGGCCCTTCTGGCGGCCAAAGCCTTTCACTTCGGTCACCGTCAAGCCGCTTACTCCCAGCTCGGAAAGTGCTTCACGTACTTCATCCAGCTTGAATGGCTTGATAATCGCTTCGATCTTCTTCATGGTGAACTCCCTGAGTGCGTTAGTGTGTCGTTATCCTTGCTTGAATGGCGTGATTGTACCAAGAGCAGCGAATAATTGAATCAGCCCAACTCGCGATATCTCACTGACAGGATTTCCAACTCCTGGACACCAACCGGCGTGCGCAATATCGCCACTTCGCCTTCGCACAATTTGAGCAGCGTTCGCGCCAGTGGCGAGACCCAGCTGATCAAACCGGAGCCCACATCCGCCTCATCCACCCCGACGATGCTGTAGATGTTCTCACATCCGTTGTCGTCGCAAACCGTCACTGTTGCACCGAAAAATACTTGATCGCACTCGCCGCGCTGCGCCGGATCGACGACTTCGGCCAGTTCCATACGCTTGCGCAGGAAGCGCACGCGCCGGTCGATCTCGCGCAAGCGTTTCTTGCCATAAATATAATCGCCGTTTTCCGAGCGGTCGCCGTTGGATGCCGCCCAGGTAATGGTTTTAACCAATGCCGGGCGCTCCACCTTCCACAGATGGTCCAGCTCTTCCTTCAGCTTGCGATATCCGTTGGGAGTGATGTAATTTTTGGCGCCTGACGGCAACTGAAACAAGGCTCCCAGCTCATCATCATCCGCATCGTTTTGCGGATGACCATTGCGCGGCTTGCCTGCCAAATCCGTTTCATGTGTGAATGCTTTGCTCATGATATGAATTTTACAGCAATGCCAACTCCCGGCCGAACAAAACTTATGCCGGGTGCCGCCCGGATTGGGCGTTTTTTGCACATCAATAACTGGCCATGACGAAATCGATTTAGAATAGCCGCAAACCAAGGCTTCCGGGATATTTTCGCCTGATCGATTTTCATTGGGCACCATCGGTCAATTTTTGATGCACCTTCACATGCGCAGATTTTAGATTGATTAACCGCAAAGAGGTAACGACGTGATTCGCTCTCCCGAAATTTTCAAAGTATTGCAAACGGCTCCCTTATTCCAGGGAGTGTCCGGCAAGTTACTCGTCGAGAAGTTAAATGAATCCAGGCTGCGCACCTTGAATTCAGGCGAAACATTACTGGTTCCAGGCCAGGCTAACAATGTGGTTTATGTCATTCTTTCCGGGCGCTTGAACATCCAGACAAAAGATTCCGGCATCGAGCCTATCGCCATGCTTGGTGAAGGGGAATGCGTGGGGGAAACGTCCATCATAGGAGACGTGCATATCCCGGCATACGTCGTTGCCGCTACCGACTGCAAGCTGCTTGCGATCGGCCATGCCGCGCTGTGGGAGTTGATCGATAGTTCGCATCAAGCCGCGCATAACATGCTCAGCGTATTAAGCATGCGTATTCGCCCTGCCAACTCAATCATGTCAGAAAACCACGAAGTCCATCACGGGTTTTCAGGCGCCTCAATTATCGATGAAATGACAGGCCTTCATAACCGGCAGTGGATAGAAGAGAAAATCAGCCGCTGTTTGCGCCGCAATGTTTTCGACAAGCAGCCAAGCTGCCTCATGATGGTAAAAATAGACCAATTCAAGGAATTGGACGACAAATATGGCCAGCTTGGCAGCGAACAAGTGCTGCGGGATACCGCACGCACCATGTTGTCCTGCTTGCGCCCGAATGACCAGGCCGGACACTTTCTCGGCGAACAATTCACTGTTTTCATGCCGAACACCACCTTGGCCGACGGCTGCATAGCGGCAGAAAGGCTGAGAACGGCAGTCAGCATATCCGTGGTTGTGCTGCCCAGCGGCGATGCCTTGCCGCCTATCAGCGTGTCTCTGGGCGTCAGCCTGGCGAATTTGGACGACACGCCGGCCACCCTGTTTGCCCGCGCTCATGAAGCTTTGCAGCAGGCCGCAGAAAGTGGCGGTAACTGCGTAAAGTGGTGGGATAAGGATCTGGAACGTGAAACGGCGCAACTATCGGCAGAGGTAGATACCGCTTTGCCGGTCAAGCCTTTTATGTCCCTCTGGCCTGGGGCGCAACCTGAAGAACCAAAATCACCCCGCACCGCCGATAAGCGTTGACCCAAGCAATGGCTGGGTGGGCGGCGAAGTATATTTGGAGCAGATTCGGAACGCTGATGCGTTCCGGGTTTGACTGATTTATCGAGACCGCTAAAACTCCGCAATCTGATCTTCATCGACATCGCGCAATACAAACCACGCGATCATTGATTTGGCGTCCCAACGGGGTATAAACCGCTTGCATTGGCGCTAGATGTAGCCGCATAGCAACTAAAACACCTGCAATTATCCCCACAGGCTATGGCTCGAATAGATATTTCGAAAGGCTGCTCACAGGACACCAAAAAGGCAGTAATCAATTATTTTGGTTATTCCCTTAAACAATGCCGTCCGGTCAGGAACCAAGTGTACATCTCGCCAATATCCTTAATCACGATGACACCGTGTTTCTCCATTTCAAACTGTTCGCCTAGCCGCCGCCGGGTGGTATCCGTAACCTGCACGCGCCCGGCTATGCCTTGGGATTCCATGCGGCTGGCGATATTCACCGTGTCGCCCCACAGGTCGTAAATGAATTTGCGCTTGCCGATGACGCCGGCCACCACCGCACCGCTGCTAATGCCGATGCGCATTTGCAGTGTATAGCCATTGCGCTTATTGAAGTCCTCCAGCGCATCCATCATGTCCAATGCCATATGCGCCGCCCGCGTTACATGATCGGTTACAGGAACAGGCACCCCGGCTACCGCCATGTACGCATCGCCGAGGGTCTTGATCTTTTCAAGGCCACGGTTGTCTGCAATGCTGTCAAACCCGGTAAAAATATCGTTGAGCAGAACCACCAGCTTCTCGGGACTCATGCCCGCAGAAAATTTGGTGAACCCCACGATATCGGCGAACAACACCGTCACATCAGGGAAGCTGTCGGCGATGAGTGGCGGGAAGCCATCGGCAATGCCGCCACTCCGCTCCTTTAGCCCCCGTCCCTTCAGCCGTTCGGCAATGGCCTGGGGCAGCACATTGAGCAGCAGCCGCTCCGTCACTTTCTTCTCCGCCACAACCTGGTCGTAGAGACGCTTGACCTCGGCGCTCTGGTAAAGGATCAGTTTGTGGCTGGCCTCCACTTCATCCAGCGCTTGCCTCATGGCTTCGCTGTGGTCCTTCGCTTCCTTGTGCAACAGCCGCGCTTCCAGCAGGTTATAAACGCGTGCCAGCACCTCGGATCGGTCTAATGGGGTACTGACAAAATCCCTCGCACCAAGCTGCAACGCGCGCAGCTTGTAATCCGGGTGTCCGGTAATCACCAGCACCGAAAGGTAACTATTCAACTCGATTTCCTTGAGTCCCTCCATCACCTGGAACCCATCCATGCCGGGCATCTCGATATCCAACAGGATCAAGTCATAGCGATTTTTCCGGTGCAGCGCGCAAACCTCCAGCGGATTGGTCGTCGATGCTATGGAGGTATAGCCGGTATTTCTCAGCATGCGGTCAAGCACGCGGACATTGAATTCCTGATCGTCGACGATCAGGATGTTGGCGTTAAGAATGTCGGATTCACTCACCATCGTATTGATCCGGTTTAGTTCGCGTAGATGGGTGGCATTTGCCATGCGGCAAAGCCGTAACTGTAGGTGGGTTGTGCCCACCATGCCTGCCCTGAGCTTGTCGAAGCGGTCGGGCGTAGCCCGACCTACATTATCCAAATGTGCATTTCAATACCCCTCAAGAAAACGTTCAACGCTCGCCAGCTCCATCTCGAATTTTGGCAACAGCACCACCAGAGCCTCAGCATCACCCGCCCTGCCCGCCTGCTCCATTGCGGCGCACAGCTCACCCAATGCCAGCGCGCCCACCGAGCGGGACGAGGACTTGAGCTTGTGCGCCAACGCTCCGGCAGCCGCAGCCTGACCCGCCGCGCAGGCAGTGCGCAGTTCCTCTGCGATCTTCGTCGCGCTGATGCGGAAGTCGTGCAGGAACTCGCGGATCATCGGATCATCATCGCCGATCAACGCCTTGAGCACGTTCACGTCAAGCACGATATTCCCTCCCCCTGAGAGGGGAAGGGACTGATCCGGTGCGAATGAACTCCTTGGGGTGGATATGGTTTCGGTCAGCGCGGCTGACATAGCCGCCCCATCCAGCTCACGTTCAGAGAGGTCGGTGATCGCGATGTGTAGCACCGGTTTTGCCTGGCCAGTTTCCTCGCGTCGGCAGTCAAGGTGGGCATTGAAGCGGGAGCCGTCACCACGCTGTAGCGCCAGATTGATCGCCGCACCCGCATGCTTCACCATGCTCATGAATAGACGATGCCAGTGGTCGCGATACTCAGGGGCAACAAAACGATCGAAGCGGCGGTGCAACAGTTTCGTGCGCTCCATTTTGAACAGCGTGGCGCTGGTAAGGTTCGCCTCGGCAATCTGGCCGCTGCCGGTAAGGGTGAGGTAACCGATGGGAGAGGATTCGTAGAGTTCCAAGTAACGATCGCGGGATTCTTCCAGTGCAATCTGCGCCAGCCGCAATTCCTCGTTCTGCATCTTCAGTTCGATCTGTTGTATCTGGAACTCTTGCGCGAGTTCCCCTGCGGAACGCGGCGGCGCCTTCGTCTCCAGCGTGTGAACAAAACGTTCGGTTATAGTTAGCCCGTCATGTACCGGCAGTGCGGATGGCGCGGCAATATCCGGTGTGTGTCCGGCGGCGGCAACCGGCAGCCATTTTTCCAGCATCGCCTTCAGGTTGACCAGTTGCACCGGCTTGCTCAGGTAATCATCCATGCCAATGGCGAGGCAGCGCTCGGCCTCGCCCTTGAGCGCATTGGCGGTGAAGGCAATGATCGGTATGCGTGTTTTACCGCTATCAGCTTTTTCGGCGGCACGGATGGCGGCGGTCAGCTCGTAGCCGTCCATCGCCGGCATATGCAGGTCGGTGAACAGGATGGCGTAATCGCCGCTCAGCCAGCGCTCCAGCGCCTCGCGGCCATTGTTGGCGATGTCGGCGGTTTGCCCGAGCAACATGAACTGCTGCCGGATGACTTTCTGGTTGATCTCGTTATCTTCGGCGACCAGGATCAGGCTGCCCTGCCGGCGCGCATCCTCGCGGGACAGCGCAGATTTCGCTTTGACATCGCCGTGTTTATCTTCCGGAGCGGATTGTTTAGCCCGCCCGGCGGCAATCGCCACCGCATCCAGAAACGCGCGGCGATGCATCACCTCGGCGTCCAGGCAAACCAGATCGGCTGCCACGACCCGGCACTGCCTGCGTCCGCCGCGCTTGATGGCGACGAAGCGGACATCCAGGTTTGGCCGGGCGCGGGCGGCGGCGCGCAACTCATCCAGCAGCGGATGAACACCCTCGGTGTGGATGACCACGACGCACAGCCCGGGCGGACGACCAGTGATCCATTGCTGGATAGCCGCCAAGCCTTCTGCCCGCTCGACCACTGCTCCCGCGTGTTCAAGATAGGCGGCGAGATCATCGGCCATGCTCCCCGACCCATCCGCCACCAGACAGGGCAGCCCCGCGAGTAGGTCGGGTTTTAACCCGGCTAGCTCGTCTTGTCGGGATAAATCCCGGCCTCCATCCGGCAACAGTTTAAAGGGCAGGCGCACACTGAACATCGAGCCTTCGCCCGGTTCGCTCCGCACCGCGATTGTGCCGCCCATGATATTTGCCAACTGGCGTGAGATGGCCAGCCCCAGCCCGGTGCCGCCGTAAATCCGGGTGGTGGTGGAGTCAGCTTGAGTGAATGGTGCAAACAACCGTGCCTGGGTTGCTGCATCCATGCCGATGCCGTTGTCGGCCACGCGGAACTCCAGCGTTACCTGTTCCGGCGTGCTTTCAGCCAGCACGGCGCGCACCGACACCTTGCCCTGCCGTTGCTGCCCGCTGGAAAACTTGATGGCGTTGTTCGCCAGGTTGACCAGTATCTGACGCAACCGCCCGGCATTGCCCATGACTTGTGAAGGAATGTTGGGGTCGGTGAACAGCGTCAGTTCCACGCCTTTCTCCAAGGCCAGGGGAATCAGGGTTTCGCATACCCCTTCCACCGTCCCGGCGACGTCCATCGGCGAATAGTCGATCTGGAGCTTGCCGGCCTCGATCTTGGAGAAGTCGAGGATGTCGTCGATGATAGCCAGCAGGGCAAACGCCGAGTCGTGGATGATATTCGCCATCTCCATTTGTGCACCGTTCAGGCTGCTCTGCTGCAACACGTCGATCATGCCGATCACGCCGTTCATCGGCGTGCGGATTTCATGGCTCATGGTGGAGAGAAAGTCCGACTTGGCGCGGTTGGCCTGATCGGCCTCAAGCAGGGCTTGATTCAGATCGGCGGTGCGCGCCAGCACTTTTTCTTCCAGCTCGCTGTTGAGCTGGAGCAACTCTGTCTCCATCCGCTTGCGCTCGGTGATGTCTTCGTAGATGCCCAGAATGCCGACGACCTGGTTGCTTTTATCACGCAGCGGCACCTTGGAGGTGCGCAGCCAGATCATGTTGCCGTCCGGTGTTGTCTGTGGCTCTTCGTAATCCAGCTTGGCGTTGCCCGAATTCATCACTTCCTCGTCGTCGGCGCGGTACAACTCGGCTTGATCCTTCCACCCCATGTCAAAATCGGTCTTGCCGGTCAGTTCGTCCGGGCTGAAGTATCCGGCATCTTTCGCAAAATGGGTGTTGCAGCCCAGATAGCGCGAATCGCGATCCTTCCAGAATATGCGGACTGGCGCATTTTCCACGACCGACAGGAGCAAATCCTTCGACTTGCGGAGATCCTCCTCCGCCCGCTTGCGCTCGGTGACCACATCGAACACGGCCACGAAATAGCCATTTTCCGGGCTGTACACCGACATCCAGAACCACTGTTGCATCACATTCAGGTATATTTCGAGCCGTTCCGGCTTGCCGGACAGAGATACCCTGCCTAACGCCTCGAATAACTCTGGATCGGACTGCCGTATGCCCGGAACGACTTCGGATACTCTCTTGCCGACGGCATTCTTCAATCCTGTCTGCGCCTCGAATGCGGCATTGACGCTGATAAAAATGAAATCCTGCGGCTGGCCCTGCTCGAAAAGCATCTGGCAGTAGGCGAACCCGTTCAGCATGTTTTCGAACAGGGAGTGATAGAGTTTTTCGCTCTCGTACAAGTCATGCACTGCCTGCGTGCGCGCTTCAAGCAAGGCGCTGAATCCATCGGCCATTTTGTTGAAGCTGTCGCCTATCCGGCTGAGTTCGTCGCGCGTATTGAGCTTGACCCGCACGCTCAGGTCGCCCTCGGCAAAAGTGTGCGCAGAACGTACCAGCGATCGAATACTGCCGACAATGGCGTAGTACATGGCAACCGAAAAATAGACCGCCAGCAAAAACAGCAGCAAGGCGCTGCTGACAGTCATCAGCAGCGTATTTTCTGCCCGGGCAATACGCTTCTCGATGAGTGCTTTGGTCGTCGGCAGCAGCGCCTGGTACATTTGCGCGTAGCCTTTGTCAATCTCCGCGGTGGCCATATCCAGAAAGACATCCGGAGGGGTGGCGAAATGACCGGCGAAGATGTCTGACGCCGCAAGGCCGGTAATCTGCCGCGCCGAATCGGCAATGCCATCATATGCCGCCAGGAGTGATTTCCGCACCGCCGGGCTGTAGCGGCCGGTCTTCTCGATGTTGCTCGAGAGTTCATTGAGCGCACTGTCAAGCAAGGCGATCAGGTTGTTCAATTTGATTTTCTGGCGCTCGGTGATCTGCTTCCTGGCCAGAATGCCGGTGCCGTATGCGCGGAGCTGGCCGAGATGTTCGAGCACATGCGGCAGTTTGTTGACGTTGGTATCGATCAGGTAGTACGTATCGAGCTCCGCATCCAGGATCAGCGCATAGTCATCGGCGACAGACACTTCGAATGACTGGAGCTGCTCGATCAGGCGGGTATGCGCGGCGAAGTTCTCATCTACCGTCCAATGGGGTCCCTCTTTGCGCAGCTTTTCCCAGTCTACCTTGATGCGCAGGAAGTTTTCGCTGGAGGTCAGGCGTGGAGGCAGCTTTCCTTCCATTGCATTGAATACCTCTGCCGCTTCCCTTTCCTTGGCGGCGCGCCGCTCCCGTATCGTCTCGTTACCGCCGAGCAGCGCGGTCGAGAGTCCACGGTGCAGCTGGATGACCTGCACGGTCCGGGAAACCGGCTCGATCAGCAAGAGTCCTTGCAATTCCCGCTGCGAAGGCTGAATAACCCGGTCAAGGCTGGAAAACAGGCTGTACGTCACCACTGCAATTGCGACCAATGACATCAGCCACAGCAGCGCGAATTTCCTGGTGTAGCCCATGCGGTTCAGCACGGAGATGGCGGGGGAAAAGATTGGCTGTATTGTTTTCCCAATGCCACTATTGTTCGTCATAGCCTTACCTCTCCACCTGTTGGCACAGTCACGTCTGTGATCATTTAGGCACCGTCAAACAAAAACTGCGTAGAGAAAGTTTCCATTTTAAGCGGAACCGAAGGATATAACAGGCACAAACGGAAAGACCGAATTGACTCAAGATAAAAGTTATCGAGAGTAGTCGCAAGGAGGGATCGTTGCCTCAAGTTAAAGTTTACCAAAACAATAGGGTAATCAGCCATGGGGAAGCAAGAGCGACGCACCTATCTTGAGGCAATACGGACACGTTACCGGCGTGCGGGCAAAGCGGGCAAGAGTGCCATTCTGAACGGGTTTTGCGCAAGTTCGAATCGCTTGAGCAGGAACGCGTGGCAATCGTCAACCGCCTAGAGATGGCAGAAACAATCACGAAACAAGACAGTGCATTGCGCGAAATCACAGTGCATTGCGCGAAATCGAGGGAAAGATCAAGAAAAAGGATGCTCGGTCTATCCTGAACGGAATTGCCGACAACCTCAATGAGCAAGACCGCGATGACCTGAAAGAGATACTCAGCGGCCTGATTGACCGCATCGTATTCGACTTTTCAAACCTTGAATATTGTATTAACTACAAAATTCCGGTCAAAAGTCGAGAATTAGTGGCGTCCCCAAGGGCATACAGCGAAATCCCGACCATTATAACCACAAGCACTTGCAAAATCTTGCGGAAGCGACTGGCTATTTGCCCATAGCACAGCTACAAAGGATTGCCGCTCCAATCCGTTTGGCTTGCTGCCAGCAGCGCAGGCCAGTCATCTGGCGGATTACCTCTATCCAACATTTTCTGGAATATCGCGTAGGGATCAGATTTGCTGCCTGCAGAACGCAACGTGTGTTCGTCGTTGACCCAAGCAAAAACAATCACCTTCGCCTTCGAATCGTAACGAAAAAACAGCCTGAATCTGCGCCCGATTTTGGCTCTACGCCAATGGCGATAAGCTGTCCCCATCGTATTACCCTGCCGATATTCCTCGCGGGCGGGGTCACTTGGCACGATTTCAAAAATCAAATGACTCAGAGCTCGGTACAGCTTGACGTTGGCGTTGGCCGCAAAGTTTAGAGGATCAGACGCTTCAGCCCGGTCTGAAGCTATCTTCAGCTTCTGTAGTTGCTCAATCAGGCAACCGTGAAACAGCAACGACCAACCGTGGCGCTGCATTAAAGGGCAACTTCGCCGATGATCTCCTCATCGAGATCAATGCTGTGATGCAGATTAGCCAGCATCACCTGCGCCAGATCGTCCGGCATAGAGCTTAAGTGTTTGCCGGATTTAATATCGCTTTCCAGCAGAGCCAGAAAAGCGCCTATAGCAGGGTCTTCATGTTCTTCGTCGGCACGGGACACAACGACATCAGGACCGCGAAGATCGAAGGCCACCTTGCCGCCGACCCCAATTCCCAATGCCTGACGGATAGGCTTGGGCAGGGTAATCTGGCCTTTTGAGGTAACAGTCGCTACTTCGTGAATGTGGGGCATGAAATACTCCTTAACTGACTGACGACTTTAGTGTAAGGATATTTCCTTACCGTGTCAAACGGAAGTGTTTCTGCTTGTAGGGAGCAAATGAAACGTCACGTGTTCTTTAAGTCAGCCATGAAAAACTATCCGTCCAATCGGGAAAATAATGAAGTCAAATTGGGATTATATTGGTATTTATGAAACAAATTGTTGCCACGCCATGAAGCCACCTCCCAAATCATGCAAGTCTGTTGCATTTCCCCAGGAAATCAGCTCTTGCGGCACTTCCACGATCTCAAAATCCGCAACCGGACTCATTTCGCAGCACTCCGCGCCACCCCATCCAGCAACTTGATGAAATTCCGCTTCGGTTTGAACTGTACCCGCAGCTCCGCCAGGTAATCGCCAAATTGCTGTGACTGGTTCTGCGCTTTCATCAACCCGCCCACCTTACGGATCAGCTTGATCGCTTCCTCATAAGCGGTGTTGTTGGTCTGCTCTACGATGGGTGGCACCACGCGACGGTATAGGCTGATCGCGCCATCGGGGCGCGAAGATTCGAGCTTCCCGGCCAATGCGATCAGCAGGCTGCGATCACAGATGCCTTCATGTATAGATTCCCAGGCAGCGTCGAGGTCGTTCTCCCACAACGCGATTTCTACCCGCAACGAGGTGTTGGGCGTCGAAGGTTTCGGCTTCCAGCGGCTCGTTGTATTCGCCTCGCGTGCGATGACCTCGGCAACCCGTGCCAGCGCTCGATTACGCTGTTCCGGCCAGAGGCCGAGCTTGCCTGCGACATCGCGCAGCTTCTTGTAATGTTCGAGAACCGGACGCTCCTCAAACTGAATCCAGGTCAGTTGCAACGCCTCATTATTGCGTTTGCGCTTGAAGTAGGCGGCCACCAGAAAATCCCGCAGCCGGTTGTCAGGCCGTTCAGGAAAAGCCTTCAGGCCACGTTCCGCCCATTCCAGCGCCTTGTCCGGCTGCTTGGCTTTGACCCAGATTTCTGCGATGTCGAGATAGCAATAGCTGGACGAAAGATCGCGCGATTTGATCGCTACCAGCTCTTCCACGTCGCCGCTCGCCTCGGCCAGTCGCTCCATGATGCGGGTAATGCGTGACCGGTGGGCATCGTAGCTGTCCTTTGCATCCCGTGGTTTGAGCTTGCGCCACTCGGCTTCCGCCAGTTCGCGGTAGCGGCGCAGGCCTTCCTTGCCGAGAGCATTGCGATAGGTAGCGGCATCGAAGCTGCACAGGCCAAACGGCAGCGTCGTTTCGAACCGGAACAAGCGCTCGGCCAGCCCTGCCGGATCGGGTCGCGCCATCGTGCAAGCCTTGAGATGCAACTCGCCCAGACGATAAGCGATGTCGCCAATCTCGCCGTTCGAATCGTCAACCTGCTCCAGTGAATTTTCAACTCGCTCGATGGCGTACTCGGCCAGTTCGACCAGCATGGCAGCGGTATCGGGCTTGAGCAATTCCGCCAGCGAATCCGCCACCTGTTCGATATTGCTGGCAAAGGGACCCACCTCC
>Ga0209211_10010807_pt1 | contig 11819 bp, 9 predicted proteins | sample RifGroA2_FD_183992 | JGI IMG/M metagenome (GOLD analysis project Ga0209211, IMG submission 183992) | Groundwater microbial communities from Rifle, Colorado, USA - Groundwater A2 (SPAdes) (version 2) | ecosystem: Environmental > Aquatic > Deep subsurface > Groundwater | place: Rifle, Colorado... | reverse complement strand
CCTTAGATATTACAACAACGAAAGATTACATATGGGAATCAATTTTCAAACACCAAATTATTTAATTAAGTGTTTCCAAGCTATTGGATAGAAAACGCCCCGCCTACTGGCAGGTAGGCTTGATATATAATACTAAAAAAATTATACTATTAATAAAGCTTTATTGAGATATGCTTGCCGCTACGAAGCTTTAGCGAAGTACGGCCTCGTCGTCTAGCCCGGTCAGGACGCCAGGTTTTCATCCTGGTAACACGGGTTCGAATCCCGTCGAGGCTACTCAATAAAATTAAATCCTCCCTTATAAGGAGGTTTTTAATTTTATTGAGTATTTTGACAGACGGGATTCGAAGGGTATTTTAAAAATATAAACTGCTTTATATTTTTAAAAACCCAGGCTGTGGAGGAAATATTTTGCCTGCTTGGAACGAGCGCGCAAAATATTGGGGGAGCAGGAATCCCGTCGAGGCTACTCTCAAGTAATAAATTAAACAAGGATTTATTTCCTTGTTTTTTGTTTGGATTAAAAATTATAAAAAGAAAATTGTCAAAAACATAATTTTATTGTTAGAATAAAAACGTATAAAAATTGTAAATAAATCAACATCTGCATGACGATAAAAAGTATTAAGCCGGTCTCATATATTTGGCGCAGGCTTCTTGAGGAAAATCAAATACCTCTGAATGGAGTAATTGTTGAGGTTGCTCCTGGTTATGAAACGAAAATCGGAGACGCTCTGAACCTTCTTAAATTTAAAGGAACGATTATACTCATTGAGCCAGATAAGGCAGCAGCTACATACATTCAGCGGGCATATAAAAAAATTATGCCTGTAGCAAACGTTAAGATTATTACTAAACCCTTACAAGATGTAAAAATAGGGGTAGACATTCCTTTGAGAGTAGATGCTTTGGTGGCCAATCATCCTTTTGATGATATGGCCATTGCTTTTGCGATGCATGAGAAATCAGCCACTTTTTTTTCAAAAGAAAGGAAGGATGGAACCGATTTGAAGCCCTCAATTAAGGAGCTCTATGATTCCGTGAGTAATAAAGATTACATACACGGAATTTTAGCGACGATGGTCGTGTGGAAAGATTTTGTTCAGAAACTAAAACCAGATTTATTTATAGCTAGTCAATATCCAAGCCATAAACTTGCTCTGAAGAAACTAAATAAACGTCAAAATAGCGGACTCATCATCATTGAGATGTTAAGAGATTATTATGAAAACTATTTAAAAAATCAATATCGGGACAATTCGTTTGGTCAGCAAGGAGATCCTGCTTGGTGGATTGTTGCTCGAAAACCTTATGTTGATTTAGCAAGCGATTTATCCGAAAAACCTGATGCCATGAAAAGGCTTGGTGAGAAAATTTTTGTTCCTCAAAAGACCAAGCGATTGAATGTTTCGGATTACGATATTATTTATGCAAATAGCAAATATTTTCAAGATTCTGGGTATGGAGGAAACGCCTTACAGCAAGCTCAAAACTTCGCGATAATTCTTGATAAAAAGAATCCTTTTTCTTCTAAAAGAATAATCACTTATGCTGATAGGCAAAAAGATTTAACACAAATAAGCCTTAGCGGAAACCTCGGTTCTGGTAGAGCTGTTTATTATGGAAAAAAGCACAATGTGATGGGCGTTGGCAAAACCACACTTTGCATTAGTAAAAATCCCAGCCATAGCACTGGCCAAATGGAGCTCGTCGGCTCTTTGCGGCGGGTTGTCCTTTCAAGATGGATAAATTATTTTACAAAGAATGTTGTACAGCATCCTGTGGTGATTTCTCTTAAAAAAACTGCCCAATTTAAATGGAATAAAAATCCCATCCCTTTAGCTCTTTTGGTAAGAGTTGATGATGGCGCATTGGATAGGCCCAGTCATGTTGAATGCTTGCCAGATATTAAAATTGATTTTCACAAAACTTTAGATGCATATGCTAAATTAGATGCTCAATATTTTTCCTACCGTTTCATGCTCGGTGCCTGGTCAACAGGCAATTATTCCTTGGACGGTCGTATTATAGATTTAGAAGCAACTTCTTTTGTAAAGTATAGGGGTCCTTACAATACAGTTTCGGCCAAGTATCACGAAACCTTTTTTGGTTATGAGGGGTTTGGTTTTATTAAGATTTTAAAACAATTGGCGAGTGTAAAGGGAATAAAAAATATAAATATAGAAGAGCGGTTTTATAAGCAAAGGCGCCAATATTTAGCCCAATGCCTTTTGTCCTTATTGGGCGCTGATGAGGCGCGCTCTTTGAACTTTTTTCATAAGTATTCATCTAAAGTAATGAAACTGGCTGATCAATTTGAAAGGCTGTCTAAAAAAATCAGTCCCAAGAAAACAAGTCTTAGTTTAAGAAATGGTCCAATTTCTGACGCCGATGATCCAAGCTTGCTAGATATGTCTAATTTATTTATGAATCTTGCCGGTCTTTATAAGTCTTCGTCTTGCAGAGAAAAACAGGCCTTAAATTTTTTGATAAGAAAAAACGCTTTAGCAGAAGTGAGGCCGGACATAATCTATAAAGAACAACTGACAAAAAAGGGAGAAATCAACTTCGGAGAAATTTTTATAAAAGAGAATGCGGTGGTAACTTATGGTGAATTAAGAAAATTTTTATCAGAAACAAAAAAATTTGTGCATAAACTTTTTCAAATGCTTGATAATTTATATTTAGAAAAATGCTTACCCAAAAGATCACATTGGAAATATCAGCTTGAAACTATAAATCAAGATTTTCCAACAATGGATGAACTGGATAGTAAATTAAAATATTGGGTTGAAGAATATCGTTTAGGCAACATAAACCCAGAAACTCTTGGCTTAGAAGTAGAAAAACTCTGCCAATTGCCAAATTATTTAACCGGCAAGAATTTGGATCTGGAGGACATATCCCTTATAGATTACTTAAAGCCGAATCGTCATGAATTAAAAATTTTATCTACCCAGCTTAAACCGGTTAACTACAAACAAGGAGAAATTATTATTCGTGAAGGAGAAGATGCGGATTCGTTATTTATATTAATACAGGGGACTTGTAAAGTTATTGTGGGAAAAATGGAGATTAGCAAGATTACAAACAGAGGCGCCTTGATAGGGGAAGCTGTTGTTCTTAAAAATAATAGAAAAAGAACTGCAAGTGTTGTGGCAGAAACTCCGGCGCGTTTATTACAAATTAGCAGAGCCGGTTTGAAAGAAATGGCGATCAGTTATCCTAAAATAAAAAAGCTACTTGCCAACATGTTAATTCAAAGAAGAGAAGGGATTGCCGATAAGGTTTGTGGTTTAGAAATATTTGCCGGAATAAATCCAGAAGAATTGAGACTTTTTTTAGCCGATAAGGTTTTTAAAAAATACTTCAGGAAAAATCAGAAAATTATACAGCAAAACAAAAAAACCAAAGGAGTTTATTTAATTGTTGAAGGTTCGGTTATTTTAAGGCAATCGCAGATTAATTCAAAAATAGATTCAATAGAACTTAAAGATGCCCCATTGGTGCAGGGGATATTAGGCGAAAGATCCACTTTGTTTGATAAAGGGGCCGTATGTGATGTTTTGGTAAATAGTAAATTAACAACACTATTTATTCCTAAAAATGATTTTAGAGGGCTGGTCGATAGGCATCCTCAACTGTTGCGCAATTGTTTGGACCACATTAGTGATTATTCACTATCAAACAAAAATCGTGCGTCTTTAATTTCTAAACTTGTAAATAAAATTAAAAAAGATAGGTATTAAAAAATCTTTAGACTGCTATTAATCTTTGCCAGCCTCTCAATTCCAATATTATATGGCTTGAATAAAATTTTGTCAGGGCTACTTTATTTTGCTTTACATATTTTACTGAATTAAGTTAAGATGAGAGTAGATTAAAATTCAACATTTCAATATGAAATTTTTTAGAGGTTTTTTAGAAGCAAAATCTGAAGAACCAAGAAATGAAACTAAAGAACAAGAGACGCAAAGCGCAGAAGTCCTAAGGCCTGAATTAACAGAAAAACAAATCAAAAAAAGGCTGTCTAAATTGGGAGACATTAAAGAATTGGCAAAAAATGTTAGCGATCCTTTTCAGCCGTACTCGATAGAGGCCCTGGCTCGTTTAGTCATTAAAGTAGAATCTGACCTGCCTTCTTATGATACAGTTTTAAGCGATGAAGCTAGCGGGCGCCTCCCCAGTCTATTTTTAAGCAAAATAATTAATCATGTCAGATTAAAAAATGGACAAGATTCGGTTCAAACATATTTCATTGCTACTGGACGCCATCATAATCCTGAAAAAGAAAAAGCGATAAAAGAATTTCTGGTTAGTAAAAAAGACAAAATTGGCAAAGCTTTAGTAGTGGCAGAATATATTTCCACGGGTACTGGAATCGGGTGGCTTATAGAGACAATGAAAATGCTTGGAATTAATTTTGATACGGCCGCTGTTTCAATAGATAAAGAAAATGATATTATTAAAAACAACCACATTCGTTACGGAACGGCCAGAACCGACGGCGTATTTGGGGCATTGGTGGGCGGATTAGAATTTTATGATCATTTGGCCAGTGGAGTGGTCAAAAACAGAATCGATCCATCCCCTCATCCTGAGGTAAGGCATCCAAACAGTAGATATTTTATCAACCGAGCCAGAAAAGACTTAGATTTCTTGGCCAAAGAGTTTATTGATAAATTGTTAGGCTGATTAATCTAGTTTGATTTTTTTTCTAAAATAGGTTCATTGGGGCGGGTCTACCTCACCCTCGGAATAGCCTAATAGCTTGCGCATTTTACTAAATCATTTTAAAATAAAGGAAGATTAAGTTTAAATTTAAATATGTTAGGAATACCAATCAAACAAGAACAAAAAGATCCTGATAACTTGGCAAGTGCCAGGCAAGTTGTCCAAGCGGAAAAAGCTTTCGCGCAGATACAAAACCTTGTTCGGCACGGTTTGGCTGAAGAATTTGAAAACAAGGATGAGGGTGGCAGGGTGATAGATCGGGGCGTTAAATTAAAGGACGGCACATTGCTTTTTTATAGAAATGAAGAAGCCATTAGAAGAACTCAAGAAAATTCTTCCTGATAATTAATTGTTTGTTATATTGAGGCGTTTGAGATGCCTGTTTATTGTGAGAACTAAAACGTCCTCGACATTACATCGGGGGTGTTTTTTGTATAAAATAAACGTCTTTATACTTTTTTAAAAATATGATAGTATGACTTGGCAAGCCACTATAGCTATAAAAAATATGCCAAAAAAATCAATCTATATATCAATCGCGGTTGTTTCGTCGGTTATTTTGATCGCCCTGGGGTATTTTGGTTGGGTGAAGTGGAAGGAATATAAATTGTCTCCAGAAGATAAAACTTTGAATAATGCCGGAGAGTCCGCGGACAAAATAACCGATAGCGCATCTAAGGGCGTTTTGCCGCCAATTCAGGTAAACCCTTTGGACAATCAGCCCGATGTCAATCCGGCCGACAAAGCCAACCCTTTTAAAAATATAAAAACTAACCCATTCGACTAAATGAAAACAAAATACATCATTGGTTCTATTATTATAAGTTCTCTGATAATCGGTTCAGCTGTCTTGATTGGTAAAGTTCTTGCTCAAGAGGCAGGTGAAGTTGCAGACATTCAATATCCGGTTAAGGAATTGGGCAATTGCAAAGACGAAGCATCTTGCAAATCCTATTGTGATAAATCCGAAAACATAAAAGCCTGTTTAAATTTTGCCGAAAAAAATAATTTAATGCCCAAGGAAGAAATTGAAATGGCAAAAAAATTTGTAGTAGCCGGGAACAAGGGTCCGGGCGGATGTCGTGGAAAAAATGAATGTGAGGTTTTTTGCAATGATATAACCCATATTGATGAATGTGTTGCTTTTGCCGAGAAAAATAATTTGATACCCCAAAAAGATTTAGAGGAAGCTAAAAAAGTCCAAGCCGCCATCAAGAGAGGAGTGAGGCCGCCAGCCTGTGGAAATAAAGATCAGTGCGATGTTTATTGTGGTGAGGCCAATCATATGGAAGAGTGTATTGCTTTTGGCGCAGAGGCAGGTTTTATTCAAGGCAAGGAACTTGAAGACGCTAAAAAAATGTTAGCGGCTCTTAAAAAAGGAGTTAGGCCGCCCCCATGCCGTGGCAAGGAGGCCTGTGATGCATATTGCAGTAGTCCTGATAATATGGAAGCGTGTATGAATTTTGCCATGGAAGCTGGATTTATGAGCGAGCAAGAAAAGGCTGATTCCCAAAAAATGTTGCAAGCTCTGAAAAAAGGAATCAAGCCGCCGGGTTGTAGAGGTAAGGAAGAGTGTGATGCCTATTGTTCTCAAGATGAACATTTTGAAGAATGTACTAAATTTGCCGAGGCGGCCGGTTTCATGACCGCGGAAGAAGCTACTATAGCTCGGAAGACCGGCGGCAAGGGACCTGGCGGTTGCAAGAGCAAGAATGAATGCGAAGCTTTTTGTAATAATCCAGACAATCAAGAAATCTGCTTTAATTTTGGAAAGGAAAATGGTCTGATTCCGCCAGAAGATTTAAAGAGAATGGAGGAGGGAAAACAAAAATTTCAAGAAACTTTAAATGAGGCGCCGTCATCTGTACTTGAATGTCTCAATTCTCAAGTCGGAGCCGCTATGATGGAAAAATTCAAGAGCGGTTCGGCTATGCCACCCAAAGAAATTGGAGATCAGATGCGAGGTTGTTTTGAAAAAGCGATGGGTTCGGGCGAGTCTGGCGTTGGTGGCATGATGCCACCTGCCGGACAAGTGGGCCCTAGGGGATGCAAGACAGCTACTGAATGTACGGCTTACTGCGAATCTCATCAAGAAGAATGTCAAAAAACTTTTCAACCTGGTCCGGGCGCTATGAATCCCGCTGGCCAGACAATGCCTCAGCAAGCTGGTCCCGGAGGATGCAAGGGGCCAGAAGAATGTGGAGCTTACTGTCAGTCTCATCCCGATGAATGTAAAAATTTTAGCTCCGGTGGCGGCGAACAATTTGCGCCGGGTACTAATGGTCTTAATGTTCAACCCGGCCAATTTTCACCAATGGGTCCAAGCGCTTGCCAAACTCCTGAAGAGTGTCAGCAACGACAGCAACAAATGCCAAATAATATGATGGCGCCTCCACAGCCGTGTCAAGGTGAAAATTGTGTGCCAGAATCAGGAGGTCGAGCAGGAGGAGGATCTCAACCTGCTGGAGAAAGTTTTCCGTACGTGGCCCAACCTAAAATGCCTATTGGATCTTTTTTGCCTCTGTCAAATCAACAACCATTAAATCAACCAATTCCACTAAATAATAATATGGTTCTGCCCCCAACAGAAGGAGGGGTTCCTCCTCAGGATAATCCTCCGTTGCTTCCCAGTAGTTCTATTACTCCGGAATCATTGCCCGGGTTCTTTCTAAGCGCGTTTTTATCAATATTTAATCGTTAATATATACATTATTTTTTTCACAAGGACCCCCAGCCGAGAGGGCCTTTGATTTTCCTCCGCCTATTCTAAACGGGCTATAATTAGGCAAAAATGCAATGTTATGCGATAAAGAAAAATCATGTCCAAAGAAACATCAAATCAAAATCAGCCAAAAGACACAAAAAATGTGTGTTGTGGCGATGACAAATACAGAGCTCTCTTTATGGCATCTCGCGATGCCGTTATGACTCTTGAGGGGCCTTCTTGGAAGTTTACATCTGGAAATCCAGCAACGATTGAAATGTTCAAGGCGAAGGATGAAGCAGAATTCTTGTCCTATGAGCCTTGGAAATTATCTCCTAATTTGCAACCGGATGGACACTCTTCTGACAAAAAAGCAAAAGAGATGATCGAGAAAGCAATGCATGACGGAACCAACTTTTTTGAGTGGACGCACAAACGCTTAAATGGCGAGATTTTTTTTGCCGAAGTGTTGTTATCGAAAGTCGCGCACGACGGAAAAATGTTTCTTCACGCAGTGGTAAGAGATATTACTGAGCGTAAGAAGATGGAAAAAAAATCAAAAGAACAAGAAGGAGAAAAAGAGAAGGAAAGATTCAGAGTAATAGCTCAAGATTTAGAGAAGTTTAAGCTTGCCGTGGAAAACGCATCTGATCAAATTGCTATCACTGATAAGGAAGGTGTAGTCTTATACATTAACAAAGCAGTAGAACTTATTACTGGTTATTTAGCTAAAGAAATCATTGGACAGAAAGCCGGAAAACTTTGGGGGGGATTGATGGAAAAAGATTTTTATACAAAAATGTGGAAAATCATTAAAGAAGATAAAATTTTTTTTAAAGGAGAAATTAAAAATAAGCGCAAAAATGGCCAAATTTATTATGCAGAAATAAATATTTCGCCAATATTAGACAAAAATGACGATGTGGAATTTTTTGTTGCCATAGAGCGTGACATTACACAGGCAAAAGACATTGATAGGGCAAAAACCGAATTTGTTTCAATAGCCGCCCATCAATTGCGCACGCCGCTGTCTGCCATTAATTGGAGCATGGAGCTGTTTATTGATGAGGGAGTCAAAAGTCTCACCGCGCGCCAGATGAAATATTTGGAATATATGAATTCTAATAATAGAAGAATGGTGAATTTAGTTAACGCCCTACTGAACGTTTCTCGTTTGGAGCTCGGAACATTTGCCGTAGAACCAAAACTAATCGAACTGGCTGAATTCGTTGACGTCATTATTAAAGACGCGAAACAAGAAACAAAGAGAAAGAAGTTGCAAGTAAAAAGCTTTATTAGCGGAAAATCAACGGTGAATGTCGATTTAAATATTCTACATATTGTTATTCAAAATTTAATTTCAAACGCTATAAAGTACACGCCTGATAAAGGCCAAATTACTATGGACATAAATAATAAAGATCACGAGCTACTTATTAAAATTGTTGATTCTGGCTACGGCATTCCGAAAGATCAACAGGATAAGGTCTTCACCAAGTTTTTTAGAGCTGAAAATATTCGCACACAAAATACGGATGGCACGGGACTGGGTCTTTATGTGGTCAAATCTATGCTTGAGAAGATAGGAGGCAAGATCTGGTTTGAATCCGAAGAAAATAAAGGCACGACTTTTTATGTGGATATTCCTTTGCAGGAGACGAAAAGTGAATAATATATTACGGGTGCGAAGATCGTCAAAAGTCTTTAAATAAATGTATGCTACTCAAGCAATCTGTTTTTAACGCCATCTTTGATACTACATTGGCCTTGTATAGGGTCGCGGACAGAATTTCTGACAATGATTTTTTAAAAAAGAAGTTGCGCAGATGCAGTCTGGAGATTTTGATTTCAGTTCAAGATATTTTTTTTGACAATTTTAATCAAGGCGACCACTTGGTCCTACAGAAAAAGTTGGGCGATGTTTTATTATTATTAAAATTTAGCAAGTCTTACTACCGGTCGGTAGTTAATCCCCTCAACTTTTCTATATTGATAGATTCTTATGAGCTACTACGGAAGGAAATTGACGAAGCTTCAGGCTCACTTCAGGCTCATATAGAGAATGCGGCGGATATTTATCCTGTTCAATTGTCCAAAAATATAGAAGAGCGGCCAATTAATGATCTTGCGACAGAAGACGATTGTTCGGCCAAAGAAGGCGATGATGATAAAGATGGAAATAATTTGAACAAAAAAGACGAATTTGTGTATTTGGCCTCACATCAATTACGCACTCCGCTGTCTGCCATTAGCTGGTACACCGAGATGCTTTTGTCAAAAGACATTGGAGACATTAGCCAACAGCAGAAAAAGTATTTGGAAGAAATTTATAGCAATAGTCAAAAAATGTCACAATTAGTAAATACTCTCTTAAATATTTCTCGAATTGAGTCCGGGCATTTTACCATAGAAATAAAGCCCCTTGATTTTTCTGTGGTTTTGGACGATGTGTTGCAAGAATTCTGTCGTGAAATTTCTAATAAAAAAATTAATGTTGAAAAAATTTATAATACTTTGCCGACGATGATAAGGGCTGATTATCATCTGGCATATATTATTTTCCAGAACTTAATATCTAACTCTATTAAATATACTCCTGAAGGAGGCAAGATAAAAATTGAAGTTGATTATTTAAAAAATGAAAAAGATGATCATATTAAAACGCAAGGGCGTGTTCTGATAAAAATTTCAGATAATGGTTGCGGCATTCCAAAAAATCAGCAAGAAAAAATTTTTACTAAATTATTTCGTGGAGATAACGTCAAGGACAAAGATTCTACGGGAGCTGGCATTGGTTTGTATATGGTAAAATTGATAACGAATTATTGCGGATTTAAAATACGGTTTGAATCCGAAGAAAATAAAGGCACGACTTTTTATGTCGAGGTTCCTTTAGATGGCATGCGAGAACAAAGTGGTAATAAATAGTCTTCGCGATTTCTTGATTTTGGCACTCTAACAAAACAACCAATTCTCAGCAAAGCCGGAATTGGTTGCTTAGACTCAGTACTTCACTGAGATTCTTTATGTTTCATCCGGTGGCGCAATTCTAGTTAATCCCAAGCTGTCTCTACTACTATTTATTGCCGACATAAACGAATTGGCCGAACCCGAATCCCATACCAAGATCTGTTCCCGTATCTTCAGTATATCTCCTACGCTCATAAGCCTATTCATTTCGTCCATTAACGCGGCGACTTGCGATGATTCCAGCGTTCCCATTACGTGCCTTACTAATTGAGCCGCCTCCTCTACCTCTCTGATGTCACCAGACCCAACCATTTTTTTCAACAGCTCAACAGCTCGTACGGTGTCTTCTACTGCTAGAACAGAAAACACTGCCTTGACCTTAAGTTCGGGCATATTCATCATCACTTCTACGGCCGCTGAAAGATTTTTCATATTGCCCAATGCCCTGGCGACTCCGTGCGCCGCGCTATCAAATTTGGCCGCGGCAACTTCAGCCGCCACAAGAGCGCCTGATGAGCTGGCAACAGCTTCTAATGAATCTGCCGCCGGCGCTAACAATCCTTGATCCACACTGCTATTGAATGCGGATACAGGATCATCGGCTTTAGCTAAAGGCGCCAGAGCGAAAACCAAAATGGCCACCAAAGAAGCGCTTAATAACATTTTTTGCATATTTGTTTTTTCAAATTAATTATTAATATTAGAATAAAATAAATTTGACCTTTACTCCTTATTTAATTATCCACTTATATTGTAACACAAAATTATTAAAATTAAAATAACAAGTATTGACAATGAGTGGATTGAACTATGAAAATGTGTTAATATAAAAATATGATAAACCAACCCAAAACTATTTTAATTGTGGAAGATGAACCGGGCTTGCTAAACGTGCTTACTGATAAGTTGAGCGCCTGCGGACTCTCTGTGCTAAAAGCTGAAAATGGCGAAGAAGGATTAAGCTTGGCGTTAAAGTACCGTCCCGATTTAATTTTATTAGATATTGTTATGCCTAAAATGGACGGCTTGACGATGATGCGTAGGTTAAGAGAAAGCGTTTGGGGTAGCTCCGCGTCGATTATTGTTTTAACTAATTTAGCGGACAACGAAAAAGTTGCGGAAGCTATGAAGAATAAAGTTTATGATTATTTAATTAAAACCGATTGGACGTTGGTAGATTTAGTCAAAAAAATTAAAAAGAAATTAGATTTAAATTGGACATCCCGATTGTCTGCTTATTATTATTGTTTTTAGAGAGAAATTGTTTAAATGTGGCAAGCTATGATTTTATTAAGGAGGTTATTAAATAACAAAAAAATATTTTCTGCATTATTAGTTTTGGTCGCAATCCTTCTTTTTTTTGGAGCATTTTCAAAAGCAGGGGCCACTACTTGTGTTAGCGGATCGGCTT
>Ga0209211_10010804_pt1 | contig 11819 bp, 13 predicted proteins | sample RifGroA2_FD_183992 | JGI IMG/M metagenome (GOLD analysis project Ga0209211, IMG submission 183992) | Groundwater microbial communities from Rifle, Colorado, USA - Groundwater A2 (SPAdes) (version 2) | ecosystem: Environmental > Aquatic > Deep subsurface > Groundwater | place: Rifle, Colorado... | reverse complement strand
CAAAATCCTCCGAGCCATCGATTGACCTTATAAAATCTCTATCGGAACAATTAAGCGAAGCCGCTGTGTCGGCAAATATCGTATAACTGGATGAGTTGGGGCTATAAAAGTGAATCCCCCAGCCGCAAGGGACTCCCGAAATTCTAAAGTTTTTTGAAGAAAGGGCGTAATTCTGCACCCGACGCAAATCTAAAGATAATTTTTGGGCCGATCTAAAAAGAGCCGAGTTTTGCCGCTGGGAACTAATATTAAAAGTGACAATGCCCGCCATAAGCATGATAATCGCCAAAACAACTAAAATTTCAATTAATGAAAAACCGTTTTTCATAAAAATTAATTGGGTTATAAAAAGAAAATTATTGCCGTCGAAGCACTGAGAAAGGGGGCTAAGGCGATCTTATCTTTCAATGTTTTCTTTCCCAGTATTAATAAAATTATAGCATAAACCGCTCCTAATATAAAACTTAGGGTAAAAGCGAAAAAAGCCAATTCTGGTTCTAAAAACAGGCCGATTAAAAATGCGAGTTTGGCGTCGCCGAGGCCCATCGCCCGGCCTTTCGAAAAATAAAAAATGGAAAAGAAAAATAAAAAAGCGATAATGGCAACCGAGAGCGGCCAGAGAAATATTGCGATATTTTGATATTTTAATATTTCGAATAAATTAAAAATCAAAACAACAGCAATCGCTGGATAGATAATTTTATCAGGAATAATTTTCCATTTAAAATCATAAATTGCGATAACTAAAAAGGCGGAGAGAATGAAAATATAGTAAATAAAATTCCAAATTCCAAAACCCAAATTCCAAACAAAAACCCAAATCAGGCCGGATAAAATTTCAACGGCTGGATATTGCCAGGAAATTTTTTTGCGGCAATGGCGGCATTGACCTTTTAGTAGAAAAAAACTTAAAAGCGGCACTAAATCATGCCATTTTAAAATCGTCTTACATCGGGGGCAAAAAGAGCGGCCAAACCTGATTGAGTCGCCGCTCTTTAAGCGATAAATAACTACATTAAGAAAACTCCCGAAAACTAAACCAAAAAGAAATGCCAAATAAAACATTGTTTCAATATTTCAATATTCCGAGATTTACTGAGCAATATCATAACAAGCCCTGCCCGCCACTCCGCCACATCCTGCCGCGTCAGCGCCGGTAAAACCGTTGGTATAAGCCGAAGTGTAGGGGCAAGAACTGCCCGTTGTTGAATTACAATCCCGATCCTGATTTAGGAGCAAGCTGCTGGTATCTTCAAAACTAGCCCCGAAATGATAAGACTGGGGGCCTAATGCGCCGGCTGGCGTATATTCGGCATACCAATAACAATTATCGGAATTACCGGTACAGCTCGTCCCCGTTGGAGCCAATGGGTCAAGCGGCCACACCGGTATTTGGCCGGCCGTAACCATATCGCTGATTAACGTGGGATATTTTCCGTTCTTTCCATAATAATCCTCGGTAGCCGTCTGAAGATTTCTAATATCGGCAATTCTTTTGGTGTCTCTGGCTCTTTTTCTGGCGCTGGTTAAATTAATCACTAAAATTGACGCCAAAAGCCCGATAATGCCAATGACCACCAGAAGTTCCAGCAAAGTGAAACCGTCTTCAGACTTTTTTGATTTTATAAACATAATAATTAATTAATTTTAATTTATAATAAATCGACCTTAGAATGCGTTAACTAAATTATATATCGGCAAAAGAATCGCTGCAACCAATATGCCAACGCCGATTCCCAAAACTACGATTAAAATCGGTTCAATCAAGTTAACTAAATTGTCAAAAGCTCGATTGACTTCTTCGGTAAAAAAAACCGACACTTGTTTTAAAATAGAATCAAGTTTTCCGGTTTGCTCGCCGATGGAAATCATCTGGGTAACCATCGGTAAAACTTCCGGATACTTTCCAAAAACCGAGCTGATATTGCCGCCTCTTCTCACCGATTCGTTGGCTTCAAGAATAATGCGCTTATAGACCGCATTGCCGACCACGTCGGCGGTTATTTCAAGCGATTGTGAAATCGCGATGCCCGATGAGGTCAGTGTTGACAGGGTTTCTGAAAAACGCGTAAGGTATATTTTTTTTAAGAGTTCGCCGAAAATCGGAAATCTGATTTTAAATTCGTCAAAAGCGTACCGCCATTCCACGGATTTTTTAATTGAATGCCAGATGAAATAGCCAAGCGGAATTAAAATAGCAGCTATAAGCCAACCCCATTTCCTGACAAAACTTGATGAGCCGATTAAGAGCCGGGTCGTAAAAGGCAATTTTTGCCCGGATTCGGCTAAAATAGCGGTTAAATTGGGGATAACCCAGATAAGCATCACAATTCCAACCGCAAAAAAGGCGGCCACGATAAAAGCCGGGTAAATCATCGCGCCCCTGGCTTTGGAATTTAGAAGAAACTGCCGACTGATATAGTCCGAAAGGTAAGTCAACGTTTCTTCCAAACGGCCGGAAATTTCCCCCGACCTTATCATTTGGACATAAAAATTTGAAAAAACCTTGGGATATTTTGACAACGCCCGAGAAAGAATCATCCCGGCATCAACGTCGCTCGCAACGGAATTAATGATGCCAGCAAAGCGAGGATTGCCGACCTGTCTAGCCATAACCCTTAAAGATTGCACTAAGGGAACCTTGGCCTGAATTAGAACCGCCAGTTGTTTCGTAAAAAGAACTATTTCCTGATTTTTTATTTTATTTAGAAACGCCAAAATCTGGCTTAAAAATTCATTAAGAGTTATTGCTTCCACTTCTTCAAACGGCTTTACTTCAATGATAATTAATCTTTGATTTTGTAAAAAAGAAATCGCCGCTTCAATTGAAGAGGTTTCAATGAAATCGGATTCCAACTTGCCCTCTTGGGTCCTGGCCGTATATTGAAACTTCGGCATATTATTTATTATACCCTATCATGGTTTGGAGTTCTATTGGGTTTAAAGCGTAAGCCATGGCAACTTCCGCCGCGACTTCGCCGCGGCGAACCAGTTCAGCCAAACTTCGATTCAAAGAAATCATACCGGACTCAAGCGAAGTTTCGATAACAAGGTCTATCTGATGCGCCTTATTTTCCCGTATAAGATTGGAAATCGCGCCGTTTACAAACATAATTTCCGCCGCCGGCAAGCGGCCGCCGGATATTCTTGGCAAAAGCCGCTGAGAAATTGTCGCCGAAAGAGTGTTGGCCAGCTGAAGCCGGATTTGGTTTTGCTGCTGCGATGGAAAAACATCAATAATCCGGTCAACGGTTTGTGAAGCGCTGTTGGTGTGAAGCGAAGAAAAAACCAAGTGCCCCGTTTCCGCGGCCGTTAGAGCCGCGGAAATAGTCTCCGGATCGCGCATTTCCCCAATCATAATAATATTCGGGTCTTCTCTAAGAAGAGAGCTTAAGGCATTATGAAAATTTTTAGTGTCGCGGCCAACTTCTCTTTGGTTTACCAAGGACTTATTGCCGATGAAAAGATACTCAATCGGATCTTCAATGGTAATGATGTGTTCGGATCTTGAACGATTGATTTCATCAATTAAAGAAGCGAGCGTCGTGGACTTGCCATGGCCGGATGGTCCGGTCACTAAAACGAATCCCTGTTCCAGTTTGGTAAGACGATGAAAAATCGATGGCAAATTAAGTTCCTCCAAAGTATTGATCCTTGAAGGAATAATCCTTAAAGCGGTGCTGATAAATCCTTTTTCAAAAAAAACGTTAATTCTAAAACGTGCCTTATCTCTGAAACTATAAGAGAAATCCATTTCTTTCCTTAAAAGAAATTCGTCTTTATGATCGCCCAAAAGCAAGTATGCCAAATCCTTGGCGTGCTCCGGAGTCAAGACCGAAAATTCATTAAGAGGCAGAAGCGCGCCGTCAACTCTCGCGGTTGGTTTATAACCAACGCTTAAATGCAAATCGGAAGCGTTAATGCTTAACGTGTTTAAAAGTAAGTCCTCTAATTCTTGTTGTATTGTTGGCATAATATTAATTATTTTGTTTGTTCGTTTACGCTCACCACCTGTGCTAATTCATCAAAACCGACAATCCCTTCCAAGACCTTTAAAATGCCGTCTTGAAGTAAGGTAACCATTCCCTGTCTTTTGGCCTCTGATAGAATTTTTGATTCGGTCGGCCCCGAAATAATAATTTCTTCAAGGCTCGGGGTCATTTCCAAAACCTCAAAAACCGCGATCCGCCCCCTGGTCCCTTTATTGCCGCATTTCGGACAGCCCTGGGGCTTAAAAATTTTTATTTCTTCTTTTTTAATTTTAGGGCGAAATTCTTCCGGCATTTCTTCTATTGATTTTAAAATGTTGTTTCTTATCGGTTCCGGCGCCGTTATTTCCTTTTTGCAATCGGGGCACAATCTTTTGACTAACCGCTGGGCTAAGGCCACGTTGAGAGCCGACGGAATCAAATACGGCGCCACTCCCATGTTGATAAGCCGGGGAATAACGCCGATGGCGTCGTTAGTGTGAAGCGTCGACAAAACCAGGTGTCCCGTTAAAGCGGCCTGAGTCGCTAAACCGGCCGTTTCTGAATCCCTCATTTCTCCGACCACGATTATATTAGGATCTTGACGCAAAATTTGCCTCAACCCGTTGGCAAAAGTATAACCGAGTTCCGGCCTGATTTGCGATTGATTGACACCGTCGACATAATACTCAACCGGATCTTCCAAACTCACTATATTTACCCCTTCCGTGTTTAAAATTTGCAGAATTCCATAAATAGTGGTTGATTTTCCGGAACCGGTTGGACCGGTCATTAAAATCATTCCGAATGGTTTTCTAATACCCCTTTCGATAACTTCCAGGTTCCGTCCGACAATCCCGAGTTCCGGCAGTGTTTTAAGGCCAATCGTCGGATCCAAAATTCTCATGGTTGCTTTTTCGCCTCTGGCAGTCGGCAAAATTGCCACCCGAAGGTCTATTTCTCTTTCGCCGACGACGGTGGTAAACCGGCCGTCTTGCGGCCGGCGCGTTTCATCAATTTGAAGATTGCTGAGAATTTTTATCCGGGAAATCACAGCTGGTGCGATTTCCACCGGCAAAATAACAACGGTTTGAAGAGTGCCGTCCAGACGAAACCTGACCCGGAGTTTATTCATCGTCGGCTCAATGTGAATATCGGAGGCCTTTGACTCAACGCCGTGCTTTAAAATCGTTTCCATCATCCGGATTATCGGCGCCTCTTCCCCTTTGCTTTTTGGCGCCGCTTGGGGCATCGCCAATTTTTCTTCCGCCAGTTCTTTTCTCAAGCTTTCAAGCGCCTGACCCACTTCTTCTCCCAGGCCGGCGTACTGCTTCATCAATTTTGACCAATCATCCTCGCTGATTTTAAAAACCCGGGCCGCGAGGCCGTTGCGCGAAGCTAAAAAATTAAGCGCTTCCTGCGCTCTCACGTCTTCAGGGTCAACCAATCCAACGTCCAAAGTATTGCCGGAAAGCGACACCGGTATCATTTTGTAATGTTTTGCGGCGTCTTCTGAAATCAGAATCAAAACATTGTAGCTTATCCGCCATATTTATTTTTAATATGGAACAAACGGATTAATTCGCCCGAGCGAATCGGCAATGATCGGCAAGTTGCCGTAGCTTTTAAGCGATTTATAAAAAGGACTATCAAATAAATCCACCGAGAGATCTTGAATTTTTATTATTTTTTTATCAAGCGGCGTCAAAGGAGGCGGCGGAGGAAGATTCGGCCTCCCAAAAGAAAATCCTAATCCCTGGTAAAAGAAAAAATAATAGCCGGCGGCTAAAATTATTAAAAGAAATAAACCGATTAAATACGGTAAAAATGATTTTTTGGGTTCTTGGGGCCTGAATGCCCCGAAAGTTCCGGAAGACGTTTGAGGAATGTTAACCATGGTGTTTTATTTAAAATAAGTGTCAATTGTCAAACTAAAATCTAAATTATTTGGGTTGGCGCCGCCCTGGCCGGGCGCGATTCCGGTAAAAGAAATCCTGCTGACATCAAATATTCTCAAACTCTTTTCTAAAGCCTTAAGATACTTAAAAAGCGCCGGATAAGAACCCTTTAACTTAACGTTCATTTCCAAAATGTTTAATCCCCCCGCTTTGAAACTTTTGGGCTTAAAATCAACGCTGACGAAATTTAAACCGGTTTCCGACGCCATCGCTTCAAGGTTTATCAAGAGCTCTGGAGCATTTTGCCCTTTGGGTATTGCCGCGTCAAAAATAGCGACATCGTTAGATCGGGCGTTATATTGATCAATCAATTTTTCAATACTTGCCGTAAGTTTCTGCCGCTCCGAAAGATTTTCCCGGCTTTGTTTTTTTAAATCAAGCGCCATTTGGATGTCGCCCCAAAGAGGCATTAAAACCCAAAAAATTACGGCGATAGCGGTTAAAAACAAAATCAACGGAAGAATTAAATATTTAAAAATATTCGGCATTATTGTTATTACTTTTTCACAAATAATTGAGGATCAACCGTCATCTGAAGTTCAAAATCCAATCCGCTGGTGCTAAAACTTATTCCCTTTACGTCAAGACCCTTAATGTCTTTATTTTCGCGAAAAGCCACCATTTGTTTGGCCAAAGAAGTGTAATTCTGGGCCACTCCCTTAAGCTGAATCAGGTTTTTTTCGCGATCAATGTCAACCTTAGTGAAAACCACCCTTGAATGTGCAAGAGAACCGATTAAATTAAAAATATCTGAAAAATAAGCGTGGTTTTTTACCAGGTCTTTAAAAGTATTTAAAGAATCATTAAGGCCACCTATGGCAGTCTCATCATCAACGCTGACTTTTGCCGCCTCCATTTTAATTTCATTGCCTATGTTAATAATATTTTTTTGAATTTCGGCCAAATAGACCTTTAAAGAAATGAAACCGCCGACACTTAAAAACAATAAAATAACAGAAACCCACAACGGCCAGCGCCAGGTCGGCAGTACTGCGGAAATTTTTAGTTTTTGCGGCGTAATTTCCACCATGCTTTTATTGTAATGCTCTCAGGGCCAAGCCGACGGCGATGGTAAATTCATGGCCCGTTTCTTTAATTATTGATTTTAAACTGTCGGGATAAGCTATCCGGCTAAACGGATCGCCGGGAGCCGTTTCTAATTTCAATTTATTTCGTAAATAATCCACAAATCCCGGCATTTTGGCGGCCCCGCCGTAAACAATCAATTTCTCAATCTTTTTTTTTGTTTTGGAAAAATAAAGGTCAATTATGCCGCTTATAGCTCCCGAAATAACGTCCAAAACCGGTATGATGACGCTCGCAATTTGAGTGTTGTTGTCCATAATTTTAAGGCCAATCTGTTTTTTTAATTCTTCGGCCCGGCGCCAATTTATGCTAAGATTATTCGCTAAAACCCTTGTTAAATCCTCTCCGGAGGTCTCAATAGAATGGCTGATTCTAAGATAGCCCTCGTCAACAATACTGATTGTGGTGTCGCGGGAACCCATGTCAATTAAAACTATAGGGGTCGGGTCGTTGCCGATTAAAGCGCGAGCCGCCGAAATTGTTTCCAATTCCGCCGCCAAGGGCTTGAGTCCCGCTCCCCTGCCGATTTCAAGATATTCATTGATTAATTCCCTGGGAATGGCAATAAGTAAAATTAAAATTTTTCCTTCATTGCCGGTTCCGATTAAAAACCAGTCAATAACTACACTGTCAATGGGAACGGGGATGTATTTTTTGGCTTCAAATTGAACGGCGCTTGCAATTTCCGATTCGGGCATCGGCGGCAGTTCCATTACTGTTAAAAAACTTGAAAATATCGGCATTGACATATTGACTTCCTGGGCGGTTATTCCGGTTTCTTTTAAAAGCCTTTTCAACATCAAAGCCGCCTCGCCGCCAAAGGCCTTTTGGGTTTTTTGGACATTTAAATCCTGAAGGGAGCTTGCCGCGGCTAAAGCGTAATTCTGCAAAATGCCGTAATTTTCCAGTTTTGGCCGGCCGTTTTTATTTGAAAGTTCAACAACTTTAATCGATAAAGTGCCAATATCCACCCCAAGATAGGTATCGGGCTTTGCCCCGAAACCGAATATGTTAAATGACGTTACCATAGACAAATCATAAATTTAATTTTATTATACCATAAAAATTTTGCTTTAAAGACATGAAGTTATACACAATTAGAACCTTTTTGCTTGACCTTGTTTTTCCGAAGCGCTGTCTTGGCTGCCAAAAAGAGTTAAAGGTGAAAGACGCTTTTTTTATTCGGGAATCCGCTGCCATATTTGCGGATTAAGGAATAAAAAAGGAACCTGTCGCCGCTGCCGAAAAAAAACGCCTCTTACCGGGTTATTTGCCGCCGGCCCGTATCAAGACCAAATCCTTAAAGAGATGATTCATCGTTTTAAATATCAATCAATTGAATCTTTAAAAAAGCCGCTCGCCCAATTAATAATCAACTATTTGGAAAAAGAATTGCTGAATAATAAACTAAAAAATTACGTTCTAACGCCCATCCCCTTAAGTTTAAGAAGAAAAATCAACCGCGGTTTCAACCAGAGCGAACTTTTAGCTGTGGAAATTTCCAAATATTTAAATTTGCCGGTTGTTAATCTTTTAAAAAGGAAAAAATTTACCGCGCCGCAAGCCGATATATCCGACTGGCAAAAGCGGAAAGAAAATATTTCCGGCGCCTTTGAAATGATTGATTCTAAGAACCAATCAGGGCGATATAAGAAAGTGATTTTAGTGGATGACGTGGCAACAAGCGGAGCCACGCTCGAAGAAGCGGCGCGCGTCTTAAAAGAAGCCGGAATAAAAGAAGTTTATGGACTTGTCGTCGCTCGCGGTTAGCGAGGGATGATTTCTTTCCAATTTGGAAGCGCTAAAGGAAGAATGTTTATAACCACCGATTGGGGACCGGCAGTTCCGCCGGGACCGGCGCAAGCCATGGTGTAGGTGACGCTTGGCGGCGGCAACGGAATAACAACTTCGCTGCCGTTTAAGGGTTTACTGCCGCTCCAGCCGCCGGAAGCGGTGCAGGAATTGGTGTAAGTTGATGACCAGCTTAACGTTGAGGATTGCCCTTCAAAAATAGATGTGGGACTGCCGGAAAAATTAAGAGTGGGCGGACAAGCCGGAATTGTTACGTTAAGAGTGTTAGAACGATTGGTCCCGGCGCCGTTATAGGCCTCTATCTGATATCTTTCGGTCGTATTGGGAGCGGCAGTAGTGTCGTTAAAATTCAAAGCGGTATACGGCTGGTAAGGACTAATGTCAACCCGCGCCGAGCCCCTTAAAATTCTATAGGCCTGGGCACCGGTGGAGGCCGTCCAGCTAAGCGGAACGGAATTGCAGGCAACCGAGCCGCCTAAACTTAGGTTAAAATCGCCGGGCGGTTGAATAACATTAACCGAAGTTGAATTTTCTGCCGAACCGCCGGAACCGGTGCATTTTATAATATAAATCGTGTAAAGCGTCGGGGAAACCACCCTGGAACCAGAAGTTGGCACGCTGCCGAGGTTATTGTCGGGAGGCGTCCCGCCCGGTTGTTCATACAGATTACAACTACTGGCATTAGAGCTAGACCAGGAAAGCGTTGATGATTGGCCGCGGTTTATAGTTGAAGGATTGGCAGATATTGAAACTGAAGGTGGGGATGGAGGAGGCGGGGGGGGTGGTGGAGGCGGAGGCGGTGAACAAGCGCCTCCCCATTCCGGATGGCCAAAATCTTTTGTTTGAGTACAATTACCAAAATCATCCCAATGAGTACAGACGCCGCAAGAAGCTGGTGTTATAAACCCGCTCTCAAAATTATTAGAAATAACGGGAATAGCGACTACTTCAGCGCTTATAAAATCATTTGATGGAAAAATAAAAATTCCAGAACCGATAATGGCCAATAAAACGACTATTACCAATAATAAACCAAAAAAACGAAAATTTTTATTTATCAGTCCCGGTAATGCGTCTGCCCATTTCAGAAATTCTTTCTTCAATCTCCGCTTCGCTCGGAAAGGGGCCCAATGGAATAAATTTAAGATATTCTTCATATTTTATTTTGCTCTTTTTAAAATCGCCAAGTTTTTCATAAACCAAGGCCAGATTTAAATTAAGAATTGACTTAAATTGACTATAAGCGTTTTCTGCCTGTTTTGGATTATTCCCCGGATAAGCGCTCCAAAAATAATCAGCATTAATCTTGTTAGTTTTTTCTTCGGCAGATAAGAATGCTTCTTTAGCTTTATTATACTCCCCGAGGTTTAAATAGGCGATGCCCAAACTTGTCCACAACCAGGGATTGCGGTCTTTTTCTAGCGGAATATTTTTAAAAGATTTTAAAATTGTTTCCTTGGCATCTTGAAATTTTTTAAGCTTCACTTGAATCCACGCTAAATCGTTATAGCCGGCCCATTGGCTTGGAATAAGTTTTATAAATTTAAAAAAATCGGATTCGGCCTCTCTAAAATTACCCCGATAACCAAGAATCAACCCCCTGACATAATAAGAATTGGGAATTTCCGGACGAAGCTTTAATTCTTTATTTATTTCATCAAGGGCACTGTTAAAATCCCCTTTTAAAAAATAAATTCGGCTAATTTGATAATGAGCCAATTGGATATCGGGCTTTAAATTAAACGCTGATTCATAAGATTTTTTAGCCCTGTCAAGATTGTAAGCCCCGCCGTTAAAATAATAATTGCCGATTTGCATCGCCAAATCAGAGTCATTTTTATCAAGTAAGATAGCCAGATTGGCGATGCGATATTTTTGCCAGACAAAATTTGCCAAAGCGTCCTGTTTTGCAGTAAAAACCAAAATTATCGTTATCACGACTAAAAACCAAACCGCCCAAAAGTTTTCGGTGATTGTTTCCGAAAAATTTTTTGTTTTTTTTATTTTAACCAATGCGTATTCCCCTGCGCATCAATTTCTGCCATCAGCGTGTAATCGGTTAAGCTGTAAACTTGAACTTGATTCAACCACTTATTGGCGACATAAAGGCGATTGTTTTCGGGGTCGGTTTTGAGTGATGTCGGATTGGCGGCGTAAGGCAAGTTAATCGTCGCGATAATTTTGTCCAACACCGCGTCAACCACTGTAATTTGGCCATAGCGATGCGCCAAGAAAATTTTATTGGTTTTTTCGTCGGGGTAAATAGTTGTCGCCTGCGGCGCGGATACGCCTTTAAGCGATTCATTAATATCAACGGTCGTTATTTTTTTCAGCGAACTGTTTAAAACCGACAATTTATTTTTTCCGGAATTTAAGAGATATATTTTTTTAACCCAAGGCGCGACTACCATTTCATTATAAGAATCATCTAAATTTGTTTGTCCAACCACTTTTAAATTTGCAGAGTCAATCGCGCTTAATGATTTTTTATCGGAACCCAAAACATAGATTCGGGAATTGGTTTTATCAAACAAAACCCTGCCGATATCAATTTTCAAAGAATTTTCAACCGCGTCGGAATTACCGTCAATAACAGCCAAAGATTTATTATCAATATTTACAAATATTTTATCTCGTTCCTGATCCGCGCCGACAATTGTTGGTCTTCCCTTAATATCAATTGTTTTTATAACCTCGTCTTTTTTCGCGTCAACGACAATGATAGAACTATCGGTCGCTAGATAAATCTTTTTTGCCGAATACAACGCTGTGCCGGAAATAATATTTTCTTTGATGGGAATTTTTTTCATAACCGATATGATACCAAGATGTGTTGGGTTTAAATGCCACAGTTCTTTTATTCCTTTATTTATGATATATGTTCCGCCTTTAGGATCGGCTGTAAAAATCGTTGAATATGGCCCGCCACCCAAAGTTAATTCGCCATTTAATTTAAGGATTTCCGGCTCAAAAGCTAAATAAGAATTGGAAAAAT
>Ga0209211_10010803_pt1 | contig 11820 bp, 14 predicted proteins | sample RifGroA2_FD_183992 | JGI IMG/M metagenome (GOLD analysis project Ga0209211, IMG submission 183992) | Groundwater microbial communities from Rifle, Colorado, USA - Groundwater A2 (SPAdes) (version 2) | ecosystem: Environmental > Aquatic > Deep subsurface > Groundwater | place: Rifle, Colorado... | reverse complement strand
TAAGGTCTTCCATCTCAGTTGCGGCCACACTTGCTTGCCTGCATTCCCTCAAACTGGAAATGCTTTCAGTAATGAGTAAGCGTGCCTCTTCGGGGTTTGCGGTTAACCTTCTTGCAGCTCTAGCCAGGTGCCTTACTTTCTCTTCTGCACTTGCATATCTGATGATGTGCACAAATTCAGGATCCACTCCTGCAATTCGGGCAAGGCTCACACCAAGCCTTTTCCAGCCTGCCATATTAAGTTTACCTTCCTTCCCACGTGCAGGATAATAATGGTGCAATGCACGTGCCGCCTGCAATACACTATGGCTGGTGTTTTTTACGGTTCTTGTCTGCGGGCGGGCTGGCATAATTTTCACTAATAGAGTTCCTTTGCAATAAGGGGTTCCAATTCGATCGCATTGCTGGTATGTTCAATGCAGTCAGTGCTCACAATTGTTTTTGCCCCCGCTTTCCTGATTTTTTCAAAGGCCCCTTCGGCAAAGATCGCATGCACGCATATTGCATGGACCGCCTTTGGCCTGCGCTTGCGGATTTCCCTTACCGCCTCAATCATCGTGTGCCCCGAGCTTATGATGTCATCAACTATTATCACGCTCTTCCCTTTCCACTCAAGCTCGGTCGTGACATTTATCCTCACTTTCCGAGAGCTAAGCCTTTCTTTGAGGAATATTGCCGACCGAAAGCCTATTGAATCCGCTATGGTTTTTGCCCACTGGCTGCTCTCAATGTCAGGGCCCACCACAACAGAATTTGCCTCAGGGAATTTCGATCGTATATATGCTGCAATCGCATTGTTTGCAGAAAGCTTTTTGCGCTCAATGTGGAAAAGGTCGGCTAAATTATGGACGCGGTGCAGGTGCGGGTCGACTGTGATTATTTTGTCAAGGCTGGCATTGAGAAGGGATGCCATGATGTGGTTTGAGACGCACTCGCCGGCATGGAACCTTTTGTCCTGCCTCATATATGCAAGATATGGCACAACGCCGATGACCTTTGTCGCGCCGAGCTCTTTTGCGGTGCGCGCGGCAAACACAAGCTCGATTATGGATTCATTGGGGTTCGGGTGCATGGTCTGCACTAAAACGACTTTGCGCCCATGGATGTCATCTTCAAAATCGAGGTGCAGCTCGCCATCGGGAAAGCGGGAGATTGCAATTTTGCCAAGGCGAAAGTCTGAGGCTTTGGCAATTCCCTGCGCAATCTTTGCCCCGTTTGTCAGCGGGAAAATTATCATAGTAGGACTACTATTTTGCCAAATAAAAACCTGCCTTTTGATTCTGCCTCCATGGATTTCGCAAAAGAAATGCCCTTGTATTTTTATTGCGGCCTAATTCAGGGCAAATAGCCAAAACGAGGGCTTTTGGCGATCGGTTTAAATTCCTTTTATGGAAGGATATACTTAGCATTTAACCGATTTTTCAGTCGGGAAAGGGGTGTATTTAATGAAGAATGTTGTTTCCAATGCCTTAAAGCTGGCTAAAGAGGGTGCGGCAAAGCAAAAACAGAATCCTGTTCCTTCAGTTGCGCCAGCTTCCGGCAAGAAGAAGTCAGGCGATGATGACCAGGATATTATCGACATGCTGGAAGCCAGCAAGGCAAAGATAAGGGTTGTTGGTTGCGGCGGAGGGGGATGCAACACTATAAACAGGATGACTGAAGTCGGAATACTTGGCGCGGAAACAATTGCAGTGAACACTGATGCGCAAGACCTTCTCAAAGTGAAGGCCGACAGGAAAATCCTCATAGGCAAAAAGCTTACGCGTGGCCTTGGTGCCGGTTCGGATCCTTCAGTCGGAGAGGCATCGGCGCAGGAGTCGATAGAGGACCTTGCGGATATCCTTTCGGATTCAGACCTCGTTTTTATAACATGCGGGATGGGCGGGGGAACAGGCACAGGATCAGCGCCAGTTGTGGCAGAGCTTGTAAAGGACCGCAAGGCACTTACAATCGGCGTTGTCACGCTGCCATTTAGCGTTGAAGGGAAGAAAAGGATCGAGAACGCAATGCACGGCCTTGCAAACCTGAGGCAGAACGCCGACACTGTGATTGTGATCCCAAACGACAAGATACTCGAGATTGCACCCGACCTGCCGATAAATGCGGCATTCAAGGTCGCAGATGAGGTCCTCACAAATGCGGTGAAAGGTATAACTGAAATGATCACAAAGCCCGGGCTCATCAACCTGGACTTTGCAGACCTGCGCACAATCCTTGAGCGCGGAGGGGCTGCAATGATAGGCCTTGGGGAGAGCAGCTCTGAAGGGGCGAACTCGGATTCAAGGGCACTTGAAGCCGTTGAGAACGCGCTCACATCCCCCCTGCTCGATGTTGACATCACGAATGCGGGAAGGGCGCTCATAAATGTCGTGGGCGGCTCTGACATGACGCTGCGCGAAGCCGAAATGATAGTTGAAGCGGTGAGCGCAAAAATCAGCTCGAACGCGCACATAATCTGGGGCGCGATGATAGATGATTCAATACCCAAAAACCACATACAGGCAATGGTTGTTATCGCAGGCGGAAGATTCCCATACCTTGACGATGACGGCAAGCCCGCAGGATCAGGGCCTATTGACCTTGGGATAGAGTTCGCGGATTAGGATACTTCAGTAGCTGCCCGGGGAACCGGGCGGATCCCCCATTTTTTTTCCGTGTTTGCCGTTTTTCAACATTGAATCGTACTTTCTTGCAAGTGCTTTGTTTTCTTCCATGGATGGCCCGTTGTAGAATTTGCCCCGGAACCTTTCGATTTTCCTAATATGAGGATTGTAGAGCTGGTTGTATTTGGGGTCTGTTTAATTATGGCCATCCAGGCTGCCCTAATCTTGCAATTTACAGGATTGGTGGGTGCCAAGGCCCGCAACGCAAACGCTACCGTATCCTTAAGTAATGCTTTTGCGCTATAATATAATGGCACTTGAGCTCGTGAAAGCCTGCCCGCAGTGCGGCTCGCATGACTGGGTTTATCTGGCGCAGGCGCCGGAAGTGGTTTCCTGCAGGGTATGCGGCTACCGCGGGCCGCCAATTGAAGTCACAGCAGGCTCGCTTGCGGTGCTCTCGCAAAGCTATGCCTACCGCAGGGCGCTCGTGCACTCGCAGCAGTCGCGCGACCTGCTTTTGCTCCTTTTGGCAATTGCAATTTCACTCCTCATATTCTTTGTTGCAGCATACGTGAGCTGGCGATCGCTCCTTGGCCTGTAAGCGGATTTTGGCTCCCGACGGCGCATAGCCCTTTAAATTCCTTTTCCTGCCCAATAAATCAGGTTGCCATGTTTGATATGGATGAATTCATGCAGTCGAGCACGAGGGTTTTCACGGTTTCAAGAAAGCCCGGCGTTAGCGAATACAAGACAATGGCAAAGATTACGGGCCTTGGAATTATCCTGATCGGCATAATTGCATTTTTCGTAAAGCTCATCTTGGAAGGGTTTGTCAAAATTTAAGCGGGCGCAGCATTGCCATGGTGCCCTGATTTATGCATATGCCGCGGTTGTGCTATCCGGGCGCATTTGCATTCCTTTGGATGCGGAACCATTGCTTTTTAAACGTTTTCTAAAGAGTTTTAATAGAATTGGACCTTTAATTTCCTGTTTCAATTCAAGTATCAGTCAAAATTAATGCCTTTTCTTTTCGCAAGCATTTTCTTTTGGGCAGGTCCAAAAGAAAAGGCTTTTTTAGTGGTTGAAAATGATTTTTACTGTAAGGACTACGGTTGGCCAGGAGAGCCTAGTTGTCGACATCCTCTCAAATAAGATAAAAAAGGAGGAACTCAACATCTACTCAATAGCGGTAATACCGGGCCTTAAGGGCTACATCCTTATTGAAGGGGACAATGAGGTCACCATCCGCCGCGGCGTGACCAACACATCCCATGTCAAGGGAAGGGGGATTGTTGGCGGGGCTGTCAAGGTGGAAGAGCTCGTCAACCTGCTTGAGGCAAAGCCCCTGATGAAGAGCATCAAGGAAGGGATGAAAGTTGAGCTTATTGCAGGGCCGTTCAAGGGCGAGAAGGCAAAGGTCCTGAGGGTCAATGACACAAAAGAAGAGGTCACGGTCGAGCTTTTGGAGGCTGCCGTGAAGATACCGGTTACAATACATGCCGAGCATATAAGGATTATCAAGGAGTAGGATTTTGGGGAGTTGAAAGGGTATGGCAGAGATAAGCGCACTTGTTGAAGGCGGCAAGGCAACCGCAGGAGCACCGCTCGGGCCGGCATTAGGGCCTTTGGGCGTGAATATCGGCAAGATCGTTGCCGAAATAAACGATAAGACAAAGGGCTATGCGGGCATGAAAGTGCCTGTCACGATTGAAGTTGACAAGCAGAAAAACATCACAATCACTGTCGGCTCGCCCCCTACAAGCGCCCTCATAACAAAAGAGATCAGGGCGCAAAAGGGCGGGGCCAACCAGAGGGCCGACACTGTGGGCAACCTTTCAATGGCACAGGTCAAAAAGCTTGCCGAAGCAAAAATCGAGGCCCTTACATCAACTGACCTGTATTCTGCTTCACGCGAAATAATCGGCACATGCAACTCTATGGCAGTGACAATCGAAGGCAAGAGGGCAAAGGAAGTCCAGCAGGAATTCCGTGACGGCAAGTGGGATGAGTTTTTTGGCGTGAAGAAGGCCCATGCGCAAAAGGCAAAGTAGGTGGTTTTGTATGGTTGTTGAGTACGGCGAGTTCAAGGGCAACAAGGTAATGACCCTTAAAAGGGATGCGGATGACCGCTATCCCTTCACTTTCGGCAAGGCGAAAGCAAAGCTCATAGTCGAGAACTTTGAGGAAATAAAAAAGTTCGCGGACGAGCAGTGAAAATGTCAACGCGCAACTTTTAGCTTCTTTTGAATAACCCGATAGCTTTTACTACTTTGTTGTTTTATTTGTGTAAATGGATAAGGGGCGCCTTGCATATTTTTACTTGCGGCAACCATCCTGCTCTGGTCCGCAACCCCTGCCGTTGCAAAACTCGCCCTTGGCGAGCTGAGCAATATCCAGCTCCTTTTTTTCACCAGCATAGTCGGCGTCATAACTCTTTTTCTCGTGAATATGGCTTTCGGCACATTAAGCAACCTTTTTTCCTACAGGCCCATAGACTACCTCAAAATGTTCGCTATGGGGGCAGTGGGGATTTACCTCTATTACATTTTTTTATATGGCGCTTTCGCAATAGCCCCTGCGGGGCAGGCCAACGTCATCAACTACCTCTGGCCGGTATTCATTGTGGTATTTTCAATCCCGATCCTAAATGAGAAATATAATAGTAAAACAATCATTGCGATCCTGCTAAGCTTTACAGGCGCAGCGATTGCATTCACAAAAGGGGATTTCTCGGCGGTTTCAGGCCAGTATGCCGCCGGCTACCTGCTCGCAGGCCTGGGGGCAATATGCTATGGCCTCTTTTCTGTCCTTGGCAAAAAGCTTGGATATGAAAAGTTCTCGAGCATGCTTGTGTATTATGCCTGCGCACTCGCCCTCATAGCACCGACCGTTACATTCACTTCGGCAATAAAGGTCCCGCAGTCCCTGACAACCATTATTGCAATCCTCGTGCTCGGCGGGGTAATGAACTCGATTGCGTTCGTGTTCTGGTTCAAGGCGCTAAGCCTTGGTGACACGCACAAATTCGCCAATATCATCTATGCCGTCCCGTTCCTTGCCATGATATGGACTTACACCCTCAACTCGGAGCCTGTATCAATTTTTTCAATCGCCGGCCTTTTGCTCATTGTGATCGGCATGGCTGTGCAGGTCAGGAACAAAGTGTGAATTTTCCCTTTCTGAACGGCCTATTTTTTCTTAGCATCAGCGCCGCCTAAAATTATCGTGCCCTCGCCCCTGAGGTGGAAATCGCCGGTGACTATTTTTGCGCCCACTTTTTGCGCAATGGTTTTTACGATTGCGTCGGCTAAACTTGTACCCTTGGATTTTTTCCTCATTTCCGCATGCAGCCGCCCCGCCTCAAAATAATCCTTCGCGCTCTCTGAAAGGGAATAACTGAGGCTCTTCATTATTTCTTCCGCCTTTCCGGCATCATAACCGCGCCTTGCAAGGACGCTCGCCACTTCAGCGCACACGATATTTGGCGCAATTATTATGCTTTCAGATTCGAGTATTTCCCTGACCTTGAGCCCGAGGCCTGAACCTTCGAAATATTCGATCCATGCGCTGGAATCGAGCACCAATTTAGAGTCTGCTCTCAAGCCTATCATCCTCTGTAAATTCCCCTACTCCTTTGAAAACCCCAAAATAGCTCTTCCTTTTTTTGCTCAGCTCGATCTGGACCTCATCATCCTCTTTTAAGCTGAGTTCCTTCACAGCCTCGCTCGGGATGCGCGCCATGAGCGAGCCCCCTATCTTTTTGACCTTCACAATGACCTGCATTAAACCACCTGTTAAATAAATTAAACACGATGTTATATTTACAGGTTCTTGTTGCGGAAACATACCTTGCTTGGGTTCTTTTGGAACTCTTAACCCTTCTGTTCAGCGAGTTCAGATGGTGCATACCTAAAATGCGGCAAAAAGCAGGGAAAGATATTTATTGCCCTGCGTATTTTAATCCTTAAGTGTATATGGCGGCAAGACGGGATTTGAGGGGGGCAAGGGAACTTCGTGAGCGGCAAGAAGCTGCGAAAGCTGAAAGGGATTATCGGACGTTTCGCCGGGCAATTTTTCGCCTGCCTGGCGGAGAAAAGCTGGCTGCTGATGCAGAAAGAACCTTTCGTATAGTCAAAGAATGGGACAAGCGGCTTGAAAGTCACAGGAAACCTCCCTACATTAATGCATTGCCAGAGCCACGGATAGCAAGGGGTCAAAAGCCTAAAAGGCCCCCGGGATAGTTAAAACGTTTAAAAGAAACCTTTTAGAGGCATTCACGCCTACCTTTAAAAACCTTCCAGTGGCATTATTGATAATCAAAAGCTCTGATTTTTAGAGCCGGTGCTTCCTTTTAGGAAGCGATACCAATTCGTTGGTAGGTAGAAACAATGGACAGGAAAAATGTTATCCAGGCACTGCAGTTCTGCAGGCAGTTTTCAAACAAAAGGAAGTTCGACCAGTCCTTTGAGATGATCCTCAACTTCAAGGGGATCGATTTCAAGAAGGCGGAGAACAGGATAGAGCTTGATGTAAAGCTCCCGCACCCCACAGGAAAGCAGGGGAACGTGAAGGCGCTTGTGTTTGTTAACGACCCCAATTTTGCAGAAGAGATTAAAAGCAAGGTTGCGCGCGTAATCCTTGCAACCGATGTCCCCAACCTTAAAAAGAAGGATGTCGACCTGCTTTTGAGGGACTATAACGTGTTTTTGGCTGAAGGGCCCGCAATCCTTGCAGTAGCAAAGTATTTGGGCCAGCAGCTTGCGCCAAAAGGCAAGATGCCAAAGCCTATCCAGCCAACAGTTGCAAACCTTGAGCAGGCGCTCAGAGGGGCGAGCACGTTCACAAAGGTCACCAACAAGAAAGGCAAGTTCATGCCCGTAATACACACTATGGTCGGCAAGGAAAGCTTCCAGGATGAAACAGTTGCCGACAACTTCCTTGAAATTTACAATTCAGTGGTGAATGTCCTTCCCAACAGGGAAGGGAGCATCAAGTCAGCCATGCTCAAGCTTTCAATGGGGATTGCTGTGAAAGTGGGCGTGAAGTATGACGCTTCATCTGCCCAGTCCAAGGCGCCGGCTGTTGCGGAGGCGAAAAAATGACATCTCACAACCGCAAATGGAAAGAGCAGCAGCTTGAAAGCGTCAAGCAGCTCATCGGAAAGTACCCGATCATTGCAGTTGCAGACATCAGGATGTTTCCTGCCGCGCTGTTCCAGCAGATAAGGAAAAAGCTGCATGGAAAGGCGGTTGTAAAGGTATCAAAGACAAAGGTTGTTAGGAAGGCATTGGCTGAAACCGGCAATACTGCGGCGATAGCTGATTTTGCGCAGGCCAACTGCGCAGTGATATTTACAGGCATGAACCCCTTTGAGCTGTTTGCATTCATAAAAAAGAACAAGGGGAAAGTTCCGGCAAAGGTCGGGGCCATAGCCGAAGAGGACATATCAGTCCCTGCAGGCGATACAGGCCTGCCACCGGGGCCTGCCCTTAGCGATCTCAAGGCAGCAGGGCTCAAGGTTGCAGTTCAGGGCGCAAGCATTGCAATACTTGAAGACAAGGTCGTCACAAAGGCAGGGGAAGCAGTAAGCCCTGCCGTTGCAGGCACTCTCTCAAAGCTCAATATCCTTCCATTCAAGGTCGGCATGAAGGTTGTTGCAGTGCTTGAAGGAAAGGATATTTTCAAGGCAGATGTCCTTGATATTGATACTGAAAAAGTGTTCTCTGATTTCATGTCAGCCCACCGCGGCGCATTCAACCTCGCGTTCAATGCGGCAATTGCAAACCCGGCAACAATTGAGATGCTGCTTGCAAAGACATACAGGGATGCAAAAGCAACAGCGCTAGAAGCGGATATACTGAACTCTGTTACTGCAGGCGACCTGCTCGTAAGGGCACAGCGGCAGGCAAAAGAGATCAGCTCACACGTAAAGGATGTAATAGTCCCGCAGGAGGGGGCTTAATTATTCTTAAGCTAAAGAGGTGAAAGGCGATGGAGTATGTATATGCAGCAATGCTTTTGCACTCTGCAAAAAAAGAGATAAACGAGGCAAATGTTAAAGGAGTCTTGCAGGCAGCCGGAGTTTTGGCTGACGAGTCAAGGGTCAAGGCGCTCGTGGCTTCACTTAAAGACATAAACATTGATGAAGCTATCTCAAAGGCAGCAGTAGCGGCTCCGGTGGCGGCAGCTCCGGCACAAGGGCAGGCAACTGAGGCAAAGAAAGAGGCAAAGCAGGAAGACAGCAAGAAAAGCGAAGAAGAAGCAGCTGCAGGCCTTGGAAGCCTCTTTGGATAGAAATTTTCTATCCACTGCTTTTCCTTTTTATTTTAAAGTACTTTCAGGAATTTTCAATATTGGCATTGGCCCTGTTTTTTCATTATAAGCGCAATTATATGGCCTGCCTCCTGTGGAGGCAGCTCTCGCTCCCATCCTCCCGAAGAGGATTCCGCCAGCCCAAATTTGCAAAAACCACCCCAAACGGTTGTTTGAATGCGAAGCCAGCCCCGTCGAAGACGGTGCGTCGTACCCAACCGCCGAAACGGTTGTTTGAATGCGAAGCCAGCCCCGTCGAAGACGGTGCGTCGTACCCAACCGCCGAAACGGTTGTTTTTCAGTTCCCCCTAAATTCCAAAAAAACGGTTTTGTGGGGGAAACACCCGGATTTAGCAAAATCACTTCTCTTTTTTATTCCCTCTGGCCGCCCTTTTATCTTTTTCCCGCTGCTGCTTTTTCATAGTATCAAAGGTAAATTGATGGGTGTTCAGGGCTTTTTCTTTTCCCGATGTTCCTTGCAAAATCCCGGGGATTGTGCGGGGCCTTGCAAAGGCCTGCTTTGCAAGGTTTCTTTTGGCCGGGCCCAAAAGAAAAGGCTTTTTCACAACCGCGGGCAGGTACTTTGGATCCTTGGCCTGCGCGGCTTCTTTTAGCATCCCGTAGCGCGCGCCTTTTTTGGGAAGAGCAGAGCGCATCTCATCTTCCATATCCTTCCTCATTTTTTCAATCCCATCAAGGTATTCGCCCAGCTTGCCTATATATTCCTCTTTTGTTATAGTGCCGGTTGCGAGCGCCTGCCTGAGCTGATTGAGCCTTATCTTGCCTTGGTCTAGATCATTTGCCCCTGCAATTCCGCTTTCACCTGCCTTTTTTTGTGAAAGAATGGCCGATGGCGCATTGGCGGCAGGAGGCGCCTTTGCATATATTGCCCCTATCAGAAGGAATGCAAGCACAAACACGATCCCGAGCAGCAAAACCAGCATCCCGAAAATGAGCGTATTATCAACTGGCCCGCTATCCTGCGTATTTTTTCCGTTTCCGGTTTGCCCGCCTTCAGGCATCCTTTCAACTGCCTTCTCGCCCTCATAAGCCTTGACTGCCTGCGCCGATGCATCCAAAACGCTGTCTGCAAGGAACGCAAGGCTGATGCCGCTTTTCAGATTTTCAGCTGAGCCCGATGGCAACCCTTTGGAATCATAGTACTTTGAAGCCTGCAGGAAATACTTTGCATGGTCCAAATAGAGCTGCGCCCAGCCCGCGGGGGCGGCACTTGCCGCAAGCCTTGCCTCAACTTTTGCGATCTTGCCCTCAAGGAGCGCTGCAAGCGCGTTCCCGTCCTTGCCGGCGGCCTCATTTTCAGACTGCACGAGCGCTTTTGCCGACAGGGAATCAAAATATGACGCCTCAAACCAGTTCATGTCCGCAAGGGCTGAGGCAGAATCAACCCTTCGCGCTATATCATCCTTGTCAGCGCCATCATTGAGGGATTGCAACAGCGCATTTGCATCATAAAGCGAAGATGTTGCGCTTTGGCCGATTGTGCCATTCCTCATCACAAATGTCTGCGATTCTTGCGAAAGGTTGTAAAAGTCCTTTGCCACATCAAGCCAGGCCATTGCATATGCATAGTCCCCGACTTTTGCAATCGCGATCTCCTGCTCGTTTTCAGCATTCCCGCCAACAACGACCGTCCTCCCTTCATCAAACAGCTTTTCAACAGCGCGCCTTGCATACATGTACCTCTGCTGCGCTGCCGCAAACCATTCTATCCCTTCCCTTGGCACCGGCCCTGAAAGGTCGTTTTCAAAGTTGTCTATTTCTCGCTTTAGGTCAATCAGGCGCATGTCAAATGCGCTTGAGTTCAGCCCGAGCAGTTTTGGGCTGGTTGAAATCTCCTTGACCATTATCGCATTCACGCGGGCAAGGTATGCAAAATTTGCGGCAGAATAGAGGTAATTTTGCTCATTTAGTATTTCTGCCTTTGAAATAGTCTGCTCAGAAGAATTGAGCACCTCAAGGAGCGCGTGGGTTGCCGAAGGGTCCTCAAGGAGCGAGGAAGAGAGCGCAGTGCGCGCCTCTGAAATAACGATCTTTGTCTCTGAAATGTAATTTGTGGTGAGCGTCTTGAACGGCCCAAGGCCGCCTTTAAGGCTGAGCTTTTGCGGGACAAATTCAGGGATGGATGCCCCTGCAGAAGTATTGATATCAATCTTGCCAAGCTCTGAGTGGGCAAGCTGCAGTGCCTCTGAAAGAGTTGCGACTTCGGCAACCTTGAGGCCCCACTGCTGCGGGGCATATTCAAGCAAATTTATGCTCCTCACTCCACCCTCAAGCCTTACTGTCTGCATCGCTTCACCCTTGGGGATCAGGAAAAGCTTTACCCCCGTTTTTTGCGCCTCGCGGGCCTTCTCGAAAACCCCGCCGACAGGGCCCACCCTGCCGTCCTCGGAAATCGTTCCTGTAATGCTCACATAATCCTTAAGGTCGCGGTCAGTTAGCATCGAGGCTGCAAGAAGCGCCATTGCTGCCCCCGCGCTCGGGCCGTCAACGACTGATGCGCTGGAATTGATCGTGAACTTGTAATCATACCTCTCGCCGCCGTTAGCGAGCCTTTTTGCAACCCCCACGGCGACCTTTTCCGCATTCTGCGTGGAAGTCCCGACAAGCGGGGTTACCGAGGTCCATATTTTCCCGCTTCCCGGCTCAATTTGCAAATTGAGCGTGGCCACAAGGCCTGTGCCTTCGGTTGTTACAGCATAAATGCGCATCGAGTCATTTGGCACAAACGCGCTTGCATAGCCTGCAGCCAAAAGCAGCGCAAAAAGAGCAAAAGCCACAAAAAATAAGTTCCTCAACCAAAAACACCCTTTGCAATCCCAATAATTAAATTGCGAGGAATTAATTAATTGTTCCATTTTGCCTTACCTGAATCATTCTGCAGCCAA
>Ga0209211_10010800_pt1 | contig 11821 bp, 8 predicted proteins | sample RifGroA2_FD_183992 | JGI IMG/M metagenome (GOLD analysis project Ga0209211, IMG submission 183992) | Groundwater microbial communities from Rifle, Colorado, USA - Groundwater A2 (SPAdes) (version 2) | ecosystem: Environmental > Aquatic > Deep subsurface > Groundwater | place: Rifle, Colorado... | reverse complement strand
TTTGGAAGAAGCCAAGAAACTTAAAGCCGCTGAGGTTACTTGTTTTCTAGATAGTGAGTTGGTGGTTAAACAATTAAATCAGGAATATCGAGTCAAGGATAAGAATTTGGGAACACTTTTTGTAAAGGTTTGGAATCTGGCCCAGAGTTTTAAAAAAGTTGAATATAAACACGTTTTGCGCGGGCAAAATAAGCGCGCGGACTGGCTACTTAATCAGGTTCTTAATCGGCATTCTTAACTATTCAGTACCTGCACTACTGTACTAGTACAATAGTACAGGGGTATGGGTGTTTTTTTCATTTTAAAAATGAAACTCCACGGCCTTACGGCCGTGGTATCTTCGCGATTCAACTGAAGTTGTCCCCAACTGCGTTTCGGATATGCTCGCTATCCACGGGCTGACGCCCGTGGTTTTGGTTAGGTAATTTTGCATATAAAATAGCCGTCTCCGAAGAGGCGGCTATTGTTAATTTGGAGATATTAAATGATGAAGCCTGTTGGTGTGTACAGATTTCCGTCGTGATATTCCACATCCTCATGACGCGACCCTAATAGACTACCAACTAGTGTCATCACCCTGTTATATGGGTAAACTAGATCGCGTCTATAATGCACCCCCAAACATTGGTAAGTACCCATATCAGCTAGTTCCGGGTGGCTAATTAGCAGGCACCGAATTTCCAATGGACCCAGACAAAATTCATTGGGCAACAGATCTACTAAAGCCTTATTAGGCAACGAGCCGAGATGTCGTTTGCTTACTTGCACCGGACAAACTATATAGTCGTAATCAGCAGATGTCGAGCATCTTAACGCTTCATTTGTCCTTTTACTAATCTGGAGGTAGTGGCCGGATATATGATATCTTACAAAGCCCTTACAGGACGGCCGCAATGCCAGCCGATTTTTTTTAATCATCATCCGCAACGCACGGCCATATGTATAATCACTGAAACTGCCGAAGGCTACCAGCCTTATGTATAGAGGAAAAACCATATAGGCCTCAGCCTGTGTTGGCAAAGGGGGTAGGTCTAATAATGCAATTTTACTTGCATTTAATCCTGGAAAAAAAGGCGCCAGCCTTATTAGTTGTTCCTCTATTGAGCGAAACCTGAAACCATTAGGGTATGGCTGTGGGACAGATTCCACCGTTAACTTTCCAAAAAGGGTGTTGCTTGTAGTTACCCCCTGCGATGTCTCGGCTGCAGTTGTGGTGAAGCCGCTGCGTAGAGCCTTAATGATTGCGCCGCGATCGTTTGCAAACTTAGCTTGATCGTCCGCGGACAATCGGCCCTTCAATGCGGGCCATAGATTAAGATTGACTTTGCCGCTGAACTCTGCCCAGGCCGGCGTAATTTCTGTTGCGGGGACGTTATCACGGGTTTTAGCCATGACGTTATCTCCTTATGTTTCTTTACCTGAATCGCTCAGGCAGCGGTTGAGTTGTCTCAACATGATTGTGAATGTGCGAGTAAACTTTATAAGATGTGCATATATTAGTCAAGCACATATTGACAAGACGAGTATTTGATGTATAATATCATTACTTAGAAAGTTCTTTGTGATCAGTCCGATGAACATCGGACAGGAAAGTCCGAACACCATTACGCTCCCGTATGGGAGGGGTAACTGCTAACAGCAGCCGAGTCCCGATTTATTCGGGATGCAGGACAAGTGCAACAGAAAATAAACCCACCCTGAGTTTATCGAAGGGTAAGGGGTGAAACGGTGGGGTCCTTAATTGGACTAGAAATGCTTTCGGCATTTTAAGTAAGAGCCCACCAGCGTTCATGGCAACATGTACGGCTAGGCAAACTCTACCCGGTGCAATACCAAGTAGGGCCCGATGAACATCGGGCCGGGTTGGTAGCTAGAGCTCGTCTCGCGAGAGATAGCCCAGATAGATGATCACTTCTTCCGTCTAACGGCGGAATCAGACAGAATTCGGCTTATGCGAACTTTCTAAGTACAAACTGTCCCACATTATGGTGGGATTTTTTGTATCCACCGATTGACTATAAAGTGTATCGTAGTTGTAACGGCCGTTACAACTACGATACAAGGATATGAGACTGCAAGGCTGACCAGATGTATTGGTAAGTTTTAATCCGCGGCATATCAGCATGGGACAAAGGCGTACGCGAAACATTAAACATGTTATAATAATAGCCATGAAGAAATCGCAGCTTTTTCTAGCTAGCCTTGCCTTGCCGCTGGACTATTTGGCCTTAGTTTTAGCCGGGCTATCAGCGTATTTTTTGCGGTTTGAGAGTTTTGTCACCGATATACGTCCAATTATGTTTTACCTTCCCGTTGGAGAATATCTGCCCATACTTTTAAGTGCGGCGATTATTTGGCTGGCGATTTTCGCTCTGGCGGGGCTTTATCAAATCGGATCGCGATTAAAGTTTTACGACGAGTTGCGCCGAGTATTTTTGGCTTGTTCCACTGGTTTGGCTCTTATTATAATTTTATTTTTCTTTAATCAAAGTTTATTTTCGTCCCGCTTTATCGTGTTGGCTTTTTGGGGACTGGCTATATTGTACGTCGGCTTAGAGCGCGGATTAGTGCGCCGGCTGCGCTCAAGCTTGTACCGTCGAGGTTGGGCTCTAGATAATGTTATGGTGGTGGGTGGTGATGTCTCTACCCAGGAATTGGTAAAGTTATTCAATAATAATCCTGGTTTAGGTTACCGGGTGGTGGCAACTATGTCGAATTTTGACCCCAATACTGACGTGCCGTCTAATCTAGATGAGGTTTTACTGGCCGACGTTAATACACCTAGCTCTGAGCGTGTGCGTTTGTGGGAGTTTTGTCTCCAACATCATTTAGGTTTTAAATATGTGGCCGATATTTTTAATGCCCAACTGCACAATGTGGTCATGCATACTTGGGCTGGTGTACCGGTGGTAGAAATAAAAAAAACGCCGCTGGACGGATGGGGAAGAATCATCAAGCGATTATTTGATTTACTATCAGCGACTTTACTGTTAGTGGTTTTGTCACCATTTTTACTTATACTAGCCTTGATGATTTTAGTTAAATACGGGCGTCCGCTGATAGTGGCGTTGCCGCGGATTGGTGAAAAGGGCCGGCCGCTCGTGATACATAAATTTAGATCAATGGTGGTCGGGGCGGATAAAATGAAACAGCAACTATACAACCGAAACGAGCGCGCTGATGGGCCGTTATTTAAACTGACCGATGATCCTCGCGTTACGCCGTTGGGGCGCTGGCTGCGTAAGTGGAGTTTTGATGAGCTGCCGCAATTGTGGGACGTACTTAGAGGCAAGATGAGTTTAGTTGGCCCGCGGCCGCACGAGCCAGCCGAGGTAGCTAAATATCAACTGCACCATCATAAATTATTAAACATTAAGCCGGGCATTACTGGTTTAGCGCAAATATCTGGCCGTTCATCTTTGAGTTTTGAGGAGGAGGCGCGGCTAGATACGTTGTATATTGAAGACTGGTCGTTAGGTCATGATATTCTAATACTTATTAAGACGGTTATTGTGGTTTGGCAGGGAAAGGGGGCGGTATGAAGAAAGTCGCTTTAGCTCATGATCATCTAAATCAATTCGGCGGCGCCGAACAAGTGTTATCGGCGCTCCATCAGTTGTATCCCCAGGCGCCTATTTACACCTTGCTCTATAATGAGGTCTTAACCGGGGACGCTTTTAAAAATTGTGATATCCGCACGTCTTTTATCCAAAAATTACCGGCCAGCCAAAAGTTGTTTAAGTGGTATTTAAGCCTAATGCCGGCGGCGGTGGAAAATTTGGATCTATCCGACTACGACTTGGTTATTAGCTCATGTTCGGCTCTGATCAAAGGTTTGGTCTTAAAACCTGATACTAAGCATATTTGCTATTGCCACAGCCCCACGCGATACTTGTGGAGCGATACCCATCAGTACGCCGAGGAATTGGAACAGCCATGGTTTGTAAAAAAACTTCTACCGATGGTGCTTACAAAATTGCGGCTGTGGGATCAAATAGCCGCGCAAAGGGTTGATTATTTTATTGCCAATTCCAAGTATGTGGCCCGCCGCATTGCTAAATATTACCGTCGGCCGTCCACCATCATTTATCCGCCCGTCCCATTGGATAACTTTAAAGCCACTGACGAAATTGACGATTACTATTTAGTGGTGTCGCGGCTGCGGCCATATAAGCGGGTTGACTTGGCGATTAAGGCGTTTAATAAGCTAGGTATGCCGCTCAAGATTATTGGCGTGGGGGAGCAGTATACCGAGTTAAAGAAAATTGCCAAAGATAACATTGAGTTTGTGGGTCAAGCGTCGGAACAGGAAAAAGCGCATTATTTGGCGCGCTGCCGAGCATTAATTTTTCCTCAAGAAGAAGATTTTGGCATAACGGCGGTGGAAGCTTTAGCTTCTGGCCGGCCGGTGATTGCGTATGCGAAAGGTGGGGCGATGGAAATTATTGCCGACGGTATTAGTGGGAAGTTTTTTACCGAACAAAGTTGGGAGGCGTTGGCTGATGCTGTGATTCGCTTTGACTATAAAAGTTTTGACGGATCCAAACTAAGGCAAGCGGCGGAAAAATTTTCTAGTCAGCGGTTTGGTGATGAACTAAGCGACTTTATGTCTAAGCTCAAATGAGGCTGGCTATTGACGTACGCTGTTTGCAAGACCAGTATTGGACCGGAGTGGCCAATTACACTTGGAACAATATTAAAGCCTTGGCTAGGTACAAAGACTTAAGCCAGGTGTTTTATGGTAATAACCTTAAAGGAGTTAAATTACCCCCGGAATTAGAAAATTGGGGCAGGGTGGTGGTGCGGCGATGGCCAAATAAACTCCAGGACCTCGGCTGGCGATTAAATATGTGGCCGAGTTTGGATAAGCTGCTGGGTGGGTCAAATAAACCAGACTGGTTGTGGATTCCCAATCCCAATTTTTTCCGGGCGTCAACGAATATAAAAACAGCTTTAACCATACATGATTTGTCTTTTCTTCACTTTCCGGAATTTTTTACTTTTAAAAAAAGGATTTGGTATTTAAATTTTGTCAAGACACTTGTAAAAAAACATTTGCGCAATATGAATTTAGTGTTGGCGGTATCAGAAAACACCAGGCGGGATATTTTGGAGCTTGATGGCGCCGCCGAGTCTAAAGTCAGGGTTGTTTATCCCGGTGTAGATGATGTTTTCTTTAATAAAGCTTCAACGCAAGATATTGAGCGCCTAAGACGCGACTTTAATTTGCCGGCAAAATATCTATTGTCCGTAGGCACGCTGGAGCCGAGAAAAAATCATTTATTGCTTTTAAAAATGTATAGCGAACTTACCAATCGTTTTCCGGATTGGGATTTAGACTTAGTTATTGCCGGCCCCTATGGCTGGGGCGCTAAAAATTTAATCAAATACTGGCACAACCTGCGTAACCGAGATCGCGTTCATTTTCTGGCTTATTTACCGGCACATTTACAGCCCGCCCTGTATCAGCAGGCAAGTATTTTTTTATATCCATCGTACTACGAAGGTTTTGGTTTTCCGGTTTTAGAGGCTATGGCGAGTAAAGTTCCTTGCCTAGTGTCGAACGTCAGCTCACTACCAGAATTAGTTGGCGGCGGCGCCATCTTGTTAAGCCCGTGGGAAATGTCCAGCTGGGTTGAGTCGGTATATAATTTGCGTCAAAACGATACCAAACGCAAAGTTTTAGCCCAGGCCGGCCAAGCACGGGCCCGGCGGTTTAGTTGGGCCGCGTCAGCCGGCCAGATATATAATTTATTTAAAGAACTATGAATATTGGTTTTGACGCCAGACTTTACGGCACATTCGATCGCGGTTTAGGGCGTTACAATTTAAGCTTGCTAACAAATTTAGCTCAGCTAGACCAAGTGAATAAATATTGGATTTTTGGTAAAGTTGAACGACTCGCCAATCTGCCCCATAACTGGACCAGGGTTAATGCGCCGTGGCCAGTTTATAGTGTTGGTGAACAGGCAAAGCTTCCACGACTCCTTAAAAAATATCCGGTAGACTTAGTTCACTTTCCGCATTTTAACGCGCCGGTGACTTACCAGCGGCCTTATATTTTGACCATTCATGACATGATTCTGCATCAATTTCCCAACGAGCGGGCAACCACCTTACTGAAGCCAATATATAAGTTTAAACTGTGGATGTACAATTATGTTTTCAATCGGGCGGTAAACCAAGCGCGTGCCATAATTACGGTAAGTCAAGCCACCAAAAAAATACTAATTCAGCATTATCCAAATCTGGAATCAAAAATTCGGGTTGTGTACGAAGCCCCGACCATTGATGGGCGAACATACCGCCAACTTCCCCGTCCCATCGCCGGCCGTTACTTGCTTTATGTTGGGGCCGCCTACCCGCATAAAAATTTGGGCGTGTTAGTTAAAGCTCATCACGAACTATTAAAACGCGATGCTAATTTGAAATTAGTTTTCGTGGGTAGGCAGGATTTTTTTTATCAGCGCTTAAAAAAAGAATTAAGCCGGTATAGTAAGGGCGTGATTTTTTGGGGGGAAGCAACTGACGCGACATTAGCTGGGTTATATGCGCATGCGGATGTATATGTATCCTCGTCCCTGGCCGAGGGGTTTAACTTAAGTGCGCTTGAAGCTTTAAGTTTTGGCTGCCCGATAGTCTTAAGCGATTCAGAGGTGCATCGTGAAATTTTTGGTCCGGCCGCACTGTTTGCTCAGGTTAATCAAGTTGATGATTACGTTAAACTAGTGGACCAGGTATTAAACCAGGGCCGTAGCGGTTTTGAGCCGTTACAGCGTGCGACAGCGGTTTTGTCACGGTTTAGCTGGCAGCTGGCAGCGCAACAAACACTTGAAATTTATAACCAAGCCCTTGTCTAGTTTGAAAACAAAATCTACAATTTAACTGTATGGCAGTTCATAACCGACCAAGTAGGTCGAAACACCAATTCAAGAGCGGGCCGGCTGATGGCGTGGTGTATTGGTGGCAGTTAAATTTTAAGCCGGGCGGTAAAGTTTCAAAAAAAAAGGCCGACAGTTTTAGATTATCACAGCATGTTCTAAATTTGCGCAAAACCTTAAAGCCTATAAATAGGCCGGGGGCGCCAGCTGCCAATAGTCAAACTCCGGCGGCATATCGTAGTACCGGACCGGCTATTGATTCGACCAATTTCTTAAGTCCCGGACCAACAACCTTTTGGCAGCCGGCTGGTTGGCTACGATATAAATACCCCTGGCTGGATGAGTTAAGTATTTTCTTAATTTTAGAATTATTAATAGCGTTGGTATATTGGCCAGTTCGGGTCGTGGCTAGATTTTATTATTGGCTGTATCGGCATTTATCGGGCGTGTGGAAAGGTATGCTACAGGATGTGGTATATTATTTTGAAATAAATTATAAGATATTTAGATTTATCTTGCCTTGGAATTGGTTTGGTTCACATCGACCCAACGTGTATTTTGCCGTGCCGGGCCGAAGACAATTAGGCTTATTAATATTAATAGCCAGTCTACTAATATTGCCTTTAAAGTGGGCCGGCTTTAGCGCTGACTTGTCGCGGCAAAAAGGGCGTTTTATTAGTTACGCCGAGGCGGCCTTAGGGCAGTTTTCTTTGGCCAGTCAGGCTTTGCTAGATGGTAATTTTTCCGACGCCGCCAGGGGCTTTGATGAGGTGAGTAAAATAATGGCCCAGGCCGATACGGAGCTTCAAAAAATCAGCAGTCGTTTAGGCGCGGTGGTGGGATTACCCGGCCCGCAGCAACAATTGGCGGCGGCCACGCTGTTGTTGCAGGCAGGTAAGAATATTTCCGACAGTGGCTCTATAATTAGCGCCGCCCTGTCGTCGCTGGAGAATGCGCCCAATACATCAGTGTCAGAAGTTGATTTATCTTTGAAAATGTTGCTGCTGCAGCGGGCGTTAGCCGAAACTTCGCCTAAAATTGTCGCCGCGGTAACACAAATGGATAAGGCCTTAGAGTATAGCTTACCCGATGATTTACGCCAGGAGATAGCGCAATTATCGTCAGTGTTAGTTGGGTTGCAAGCGGCTCTGCGTCAGGTGTCTGACTTGCCCAATGTTTTATCACAAATAATTCCGGCGAGTGGCGAGCGTCGGTATTTATTGGTTTTTCAAAATTATTCCGAGTTGCGCCCGAGTGGCGGATTTTTAGGCAGCCTAGCTATTGTTGAAACTAGTGACGGTAAAATTTCCAAAATAACTATACCTGGCGGCGGGCCGTATGATTGGCAAGGACAACTGGCGGTTAAGGTGGCGCCGCCAGAGCCGCTGCGCTTGGTAAATAGTTTGTGGCAATTGCAGGACGCTAATTGGTTCTTCGATTTCCCGACATCGGCACAAAAAATAGCCTGGTTTATAAAACAAAGCGGCGGGCCGGATTTTGATGGTGTGATCGCAGTTAATCCCGATTTGGTATTAGCATTATTAAAAATCCTGGGGCCAATAGATTTGCCCGAGTATGGCAAGCACCTAACTTCGGAAAATTTTATTCGGGAAACCCAGGAAGCGGTGGAGCTGGAATACGATCGCGAGACTAACAAACCCAAGCAATTTATAGCTGATTTGGCGCCAATATTGATTAGCCGAGTGTTTAACTTAAAGGTGCCTAATCAAATTGAGGTTTTATCTTTAGTGGAGCAAGCTTTACAAAGAAAGAGTATTCAAATATATTTTTCCGATTCAGAACTTGAACAACGGATTGTGGCGGCTGGTTGGGCGGGCGAAGTAAAAGATGTGAGCGGGGATTACCTGGCAATAGTACGCGCTAATATTGGTGGCGGTAAAACCGATCTGGTAATTAGTGAAGCGGTGCAACATACCGCCACGCTTTTGCCGACTGGGGACCTGGTTGATAAGGTTGAGTTTAGCCGGACACACCAGGGCGACCCGTTTGATATTTTTTACTCGCGCCGAAATGTCAGTTGGCTAAAATTCTTTGTTCCCGCAGGCAGTGTTTTAATAGAATCGTCCGGATTTGAGACTATGCCCGCCGATTATTTTAGGCCGATCCATGAGCAGGCCAGCCTCGACGCCGATTTATTTGCGCATGAGCAGATTACAGATTCCGGCGCCACCGCGGGCATGCAGGTAGCCCGGGAATCAGGCAAAACCGTGTTTGCGGGTTGGTTAACGCTGGAACCGGGGCAAAGTAAAACCGTGTCATTAGTCTACCGATTACCTTTGAAGTTAAACCGGACAAGCAAGCTGCAAGACGTTCGAGAATATCAGGCTTACTTAGCCAAGCAGTCCGGCGTAGATGATATTACTTTAACCAGCACCATCGCGCTTCCGGTTGGCTGGAGAATTAGATGGCAAGAGGGGACTAGTAAACTTCAGTTGGTGCCAGATGGTATTCAACTGATATCTAATTGGCAGGAAGACGAATCTTATGGTGTGTTAATCGAGGCGCCGTCTAGCCTCTTGACAAATCAGTAAATTTGCGCTAGCCTTTAACTAGATACCTTTGCTCTTTTTTCTTGAGATGGGTGGAGGCACATGGGAAATGTTCGTGAAGACCACACGACTGCCGCCATTTTTGGTAACAGTTGTGTACTTTGCTTGCTTGGATACCACTTTATTGTAGGTCACTTCAAGCCTTTCCTTACCTCCAACCACTTCAAGGAAAAAGTTCCGCAAAGGTAGACATCAGGCTACCGTCCAAGCGCCTGGCTAAATATAAGTTCCGTAGGAGGTTTTTTCCGTTAATAAACGGAACTTAAGTCCATAAAAAGACTTAAGCAATAACTCTCTCCCAGTTTACGTCAAGTAAGCGCTTAAAGAACTTATCAACTAGCACCGTCGCTTGATGGTAGCCTGTTGTTTTTCGTTTTTTTTGCGAAAATATACTAGCGGCAATTTGTCACGATCGTGACAAAAAACGGTTTTGTAAGAGTTAGGTTTTAAACTGGCCGACAAATTTGAGATGATTGTCTTTTGTCCCGGCCGGGAGAAAAGGCAACTAGGCTGTTTATGACATTTAAGCTATGGCTAATCACCACTTGACAACTGCGCAACTGCGGGATTAAAGTAAGGCCAAATAAACCAAACTAAACCACAAACAACAAACATCGTAGGAGGTTTAACAATGTCACCAATTATTATAGTTTCTATTTGTTCGGCCGTGCTTTCCGTTGTAATCGCTTACGTAACATTTCGAGTCTCTAAGTGGTATGATATACGTAAGCGTCAGGCGGAAAAATATTCGTGCGGCGTTTTCGCTACCGTGATAGGGCTACTGTTTCTCTCGGCAAGCTGGGCGGTTCTGGCTATAACAGTTCTACGATTTATTCCCGCACAATCTATGCTGATATCCTCACAGGGAGAAATTCTAGCTACCTTTGATGATAACCAGTCGATATGGCGGGATGATTATGACGCACTTTTGAAGCAAGGGGAATTGGTTTCATATGCCACAGAAAAACATACCATGTTAATGATGGTGCCGGGGTACGATTGGCAATTAGGTTGCGTACTCCCTTATTATATCAGGGTTACGAGCGGGGGGTCACCAACGGCCGCTATTAAGTATAAGCAGGGTTTTAGCGACGTAAAGCTAATTCCTTGGCTTAGTTGTGAACTCTATAAGCTTCAGGAAGAAAATCACGAACAGATTTCAGAAACGTTTCCTACCAATAATCGTGTGGTTTTTGTTGATGCCATCATTCGCAGTCAGTTAACCCCCAAACTAAGAGAGAAAGGTTTGCAGCTTGATAGTTTGTGGTTTAAAATTTAACCACTTATAGTAATTGGGTTTAGAAGGGATTACACCCCACGGTCAATGATCGCGGGGTTTTTTATTCACAGAATCGCCTAAAAAAAGTATAATAATTAACACATGAGTGAAAATAACAACCTTAGGACAGTGGTAACAACTGGGGCCATAATAATTGGCCTTTTGTCTATCTTATCACGAGTCATCGGACTATTACGAGATCGGCTATTAGCCTCCAGCTTTGGCGCGGGCGATACTCTGGACGCCTACTACGCCGCCTTTAAAATACCGGATTTTGTTTTTAACATTTTGGTGTTGGGGGGCTTAGCATCAGCTTTTATACCGGTCTTCATAGAATGGCGAACCCGGAAAGGGGAAAATGAGGCGTGGTTAGTAACTAGCACTGTATTTAATTCTCTGATTTTATTGTTAGGGGGCTTAGCCGTACTGGGAATTATTTTTGCAAATAATTTAGTGCCTTTAGTGGCCCCGGGGTTTAGCGGCGAAAAGTTAGCGTTGACCATAAGTCTAAGTCGAGTGATGATGCTGGCGGTGGTATTTTTTGGCGCCAGTAATGTTATTAGTGGGGTTTTGCAATCTTATCGGCGTTTTGTCGCCTATGGCTTGGCGCCAGTAATGTATAACTTGGGCATAATCCTGGGCATTTTATTTTTTGTTCCCCAGTGGGGCTACATTGGGTTGGGCATAGGTGTGCTGGTGGGGAGTGTTTTGCATTTGGCAATACAATTACCGAGTGTTATAAAGTTGGGTTGGGTTTGGCGTTTAAGTTTTAACATATTCAACGAGGCGGTTCGAAAAATTATTCGCCTTATTCTGCCCCGAACATTTGGACTGGCGGTTCATTCGTTTAATCAAATCGTGCTGACGATTTTCGCGTCAACCCTAATTGCGGGCAGTTTATCTTCATTTACATTAGCCTTGAATTTACAGAGTTTCCCCATTAACGTATTTGGCCTGTCTTTGGCGATTGCCGCCTTTCCAATTTTCAGTCAAGCTTGGGTAAATAATAAAGCTGACGATTTGATTGAACATTTATCTTACAGTATGCGCCGAGTGCTTTTTTTTGTAATTCCCCTAAGTATCACTTTTTT
>Ga0209211_10010792_pt1 | contig 11830 bp, 9 predicted proteins | sample RifGroA2_FD_183992 | JGI IMG/M metagenome (GOLD analysis project Ga0209211, IMG submission 183992) | Groundwater microbial communities from Rifle, Colorado, USA - Groundwater A2 (SPAdes) (version 2) | ecosystem: Environmental > Aquatic > Deep subsurface > Groundwater | place: Rifle, Colorado... | reverse complement strand
CAAGCCTGTCCGCCTGGCCGGGCGCAAGCGAAGGCATATTGCATTTTGCCTGGGACTCGCCCGGCGACGATGGTTACTCGGGCTCGATTTCCGGCGGGAAATTCCGGGTGGACTGGTCCAGCGCGGCCAAAACTTTCCAGTTATCGGATTACCGTGTCGAAGTTGCAACGTCTACGGCGCCGGGGCTGGGCAATGCGGCCTGCCTTTCCTGCCACGACGGCAAGCAGGGCAAGTTGGAAGTGCCCACCTCCGGCGGTGAGAAGCGTGCGTTGCACACCGTCGTTGCGGAGAGATTCGGCAAGAGTGTGCACTCCGACATGGAATGTATCAACTGTCATCTGGAGATCAACGACAGCACCACGCCGCACAAGAAGACCAGCGGCGAAAAGCGCCCCGATTGCGTGCAGTGCCACCTGAAACTGGGGCAGGCCTCGACGCAGGAGAAGACCGCCGGCGAGCGTCGCCGCCTGCGTCTCGTGACGGAGAGCATCGAAAGTTACCAAACCTCCCTCCATGCCCGGCCGAACCAGGACGACCGCAGCCGGCCGAACGCTTCCTGCAACGATTGCCACAACGTGCATAGCTTCAATGTGCCGCCGCGCGGTACGCCGGCACGCACCGAATGGCATCTCGGCGTTTCCGACCTGTGCGGCACCTGCCATGAGAATCAACTGAAGACCTGGGGCAAGTCGGTGCATGGCAGGGAAATAAAGCAGAAGCGCAACACCAAGTCGGCCGACTGTGCCGATTGCCATACCGCGCACAATGTCGCCAACAGCTCCAGCAACGCGGCCAAGCTGGCGATCACCGCCAACTGCGGCAACTGCCACGAGGATGCCTACGACTCGTATCGGGCCACTTATCACGGCAAGGTCAGCACGCTCGGATTCACCTACACGGCGAAATGCTTCAACTGCCACGGTAGCCACGACGTCGAGCCGTCGAAAAATCCCAAGTCGATGATGCACCCGGATAGCCGCCTGGAGACCTGCCAGGAATGCCACAGCGGCAAGAAGGATGTGCCCCTGGCGACCGCCGGCTTCGCCAGTTTCAGCCCGCACGGCAACAGCCACGACTTCGCCGCCTATCCGGAAATCTGGTTCACCACCAAATTCATGATCGCCCTGCTGGTCGGCGTGTTCGTCTTCTTCTGGGCGCATTCGATACTCTGGTGGTACCGCGAGTACATGGATCGCAAACAGAGCAAGGCGCATTGGCACATCCGCTCCCACAGTTTGCCGCCCGATCTGAAAATCGAGGAGCGGCGGGCGGAGCACAGCGACAAGCATGTGCGCCGCTTCGGCCCGATGTGGCGCATCGCCCATCTGCTGTTCGCCATCAGCGTGATGACCCTGGTGTTGACCGGCATGTCGGCCTTCTACGCCGAAACCGGCTGGGCCAAGGCGGTCATGGCGGCCTTCGGCAGCCCGAAGACGGCGGGTTTGGTGCATCGCGTGGCGGCCTTCACCATGCTCGGCATCTTCTACCTCCACCTGGTCGCGGTCTCGGTCAACATCCTGAAAAAGTGGAAGGACTTCAATATCTTCGGCCCCGACTCCTTCGTGCCCAACTGGAAGGACATGCACGACATCATCGGCATGTTCAAGTGGTTCTTCGGCAAGGCTCCGCGCCCGGCCATCGAGCGCTGGTCCTACTGGGAGAAGTTCGACTACTGGGCGGTGTTCTGGGGCATGGCCATCATCGGCGGCAGCGGCATGACGCTGGCCTTCCCGCACGTCGTGGCCAACTACCTGCCTGGCTGGGTGTTCAACGTCGCGGCGGTGGTGCACGGCGAGGAAGCCTTCCTCGCGGCAGTGTTCCTGTTCACGGTGCATTTCTTCAACAACCACTTCCGCCCCGACAAACTGCCGCCGCCGGACGTGGTGATGTTCACCGGCACCCAATCGCTGGAGGAGTTCAGGCACGAGCACGCCGCGCAGTACCAGCGCCTGGTCAAAAGTGGCGAACTCGAGAAGTACCTGGTCGATGCGCCGTCCAAGCCATTCACCCTGGCCTCGAAGATCCTCGGCCTGGTGCTGATCGCGATTGGGCTGACGCTGCTGGTGCTGATCGCCATCGGTTTCGGCAGCGGCGGCAAACATTGAAGTTTTCCCGCTTCGGGGCGTGAGCCCTGGAGCGGAGCAAGACAGGCTGGGGCTTCGGCAGCGCGGGGAGCAGCAGGCCCGGAATCGCCAAGGCTTGCTTCGTTGGCAGGAGGCTTGCGAAGGCCATGAAGTGATGCTGCTTCCCGGCTTCGTCGGAACCGCTCTGGCGCGATGCCGCATCCGAGCCTCAGTCAGCGGGTATTGATTGAGCCGGGCTTACAATCTTTGCCTCGTTGCCGCGGAGATGCCTGATGGCGGGTATTCTGGCGCTGGCTATAGGGTTTCCCCGATGAAGCCATGATCAATTTCGGTAAGTTGTCGTCTCGTTCCGCAGCTACTGATTCAAAACAACTTGAAGGAGATCACAACCCAAAGAATGCGCTACACTTATCCACAGCCCCACCTATGACGGGCGGCTAAAGCCCCTGGGTAAAATTCAACGCGCACATCTGGGTAGTTTTAAGCGCGCGCCGACACATCCACGATCCGACATGAAATTCGCTTGAACCCACTGCTCAGCGCCCCTCTTTGGTCCAGCGCCTTCAGGCCCTTCTATTTCCTGGGGACCCTCTATGCACCGCTTCTTGTCGCCGCATGGCTGGGAGCGTTTCTCGAAATATCGAGCCTGCCGGCCAGCGAGGTGCCGCTGCAGTTCCGCCACGGCCACGAGTTCATTTTCGGATTCTCGGCGGCGATCATCATCGGCATTGTATTGACGGCACTGCCGAGCTGGGCGGGAACCGTGGAAATCCGCGGACCCCGGCTGGTGCTCCTGGTGGCGCTGTGGCTGGCCGGACGAGTGGCGTTCTGGGCCACCCCCTGGCTGCCGCCGCTGGTGCCGCCAGTGATCGATTGCCTGCTCTTCCCTGCCGTATTGATCATGGTCACGCCGCAGTTGCTGCGCGCGAGCAACCGGCTCTACCTGCTGTTGCTGCCCGTCCTGCTCCTGTTTTTCGGCGCCAACCTGATCTACCACCACGGCGTTGTCACGACCGACTACACCGAGGTATGGCAAGCCCTGCGGCTCGCCCTGTACACTGTTGTTGTCCTGTATGTCCTGAAGGGCGGCGTACTCGCGCCGATTTTCACCGGCAACGCCCTGCGCGAAAAAGGTCGTGGCGACCAGGCGCCGTTCAACATGAAACTGGAAATTGCCGCCGTCGGTTTTGTACTCCTCCTCGCGGTACTGGAACTTGCGGCCGCGCCGGCGCGATGGGTCGGCGCCGCGGCGCTGGCCTGCGCGCTGGTACATGGCTGGCGCACCGCGCGCTGGAAAGGCTGGCGCGTGGCCGACGTGCCACTGATACTGGTCATGCACCTCGGCTTCGGCTGGCTGGTTGTCGCCTTTGTGCTCAAGGCCACGGCCGAATTGACCGGCATCATTCCTGAAATCGCCTGGGTACACGCCTTCACGGTGGGCAGCCTGGGGCTGATGATGCTGGGGCTGATGACCCGCGTCAGCCTGCGCCACACCGGCCGCCCGCTGGTGGTGCCGCGCGCCATGCTGATCGCCTATGCATTGACGTTCGCTGCCGCCCTGATCCGTCTGGCGGCTACCGTCCTTGGTCTGGGCAACGCCGTAGTCGCGGTCGCCGCCTGCCTTTGGGCGACCGCTTTCGCGCTCTATTTCATGGTGTTCCGGAAAGCACTGGTAACGCCAAGTGCGCCACGCTAGCCCTGGCTTTCGGGGCTGACGCAAGAGCGCGGCTTGCCACCCATTCCCCGGGGATTCGGTTCCCGTGATCGACTCCTGTTTGGCAACCTGCCCAGTGCAACGTATGTTTGATCATTGTCAATATCATTTGGCCCACAGCCCTTACCATCGCCGAGACAATCCTGCGATGAGTAAATGGCGCAGGTTTTACGTCTCAGGAGAGGGAACTCATGTTCGATTTGTTGGTTAGGGAGGTTATGGACCGGAAGGACGCCCTGTCCTTGTCGCCCGAGACCTCCGTCAGCAAAGCTGCTGAACTGATGGCCAAGCAGAAGATAGGTGCTGCGATGGTCGTGGACCAGGAACGCCTGGTAGGAATCTTTACCGAACGCGATGCATTGTTTCGGGTTATCGCGCGCGGGCTGGATGCACGTACCACCCAGCTGGCCGAGGTCATGACTGCTGAACCGAGGACAGTCGGTCCCGGCACGTCGTACGGATACGCGCTGGTGATGATGCAGGAAAATGGCTTTCGCCACACGCCCGTAGTCGAAAACGGAAAGCCGATCGGGATCGTCTCGTCGCGCAATGCAATGGATCCCGAACTGGAAGAATTCGTTTCGGAAGCAAATCGACGGGAGCATATCCGCATCGGTCACTAGCTTCCGCGACGGAGGTCTTTCCGCCGGAAGACGATTTGAGTCCGGGACCTGTCGGCCCCAGAGTCCTTGAAATTGCTGGAAAAAACTCACAAAGCGCCGGATCGGTCGCGCGAACGCTGAAATGATCGGCGTAGTCGAATAAAATACGTCTTATATAAGATAACCCACCAAACGCAAAGGAATGACAATGGCTGCGAAGAAACTAAAAATCATCTACACGCTTACCGATGAGGCGCCACTGCTGGCAACGTACTCGTTCATGCCCATCATCCAGGCCTTCGCGGCGCCGGCCGGAGTCGACGTCGTCGGCAGCGACATCTCGGTGGCGGCTAGAGTTCTGGCCGCATTTGCCGATTACCTCACCGACCAACAAAAGGTGCCTGACAATCTGGCCGAACTCGGACGCCTGACCCAGGATCCCGATACCAACATCATCAAGCTGCCGAACATCAGCGCCTCGCAGCCGCAACTGATCGCGTGCATCAAGGAGCTGCAAGCGAAAGGCTACAAGCTTCCCGACTTTCCGGAAGAGCCGAAGACCGATGAGGAAAAGGCGATTCGCGCCCGCTACGCCAAGTGCATCGGCAGTTCAGTCAATCCGGTGCTGCGCGAAGGCAACTCCGATCGTCGCGCCGCGCCCGCCGTCAAACGTTATGCACGCAAGAACCCGCACTCGATGGGCGAGTGGAGCCAGGCTTCGCGTACCCACGTCTCCACCATGCACAGCGGCGATTTCTACCACAACGAAAAATCGATGGCGCTGGACAAGGCTCGTGACGTGCGGCTCGAACTGGTTACCATGAGCGGAAAGACCATTGTGCTGCGACCCAAGGTTTCGCTGCTCCAGGGCGAAATCATCGACAGCATGTTCATGAGCAAGAAAGCCCTTTGCGACTTCTACGAAGAGCAGTTGGAAGACGCCCGCAAGTCCGGCGTGATGTTCTCCCTGCACGTCAAGGCAACGATGATGAAGGTCTCGCACCCCATCGTCTTCGGCCATTGCGTGAAGGTTTTCTACAAGGACGCCTTCGCCAAGCATGGCGAGCTGTTTGCGGAACTCGGTGTCAATGTCAATAACGGCATGGCCGATCTTTACGCCAAGATCGCCAAACTCCCCGATGCCCAGCGCGAGGAAATCGTCCGCGATCTGCACGCCTGCCACGAGCACAGGCCGGAACTGGCCATGGTCGATTCGGCCAAGGGCATCACCAACTTCCACTCGCCCAGCGACGTGATCGTGGACGCCTCGATGCCGGCCATGATCCGCATCGGCGGCAAGATGTGGGGCGCCGACGGTCGTCCCAAGGACACCAAGGCAGTCATGCCGGAGTCCACCTTCGCCCGCATCTATCAGGAGATGATCAACTTCTGCAAGACCAATGGCGCCTTCGATCCGGTGACCATGGGTTCGGTGCCCAATGTCGGCCTGATGGCCCAGCAGGCCGAGGAATACGGCTCGCACGAAAACACCTTCGAAATCCCGGAAGACGGCGCAACCCGGATCACCGACATCGCCAGCGGCGAAGTACTGCTGGAGGAAAACGTCGAGCAGGGCGACATCTGGCGCATGTGCCAGGCCAAGGACGCGGCCATCCGCGACTGGGTCAAGCTCGCCGTAACCCGCGCCCGCAACTCGAACACGCCGGCCGTATTCTGGCTCGATCCCTACCGTCCGCATGAAGCCGAACTGATCAAGAAGGTCCATACCTATCTCAAGGACCACGACACCACCGGCCTCGACATCCAGATCATGTCGCAGGTTCGCGCCATGCGTTACACACTGGAGCGCGTGGTCCGCGGCCTCGACACCATTTCGGTGACGGGCAACATCCTGCGCGACTACCTGACCGACCTGTTCCCGATCATGGAACTGGGCACCAGCGCCAAGATGCTCTCCATCGTGCCGCTGATGGCGGGCGGCGGCATGTATGAAACCGGGGCTGGCGGCTCGGCGCCGAAGCATGTCAAGCAACTCGTGGAAGAGAATCACCTGCGCTGGGATTCGCTCGGCGAATTCCTCGCTCTGGGCGTGTCGCTGGAAGATCTCGCCATCAAGACCGGCAACAACAAGGCGAAGATTCTGGCCAAGGCACTGGACGATGCCACGGGCAAGCTTCTCGACAACAGAAAAGGTCCGTCGATTCGCACCGGCGAGATCGATAACCGCGGCAGCCAGTTATATCTGGCGCTGTACTGGGCGCAGGCGCTTGCCGAACAGAATGAGGATCCGCAACTCAAGGCGCATTTCGCGCCCATGGCGAAAGCGCTGGCCGACAACGAGCAGAAGATCGCCGACGAGTTGAAATCCTTGCAGGGCAAGCCGGTGGATATCGGCGGCTACTACATGCCCGATCAGACGAAGGTGCTGGCAGTCATGCGTCCGAGCGCGACCTTCAACGCGATAATCGACGCCGCGCGAAGCTGACGGCAAAGCAACACAAATCTTCCGATACGGCAGTTCAGTGCCGGCAAGCCGAGGGATCGGTTTGCCGGCACTGTTTTTTGCCTTGCAGAGTCATTGGTCGATGCCTCTTGTCGATTGTGCGATCGTGGAGAATGTTGGATAATTTCGTTTGTATACCGCATACACAAACAGGATCCCGCCATGACCACCCCTTTCGCCAATCCTCTGATTGCCACTCCAAGCCGCGCCATGCCCCGCGCCGTCGCGATAATCGGCGCTGGCACCATCGGCCCCGATATCGGCTACTACCTCAAGGCCGCACTGCCCAGTCTGAAGTTGTATCTCGTCGACGTTTCGCCAAAGGCCGTGGACAACGCCGTGCAGCGCTTTCAGGACTACTCGAAGAAAGCCGTGGCCAAGGGAAGGATGAGTGAGACAGACGCGGCGGCAGTCATCTCGAATCTGGTCGGCACGCTCGACTATGCCGACATCGCCGGCTGCGACTGGGTGATCGAAGCCGCCACGGAAAACCTGGCGCTCAAGCGAAAGATTTTTGCCCAGATCGAGGCCGTGGTCCAGCCCGATGCCCTGATCACCTCCAACACCAGTTCCCTGCCGGCAGAGCAGATTTTCTCGCAGATGAAGCACCCGGAGCGGGCCACGGTGACGCACTTTTTCGCCCCGGCCTGGCGCAATCCAGCGGTTGAAGTCATCCGCTGGAACAAGGCCAATCCCGCCGTCGTAGAGTATCTGCGCTGGGTATTCTGCATGACCGGCAAGGTGCCGCTGGTGACCGCCGATGTCGCCTGCTTCATGCTCGACCGCATCTTCGACAACTGGTGCAACGAGTCGGCCATGCTGCTCGACCGCGCCACCGCCGCCGAAGTCGACAGCGTCGCCGCCGAGTTCGTGCATGCCGGCCCCTTCTTCGTGCTGAACCTGGCGCGCGGCAATCCGATCATCACCGAAACCAACACGCTGCAGGCCGAAATGGAAGGCGAACACTATCGCCCAGCTTCGATATTCCGCTCGGTGGACACCTGGGTCACGGTGCCGCCCGGCAAGCGCGTCCCCGTGCCGGAGCCGACGGCACGGGCGGTGCGCGAGCGCCTGCTCGGCATCCTGTTCTCGCAGAGCGTGGACATCGTTGATCGCAAGATCGGCGATGCGGCCGACCTCGATCTGGGCTGCCGGCTCGCACTCGGATTCAAGAACGGCCCGCTCGACCTGATGCGCACGCTCGGCGAGCAAACCAGCGGCCGGGCGCTGATGCGCCTGCGCGAGGAGCGCCCCGGCATGCCCATGCCCAAGAGCGCCTTCGATGCCTACCAGAGCTTTCTGCGGCACATCCTGGTCGATGACATCGATGGCGTCAAGATCATCACCCTGCGCCGCCCTGAAGCCCTCAATGCATTGCACGACGAAATGACCGACGAAATCCTGTCGGTCATCCGCCGTCACGAAAAAGACCCGAAGGTGACGGGCTTCGTTCTCACCGGCTACGGCACGCGGGCCTTCTGCGCCGGCGCCGACATCGGCCGCTTCGTCGATCTGCTGGGCAATGCGCCGGCCTCGGCAAAGTACGCACGCGATTGCTCGCGACTGCTGGTGCATCTGGACCAGATGAAAAAGCCGGTGGTGGCCGCGCTGAACGGCATGGCACTGGGCGGCGGCCTCGAACTGGCGATGCGGTGCCACGGCATCGTGGCGCAGAAGCGGGCCTGGCTGCAACTGCCCGAAGTGACCCTGGGCATCGTCCCCGGCATCGGCGCCATGGTGGTGCCCTATCGTCGCTGGCCGCATGCCGCAACAACCTTCAATGCCATGCTGCGCCAAGCCGAACGCCTGAAGGCATCCCGCGCTCATGAACTCGGCGTGGTCGACGGGCTGGCCGAGGATTATTCGTCGCTGATCAGCATGGCAGTGGCGCGGGTAGGCGAGTTGTCGGGAAGGGTCACGCCGATAGCCGACGAACCCGTTACGGTCGCCATCGATGTCATCGAAGCCAAAGCCGCAAACGGGCAGGTACTCAGCCGCGAGTGCATCGACATCATCGAGCAGGCCATCCGCGAAGCCGCCGCCGCACTGAGCTTTGCCGCAGCGCTGGAAACAGGCTATGCGGCCTTCGGCAGTTCGGCCTGCACCGAAGGCGCCCGCGAGGGCATTACCGCATTCAAGGAAAAACGCCCGCCGGATTTCAGCCGGACGAGGTAAGCGGCGAGCGAGCTGGATCGAGGCGAATGACCTCGGTCGCGCCGTCGATCGTGGTCTGGTTTTGCCTGCTTGTCGGCAACGAAATCGAACGCGTCCTTGGTGTCCAACGCATCGCATATTTCCGCGACATATAGGGTTCGTGCCACCTGTCGGCCGGAATCACCCCGCGATAAGCCCGGGCGGCTTCGTTGATGATTGCCAACGTCGCACCCAAATCCGGCTCCAGCATTCTTCTGATCAGTACCATGCGCTTCAAGGAGCCCAATCAACCACCGCCAGCTTGGATCGTCACGCTACTGACCGCGACGACGCCTCACCGACACGCTTTCGCCGCCGATCCCCCAATTGTCGGTCTCGACTTCATCGATCACGACGACCGTCGTAGCGGGGTTCTTGTTCAACACCTCGCGCAGAAGTTCGGTAACCCCTGATATCAGGCGTGCTTTTTGTTCAGCGGTAACACCGCCTTCACGCGTAATCTTGATGTTTACGTAGGGCATGCTGCTTTCCTCAAGTTCGATGCTGGCCGGAGGTGGGTGGCGACACGTCGCCGGGTCCGACAAGTGACGGCCAGTTCCGCCCGTGATCAGTATCAGCGAGTCGCCGCTCTGAACCTGGCGATAATTTGACCCAGGCTGGCATGGACCCTCATCAAATAGCGTCCTTGTCTGGCCGGATTGCGTGAATGGTAATTGGCGACGCCTTCCCACAGACCGCCATTACTCTTAATTTTGCGTTTGAGAATCAGCGCGCCGGCCGCCACATTGGCACAACCGTCGGAGGCGAGGCGATGCCTGAGTTCGGATTCAGTTGTTTTGTAGTGCTTGGCAAGAGTCGGCAACCAGACCGTATTTACGCTCATCGGTCCGAGATCGACCGTGCCGTTCCTGTTCAGGGCAAGTTCCCCCGGACGCCCGCCCTCTGTCTTCATCACGGCAAGGAGCACATACGGATCGATGCTGTGTGTTCTTGCTTCGTTGATGAAGCATTCTAGCGTGGGAGCAGTACTGACGCCGGGAATCAGAGCATTCCGCTTCAGCGGCGTGCTGAGCGTCGCGACTGCTACATCGGGCGGCGAAGAAGGCGGGAGGTCAGGGAACAAGATGTGATGGAGTCATTCCGGTTGTCGAACTATTCACCTAGTCTGGAATCTACAGCGCTGCGCGTCCAGTTTGCAGGAAACGAGGACCGTCTTGCACTACAAACCAGGCCAGATAGTCATTTGAAACGCAAGCCAATTCTATCTGCTTGACGGCAGCTTGGCTTTGCCGGCATTCCCGCAAGCTCGTTCGCTTGCTTGAAGATCGGCAAGTGACGGTTTTCTCACGACCGCCACTCGATCCAGACAATTTGGAATTACGCACTCAAAATCAAGGTCGCCATGGCGGGAAATCGCCACCGATAGCTTATGAGTTTCGCATTCATGGAAGCGGACTTTAGTCAGGCCTGTTTCTTCGGCGGCACCAACTCGGGATATTCCCGCAGCAGGGTATCGCCGTCCTGGCGCCACGCATGACACTTATCGACGAAGGCCAGCGTGTTTTTTTCAGGCCAGCGTCGCGGGTCGGGATCGATCAGCATCTGCCGCGCGATCCGGTCCGGCCATGAGGCCTGCATATAGGTATTGGCCGCCTGCATGACCAGTTCGGTGACATGGGTGCAGCCCTTGGTTCCGCCCAGGAGTTCCTTCACTTTTTGGGAAAAGCCGGCGCCGATGCGCAGCCCGACCAAGCGCCGGTAGGCAGCGTCGGTGCCGCCGCACATCGCCCAGGGCGCCGTCAGGGTGTCGGCCTTGATGTCCTGCACCACATAGTCGTTGTCGATCGTCAGCGAGAGGGACATGTGGTGCATGAATTCGCCTGCCCGCACCGGCGGCCGGGAACGGAACGGCACTTCCTGTCCCTTCTCGTCCGTCACAGTGGCTTCGATTTCCAGAAACCCATTCTTCAGCCGATAGGCGCGGCAGGTAATCTGCCGCGTATGTACCATCTCGCGATCGTCATCTTTGGACACGTTTCATCTCGCTTTCTGCCATTGCGGCAAGCAAGGCACGAAAAGGCAGCAGAACGCATCCGTGCCGGCTTGGGTAGCCGCGTGCCGGCTCGAACATGGAAAACTCCGGCCAGCCAGGCGGTACCGGAGCACCCTCGTGCAGCATGCTTGCCAGGTCATGGGCCGCCGTCTCGATGCCGTTCGCATCCTGCCCGAGCGCGTGCAGGCCGATCACCGAAGCAGCGGCACGGCACAGCAGGCAGCCCCTGGTTTCATGGGCGATCGCGGCGATGTATCCAGATGTCACGGAAACCTGCATGCGAACGCGGTCTCCGCACAGCGGGTTGTCCAGCTTCGCCTCGCCCGTAGCCGCCGCCAGTTGCCCGTGGCCGTGGGCGGCCTGCGCAAACCGCTTGATCGCATCTTGATAGAGTGAATCGCCTTCATTCATCTCAATTCCTTCAGCGCGAAAGTCAGTCCATCCAGCAGTGCATGGACATCGGCTTCGTCGTTGTAGAGCGCGATGCTGGCACGCGTGCAGGCATCCAGGCCGAGTGCCGCCAGCAGCGGCTGGGCGCAGTGATGGCCGCCACGCAGCGCCAGATTGTGCGCATCGAGCACCTGGCAGATGTCGTGCGGATGCAGGCCGGTGATTTCGAAAGAGACGATCGGCGCACGGGCCGCCGCCGACACAGGGCCAAGCAGACGCAAGGTCGGGATACGCTGCAGGCCCTCGATCAACAGTTCGCACAGGCGACTTTCGCGGGCATGTATCTGCCGCCAGTCAAGTGTCATCATC
>Ga0209211_10010791_pt1 | contig 11830 bp, 9 predicted proteins | sample RifGroA2_FD_183992 | JGI IMG/M metagenome (GOLD analysis project Ga0209211, IMG submission 183992) | Groundwater microbial communities from Rifle, Colorado, USA - Groundwater A2 (SPAdes) (version 2) | ecosystem: Environmental > Aquatic > Deep subsurface > Groundwater | place: Rifle, Colorado... | reverse complement strand
GCGACCCCTTCGGGGAAGAAGGACTACGACGCGATCTTCGATGCCGCGATCGGGAACGTCGGCAACGTCTGGCAGGTGGCGGCAAGCGGAGCGACGCAGGGGCAGAAGACGTACCTTGCGCGCATTGGCAACTGGAACCTCGACACGGGCCGCGACGAGAGCAAGCGGCTGGTCTTCTGGGGGGTCGCATGAAACGTAACCTCGTCATCCGAGGAATCGCCCTCATGTTCCTCCTCGTGGCGTCCGCCGGCTGTACGGTCAGCCGGGCGGCCGAGGCGGAAAAGATGTACGTCCTCGGCTCTCCGCTGACGAAGTTGAGCGCGTCCGTCGAGGCGACCGTCCGGTACGAAAATCCGCCGGAGGGGATCAGCGACAAGGAACTGATCGACCTGTCCACGAAACACGATCCGGGACTTATGGATCCTTTCGCCGAGTACGGCCTCTGGGTGTCCCGCCAGGACGGGCACGCCGTCGTGCTTGTCTGTGACAAGGACGGGAAGGTCGGGCTGCTGGAGGACGCCGGGTGCAGCTCGGAGATGGACAGGCACCTGTGGAAGGAAAATCCGACCAAGCCGTGTGACTTCACGGTAAAGACCAAGGAGGTATGTCCAGAGTGACTGAAAACGCGAGGGGCCACAGGAGTCATTATAATAGGTGCCGGAAGAGGAGATATCGCTGAGAGTCGGTTGTTTAACACTCGGCAGGGCCTACAACCCGCGATTACCACGAAAGAAATTCGCTTGTTTGAAGACGGATTTATTTGGCCATAAGTAGCCATCTTGACAGAGTATACGTTTTAGGTTACTTTCCCGGCAGGGGAGGAGAGTGACCATGGGGACTCATAATGCTATTTCGTTGAACCTTAGGCGCCTCCGCAACGCAAAGGCCATCTCCCAGGAAGAACTCGCCGAGAGGGCCGCGCTTTCCCGGTCGGCATATCGCAAAATCGAAGGTGGGCAAGCCCAACCGCGCGTCAATACTCTCCGCGCAATCGCCGTTGCCTTGGGGGTCAGGACCCATGATCTTGTAGCCCCGGTTCGCGAACTCAAGGCGGTTCGATTTCGCTCGCAGAAACGGCTCAAGAGTCGCGGGCAGATTCTTGCAGAGTCCGGCCGGTGGCTTTCTGATTTTAACGAAATCGAGAAACTGCTCGAGGAGAAGCTCAAAAGCGGGCTAGTCGGTTTTTCGTTCAGCGGGAAACCCTCCATGGAACTTGTTGCTCAAGCCGCAAGGAAAACCCGGGAAAGGTTCGGCATTGACCCCGACGAGCCGATCCGTGATATTTGCGGCTTGCTGGAAGCCCATGGCGTCAAGATCGGTCGTGTTCCCGTCGCTTCTTCGGATTTCTTCGGGTTGTCGATCGGCCCGGCGGACGGCGGACCCGCAATTGTCGTAAACACCTGGGAACGGATCTCGGTGGAACGGTGGATCTTTACCGCGGCCCACGAACTCGGGCATCTGATTCTGCACCTGTCGGACTATGACGTGAGCAAGACCGAGGAGTCAGGGGAGCACGAGAAACAGGCAAACGCTTTTGCCGCCGAATTCCTGATGCCGGATTCCGCATTCCGGAAGGAGTGGGACGAAACCTACGGCCTCTCTTTTATTGATCGCGTGTTCAAGGTGAAGCGGATTTTTCGCGTGAGTTACCGTACCGTGCTGTATCGGCTGGTGTCTTCCGGGGGCGCTTCCAGAGATATTTGGGCGAAATTTCAATTTGATTACAAGCGTCGTTTCCAACGCTCCCTGCTGCGCGACGATGAGCCGGAGGCCCTCATCCGGGATGAATTTCTGGCGAGTTTTCCGGAGCATCTCGGATCCGGCGAGCCGGAGCGTCTTTCCGGGGTCGATTTTCCCGGTGATCGGCTTTCGCGGCTTGTGCGCAATGCGTTGGAACATGGAATTATCAGTCTGAGCCGGGGGGCCGAGATATTGGGTCGCTCGCTCCAGGAGATGCGGGAATTATCAACCTCCTGGGTAGCGTAACCAGTTGACCACACCACGAAGGACGTTCCTTCTTCTCGATGCGAATGTCCTCATTGACTACCTGAAAGCGGATCTGTCCATTCTTGTACTGGCGGATCGCCATCTCGGTGGCATACGGATTCCAATGACGGTCATCGAGGAGGTGGATGGCATCGACCTTGATGTTTGTAATCGCCTCGGATTGAACGTGGTCGAGCCGGAGTTGGATCTCCTCATTGCAGCTGCCGAGAGACGCGGATCGCTATCATATCCGGATCACCTTTGTCTTATCCTGGCGCGCGAAAACGGCTGGGTGTGCGTCACAAACGACAAAGCGTTACGGAATGCCTGCAAGAGTGAGGGGATCGTCGTTAGCTGGGGACTTGAGATCATGCTCGACCTTGTCCGGACCGGCCAGCTTGCCCCAAAGAAAGCACGAGAAATTGCCGAGGCGATTCATCGGGCAAACCCTTTTCATGTTTCTCCCGAGATCTTGAGGCGGTTTGCAGACCGGCTTCGTGAAATTTCATCCAAGTAATAGCTTCCCGCAAGATTGGCAAGACCGAGGCAATGGCCCCCCCTTGCCCGGGGTGCGGCCGTCGTATACTGTTTTTCGGGGCCGGTCACCGGCCGCCGGACAAATTCAGCCGTTCGCGCGGGGGCGCCGCGCGCGGTGCTGGGGAGCAAGAAGGTAAAGGCGATCTCGGTGGACGACACGGGCGGCCCCGGCGTATCGATCGCGAACCCGGGGTACGACCCCGGAAGCCCGTCGGGCCAGAACCAGGTCTCCGAATTCCTACAGTCGTACTTCGCCGCCATCGACACGCTCGGGATGTGCCTCTTCGCGTCGATCCCGATCCTGGAGTCGCTCGACCTCCAGCGGGAGCTGACCCGCGCGGTCGCCGCGAAGCTGGGCGTGGAGCTGCCGGATGGGTACCTTCAGGAGTTGGGACGAGGCGTCGTGGTCGCGGAGCGGGCGTTCAACCGTCTCGCCGGCTTCGGCCCCGGGGACGACCGGCTCCCCGGCTTCCTCCGGAACGAGACGCTCACTCCGGGCGGGAACATGTGGGACGTCCCGGACGAGGATCTGGACAAGATGTTTTCGTGACGTTGCAGGGATGCACCGTGAAGACGATGCGGAGCGCCCGGAGAATATCAAGGTAGCGGGCCGGCGTCACGGGCGAGACACTATCGATCAATCGCTTTGAGACTCCGTCCGTTCCAACAATAATCCTGAATATTTTCAATATCGTTCCGAAAAGAGTATTCGGAGATGGCCCCGTTTTGCGACGGCCTGAAGTTACGGCACATGGCGACGATCCTGGAGACAGACCATGAAGCGTCCCGAGATGTTCATAAGGATTCTGGCCGTCGTCGCCGGGGTGGAAGTCGTCGTCATGGTCCTGCTCGGTTTCCTCGGTCTTCCGGAGGGTCCGGTAAAGAACCTCCTCGACGCCGTAATCCTGTCGGCGCTCAGCGCACCGCTCCTCTACCTGTCCGTGATCAGGACCACGACGCGGCGGCTGTCCGAACACGCCGCACTCGCAAGAAAGAATCTGGAACAGGAGTTCGCCATCAAGGCGTACGCCGAGAAGCTGGAACTCAAGGAAGCTGCCGAGGAACAAGCCCGGATCCAGTCGCAACGGATGGAACTGCTCGGCCGAGTCCACGCGGCGATCCTCGGGGAGTGCGACATCGACTGGGTCCTGTCGGAAGCTGCCAAGGACATCTGCCGGATCCTTTCGCTCCCCTGCTGCGCGATCAGGGTCTTCGGAGACCCCGATAAGACGGCCGAGCATTGCGACCCGGGGGTTACTCCGGTCATCTCCACGTTGGCGCCGTCTCGATATCCACCGGAATGCCTGGCGTCTTTCGCCACCGGGAAATACGCGGTCACCGATGGGTCCCGGACATCCCCTTGCTGCCCCGATCAGGAGGGACGGGCGGCCAGAAGCGGTCTGAGGGCGCATCTCGAAGTCCCTCTTCGCCATCCCGAGGGCCTCGTGGGAGTCCTGTTCCTCGGCCGCACCGAGGAAAGGCCGTGGACGGGGGACGAAATCGCGGCGGCGGAGGCGATCGCCGGCGGGCTCGCCGTGGTCGTGCGCCACGAGAGGGTGTTCCGCAGCCAGAAGGAGCTCGCCAGCCGCTTGGCATCCCTGGTGGACAACGTTCCCGGAATCGTCTATCGGGGTCACAGGGACTGGAGCGTGAGCTTCATGGGCGCCCAAGTCGAGCGTGTCACGGGCCACACGGCCGGGGAATTCCTGAGCGGCGCCGTCAAGTGGAAGGATTTGGTCCATCCGGAGGACCTCGACGCGATCAAGAGGACGTTCCGGGAGGCCGTGCGCGAGAAGAAGAAGGTGTTGCGGGCGCGGTACCGGGCCAGGCACCGCGACGGGACCTACCGGATGCTGGCGGATCGGCGCCAGATCGTCTACGACGAGCAAGGCGAGTTCCTCCACGTCGACGGGCTACTCCTGGACATCACCGACCTGGACGTGGCGGAGAAACAGGCCAGGACGGCCCAGCGGATGGAGGCGGTGGGAACGCTTGCGGGAGGTGTCGCGCACGATTTCAACAACGCTCTTACCGGCATCTTCGGATTCGCGGAGATGCTGCGCATGAGGCTCTCGGCCGACGCCCGCGCCCAGGCGGACCTGGACGAGATCCTTCATTGCGCGGAACGGGCGTCGACGCTCACGAGGCAGCTTCTGACGTATGCCCGCCGCCAGGCGATCGAGCCGGTCAACCTGAGCCTCAACAGCGTGGTGACGGAGCTGATGAAACTCATCGGCAAGGTGGCGGGGGAACGGATCGATACGAAGACCCTGCTTGAGGAGGGTCTGCCGGCCGTCCGGGCCGACCGCGGACAGATTGAGCAGGTCCTCATGAACCTTTGCCTTAACGCGAGGGACGCCATGCCGTCCAGCGGGAAACTTCTTGTCGAGACGGCCGCGGTGCATGTCGACGGGGAGCACGTGAGGCAGTACCCGTACATGAAGACCGGTCGTTACGTGGTCCTCTCGGTGACAGACACGGGGATCGGCATGGACGAGAAGACCCGGGAGAAGATCTTCGAGCCCTTCTTCACGACGAAAGGCCCCGAGAAGGGCACGGGCCTGGGACTGGCCATGGTCTACGGGATCGTCAAGAAACACGACGGGTACATACACGTCTTCAGCGAGCCCGGCAAGGGAACGACGTTCCGGATCCATCTCCCCGCGGTGGAGGCACCTCCTGAAGAGAAGGCAACCCGGGGGGATGAGGCTGTACGGGGCGGCAACGAGACGATCCTTCTGGCCGACGACGACGAGGCGGTCCGGAAACTGGCGGAACTGGCTCTGCGGGAGTACGGCTACCGGGTGCTCACGAGCCGAAACGGGGAAGAGGCCGTTGAAATCTTCCGGAAGGAAACAGGGATTGCCCTTGTTCTTCTCGACGTTGCCATGCCGAAGATGGGCGGCAGGGAGGCCTGCGCCGTGATGCGCGGAACTGATTCCGGGCTCAAGGCGATCCTCATGAGCGGCCATGCCTTCGACGAGAGCCCCGAACAGATCCCAACGGTCCCGGAGATACCGTTCCTCCAGAAGCCCTTCGGCCCGGTCCTGCTCGCGAGGAAAGTGCGGGAAGTGCTGGATGGGGCCGGGTCAGCTCCGATGGCGCGCGCCGACGCTACAGATATTCTTTCGCCAAGAGTTCCGAGAATTCCCGCGGGGGTACAGCCCGGCTAAAGAGGAAGCCCTGGACTTCGTCGCATCCCTGTTCGCAAAGGAAGGCCATCTGCTCCGTGGTCTCGACACCTTCCGCGATGACTTTTAGGTTCAAGCTGTGCGCCATGGCGATGGTGGCCCGGACGATGGCCTGGTCGCTGCGGCTTGACGCAATATTCCGGACAAACGACTGGTCAATCTTGAGGAAATCCAGCGGAAGACGCTTCAGGTAGTTCAGCGATGAGTATCCCGTGCCGAAGTCGTCGATCGCGATCTCGATTCCTCTCTCTTTCAATGCGAGCAAGGTTCGGATTGCCTCATCCGGGTTCCGCATGATCGTGCTTTCGGTAATCTCCAACTCCAAATAGCGGGGGGAAAGCCCCGCATCCCGCAACGCGCCGTCCACGACCTCGACCAGGTTCTTTTGATCGAACTGGCGGCCGGACACGTTTACCGCGACGGTGATCGGTTTGAAGCCTTCTTCCTGCCATCTCTTTAACTGTGCGCATGCGGCGCGGAGAGAAAATTCCGCCATTGGGACGATAAGGCCGCTGGTCTCGGCGGCGGAGATGAACCGCCCGGGAAGCAGCAGTCCCTTTTCAGGGTGATTCCAACGGATCAGCGCTTCCATGCCGGTGATCCTTCTCGTCGAAGCGTCGAGCTTCGGCTGGTAATACAGCGTGAACTCGCCGCGGTCCAGGCCCTTCCGTATCTCGCTTTCCAGCGTCAGAAGTTCCAGGACCGAGGCGTTCAGCGATTCCGAGTAGAACTGGTAGTTGTTCTTGCCTTCGGCCTTGGCATGGTACATGGCGGCATCCGCGTTTTTCAGGAGGTGATCGACGGTCTCCCCGTCGTCCGGGTAAAGGGATATGCCGATACTGGCGGTCATGAGCACTTCCCGGCCGTCCAGATCCCATGGTGCGGACAATTCTTCGAGTATGCGGCGGGCCACCCTTGCGGCGTCCTGCGCCTCCCCGAGGTTGTGCAAGAGCACCAGGAATTCGTCCCCGCCCGGCCTGGACAAGACGTCTTCGATGTTCACCTCCTGGCAACGTGCGACGTAGTCACACCTTCGGAGGAAGGCCGATAACTTTTTCGCAACGGATTTCAGCAGGAAATCGCCGACATTGAGCCCCAGGGTGTCGTTGATCCGCTTGAAGTTGTCGAGGTCCATGTAGAGCAAGGCGAACAACTGTTTATTCCGCTTGGCGATTTCGATCGTCCTCGCCATGAGCTCCTTATGGAACACGCGGTTCGGCAGCCCCGTTAAATCATCGTAATAGGCGAGGCGGTGAATCTTCTCCTCCAGGATTTTCTGTTGTGTCACGTCCTTCGCCATGGAAATGAAATGCGTTATGTTCCCGTCGCCGTCTTTGAGCGGGGTGATCGTGTGGAAGATCTCGAAAAGTCCCCCGTCTTTCTTCCTGTTGGAAATGATCCCCCGGAACGTCTTGCCCGACAGGATGGTCGCCCACAATTCCTTGTAGAAAAGATCGTCATGCCTTCCGGACTTGAAGATCCTCGGGGTCCGCCCCTGGATTTCTTCTTTCTTGTATCCCGACATCTCTTCAACGGCCCTGTTCGCATACTCGATACCGCCGTCCTTGTTCGTTACGAGAACCCAGTCCGAGGATCCTTCGACGGCGACGGAAAGCTTTCTCCGCTCTTCATCCGCCATCTTGCGCCCGGTAACGTCCCTCGCTATGGCTGTTGCGCACCAACGGCCGTTCAGCTTCACGGCGGCAAGAGAGAGCTCTATGGGCAGTTCCATCCCGTCTTTCCTGAGCGCCGACACCTCGACCGTTTTCCCGATCAGGGGCCCGCGCCCCGTGGTCCCGAAACTTCCGAAGCCCCGCAAATGTTCTTCGCGGAATCTCGGTGGAACGATCAGGCGGTCGATGCTTTTTCCGACCGCCTCCCCTCCGGCATAACCGAAGATACGTTCCGCGGCGATGTTCCAGAACAGGACCTTCCCTTCGTTGTCCACCAGGATCACCGCGTCAGGGGCCGTATCGGTGATGGCGCGGAGTTTCTCCTCGCTCTCCTTCAGCGATCTGTCCGCCAGTACGTGCTCGGTCACGTCGCGGAGGAACCAGACCCTCCCGTAATACGTTCCGTCGGGCCCCACCATGGGCGCCGAGTACCGGTCGAACAGTCTTCCATCGTTCAGCGCGACCTCGTCGCGGCCTTTTTCCTCCCTGCGCTCGTAGAGGTACTGGAGTCTTGCGACAAAAGCCTCGGGGTCGACCAGTTTCTTCAGGACCGGCCGCAGCACCTCGACGTGGTTCCTGGAGATGATCCTCTCCGGGTCAAGACCCCACATATCGGCGAATCGCCTGTTATGCGCCGCCACGGCGCCGTTTTCGTCGACGATCAGGATGCCGTCGATCGAGACTTCCTGCTGCGTTGCGAGGATGATGTTCCTGAACTCCAGGCTATGGGCCTGCTCCAGCGAAGCCTGCTCAAGAACCTTGAGCAGCTCTTCCAGGGATGCGATTTGCGCCTTGAGCTTGACGGCTTCCGTGCTCGTCCGGTCACCTTTCTTCATCGCCTTTCCTCCAGGTCCTCTCCGCGCTACGCGAAAATCGTTCCGTCCGCAAAGGGCAGCACGGCAAGTTTCGCGCTCAACGACAATGTTTTGAACATGTCGGCCTTTTCTCTCGGGATACGAACCTTGGAGAACATGATGGTTGCGATCAAGTTTCCGTCCGGCAGCATCCCACCGAACCCCAGGACCGACCGGATCCCGAATGGGACGACAAAGTCCTGCTGGGCGGGGACGAAGGGGCTGCAGGCGGCTTCTTCGACATGGAAAACGTTAAATGTCCGTTGTTCCAGCTCCAACATGAGCGTCGCCTCGGGTTTCACCACATCGGCGATAGCGAGGCCGAACTGGACGATGAGCTGGGAAATCATCGGGACCTGGGAGACGACACGCGCGCTAGGCAACGGAATGGCCTTGTGTCCCACGGAAGTTTTCCGGGAGTTCCATGCGGGCTTGTCTCCCGCCGTCGCCAATAGCGTCAAGCATTTGGTTTCGGGGGCCACTTCAACCCCGCCGAAGAGAGAACGCGCGAATGGTTTGAGTTCGTCATCAAGCCCCCCGTAGGGACACGTCTTGTATAGTCGCACGAGCGCGCACGCTCGCGCGCCGGTCTGTCGATCTCCGAAATGATCGTACAAATAGCGAACGATCCGCCCGGCTGCCTCCTCCATGCTGTGCACACCCAAGCCCAACTGGCGGATCACGGAGCCGCATTCGATCATCTCGCTCATCTTGAATGTGGCAAAATCAAACATTGCTTGCCTCCTGCTCCGGACTGAAGGCTTGCATTTCCCATACATGGGACTCCCGCCCGACAGTCGAATGGCCCTCATTCTAACTTACTTATTGCCTTCACCGCTTCGTTGGTGCGCGGGTCCCCTTATGCGGAATCGTCCGGGTCAGGCGGGGAGTTCGAACTCCCCGCGGGCGATCCTCGACACCCTCGCGGGGATGCGTTCCGTAATATCGTCTCCTTGCGGAAGTCGCAGGACCTTTTCGACGACCTGACGGGCGGGGACACCTCGTTGAGCGCGATCGCCGTCGAGGCCGAGGCGAAGGTTAAAGCCGGCATTCCTCTCGGGCTAATCCCTCGCGGGTTCCACTACACCATCTCGATCAACTATCCTTTCGAGTACGAGCCGTATTTGAAGACCCGGTACGGCAACGGCTCGTACGGCGTCTGGTATGGTGCGCTCGCGCTGAATACCACCATCCACGAGACGGCCTTCCATATGGTCCGGGAAGAATCGGGGATCGAAGGAAACACGGGGTTGATCCACAGGGAACGGGCGGTCTACCTGATTCACTGCAAGGCGCTTCTGATCGATCTTTCGGGCAAGGAAGCCGAATACCCGGACCTGGTCGGTCAGGACTACGGGTTCACTCAACAGGTCGGGGAAAGGGTCCGGAGGGAAGGGCATCCGGGGCTTCTCTCTCCTTCCGCCCGGTACAAAAGTGGGATCAACCTGGTTTCCTTCTCCCCGGCGATCCTCTCCGACCCCCGGTTGTCCTGCTACCTCACCTACACCTGCGATCCGGTTCGGCGGATCGTCACCGTCGAACGGACCGTTGGAAAGGTAATCTTCACGCTGCGGTTCTGAGGTTCACGGTAGCGAGCGGGAAGAAGTCATCCGCGACGGATGGCGGAAGCCTTTCCACTTCGGGGGCGCGGCGGCTGTTATCATAATGGGAATATTTCCGTGAACGGGGGATCCCGATGGCGAAGATTCTGCGAGTCGATCTGACGTCGAGGAAAAGTTCCTGGGAGGAGATGCCGCAACGGTATTCGGGGCTGGGAGGCCGCGGCCTCACCTCGGCGATCGTGGCGTCGGACGTGCCGCCGAAGGCGGATCCCCTCGGGCCGGAGAACGTCGTCGTCTTCGCGCCGGGGATCATCGCGGGGACCTCCCTCCCCAACAGCGGCCGCCTTTCCGTCGGAGGGAAGAGCCCTCTCACCGGCACGATCAAGGAATCGAACTCCGGGGGGTCGGCCGCGCGGAAACTCGCCCGGCTCGGGATCTCCGCGCTGGTCCTCTGTGGGAAGTCCGCGGACCCGGTGACGATAAGGATCACGAAGGAAGGCGTCGCCTTCCGTCCGGCATCTACCTTGTGGGGGTTGGGGAACTACGCCGCGGTGGAGCGGCTCAAGGCCGAGTTTCCCGGCACGGGGCTGATCACGATCGGGCCCGCCGGGGAGAAGATGCTGAAGGCCGCCGCGGTGGTCGTCACCAGCCCGGACTACATGCTTCGCACCGCCGCCCGGGGAGGGCTCGGGGCGGTGCTGGGGAGCAAGAAGGTCAAGGCCATCTCGGTGGACGACACGGACGGCCCCGGCGTAACGATCGCGCGCCCCGAGACGTTCCAGGCCGCGTCGAAGGCGGTCACCGACGGGGTGGTGAAGCACCCGCTGACGGACGGGCTGCGGGCGCTGGGAACCTCTCTGCTCGTGGGCTTGATGAACGAGATGGGGGGGCTCTCCACCCGGAACTTCTCCACCGGCCGCTTCGTCGACGCCGAAAAGATCGGGGGGGAATCGCTGGCCGCGGCCGTGAACGGCAGGAAAGGGGCGAACGCGAAACACAGCTGCATGGCCGGGTGCGTCATCCACTGTTCGCAGGTGTACACCGACGAGAAGGGAGAGTTCGTCACCTCGGGTCTGGAGTTCGAAACGCTGGGGTTGGTCGGGAGCAACTGCGAGATCGGCGACCTCGACGCCATCGCGCGGATCGACCGGGCGTGCGACGACATCGGGCTCGACACGATCGACGTGGGCGCGGCCGCCGCCGTGGCGATGGAGGCGGGACGAATCCCGTGGGGAGACGGCGCGCGCGTCCTCGAAGTGCTGGAATCGATCCGCGCGGACGATCCGCTGGGGCTGCTGATCGGGAACGGGTGCGCCGTCACGGGAAAGGCCCTCGGAGTCGCAAGGGTCCCCGTGGTCAAGGGGCAGTCGCTGTCCGCGTACGACCCCCGGGTCCTCAAGGGGACCGGCGTCACGTACGCCACCTCCCCGATGGGGGCCGACCACACGTGCGGCAACGCGCTTCCCAGCCCGGCGAACCCGGGGTACGACCCCGGAAGTCCGTCGGGCCAGAACCAGGTCTCCGAATTCCTCCAATCGTACTTCGCCGCCATCGACACGCTCGGGATGTGCCTTTTCGCGTCGCTCCCGATCCTGGAGTCGCCCGACCTCCAGCGGGAACTGACTCGCGCGGTTTCCGCGAAGCTGGGCGTGGAGCTGCCGGATGGGTACCTTCAGGAACTGGGACGGGGCGTCGTGGTCGCGGAGCGGGCGTTCAACCGTCTCGCCGGCTTCGGCCCCGGGGACGACCGGCTCCCCGGCTTCATCCGGAAAGAGACGCTCTCTCCGGGCGGGAACGTGTGGGACGTCCCGGACGAGGATCTGGACAAGATGTTTTCGTGACGTTGATACGTTCCCGGTCAGGTTCAGAAGTTGAGATTGTCCGGCTTTGCGGGAGATGAAGCGGAGGCCGCCGGAAGACGCACGGTGAAGGTGGTGCCCCGCCCGACGACGCTGTGGGTCTCGATGGAGCCGGAGTGCTGGTCGACGATCCGCTTGGAGATGAAAAGTCCGAGCCCCGTCCCCTTC